>Ga0224512_10003389_pt1 | contig 14079 bp, 11 predicted proteins | sample SF_May12_sed_USG_4_FD_169103 | JGI IMG/M metagenome (GOLD analysis project Ga0224512, IMG submission 169103) | Sediment microbial communities from San Francisco Bay, California, United States - SF_May12_sed_USGS_13 | ecosystem: Environmental > Aquatic > Marine > Sediment | place: USA...
AGCGCGGAATATCGAACTTACAGAACAAAAGGCAACGACTGGCTGCTCGAACGGCTCGATACGCCGCAAGTGGACTGGTTGCAGGACCCGATCGAACCAATGCTTGCCAACAGCACCGGAGAAGTACCCGAGTCCGGGGACTATCTGTACGAAGTAAAATGGGATGGGATCAGGGCCCTGATCTCTGTCGACGAGGGAGGGGTGAGAATACTCACACGCACTCAGCGCGACGTCACCGAACAGTTCCCCGAACTGTTGGTTCCTGAACGGTCGTTCAGAGCCTCGTCACTTCTGCTCGATACCGAGATCGTGTGTCTCGACGACAACGGCAAACCGATTTTCAAGGACGTGATCAACCGTATGCGACAGGCCAGCGAATCTGCGGTCAAACGTGGCGTGGCGAGGCACCCGGCTGTGTGTTACGTCTTCGACTGTCTCTATCTGGATGGACGTCCGATTGTCTCAGAGTCGCTCGAGCGCCGGCGCGAGTGGATGGAGGATGCGATCCGCAAAGGAACGCCGTACCGTATTAGCGAGGCGGTGGCAGAGGGTGCGCGGCTCTTCGAGGCGGCGAGGCGGATGGGTCTGGAAGGAATCGTGGCTAAAGAGCGGGGCAGCAAGTACTTTCCGGGAAAACGCACTTCGCAATGGTTGAAGATCAAGTCGCGCCAAACGACGGAGTGTGTAATCATCGGCTACACTAGGGGAAAAGGCGACCGGGCGCCGACTTTTGGGGCACTACATCTTGCGCGATACAGGGGCCGACATCTACACTATGTGGGCAAAGTGGGAACGGGGTTCGACGGCCGGCTGCTCAAAAACATCTTGACTGAATTAAAAAAGGTCGGTGAAGCTAAAAGGCCAGTAAAGGAGAAACCCTTGGATGACGCCCACACGGTGTGGCTAGAGCCGAGGTTGTTTTGCGAGGTCCAGTATGCCTCGTTCACCAACAAGGGAACTCTTCGCGAACCGGTGTTCGTTAGGTTGCGACCCGATTTGACCGTAGACTGATAGACGATTATTTTGGTGATATAGAGCACTGTCGCCCACAGCAGTGCTCTTAGAACGATGATCCAACAGCTAGGAGAGTCGATATGAAGACGCTGCGATCCCTCTGGAAAGGCCACATTCGGTTTTCACTCGTTACCATCCCCATCCGCATTTACAACGCGGTTGATACGGCTCAAACCGTTCGATTCAACCAGCTCCATAAGGAGTGCAGTGGACGCGTGGGTTACGATAAGCGTTGTAAGAAATGCAACAAGGTTGTGAGCAACGAGGACATTGTCAAGGGCTACCAGTACGAGCCTGACCAATACGTGGTCTTTGAAAAAAACGACATCGACAAGGTAAAGCTCAACAGCACAAAGGTCATCGAGATAGAGGGTTTTGTCGACGCCGGGGAGATTCATCCAACGCTTTATGAGGCCCCGTATTTCGCAGGCCCCGACGGCGAGGTGGCGGCGAAAACCTATGCCCTGTTGGGAGCAGCCCTCAAAGACAGTGGCAAAATGGGGATCGGGAAGGTTGTACTTCGCGACCGGGAGGACATCGTGGCCATCGCTCCTCACGGCGGCGGACTTCTCCTCCACCGACTGCGATACCCCGCGGAAATAAAAAGCATGGGAGACGTTCCGCTGATCGATGATGGCATTAAAACCGACAAGGAGGAGCTCAAGCTTGCCAAGAGTCTCGTCGACTCCATGGCCACATCGCTGGGGCGGATCGAGATGAAAGATGGATACCACGGCGCCCTCCGCGAGATGATCCAGGCTAAAATCGAGGGTAAGGAGATAGTTACCGTTGAGGAGGAAGACAAACCGGTTGTTGACATCATGACGGCCCTGAAACAAAGCATCGAACAGGCCAAGACCAAGAAGAAGCCTATGGTCAAGGCCACGGGCAAGAAGACCGGCCAAAAGGCCGGCCGGACTTCTGCAAAAAAGGTCACAAAAAAAGCGTCCAGCAAAATCAAATCTAAGAAACGTAAGACCGCCTAGTCATGTCTGAGCCGCAGGATCCTGTGAACAACGTTATTCGCTTCCCAGTGGAAGGCTTACGCAAGTTTGGGTTCAAACGGGCCAAGAGACGTCGCCGCTCCGCGATGGAAAACAAGGGGCAGTTGAATCTCTTTGAGAACCCCTCTGGAGAGGTACTAAGGCTACCCACAGGTATAAGCTCTTTTGAAGAAGCTCTGCTGCTGGACGAGCGAGGCGGCCAAGGCGCTGCGCAAGCGTACCGCAAGGCCATCGATGATGGTGATTGCGTTGCCGACGCCTACTGCAATCTTGGCATCATGCAGTCAAGACGCGGACACGCCGCCAAAGCTTTTGACTCCTTTACAAACTCTCTGACGTACGAACCACGGCACTTCGAGTCGCACTACAACATGGCCAACTTATATTTCGAAGAGGGCGACCTGCGGCTGGCAAGAACTCACTACCAAATAGCCGTGTCGATCGCACCCGATTTTCCGAATGTTTATTTCAACTTGGGACTGGTTCATGCGATGAACCAAGATCTTCAGTCAGCGATCGAGGCTCTGTCCATGTACAAGAGTCTGGCGGTAAATGACGACCTGCGAATCGCCGAGGAGTTATTGATGACTCTAAGAAAGTCTGTGTCCAACAAACCACCCGATCATTGAACCAGCACCCGCACTTATGATTGACCATGCCCAACTGGGGACGACCGCCGTCCGATAACCGGGCCAATCGTAGCATACCCAGTGCATCCACAAACGGCTTCCAAAACCTGGCTACCGTTCACAGACTTGAATCAATCGCGTGATATGCGCGAGGTGGTGGTCGTCATGCTCCGCCACAAAAAACGCAAGATCCAAGACCCGCATCGGTTGTTGCAGGCGGGGATGGAGTGCCGCACGCACGACCGAGCTTTCGTCATATGAATCCAAACGGTCGACCATCTCCAGCCGTGCCAAACGAAAGCCCTCCACGATCGTGTCGATCGAGCTTGTGTTGTGCTGCGCCTCGTGGGTTCTTTGATTCTCGAGATCCGCGGGACGCAATTGCTGACGGCCCGCCTCAAAGTCCTCGAGGCGGCCCATCCACAGCGACTCCAAATCCCACAGGTGCCCGGCATGCTCCTGTATCGACCACCCTGCGCCGTTTCTCTGTGCGAGAACTCGCTGCGAGAGACCGAGGATTCGTTCTTCGAGTCTCGCCGGCCCCCCTCTTACCCGCTCAACGACATTGGGATACATCCACGCAGGTAGATCGAGCACGAACTCACGGTCAAACCACCGGTACAGCCGCATTGCCTTGCACCTCTATTTGCTTTACGCTGTGGCAGAAGTGATTTATCATCCTACTTGCTCAGACTCGGTCACTGTAACTTCACGCGGTACGGGGCAAATTGATGGTTTGCCCAAGCCCGTGCTAGCTTTCTACCTGCTCATGCAGGGATCGCCAATACAGACCTAAAGGGGGAGACACTTGTGAGAAAGATCGCGCTCGCTTTTTCGTTTATTGTTCTGAATGCTTGCCTTGTATCACCCGCTGCCCTGGCTCAGGAGGCAAAACCAATTCAAGTCGCGCTTTGGAATCCCGTTCAGATCTTTGACCAGGATACATCGATCCATGGCTTTCGTCTAAATATTCTCTACGGTGCCAACCAGGATGTGTTTGGTTTCGATTTAGGCATCGTCAATCGCAATATGGCCGATTTCAAAGGAGTTCAGTGGTGTCTGGTGGGAATGACGGGCGGCGATTTTTCGGGTTGGCAAGATGCTGTTGTGGGCATTGTGGACGGTCGCATGACTGGTGTGCAATCTGGATTCTTCAATTCAAGCAACGAGGGCCAAGGCCTCCAGCTTGGTTGGATAAATATAAGCAAATCTTTTGAAGGGCTTCAGCTTGGCCTGTTCAACTTGACGGATGACCTGCACGGCCTCCAAATCGGCATACTGAATGTCGTAAAGAATAAGGACAGGTTACCGATTTTCCCCATCGTCAACTGGTCTTTCTAACCGTACCACTTATCTCATTCGACTTCGCCGGAGAACATGCCACGGTAATGCCGATACCAATCACTCTCAAATCGCTCCTAGGGGTCGTACAATCGCTTTAGTCTCAAAAACTCGGCAAACTGCGGATAGCAAGCCTCGACATGATGCTTTCTCGCGAACTTGTGGACGAACTTTCTCCGGTCTAACACAGACTCTCCCCGTCTGGGTGGGCAAACAACAAGGCTTAGACACAGAGCCCGAGCAACGAGTGCCGGGCAACACATGACGACTCAACCCGCCGCGGGCAGGGATCGCAAAAGGATCCTACCACGCGCCATATATCCGTGCGGCCAGTGGGTTCAGTTGGAGCGACCGATCTGCGAAAGTATCATATTTCTCATCCCTTCCTGCGGCCTTTGCGATAACCGACGCCCTGTAGACGATCCTGGGGTCTGTGGTTCGCTTTCTCAGCGCCAGCGAAATCGACGACCACGCCAGATCGTATTGCTGGTTCGCCTTATATGCCCTTGCCAGCAGTTCATACACATAGATGTCACGACGCTTTTTCTTTTCTGACTGTGCGAGCTCCAACGCTCTCTCCGGTTCGATATCCCAATCGAGTAGGAATTCTATATAGCACCGAGCGATGAGGTCAAAATATTCCACCGACCATTTGTCATAGCCAGCGACAGCGAGCTGTACCAACGAGTCGGCCGACACATGTTCACCCCGACTCGCGTAGAATCTCGCCAGCATGGACTTGTAGAAGGGATGCGGAGAGAGAGACGCCAGCTTTGCATATATCTGCTCCGCCTCGACCGGCCTGCCGGATACGCGCAAAATGTCGGCTCGTAAGGCAAGGTAACGCGCCCTACCTGGCAAATACACTAACGACCGCCCGCTGCTCTCGAGAGCTGCCTCGATGTAACCATGTGCGAAGAATAACTGGGCGAGCTGTGCGTGCGCATCGCCAACATCCCTGTCGGCAATATCTCCCCGCTCGGTCTCGGCAATGGCACGATCTAAGTATTCGACCGCCTCTTCGAAACTCCCAAACATGGTTTTTTCACGAGCGATTCGTCTCAGCGAGGCAAAACCCTCGTCGAGCCGGTACATCACTTGGTAGCAAGAATCGGCGCTTCGGTATTTGCCCGACTCGAGAAACGCGTCGCCCAGCATCCCCCAAGCGTCTGCTTGATAAGGACTTTCGCGAATCGCGCGGGTAAGCAAACCTACGGCCTCGTCAAACTGGCAGCGTATCGCTGTGACTTTTGCCAGCTGGATCAAGGCGGGCGCGGTGGAATCACCGCTCAACGCCTGTTGCGCCGCGGACTCCGCCAGTGACGACAGGGTGACGTCATCGGAATCTTTATACTGTTCGAGATACTCCTCGCTGATTTCGATCCAGTGCGCAGACGAATTCTCCTGCGACTGTCCTCCGTCGCCGACGGCACGCTTGCCACCGTCGTCCCCTTGTTCATCGCAACACATCAGGAACACCGCAACAATAAGAAGAAGCCATTTCTGGAAGTTCATAAGCACCCCGTGATTCGCGGTGGCACGGCCTCCACCCTGTCCAAAACTTTTTTAGCGACGGCGGTTACCTCCCAAATATATCGCAGCAAGCGTCAGCAACGCCCCGAAAAAGTCCTGGCCATCGGTTGGCCGCGAAAACAATAGCACATCCCACAAGAATGCAAGTGTGGGTTGTAGAAGCAAAATCAGCCCGGCGCGCGAGGCCTCTACTTTGACCAGTCCTCGACTGATGACGATCCAACCTAGACCCTGGCACAGGACCCCGTAAGCAATCATCGATAACCAGCTCTGCACATCCGGTATTCGAAAACTCTCGGCAATCGTCCTGCTCTCGACGCCCATGATTGCCGCTGTAAAAAGCGAAATAACGGCAAGATTAGCGGCTGCCGACAATCGCATGGATCCGGATTGCGATTTCTGAATAATGAGCAGGTAGCCAGCATAGGTCACAGCGGTCGCGACGCCGAACAGCACACCATGCCTGTAACCTCTATCCAACTGCTGCCAGTCAACACCTACCAGTATGAATAATCCCATCAGCGCCAGGGGTACCGACACCAGGAACTTCCAGTCAATTTTCTCTTTGAAGATTAAGATACCAAAGGCGGCGAGAAAAAATACCTGCAGGTTGCCCATCATCGTTGCCAAACCAGGACCGATGTGTAAGATCGCGCGATGCCAAAAGCTAAGATCCGCCGCGAAGAAAATCGCGCACGCCACGGCAAGCAAAAAAGGCCTCCGACCTTTCCACAGTGGGTCGCCGCGCGCGATAACAACGATAAGCAGGAACACGCCACCAAACAGGTTGCGATAGAACCCCGCCACCGTCGGACCAATGTGAGCCAACTTTACGAATACCGGTGAGAAGCTGATCATTGTGGCACCCGCGAGCAACTGTGCAACTCCCAACTGGTAGTCTCGTGTTTTTGATTCTGTTCTCGATGGCATTTTTTACACGATGGTTCGAGGTCTGTGGTGACTCCTGCGTAACTTCGAATCCAGAATGTTAGTCGATCGGTGGATCACTTCGCAAGTAAACAAAACTTGTTACATCACACAAGATTTTCTATACTGGTTGCAAATTCGACACTGCGTGCTTGGATTGGACAGGATGAATATCTCTTTTGGTAGATTAACAGGAGCCCACGCCGGTGTGGTGGTCGGTGTGACTCTGTACGGTTTTGTCCTCCTAGTCGGGATTATCGGGTTCTCGATCATCGAGCACTGGAACGTCCTCGACTCTTTTTATATGACAATCATATCCATTACTACTGTGGGCTACGGCGAAATCAATCCGCTCTCTTCCACCGGCCGTGTCTTTACCAGTCTGATTATCTTCGCTGGGCTGGGTACGGTCTTTTACACCAGCACCATGCTGGGGCGTGTCATCCTCGAGGGTGAGATCCGCGGGACCATACGGAGGAGGAACATGAGGAATAGAATCAGTAAGCTGCGAGACCACAGCATCGTATGCGGCTTTGGCCGAACAGGGCGTATCGTCGCCGAGGCGCTGCACCAGGATGGATTTCCCTTTTGCGTCGTGGAGATCGACCGGGAAAACCAGGCTGCACTCGACGAGTACGGGTACCTTCATCTTATGGGCGATTCTACCGAGGAGTCGATGCTGGTAGAGGCAGGAATCCGCCATGCTGGCTCCGTGATGGCGCTTTTGTCCTCCGATGCCGACAACCTTTATCTGACCATGATGGCGAGGGAGTTGAATCCGCGGGTTAGAATCGTCGCCAGAGCACTCGACGACATGGCGGAACGGCGACTAAAGCGGGGAGGTGCGGATCATGTAGTTCCAACATACCAAATCGCCGGGCTGAGAGTAATTCAGGCTGCCGTTCGTCCGACAATAAATGAGTTCATCGACCTGGTCACAGACCGTGAACAGCTGTCGCTGGTCCTGGAAGAAGTGAAGGTTGAGCAAGGCTCGCCATTGGCCGGCCAGTCGCTCAAGGAAGCCGGCGTCCGAAATAACTACGGAGTGATCATCGTTGCCATAAAGAAAACCGACGGCGACATGGTCTTTAACCCCGTGGCCTCCACGAGTCTGGCCGAGGGCGACATTCTTATTGCCATGGGAGAGAAATCAGGTCTTCACAAACTCGCTACCGACTGCCGGCAGCCCATCGGCTCCTAGAGAGGAACGTGTATCACCCAACACACACCGACCACCCCACTGCGGCCGGCAGCGGACAAGGGATGCGGGCCGCCGGACGATCCCACAATCACTCGCCCAGAAACCCATATTTCACTATGGCATAACGGTATTTCTCGGCTTTCTTCATTGACTCGGCCAGCCGTCGATGTGGTGACTTTTTCCAGGTGGTATAATCGGCTATGAAACGATCCGCCAATTCCTTGTCACCTTTGTACAGCAAGTTAAGAACGTCACGTAGCATCGCCTCAACTGCCGGATGGTACTTGTCGAAATGGATGATTAGTTGGCCTGTTTGCCTGTCGTAATCGAGCAGCCCTCTCTCGAGAAAGTAGTTCATTTGCATTAGCTGCATGGTCGCGTATACCTGCGATTTCCGGGGCCGATTCTTTTGGAGCACCCGGCGGATACCCGCAGTCTGCACGCCGCGCAACCGCGAAGTGTCGTAGTAACCCTTTTTGAAGAGCCTTTTGGCAAGATAGAGGGCCACGAGATCGGATTTTAGCTCCTCGAGTATCGAAGAATCCTCCTCCAGTGCAATCTCGAATGTACGACCTTTCACATCGAGGTCCGGCCCCAGGTAATGACCGATCTCATGAAACATGGTCCGAAAGAAGTCCCCCTGGGGAGAATAGGCATCGTGGAACTGGGCAGCCACCGCGGCTTCATACGAATTCTTACGGGCAGCAAAGACCTCCGGACTTTCCATGATGTTTCGTCTCAGCAAAATAGTACGTCCATACTTGCGCGTAATATGACTTTCGTTGGGCAGGATGGTAGCTGTATTGGTGCCACGGCTCTGACCAAAATCTGCAATGATGTTATAGACACCGATCGGGATATCGGCCCTCACTACTTTGCGCGCCTCATACGGCATCAAGTCCTCAAACTCCTGGAGCCAAGCGATGACCGTGTTGAGTGACGAGTCCATCGCTCGGTCCTTTACCAGCACGCTTAGCCCAAAGAAGCTCTTCGCGCCAAATAACTCATCGTCGTACGACTCGTATGATCCGATCTGCGCGTTGAGGTTTACGAAATCCCCCGTGATCCATGACGCATCCCCCGCCTCATAATCGTTCCTCAGCAGATCAAAAGCACGGTGTCGCAGGTATCGCGAAAAATCGATGTCAGTCGCCTCGATGATTTCTGCAGCTCTTATGAGCAGTCCGTGTGCCTTGATCATTTGTTCGGCGTAGGCAATTGAGTATGGCACCGCATAAAATGCGGGTACCGTACTCGCCTGTTCCACGTCGTAAAGCGTTGTGTCCAGCTGCTCGGCGAAACGAGGATGAAGCGTGGCCAGCAGACTCCCGCCGTCCTGCAACACCGTCCTATCGCTAACAAGGTTTTCCTTTGAGGTTCGACGGACAACGGTGCGGACGTGCAAGGTGGACGGCTTTGCGTCCGGATAGTCAGCCAAAAAAGTCCCGATTTCATCCTTGTCGACACCCCAAGGATAGACGTTCTTGCCCGGCACCTTGGGCGCGACGGGCAGGAAGGGGACAATCTCACCATCCAGACTTCTTGCCAGCGGTCCTTGGAACAGTCGATAGAGCTGCAACAGATTCTGAGTCGCTTTCGGAGAACCAAGCTCATTGTCCAACGCCACGAGCTCGTTGTACGCCGTTCTTGCTCGACGATGGCGAGAATCTTCGTACAGCGCCTGCATAATCTCACCCACCTCGCACAAGGACCGAACCACCGCAAGCTCATCGTCCTTTAGATTCGATAGATCCGGTTCCAAGCGGATGGTCACTGTTTTGTCCAGAATCCGCTGTGATTTCTTCTCAGGCCAGTAGCCCTTTGGCAACTTAACCGCTGCCGTATCGGAGGCGGCACAGGAACAGACGGCCATGCCGATCCACGTCACCACCATGAGAAACTTGAAGCATGACTGATTACTCATTGTGCCATACTTTTCCGATCTCCTCATATTTATCCATGTAACCGCGGAAGAGATCTTTGATTTCCTCGAGCCGCGCTTCTGTTTTCGCTTCGAAACGAAGCACAAGAACGGGTAGATTCGACGAGGCGCGAACCAGGCCCCACCCGTCGTCAAACATCACACGGGCGCCGCTAATATCGATAACTCTGTCGAAATCCCTTTTTAACTCTGCAGTCAACTGCTCGACGACCTGATACTTCCTATCATCTGGACAGTCGACGTCTATTGTCGGGGTTGAAACATAATACGGAGTCTCCTTGATAATTTGGGAAACAGTCTGGTTCTGGTGCGACACGTACTCGGCGAATCTCAACCCAGCGTAGATTCCGTCGTCAAAGCCGTAGAAATTCTCTACAAAGAATATGTGACCGCTCATCTCACCGGCAAGAAGCGCCTTTTCCTCATGGAGTTTGGCTTTGATATAGGAGTGACCCGTCTTCCACATGATCGGCTTTCCGCCGTGAGCCGTAATATCCTCCTCGAGCGCCTGTGAGCTCTTAACGTCGAAGATGATCTTCGCGCCGGGCGTCTTGCTCAGTACCTGTCGGGATAGCAGAATCATATAGCGATCGGGCCATATGATCGCTCCTGTCTCGTCGACCACGCCGAGCCGATCGCCGTCGCCATCGAAGCCAAAACCAATATCGGCTCTCTCTTTGCGCACGCGATCCCCGAGCGCTTCAACCGCTTCCTTCATCGCCGGATCCGGTTCGTGATTTGGAAACTCCGGGTCGAGATCACAGAATTGCTCTATTACCTCGATGCCAGCTTTTCGCAGAACGGAGGGACCGAAAGCGCCGGCGGTGCCGTTGCCCGCGTCGACCACGACGCGAAGCGGTCTCTTGATATCGACCCGTCCGGCGAGATCATCGCCCCACTTGTCGACGATCGATTCCCGTCTGTGCGTGCCCTGCCCCTCGTCGAATCGTTCTTCTTCTACGTAGGACAGTATCTCTCTTATCTCGTCTCCAATCAGCGTATAAGACAGACCGCACGCGAGCTTGAGCCCAGTCCACCCTTTGGGATTGTGGCTGCCCGTAATCATCGCCCCGCCTTTCACATTGAAGTGATACTGGGACCAATACATCATGGGAGTCAGACACAAACCGATGTCAATCACATGCCGACCTGTGGAGAGAAGTCCCTCGACGAATCCTTTCTTTAGATCCTTCGATCCTATTCTGCTGTCGAAACCAACAACAGCGCCTTCAATATTACGCTTGGCCAGAAAAGTGCCGTACCCGCGACCGATCAGCTCGCCCGTCTTGGAGTTCAGCTCCCGGTCGTTTACCCTCCCTCGGATATCGTACTCACGAAACATAGACCTTTCGATCCGTGCCATGTCGCCTCTCCTCCGTTTTATCGTCCCAGGTTTCTTTCCTCGGAAATTCAATGGTTCCTAAAGCTATCTGACATGCCAAGAATGCGACAACAACCACGAGTCACGTTATCGCATTTTTTGATGACTTTTGACTCTGACTTTGAGATCACCCAGAAGGCTGTAGGCTTGAATAACGTCCGTCTCGTCGAACGCCCTCTCGTCTGGTGACGCAGCGATTCGAATACGTATTGGATGTGTGTTGAGATCGAGTGCGTCAAGCGTTCGCCAGCCGCTGACATAGACTTCGGTCCACATATGGCCGATCAGGTGTCCATCACCGTGAGCCAAACCAACCACGACTCTCGTGGGTATACCCGCGGCCCGAAGAACAGCAGCAAGCAAGACCGAGTGCTCGGTACAGTCGCCCTCGCGACTGGTCAGAACATCGGCAGCTGAGGTAAAACCAGTGGCTAGACTCTTGTTTGTGATATGGAGATTCACCCACCCCGCGATCGCTTGTGCAAGGGGCAGCCCCGTCTTACCAACTGCCGCTGCGATACTATCCGCAACGTCTGCAATCGCCGGGTGCGCGCTTTGTATGTATCGATCGGATTGTAGATACTTGTCGAGAGGCTCATCGGCTACCATGTGGTCTACGATTGGCTCACGGCTGACCAGAACTTCGAGCACGTTGGCTTCTCCAGAAAGCACGCTCTGGTTTGGACCGTAAAACCCGCTCTGCTCATCCACCGGCTTTGCGAATGTCAGTTCAAAGACAACCTCGGCGATCTCGTCCACGGGTTCCGGGAATCCATCGCATCGAATCATGGAACCCCGAATGATGTCGAAGTTGGGATCCAGGCTGAGGCTACTCACCTCGTCCTCCTCAATCCGCTTGATGACTATCTCCAAGCCCAGTTGCCTCATGATCATTTCACGAATATCCTGATGTTCATCTATCTTTAGAGTCATCGTGGCGGACTGGCTGTCATCATCAAACTGCTCGACGACCAGCAGCCTGCTGACCTCACCATTGTTTATTTCCACAAGCGTGTCCGTCACAACGAAACGGCTCGACCGAAATCTCAGTGTTTGAACATCGAACACGCGTGCGGAAAACTCGCGTTCGCCCGTTCGCAACTGCCCACGAACAAAAGAGTCGAGCGCACCCTGTCCAACAGCTCCCGGCTCCCAAACCACGCTTTTCCGTTGGATAAACCCCTGGGACTCGCTGCGGATAAGCAGGCTGTCGCCCTTTCTCTCTCCGGAGGTGTGCATGTCGCTGTCGCCCATCGTCACCTCGGTGCGAAATCGAATTAACCGCCCATCCGCGTCTTCCCACCCTGTGGCATGGATTGCCATGACTATGGGGGTCCCCAGACGAGACGCCTGGATGTCGAGATGATTTTCATAGAACCAGCCGTTGTCGTCATGGGTCTGCAAATCTGTCGCCAGCCCGACCGGCATGCCGGAAAACATCACCACATACCATGCCTGCTCCCTCCCGACGACATCGCCCGCATACGCGGAGGCGGCCGGACCAATCACGCTGGTCAGGCCACCGGCAACGAGCAGCCAAACGCTCAGTTCTGTCATCATACATCGACAGCGCATGTCTCTCCATAAACCAGCTTCTCGTCGACGCCCATCATCCGCAAACGCACCCACGCCCTACCGGCATCGCATCAGCATAAGCAGCCAACCCTATGGGGCTAGTGCTAAAAAATAACACAGCCTCGCGTGTTCATCCACGAGATTCGGGACGTCTTGACACCTACGCGCCAGTGATCCATCGTGCCCCCGTGAGGCCACCAGACCCACAAAAAAAGGCCCGGGTAAACCCGGACCTTCTTCCAAATCTATGGCCAACTGCGATTAGTCGACATCAATCCTTCGTCCGACGCTTTCGGCCCGTTTGGGCAGCGTGACTTTTAGTATACCATTATCCAACTTCGCTTTGATATTCTCGCGGTCGACGTTGGAATCGAGCAGAAAACTCCGGCGGAACGTTTCCGATCGGATTTCGCGACGGAGCAAACCCTCGCTCTCCGTTTTCTCGATCTTCTCGCCGGTGATGACGATATGGTTGTCCTCAATCGCCACATTGACGTTCTTCTTTCCGACCCCCGGCATTTCCATCGTTAGCACGAACTCCTTGTCGGTTTCGTTCACGTTGGTCATCGGCAATCTGAAAGCGTCGCTCTCTTCGTCTTCTTTTGGCCATTTCTTGTAAACAGGAAAAAACTCGTCGAATATCGTATCCAGCGACGTGCTTGGCCTGTATCGGGTCAAAAACATGTCACATCTCCTTTCAAACAAACCTTTGGATTCTCAAGTTCTCCAGCCGAATTGATATCGGCATCGCCCTACGCTTATGCATCACGAGTGCCAACAGAGGCCAAAGCCGCGATCACAGATTAAGCCCTTAATTAACAATCGGTTAAATCGGCGTCCGACCGGGGAGGACCGATGCCATTCCTTGGCGGCTGCCATAATAACATGACATCATGGCGGTTTTTTCTTTTTTTGTCAGTTGGCTTGGCTTCGCGGCTCCCTCAGTCGAAAACTGATCCACACGTTGAGCAGGGCGGATGCAAAACACAGCGTGAACAGCGCACGGATGCCGAACACCTCTAGGACGAGCCCCGCAGCCAGCGGGCTCAGCATGAAAGGAAAGCTGAAGCTGTTCATAAAGCCCACGTATAGCGGGCGTCTCGCCGGGGGGGCGATTTCAAGGAGGTACGTAATGTTGCTAATGATGCGCCCGCTGCGGATAAACCCGTTGATAAGAAATGTCGATGACAAGATGACTAGAAGCATCCCGCTCGAGAGAGACAGACCCCGTGCGGACGCCCATTCCAGGATTATTACCACCAGCGGTGGCAAAACGCTGAGTATCGCCGTCACCAACAGCACCACCCTGTTACCTTTGCTATCGAGCACCCGCCCCCAGACATAGTTGGAAAACACACCGGCTCCCATCCAAATCGACAAGAACAGACCAACAAGATTCTCGGGAAGCTGAAGTTCGTTGTAAGCGTAGAACGCGTAAAAAGGAAAGGCCATGGCGGTGAACTGCCAGCAGATTCTAGCCATATAGAACCGCCGATAATCGGCGTCCACCCGCAGCAGTGCTAACCCGAACT
>Ga0224512_10003390_pt1 | contig 14079 bp, 14 predicted proteins | sample SF_May12_sed_USG_4_FD_169103 | JGI IMG/M metagenome (GOLD analysis project Ga0224512, IMG submission 169103) | Sediment microbial communities from San Francisco Bay, California, United States - SF_May12_sed_USGS_13 | ecosystem: Environmental > Aquatic > Marine > Sediment | place: USA...
CGTTGACCTCATCGAGGGTCTCGGTGAGCGCCGTCTGCTGCTCGTCGGAGAGATCCTCGAGCCATGAGGTGCTGATGATCGAGAAGTTCTGGAACGAGACACCGCCGGTGAACAGGCCTTTGCCGTCCTCCAGCACCACGAGATCGGTAAGCTGACCCAGCTTGGGGTCCGTACCAAAGGCGTAGACGCACTGCGCGTCGCCATCCTCGATGGGCTGGTAGCGCAGGCTGATGTCCACCGTCTTGACGTCCTTGAACTCGACGCCGTACTCCTTCTGGAGCAGTGGCAGTCCGTCATCGCGAGTCAAGTGCTCGGCGTTGGCCGAGTAGACGAGGTCGCCGGAGGCCTCTCCGAGCTCCTCGAGGCTCGTGACGCCGGTCTCGGCGAGGCACGCTACCTCGTTGCCGTTGTTGTACGGCGACGGGGTCAGGGTCGTGAGCCCGCGCTCGCTGTAGCCGTCTCGGATCTGCTCGTACTGAGCCTCGCGCTCGCCCGGGTCCGACCCGTCCAGCTTGAGCACGTTCAGGAAGGCCGTGCCGGTGTACTCCGGATAGACGTCGATGTCGCCTCCGGTTATCGCGGCGTCCGCGATCTCGGTGCTGGCGAGGCTTGAGACCTCGGTCGCGAAGCCCTGGTTCTCGAGCGCCGCCGAGTAGATCTGCGCGATGATTGCGCTCTCGGTGAAGCCCTTGTCGGCGATGCGGACGCTCGTGCCGTCGCCAACGCTCGAGCCGTCGCTATCGGAGTCGTCATCACCACAACCGGCGACGACCAGCAGCAGCGCGGCGAACAGCGCGACAGAGCCGGCCAGCCACGGAGAGATTCTCTTGGACACGTAGTTTCCTCCTATTGGTTTGATGGGCCTCGTGCGAGCCGAAGCCCCCGGGGTGTAAGAAAGCGAAATATGCCGGAGAAGAGGATCTCCGTGGCCACGGCGAGCAGCGCGATGGGGATCGCTCCGGCAAGCAGTACGTCGGTCTTGTTGTTGGCCAGTCCGCTCAAGACGAGGATCCCGAGGCCGCCGGCGCCCACCAGTCCGGCAAGGGCGGCGGTCGCGACGATCTGAACGGCGGAGATCCGGATGCCGGCAAACATCAGCGGCATGGCGACCGGCAGCTCGACCCGCCCGAGCAGCTGGAACGACGTCAGGCCCATTCCGCGCGCGGCCTCGACCGTGTCGGCGTCGACCTCTTTGACGCCGGTGTATGCATTCAGGAGGATCGGCGGAATCCCCAGCAGGATCAGGCCGACCACGGCGGGCCAGAACCCGATTGACGACACCGCGACCACAAGCGCCATGACGGCGAAGGTCGGAACCGTCCGGCCCAGATTGCCGATGGCGATCACCACGAATGCGGCGACCCGCCCCAGCTTCGCGGCGGCGACGCCGGCTGCCACCCCGATGCCGGCGGCGAACAGGAGTGCGACCAAGGACATCTTGAGATGTGTGACGGTCTCGCCCGGGCCGTCCAGAATCGGATCGTTGAACGCGTTCCAGATGTCGCTGAGCGAGGTCATCCGGTCGCGGCCCGCTTCCACTCGCTGGGTCTTGCCCACGCGAGCCTGCGTCCGACGCTGAGGGGAAGCGGGCGGCGTTCCCACGGCTTCATGAGCCATTCCGCGCCGACCAGCAGGGCATCGAGCACGATTGCGATAAGCGTCGCAACCAGCGCGCCGACCGCGATGGGTGTGAGGAACAGGCCGCGCTGGATACCGCGCTGCCAGATCAACTCGCCCAGGCCGCCACCGTCGACGAACGCGCCGATCGTGGCGATCCCCACCGTGCTGACGGTGGCCAGGCGAATCCCCGCCATGATCGCGGGAAGCGCGAGGGGTAGCTCCACCTTGAACAGGAGCTGGCGTCCCGTCAGGCCCATGCCGCGAGCGGACTCGCGCACCGGGCCCGGCACCGACTGCAACCCGACGGCTGCGTTGCTGATCAGGATCAGCAACGCGTAGGCGACCAGGCCGATGATCACGGGCTCCTGCCCGATACCCACGATCGGCACGAGGAACGCGAACAGCGCCAGGCTCGGGATCGTGTAGAGCACCCCGCTGGTGTACGTGGCGACGCCGCCCCAGAACGGGCGGTTACGCACCATGATCGCGATCGGAAGCGACACCGCGATGGCGATGGCCATCGAGATGCCGACCAGCACCAGGTGCTCGATCGCCAGCTGGACGATGTCCTCGCGGTTGCGGGATATCCAGTCCCAGCGGATGTCAGGCATCGGCTCCGGCCGTCTCGGCCCGGACCGACGAGGCGGCCTGAGTCACGATGTCCTCCAGGGCGAGGACCCCGAGAACCGCGCCGGACCCGTCGACGACCACGGCATGGGAGGCCGAGGCTCCGAGCAACGCGGACAAGGCGTCGCGGAGCGTCGTGACCTGATCCACCACCGGATCGGCGCGGCCAAGGGGGGCAGCGGGAAGCGGCTCGTCACCACGGATGCGGTCAATGGGAAGCCAGTCGAGCGGCCGGCGTCCCGAGTCGACGACCAGTACCTCGTCGTCGATGGGCTGAAGGTCGCCCTCCACGAGGCGCGCGAGGGCCGCCGCCCCGCGCTCGCCGGCGGTGACCATCGGGGCCGGCCTGAGGCCGATCGCCTCGACATGGGAGATGCCGAGGGCCTTCAACGCGCGGTCTGCGCCGACGAAGTCAGCGACGAAGTCATCGACGGGGCTCGCCAGCAGCTCCGCGGCGGGCGCGTATTGCACCAACCGTCCTTCGCGCATCACGGCGATCAGGTCGGCCATCTTGACCGCCTCGTCGATGTCATGGCTTACGAAGACCACCGTCTTCGGCACGACGCGGTGCAGGCGCAGGAAGTCGTTCTGCAGCCGCTCCCGGGTGATGGGATCGACCGCGGAGAACGGCTCGTCCATCAGCATCACCGGCGGATCCCCGGCCAGCGCCCGTGCCAAACCGACGCGCTGCTGCTGTCCGCCCGAGAGCTGAGCCGGGTAGCGGTCGCGATACTCCGCCGGGGCCAGTCCGATGAGATCCAAGAGCTCATCAACACGGGCTCGGATCTTCTCGCTGTCCCACTTCAACAGCCGCGGCACCGTGGCCACGTTCCCCGCCACGGTCAGGTGCGGCATCAGGCCGACCTGCTGAATGACGTACCCGATCTCGCGGCGCAACTCTGCGGGTCGCCGGGAGCGGACGCCGGCGCCGTCGATACGGATCTCGCCCGCGCTCGGCTCCACCAGGCGGTTCACCATCTTCATGGCGGTGGTTTTTCCGCAGCCGGAGGGGCCGATGAGTACGACCACCTTCCCGGCGGGGACGGTCAGCGTGAAATCGTCAACCGCAGGCCGGGACATCCCGGAAAAGCGCTTGGTAACGCCGTCGAATTCCAGGATGCCCGCGGCAGAGCCGTCAATGGTCTGCGCCCCCGTCACTCGCTGACCGTATCCGACCGCGCGGCCGCGGGGCCGCCTCTCGGCTAGACGGCGCTTTCCTCGTGCGCTTTCTCAGGCTGTCGCCGGGTGGCGAGAAGTGAGATCAGCATCGCGCCTCCGACGATCACTGCGACCGTCAGCAGCACAGCCCACGGCGATATGTGGATGATGTCCTCGGTGATCATCTTCACGCCGACGATCACGAGGATGGCTGCGAGCCCGTATTTGAGGTAGTGGAACCGGTCCATCACGTCGGCCAGCACGAAGTAGAGCGCCCTCAGGCCCATGATCGCGAAGGCGTTCGCGGCGAAGACGATGAACGCGTCGTCGGTCACGGCGAAGATCGCCGGAATGGAATCGATGGCGAATACGACATCGGTCGTCGCGATCACCAGCAGCACCGCGACCATCGGCGTCGCGACGCGACGGCCACGCTTGATCACCGTCATGGCGTTTCCGGCATATGACGAGCTCACCGGAACCACTCGCCGGAACAGTCGAAGGGCGATGTTCTTGCTGGGGTCGGCGGTCTCCTCGTCCGAGAACGCGAGCCGCACGCCCGTTACGACGAGGAAGCCGCCGAAGACGAAGATCATCCAGGCGAAGCTCTCGAGCAGCTCGGAGCCGATCACGATGAAGACGCCGCGCAGCACGAGCGCCCCGATGACCCCCCACATCAACGCTCGGGTTTGAAGCTCCGGGGGCACTGCGAAGTAGGCGAAGATCACGGCGAAGACGAAGACGTTGTCGAACGAGAGGCTTCGCTCGAGGATGTAGCCGGTGAGGTACTCGTTGGCCGACGTGGAGCCCCTCCAGCCCCACATGACTGCGGTGAACCCCACGCCCAGAGCGGTCCAGATGCCGGTCCAGATCAGCGCCTCGCGCAGGGCAACCCGCCCTCGCAGGGTGGCGAGATCGATCACGACCCCGCCGCTGACCACGACGATCAGGATGGTCCATATCCAGAAGTCTGCGTTCATGTATGGGCCTGGGCCTCCAAGAGGGTCGGGTCTGGGCGGCGTCGAATGGTGAGGTCATGGCCGCTGTCATGCGACCCGGCGCCTACGCGACGGCCAATGCTAGGCGGCGTCCAACGAACCGACGTTCAGATCGTGTCAGGTCATAGGTGCGCATCTGAGCCCCCACGGTGACAGACATCATGCTCTTCGACCTCCGACCCATCAGCTCGACCATGCTTCGCCTAGCCCCGCGGCTCGAGATGACGCCCGATCGAGTCGCGATGGTGCGCAGGCTCCCGGGACTGCCGAACCGCGCGCTACTGAGCTACCGGCGCGACCAGCTCGACTCGGTCCGCTTCTACGGCGGCCAAGGCCTCATCGACTCGGGTCTGCTCGAGTTCGTGGAGGAGCGCGCCGTCGATGCGCACATGCAGGCGGGCCGGGACCGGTTCCTGGTCCTCGTCTTCGATGACAACAAGGCGTGGGTGCTCGAGGGCGCCGATCACGAGCTGGAGAGGGCCCGATCGGCCCTCTTGGTCCCGACGGGGACCCTCGAGGCAGTCTCAGAAGCGGAGTCGGAGCCTGAGGAGCCAGAGCAGTTCAGCGCCGACGCCGTAGTGCCGTGGCTCTTCCGCGTTGGCGTGGTCTGCGGCCTTTTGGGTGCGCTTCTGCTGATCGTGGGCGAGATCCGGGCCCGAGACGATGAGCCGCGTGTCGAGACCGTCTCCGCGGCCGCTGATGCCACCGATGTCGAGCTCCCTCCGCCGCCTCCCTCGGCACCCGGTAGGGTCGTTCCGCCCCCGCCTGAGCCCCCGCCGGACTCCCCGCTGGCCGCCGGTCGGCTGCCGGTTATCGCAGCCCAGCTCACCCGAGAGCTCGGACGCAGGCCTCGCGTCTACCGGATTCTGGTCGCCGAGCGTCAGGCGACCCTCGAGGTCTATCTGGCCGGTCGTAACGACGCGATCGAGAGATGGGTCTGGAGCGCCGGCCAGCTGGACGGGCCGGCGGAGATCATCGCGCCTCCACTGCCCGGAGGACAGTTCGCGCTGAATGACGTGCGGCTGTCCCGGGTTGCCGCGCTGGTTCAGGATGCCAAACAGCGCGCCAGGGTCGGCGCACCGCCCGCCGAGCGCGCCAACGTGGTCGTGCGGCGCGATCTGCCCGGCTCGCAAGCGCTCCGCATGAGGATCACGGTCAGCGGTCCAGGCGGCGAGCGCACTTTCGTGGCAGGGCCGAGCGGCCGTCTGCTTGCCGGTCCCTGATCGTAGTGGTCGCCTTGGCCGTGCAGCGCCTCAAGGGCGCGGCCGGCTCAGCTCGGGCCGGCGAGCAAGCCGGCGGCGAACACGGCCACACTCAACAGGGCAATGCCTGTGAGAGGCCAGAGTCGGCGGGCTGCAGTCAGCTGTTCACGCATGGTGTGATGGTGCGGATCGAGGTTCGGGAGAACTCAACACATCAGGTTTCACGCGACATGTCCTGAATCCTTCCCGGAATAGCGCCGCGCGGGATCCTACGTCCACTACGGGATCCTTCGCAAGGCCCGTATCGGCTAAACCGGGGGACGACCGGACGCTGACAGGGGGACCGGATGACCCTGCCTCGCCCGAGCGACCCTCGCAAGGAGGGCTTCGGCGCGCAAGGGGATCTCGGGGTTGAGTGCGAGATCGGCCACGGCGTGCTCGAACTCCTCGACGATGTGAATCAGGCTCGGTGTGGGGATCGCCTCGGTCGCGCCCGCGAGCTCGCCGGCCGCCTCAGGACCCCGGGCGGCCTCCGGCGCGCCCAAGCGCGCCATGAGCACGTCCGCAGCAACTCCGGCCGCCGATCTCAGCACCGACCTCCAGCCGTCTGTCGACAGACGGCGCAACTCTCGCCTGCGCTGCTCTTCGGCGCGCTTCTCGGCCGTGCGTCCGCCACGCTTTCCATCCTTCTCGCTGGCCTCGCGTTGCAGCTCCGCGAGGTGAGCCGAGGGATTGTCGGCCGCGACGTGATCGATGACCTCCTCGACATGGGCCACGAGCTGCCGCGGGCCCCGCTCGCCGGTGAGCGCCGCGCGACCGATGTCGCGCCCGAGGGCCCGCATTCTCAAATCGAAGGGGTCCAGGCCGAGGGCGGCCGTGCCGTCGGCCCGAGCCCGCTCGCGCGCCTCGGCCTCTGGCATGCCGTCCTGGGCCAGCCGCTCGGCGATCCGAGCGGCGGTGGGGCTGCGAAAGGGCACCGGTAGGCAGCGAGATCGAATTGTCGGCAACAGGTCTCCGGCGCGCTCGGTGACCAAGATCACGTGCGACCGTGGCGCGGGCTCCTCCAGCGGCTTCAGGATCCGCGACGAGCCCTCCTGGCGCCGCAGTCGCTCCGCTCCCTCGATGATGAGCACCCGCCGCTCGAGAACCTGGGGCCGGGTGGCGATCGCCGCCAGCGCGGGATCGAGCTCCTCCAGGCGGATCTCTGCGCCGGATGCCCGCACCTCGATCAGATCGATGGCGGCCTCGCGCCGGTCGTGCTCGCCGCGGGGATCCATGATGGCCCAGGCAACCTCACGCGCGGCGGCGCGCTTGCCGCAGCCTGGGGGGCCGAAGAACAGCAGCTGCTGCGGCGGCGAGGGTCGACCGAGGGCCGCCCTCAGCGCCCGCTCGGCGAGCGGCTGATCAGGAAGCGACAGCTCTCTCATGCGCCGACCGCCTCGACGACTCGCCGGTGGACGACGTCGACGCCGTCGCTCGCATCGACCGGGACGATCCTCTCGGGGAAGCGCTCGGCCAGCGTGGCGTATCCGTCAACGACCCGGAGCTGGAAGTCCCGGCCCTCTCGCTCGATGCGATCGGGTTCGGTGCCGCGCCGACGCGCCGCCTCGTCGACGGAGATGGCGAGCAACACCGTGACGTCGGGAAGACACTCGCCGATGGCGCCGCGATTCAGCTCCCAGATGGCGTCTATGCCAAGTCCTCGCGCCACGCCTTGGTAGGTGAGCGAGGAATCGATGAATCGATCGCACACGATCCAGCGCCCGGCGGCCAGGGCCGGCGAGATCACCTTCGCGACGAGCTCCGCCCGGGCCGCCGCGAACAGATGCGCCTCGGCCATGGGCGTCACCGAACCGGAGGCCAGCAACGCGTCGCGGATACCCTCCCCGACGGGCGTTCCACCGGGCTCGCGGGTGTGTTCCACCGCGATGTCGCGCTTGCCCAGATACTCCACGAGCATCGCCGCCTGAGTGCTCTTGCCGCAGCCGTCGATGCCCTCGAAGCTGATGAAGCGTCCACTCACCCGAGGCCAGCCCGCGGCGATATCCGATGCTTCTGACCGAATGTCGCGTTGAGTGGCCGGGTGGAATGGTTCATAACCCAGTCGCACATCCCTGCGAATCCTGACATGCAAGCGAAGGGAATCCTCTGTGGGCCGATCACCGACCCTCGTCACCGGTGGCGCCGGGTTCATCGGCAGCAATCTGGTGGACGAGCTCACCGCCTCTGGACGGCCCTGTCACGTCGTCGACGACCTCAGCAACGGCAAGCGCGCGAACCTGGATCAGGATGCCGTCTTCCACGAGGTGGACATCCGCGACCGTGACGCGCTGATGGCGGTGGCCGAGCAGGCCAAACCGGCGACGATCTTCCACCTCGCCGCTCAAGCCGATGTGCGCAAGGCGCTCGAGGCCCCCGACTTCGATGCCGCCGTCAATGTGATCGGCACCATCAACGTGCTCGAGGCGGCGCGCTCCGTTGGGGCTAGAGTCGTATTCGCGTCCACCGGCGGGGCCGGCTACGGCGAGTACGAGGGGCTGCCCGTGCCCACTCCGGAGACCGCGGAGACCCGCCCCCTCTCCTTCTACGGCATGAGCAAGATGGCGGGGGAGGGCTACTGCGGCACCTATGGGCGCCTCTATGGCCTGGAGGCCGTCGTCCTGCGCCTGGGCAACGTCTACGGCCCCCGCCAGGATCCCCACGGCGAGGCGGGGGTCGTTGCGATCTTCTGCGGCAAGCTGCTGGACGGCGAGGCCCCCAGGGTCTTCGGCGATGGCCTGCAGACCCGTGACTACGTCTATGTAGGGGACGTCGTGCGGGCATTCCTCGCGGCCGAGGACGCGCCGGGCGGATCGCTGGTGAACATCGGCTGGGGCAAGGAGGTGAGCGTCCTCGATCTGATCGAGAGCCTCGGCTACGACGGCGAGCCGATCTTCGAGGCCCCGCGCGAGGGCGAGCTCCAGCGCAGCAGCCTGGCGGCGGCCAGGGCCGCGGATGTACTCGGATGGAAGCCGGAGGCCGGGCTCTCCGACGGCCTGCGTGTCACCTACGAGAGTGTGCGGCTCGGCCGCGAGAATCCCGCCGCCCCGGTTCCTGGAGCTCGGGACGTTCAGCTGGCCGCGGGGGCCTGAAGTCACGGCCCGCGAGCAGCGCGCGCGGGCCCGCCTCCACCATCCAATTGATCTCCGCCGGCGTGGTCCCGAGGGCACTCGCCGCTGCCGAGACCCCGTCGCCAAGGTCGGGCGGCCGCCAGGTGGCCGAGTGGGCGTCGGAGGCCAGCAGGTGCATCCAACCGAGGCGGGCGAGGGCCTCGGCAGCTCGCTTGGCTTCGGGCCTGTGGTCTCCGAGGAAGCTCGACGCGGTGACCTGGAGCAACGCGCCGAGGCCGACGGCCTGGCGGAGTCGGTCCGGTTGGCGCTGAACCGATGGAGAGCGCTCGGGGTGGGCGAGCACCGCCCGAAAGCCGCGGATCATCAGGTCATCGAGGATCCCGGTGAGGTCGGTCGGCCACCCGGCGAACGGCATCTCCAGCAGCAGCCAGCGGCCGGCACCGCCGTAGGTGGAGCGCCGCAGCTGCTCATCGCTCATCTTCGGAAGCCACGCAAGGGAGATCTCGCGCCCGGGATGAAGTTGCAGCGGCACCTTGGCCTTCATCAGCGCGGCGCGCGTGCGGTCGACGGCCTCGTGCACCTCCTGCGGGCTCGCCTCGGACCCTTCCATCAGGTGGGGGGTGCAGACCACCTCGCGAGTGCCCGTTTCCCAGGCCACGCGAGCCATCTCCACCGCCTCGCGCTCGGTGGCCGGGCCATCGTCGATCGCCGGCAGCAGATGGGTGTGGATGTCGATCACGACCCCGAGGCTAGCGGAGCTCTGGGGTGCGCCAAGCTGCTGTTACCATGACGGTAACCTGGGGCTATAGCTCAGCTGGAAGAGCGCCTGGATCGCACCCAGGAGGTCGGCGGTTCGAGTCCGCCTAGCTCCATTGGCCCCCGCCGTGTGGCCCTACCGGACGGAGAGAGGTGGCCCGGCTGTCGGGCTCGGCCGTCGACCTGGCGACGTCGTGCCATGTCGCGCGCTCGGCAATCATTCGCCGATGCGCCATGACTTCGCGCGGCTTGTTGAAGCCCAGGACCCCAACCAGGCGACCCTCTCGCCCGTATATCGCGGCAAACTCACGCTGCTCCACCGAGCCGGCGACAACGGCCACCTCATCGCCCGGTCGAGGGCGTCCCGCGAGCTGAATCGTGCGCCCGAACTGATCGCTCCAGAACCACGGAACCGGTCCATAGGCCTCACCGGAACCGTCTCCCGCCAGCAGGGTTCGCACGGCATGTGCGGCCTGCGTCGCTGCGTTGTCCCAATGCTCGACGCGCATCAGCTCTCCATCGGACGTCGGGTTGGGCCAGCGGGCGACGTCACCCGCGACGACGACACCCGGCGCCGCTTGGCAGGTCTCGTCACACAGCACCCCGTCGTTGATCGCAAGTCCCGAGCCTTCCAACCACTCGGTGTTCGGAACCGCGCCGATGGCGACGACTAGGAGGTCAGTTTCGAGGGTCTCGCCAGTCGTCAATGTGACCGCCGCCACGTGCGTTCGGCCCTCGACACCCTGAACGCCCACGTCCGTCCTGAGGTCGACTCCGTGTTCGAGCTGGAGCCCGGCGCAGACGCGCCCCATCTCGTCACCGAGGATGCGGGCAAACGGCACTGTCGCCATCTCCAGCACGGTCACGTCCAATCCGAGTGATCGGGCCGACGATGCGACTTCGGCGCCAATGAAGCCAGCGCCACATATGACGACCCGGCTGGGGCGGGCGGCCAAACGGCGACGCAGCGCCCGAGCGTCATTGAGGGTTCTCAAAGTGAGAACACCCGTCAGGTCTTCAGTCCCAGGCAATCGCCGGGCCCGTGCCCCGGTCGCGATCACGAGACCGTCGTACTTAAGGAGGCTCCCATCAGCGAGGCTGAGCTCCCGGCTCACCACGTCGAGGCCAGTCGCTTTGAGACCTAGACGCAGGTCCAATCGCAGGTCGGCGAGTTTCCCGGCTGACGTTAGGGCGACGCGTTCTTCGTCCCAGTCGTCTACGAGGGCTGCCTTCGACAGGGGTGGCCGGTTGTAGGGGAGACAGGGCTCGTCACCGACGAGCGTCACTGGGCCTGCAAAGTCTTCGCGGCGAAGTGCCTCAGCAGCCCGGAGTCCCGCGAGTGAAGCGCCAACGATGGTGACCGACGCCGGCGCTCCTTCGGGGGTCTCCCCAACTGAGGGCCTCATATCACTTCGATGGTGATGGCCTGCATCGGACACTCGATGGCCGACGCCTCGACCCGCTGCCGAAGCTCATCTGGCGGATTCTCGTCGAGAAGGTAGAGCAGATTGTCGTCGCCGACTTCGAACACCTGAGGCGCGTGCTGCATGCACACGCCGATGCTCGAGCATTTGTCGTGATCGACTCGGACTCTGAATGCCATGAGTGGTCCTCCGGGTCCTCGGGGGTGACGCTGGCGCGCGCCCGCGCGGTTGGGCTCGGCACTGCGCTCTTTGCTGCGGCAAACCGTTTCAGCCCGGTATGTGCGGATTGTTGTCGGCGACCCAAGGTTCGTCCCAGACTTACGTCCTAGCGCACAGCGACACCACGAGGATTACGGCCTCACGCAGGTGATTTACGGATTCACTCGCCGATCTTGGCTGTTCCTTGGATAAACGCCGCGCTGCGCGCCCTAGCGTCAGCGATGCCCCCGGGAAAGATCCCGAGCGAAGGACGTGAAATGGACAAAAAGAGCGCAATAGCCATCGCATCGACGGTGCTTCTGGTGACGGTCTCCGGTGTCGCGGCTCTCGGCACCAACGTCGGCGTCATCGAGTTTCCGGAGATCAGCCAGGACGAGGCGGTTGCCGCGCCAGCCAAGGAGGCAAAGCAGAAGCCAAAGGCCTGGAAGGCGCCAAAGCCTCGCGTCGTGAACCGCGTCGTTGATGTCCCGGTGGTCATTCCTGGCGGCACCATCGTGCGGACGCTTCCGGGCGCCGCGCCAGCTCCGGCGAAGGCCAAAGCCGAGGTCCAGCAGGCCAAGCGCCTTGCCGATTCCGAACCCAAGAAGGCGGCCCCAAAGAAGTCCCCGCCGAAGAAGGCTGCTCCCAAGCCGGCGCCGGCACCTGCCGCGAATGAGCCCGAGCACTCCGAGGAGGAGCGCAAGGAGCCTGACGCTAAGGCGAAGGCCGAGTGGGAGCGCGAAAAGGCCAAGCAGGCGGCCGAAGAGCTTCCGGAAGCCGAACGCGAGGCTGCCAAGAAAGCGGCAGAAGAAGCCTTCGAGGCCAAGAAGGAATCTGGCGACGCGGGGGAGTCTGGTGACTGACGCCCTACGCCTTCCAATCGGCGGTCGCCCCCCAAGCGGCCTCCGAGTCATCCCGCCGCAGCGAGCCGCATCCTGGCGATCGGACTGAGCTCGGCTGCTGCCCTCGGTCTCATGACCGCCATGGGCTCAGTCGAGCAGGCCAAACAAAAGGAAGAGGCTGCCCAAGATCGGGCCGCAAAGAAGGCCGCCAAGGAAAAGGCCATAAAGGCGCGCAAGGAATACAACCGCAAGCTGGCTGCCTGGCGTAAACAGGCTCAGCACCCAGCGCCGACCTCGTCCAGTCCCGCCCCGGTGTCCAGTCCGGCCCCGGCACCGGTTTCGGCACCCGCGCCGCCGCCCCCACCCCCTCCGCCATCGACATCCAGTGGCGGTAGCTGAGGCCCACTTTCCCGCGATGGGCTCGCGCGTTCACCTGAAAGCGGTGGACGCGCCGCCTGGCGCGCTCGAGCAAGGTCGCCTTCGCATTGAGGAGCTCGAGGGCCGCTGGTCGCGCTTTCGTCCTGAAAGCGAACTTTCCCGACTGAACGCCAGTTGGGGCCGGCACATTGAAGTAAGTGGAGACACCTTGGAACTTGTGGATCGAAGCATCGAAGCCTGGAAACTCACCAGAGGGCTCTTCGACCCCACGGTCCACGACGCGGTCATCGCTGCTGGCTATCGCAAGGACTTCGGTGCGACGTTTGGCGGCGCGGCCTTCAAAGAGGCCCGACCGGCGCTCGGCGGGGCTCCCGGTCTTGATCGCGTGGTGCGTTCCCGTGAGAAGCGCACCGTCTGTCTCCCGATCGGAGTTCGGCTTGACCCCGGGGGAATCGGCAAGGGTTTGGCGGCCGACGTAGTGGCACGCGAACTCGTTGCCAGTGGTGCAGCCGGCGCCACGGTGAACGTCGGTGGCGACATCAGGATGATCGGAGTGCCCGATTCGAGCCGCGGCTGGGTGGTGGCGTCCCCATCATCATTATCACCGCGCGCGAGGAAGAGGCCGACATGGTTCTTGGCCGGTTTCGGGGGTGAAGCAGACGCCTCCAAGTCAACCGGCTTCGATCGCACTGGGCCGGACTGTCGGCGGGGATCCCGCATCCCGAATCCGTGTGTTGCCCGAGTGTCTGCTGCGCAGGGCGGGTCCTAGGTTCACGTCTCTACCCGTGCCGAGGAGAAGGGCCTGGGGCGGCGGCGACCCTGTGCGAGTCGCGGCAGTTTCGATCACCGGAGACGAGCCATGTCAGAGAAGCAGACCTTTTCAACCGCCGATGCTCATCGCATCGGTGAGCAGATCGGAATCAGTTGGGATGAGTCGCCATTCGAGGTTGAGCAGTTCCGGATGGGTCTCGCGGTCGAGCTGGAGCATGGTCGGCACGACCCGAGCACAAATGTGACCGACGATGACGAGCTGATCACGGGCAAGATCGCGCTCGCGCATCTCAACGAGTTCCCGGACTACTACACACGCCTTGCTCGAATGGAGGACGAGGCTGAGCGCTTCTGGGCCTCGTAACCGGAGATCCGCCGCAGCGGGCCACGAGTTCTCGGGCCCCCTCGCGTCGTCGCTGGCGAAGGGGCCATGTCGTTCCGACTCTGACTAGCCGGTGACTGCCGGCTGAACGGGCGTACGTCGCGGCGTCGCTCTGGCGCAGGTGCGCGCACGAGCGCGAGGTGCGTTCCCGGCCCTCACGATCACAGTGTTACAGCGCCTGCCGAGGGTGCTCGCGAGCACGCGCACTCTTACGACGCGAACGACACGCCGTCCGGGGGCGATCCGCGGGATCACGTTCCACTCAATCCTGCGACCGCGAACACGCGAGCGAGGCGGCCGGCCGCGCAGCACGACCCCTCGTGGCAGGGCGTCGAGTATCCGCACGTTGCGGGCGACGACCTTCGACACGTTGCGCACGACGATCCGGTAGACGGCGTTACGGCCCCCGGTCAGCCTCCGCGGCCCAGTCTTCGTCACCCGCACGCGGGCCCGGGGAGCTCTCCTCGCGGGAGGCGTCGCCGTGGTCGTGGGCGCGGACGGCGAGGCAGGTGTCGGTGTGGGGGCCGCGACGGTCGCCGGGGGAGGTGTCGGCGTGGGCGGGGTGACCGGGGGCACCTCGACGGCCGTCACGGGCGTCGCCACCTGGTCCTGG
>Ga0224512_10003391_pt1 | contig 14074 bp, 9 predicted proteins | sample SF_May12_sed_USG_4_FD_169103 | JGI IMG/M metagenome (GOLD analysis project Ga0224512, IMG submission 169103) | Sediment microbial communities from San Francisco Bay, California, United States - SF_May12_sed_USGS_13 | ecosystem: Environmental > Aquatic > Marine > Sediment | place: USA: California...
GAGCGGTGTTGGAAAATCGAGCTTGCTCGCCCTGGTCGCGCGAATGCACGATCCCGACGAGGGCCGGGTCGATCTCGACGGAATTTCCGTGGACCGCCTCACCCTCGAGTCGCTCTACGCTTCTGTCCAGCTGGTCGGCCCATCCCTCCCCCTGCTGCGGGGCAGCGTGGCGCAGAACCTGGGCTATGGGGTCGAGGGTCTGGAACCCGAGTGGCTCGACGCCATCGCTCGCGCCTGCGGACTCCTGGACGAGACGCCGCTCCTTCCCCAGGGCATCGACACCCCCGTGGAAGAGCAGGGCCGCAACCTTCCCGACGGGCTGCGCGCACGCATCGCGCTGGGGCGGGCCGCGGCCAGCACGCCGCGACTTCTGCTGATTGACGACCCGGTGTTCCTGGTCGACGCAGCGGCGAAGGCGGCACTGCTGCGCGTACTCGAGATCCTCGAGACGACCGCCCTCATCGTGGGTTCCGATGCGCACCCGCCGTTCCCGGTGGACCGCGTCTGGCAGATTGGGAAACCGCTCGAGCCGTCCAAACCCCGCGCTGGGGTGGGAGGAGGCGTTCGCCAATAGGTACGGAGTTCGAGGACATGCGGAATTTCAGCCTGGTGAAGGTGAGGACGCGCCCAAGGGCGTGATCTCGCGGATCTTCCACCACCACGAGGGCAAGGGCGAGCAGCAGGCGGCGGCCGACCACGATCCCTCGCAGCCGCAGCCGGCCCAGAGCCACAAACACCGCTTCTTTCACAAGCTCTTCCACGGTGGGGATGCGGTACAGGAGCCCGCCGCCTAGGACTTCTCCTCGCCGGCGATGGCCTTCTGCAGCGACTCGGCGATCTGCGCGGCGAGCTTCTGCGCGAGGGCGATCTCGGCGTCCACGAGGCCCGGGTAGCCGCCGACGGCAAGCGGCTCCGAAGTCGACAGGACGTACGCCGCGACCTCGCTGCCGTCGGCTCGCGAGATGCGCCAGCCGGCCACGAGCTGGGCCTGGCCGGAGAGCGTGCCGTGGAGCTGATCGACGGCCACATCGACGGCGTAGCCCCAGGCGGCCCGATTGCCCGCGTCCGACCGGATCGCGTAGCCCAGGACGTTCGAGATCTCGGTGCGCAGGTAGCGGCGCAGCCCCGCTTCGAGGGGCTCGGCCCAGACGTGGTAGCGAGCGGGCCGGACCTGGTGGTCCTTCGACTCGACGACGAGCCCGGGGCGCTTCAGGTACGGCGCGACTGTCACCCGCCCCAGACCGATCACGACGGGCGCCTCGATCTGGCTCGTCTCGTCCGGGAGCCTGGCGCGCAGCAGGTACTGGGTGCGGGCAGGCGGGTCGCTGGCGCACGCGAGGAGGAGGAGGGCGCAGACGCAGGCGGTGGTTCTCATCGGGATCCTGCCGTGGGCTCGGGGTCCGGTTCGGGTTCGGTCGAGAAGATCAGAGAGCTCGGTTGTTCCTCGAGGGTCCTGGCGAGATCGTTGACGCTCTGGAGGGTCCGTTCGAGCTCGGCCAGGGAGGCCTCGAGATCCCGCGGCAGCGACTGGACGCCTTCGCTCGCGATGAGGGCTCGTACCTCGGCGATCGTGTCGCGAAGCTCGCGGAGCGTGCCGTCGGCCGTGGCCGCGATTCGATCGACGGGGAGGGCGTTCAGCTTGTCGAGGAGCGACGAGATCTTCACCTCGATCCCCTCGAGACCGCTCGAGATGGTCGGGATGGTCGGCCACCCGGCGAATTCGCCGACCTCGGCGCCCGGCTCGTTGCGGTACACGTCGAGTGCCACGTAGAGGCTGCCGGTCAGCAGGCTGCCGGTGGCCAGCGTGGCGCGGATCCCGTTCCGCACACCCGCCTCGATGGTCTGTCGGAGGGTCTCGACGCTCTCCTCGGTGTCGCTCAGGATCAGCCGGCCCGGCTCGAGGCGCAGCAGGACCGCAATCGGCTGCTGGCCCTGCCCGCGCATTTGACGCGCAGACACCATCTCGTGCATCAGGATTCGCTCGACCTTCCCCAGCGGGATGCCGCGCCACTCCACCGGGGCACCGGGCCGGAGCCCGCGCACGGAGCGGGCGAACCGGACGACGTACTCGACGCCGTGTTGATAGGGGCGCTCGTTCACGCTCGCCAGGTCGGCGTAGAGTTCGAAGCTGGCGCCGTTCTCCACGGCCGCGCCGGCGGAGACTCCCTCGGGCAGTCCGAACGCCACGCCGCCGAACAGCAGCGACTGGAGCGAGCCCGTCTCGACCTCGATCCCCGCGGCGGTCGCGCTGAAGGAGATTCCGCTCGAGTTCCAGAACCTCGTGGTCGAGGTGACGAGATCGTCGTAGGGCGCATCGATGAACACGCTGTAACGGACGTGGTGAACTTCGACGTCGAACTCGGTGCTCTCGACGCGGCCCACCTGGAAACCCTGATAGAGGAGCGGATCTCCCGTGTTCACCGAGCCGGCATGCTCGCTGTAGAGCGAGAGCTGGAGGCCCGGCGTGCCCACGGGTGTCACCGGTACGTCCTCGAGGCCCTGGAAGCGGCGCTGACCGGGCTTGCCCTCGCCGGGGGCGAGCTCGATGTAGCCGCCCGAGACGATGGTGCCGAGGCCGGAGACGCCACCGGCGCCGATCCGGGGACGCACCACCCAGAACTGGGTGCCCTCGCGCAGCAGTGGAATGGCAGATCGTTCGAGCTGCGCCACGACCACGACGCTCTCGAGGTCCTCGCCGAGGGTCGCGCTCTCGACGAGCCCGACCTCGACGCTGCGCGCCTTGATCTTGGTCTTGCCCGCCTCGATACCCTCCGCCGTCTTGAAGACGATCGTGATCGAGGGCCCCTGGGTCGCGTAGGTGTAGTAGACCATCCACGCGCCGAGCAGCACGGCGACGATCGGAACGATCCACACCTTCGAGATCTGGCGACGCTCCGAGATGGTGGCCTCGGTCTCAGTCATCTTCGTCTCCCAGGTGATCCCAGATCAGTCGCGGATCGAAGCTCTCCGCCGCCAGCATCGTGACGATCACCACGCCACCGAAGGCGATCGACGCCACGCCGGCGGTGATTCGAAGCAGCCCACCGAAGTGGATCAGGGCGACCAGGATCGTAACGACGAAGACGTCGGTCATCGACCAGCGACCGACGAGCTCGGTCACGCGGTACAGCACGGTCCGCTGGCGGTGCGATGTCTTTTGACGTCGGGACACGCTCCAGCACAACCAGGAGAGGGCGACCATCTTGCCGATGGGTACGAGTACGCTCGCGATGAAAATCACCGCGGCCACCGGGATCGAGCCCATCTGGATCAGCAGCACCACGCCGCCCAGGATCGTGCTCTCGATCTTGTTCCCGAGCTGGGTCGTGATCATGATGGGGAGCACGTTGGCCGGGATGTAGAGGAGGCTCGCCGTGACCAGCAGCGCCACGGTGCGCTGGATGCCATCGGGCTGGCGCAGGTGGAGCGACGAGCCGCAGCGAGGGCACTCGTGCATCGCGACCGGCGCGAGCTTGTAGCAGAGGTGGCAGCAAGCCAGCCCCGCGTCCGCCGCGGTGCCCGCCGGGAACGCGGTCACGTTCTGCGCGCCTCGATCTCCCGCCACACCTGCAACCGGTCGAGGTTCGCCAGCGTAGCCGCGAAACACAGGCTGAAGCCGACGTACGACCAGAAGGAGAGGCCGATCACGACGGTGGCCATGTGGTGGATCTTGACCAGGCTCACGATGACGCCGATGACGAAGACCTCGACCATGCTCCATGGGCTCAGCTGGAAGAGCAGTCGGCCCGCCGGCACCAGCCACGGGGCGTTCCGGCGCTGAAGCAGCGGGATGACCAGGGCCATGACCACGGCGAGGATGGCCCCCGGAATGGCGACGATGACCCCGAGCACGAGGATCGCGAGCGTCGTGTAGCCGTCCCGGTGGAGCTCGGCCGCCGTCGCCGGGATGGTCATGACGCTCTTGAGCCCGTTGGCCTTGAGCGAGAGGAACGGGAACGCGTTCGACAGGACCAGAAGGACGATCGCGGCTGCGGCGAAGGCCAGGGCCCGCTGCAGCGCATCGTGGCCGCAGGCCGTGATCAGGTGCCCGCAGCGCGGGCAGAGCGCCCGCTGGCCACCGCGCAGCTCGCCGATCGCCAGAGGCAGATCGCAATGGATGCAGGCGTAGTGTTCTGCGCTCACGGTTCCCGGCGGCCGACGTTAGCCGAGCGGCACTGCGTCGCCCACCGACGCTTGGCTCCGCGGCGACCGGGAAGTCGTGGTGGAGTCGACCCGCTTTCGTGGATTGTCGGTTATCCAAGCCCGTACGAAGCCTCTGATTCGCCCGTTTCGGCCGGAAGGAGAGACGTGGGGACGAAGCACAGCTTTGCGACCGACGCGGACCCGCGTCCACGTGGCTCGGCCCACGGCGCGAGGACGAGCCGACCCCGGAGTGCGCGCGCCAACTCCCAGTCGATCAACGAATGTCAGAGACCAGCGCAACTGGGAATGCGCAGGTCGGACCGCTATCCACTCGTGATTGCGGGGTGGTATTGGCACACGCATCCATAAATGGAACTGGATGAACCACGATCGGAGCGGTGGCGGGAACAATGGTTATGCGGTTTGCGCCAACTGTTATGATCAAGGAAACTCGGACACTGCTGCCGATGTGTGTTGGGACGACCGGTGCTTCAAAGACTCCGTAGAAACTTCAAGGTCCAGCTAGCAGAGATCAAGACAGACATACCGAGTTGGATGCGCGAAGTGATGTCTGAGGAGTCCACCGATGGGTGACAAGCGCGAGGCGGTGAAAGCAGTCTTGACGATCGTTGTCGCGATCGGGCTGTTGGCCGGCTGCGTTTCCTATCCTCGGTCGTTGACGGACCCCGAAGTCTGCTCGATCGACTCTCCCGAGATCGACGAGTCCTCCGGTCTGGTTCGGAGCCGACGCTACCCAGGAGTATTCTGGACCCACAACGACTCGGGGGATGACGCGCGCATCTTCGCCATCACCTCTCGCTGTGAGCTGATCGCAGAGTTTCAGGTGGAGGGAGCCCGGAATCGGGATTGGGAAGACATCGCAACCGACGACGACGGCAACCTCTACCTCGCGGACATCGGAAACAACTGGAACAAGCGAAGAAACCTCGTGGTCTACCGGGTTCCCGAGCCGGATCCGTTCGGTGAGGAGCGAGTCGTGAACAGCGACCTCGCGATTCCGTTCCGCTACGCGAACCAGTCCGTGTTCTCGCTGCTGTGGCGCTGGAACTTCGACGCGGAGGCCCTGTTCTGGATGGACGGGTCGCTGTCCATCCTCACCAAGAACCGAGGCAACCGTCGCACGCAATGGTATCGGTTGCCCGTCGCATCCGATGAAGTCGCCATCGCTCCGGCGGGAAGTCTCAAGCTCTACTTCTCCCTCGCGGGCAACGTGACGGCTGCGGATCTGCACTTGAACGGCCGAACGCTCGCGGTCCTCACCTACCGAGCGGTGTATCTGTTCACCCGAGACTCCGACGAGGAAGCGACATTTCGCAAGGTCCGACGGATCGATTTAAGCGCCTGTCGCATGAGGATGGCAGAGAGCATCGCGTGGGATGGGGACGACGTGATCGTCGGTAACGAGCACGGTCGTCTGTTTCGGATTGAAGGAGCCAGCCGATAACCAACCTGGATTCCGAGCGAGGACGAGTGGTTCAAGGCCGCCTACTACGACGCGCTCTCGAGCACCTACAACCAGACGCCCTTCGACGATAGCTCGGGAACCGTGAGCTGCGAGGCTCCACCGGGCACGACGACCCGCGCCGCGAGTTGCGATGGGCTCGGCCTGACCGAGGTCGGTGCCTACGCGTCGTCACCGCGCTCGTACGCAAGAACGGCCAGAACGGGAGGGATCCTGCTCGAATCAGCTTTGGCCCAGATTCCGGAAATCCTCAATGATTGCGGTCCGGACCAGGTTCTCGGAAGGCACGGGCATCATGTCAACCAGGAGCCGCTCAGACACCACCAATCTGCCTTGAAATTCCCCCTCCCCGCCCTCTTCCCTTGTTCCCGACGAGAGCCCCAGCCGATTGGACTTTCTCCACATCTACTCTGGTTCCCCTATCGCTGCATCCAGGCTGTTGCATCATCACCATGGGTTGCAGGTGAAAATAGCCTCCTGTCAGCTGTATCGGGTTCAACGGGCTTGGGGTCAGTGCTTGGTAAGAATTCTCGTTCTTGAACTGAAACGGCTCCCAAGCATGGTAGACAACCACCTGGCCAGGTTTCAGCGCCGATGACACCTTGGTCTGAATTTCGAATTCACCGAGATCGTTATAGACGCGCACCAGGTCGCCATCGCTGATCCCGCGCTTCTTGGCGTCGCCACTGCTGATATAGATCACCGGCTCCCCTCTCTGCAATCGCAAGAGTGGTTTGTAATCGCGCCACGCCGCATGGATCGACCAACGGTTGTGTCCTCCCGTCATCTGTAGCGGGTAGTCACCCCCAATAGGCGGATTGTCCTTGTGCACAGGCAGCACCTCTCCCATCTCCTGGTGGAAGGGGTGGTCGATATAGAACTGCAGGCGCCGCGTCAGCGTGGGCCAAGGAATCTTCTTCTGTACGTGCCAGCTGTTGGCCACGATCGTTTCGTCTGGTTTGATATCCCCAGCGTTGCCAATATGAACCACCCCCGAGCCTACGCCGGTAAAGCGCTCAAAGCCCTTCTCCTTGAGATCGTGCCAGTTCGTGTTGTTCAGATTAGTGGACATCTCCAGCATCTCCTGGAGTAGATCCTCTGGGTTATCTTCGGTGAAACGCCTCTGGAAGGTGAAATCGTCGTAGCATTCATCCAGACGCCGCTCCTCACCGTGGCGATCCATATAGGTGCTGATGCCGCGCGCTATTGCCAGCTCCTGAATTTTCTTCAGCAACAGACAGTGAAATTCCCAGTCTGTTTTCGAATCACCCACGGGTTCAACAGCCTTGGTAGTGGGGTGGCTAAAGGGTGCGAGAGCTGAAGACCAGGTGATATCATCTTTCTCGTAATAGCCCGCTGCCGGGAGTACATAGTCGCTGTGCCGGGCAGTGTTGCTCATCCGCAATTCCACAGTAACCAACAGATCCAGCTTGGGCAGCATATGCTCAATCAACTTGTCGTAACCGCGCGCACGGCGGAACGTATTGCCCCCGACACTGAACAGGATGCGCGGCGCGGTCTTTGGCACAAACTGCCACTCTTTCTCCACCGCCTCTTGGAGGTAGTCATCAAACTCCCGCTTGAGGTGAGGATCCCAGCGCTTGGCACTGCCAAACCGCTCCTTGAGGCCACCGTGTTGGTAGTAGAGCAGAGGCGTAGTTACGGTGTTGCCACGGGCATAATCTTGGCGGGCGAAATGATAGATGATCATTTCGTCGGAATAACCGGCCAGCTTCATTCTGATGATGTCAGGCGCGCTCTTCAGCGCCATCAAGGCGATACCGATCTTGGGTGAGTACTTGCCACTGGCCACATTAAAGGGATCGGTACCCGAGATGGAGAGCATTGGGATTGCCATGTAACCCGCACCCTGCCTGCCGAACTGGCCGGCCAGGGCAAAAACCAGCAGAATACTCCGCTCCATCTCCATGCCATGGTAGAACTTCGAAAAGTTGGTCTGGCAGATATTCGAGCACGCCTTGGCATTGGCTATGCGCCTTGCCAGCTTGCGCACGTTGGCGGACTTGACGCCGGTAATCTCCTCGGTCTGCTCCGGGGTGTAATCTCTGAGCTGCGCTTTTACACGCTCGAAGACCGTGGTGACCTTCACCGTACCTTCGCGGGTCTCAACGTCGAACACTCCCTCCAATGCGGGCTTGATATGATCCAGCTCCAAACTGCGCTTGGGTGCCTCGACTACTTTGTTTTCCACGGTATCGAAGACGTAGAACACATCGTCCTCGCCCTTTGGGCTCATATCACTCTCGCGTAAGAACTGCTCCGTATCGAGGCGCACCAGTAGCGGCATGTCCGTCTGTTCAGCCATGAAGTCGGGTTTGTAGATTTTCTCCTCGACGATGACCTGCGCCATCGAAAGTGCCAGAGCGGCATCCGTACCTATATTGACCGGTACCCATTCGTCGGCATGAATCGCAGAGGGGCTGAAGTCGGGTGCAACGGTGACGACGTAGGCTCCCTTGTAACGTGCCTCGTAAATGAAGTGTGCATTCGGGATATGGGTGTAGTTCGGGTTGCCACCCCAGATCAGGATCAAGTCACTGTAATGAAGGTCATCCAGTGAACTGGTGAAAACGATCTTGCCGGCTGTGGTGGTTACGCCGGGCATATGATCACCCATCTCGGTGGTGTTCTCGAGAATCGGGGTATCGAGCAGAAAGCCGGAACGCGTAAGACCAACGGCATGACAACCATTACTGGACGCTGAACCAAGGTCCCAGTAGATCGAACCGGGACCATCCTGCTCGGATATCATGGCATTGATGAACTTATCGGCGATCTCCGTGAGCGCTTGTTCCCAACCGATCCGCTTCCATTTGCCTTCACCGCGTTTGCCAATCCGTTTCAGTGGCACAGTGAGCCGTGATTGGTCGTACATTCGGTCGCTATAACAGGCCCCTTTTTGGCAACCGCGGGGATTGAAATCAGGCACATTGGAATTGGTCTGCTCGTAGCTGGCGAGCTGCTCCTCGCGCCAAACGATGTCATCCTTGACATAGACATTCCAGGCGCAGCGTTGATAGCCGCAGTTGGCGTAATGGGTACCCTTGATCACACGATCCCAGGTCCACTTCTTCCGGTAAATATCCTCAAAACCGCCGTAGCTGACCTTGCGGGGTCCGTTGAGCATCGTCGGTTCATCTGTGTTGGCTGGACTCTCGGCTTCACCGAAAGAGCAGAAATTGAGGAATGGCAACGCTGCTGTGCTGCCAGTTGCCCGAAGAAAGCCTCTTCGAGTCAGTTTTCTATTCACGAAATTCTCCCACCCCGTAAATTCGGGACGGTTACGTAGGAAAAGCGGGGCTTCTCCGTCCGATACGGGGTGTACGTCGTCAGATCTTATCGGACAGTTGGACCGTTCTTCTTGGAGAGAGTTCTGTCTCCCGTTTGCGGCTAGGCCGCGTTGCGTAGATTCTCCTTCTTCCTTCGTTCCAACGTCAAGCGTTTGATTTTTTCCCTCCGGCTGAGGACCGCCCGCTTCGTGGCGTACTACAACCACGAGCGGCTCCACGAAGCGATCGGAAACGAATGATTCCGATTGTCCTGATTTCTCTGAAGATCTACAGTGGAACATCCACGACCGGTCGCGGCCAGCCGACTCGCTCTCGGCCGGCTCGCGGCGTTGATCGCGCCGCCTGACGCGGGAAGGAGGATACGCCCGGTGATCCACGGATCGCGAATAGACCGGCGCGGGTTCCTTCGCGGCACGGGAGCCGCCGTTCTCAGCCTCTCGCTCGGCCGCCTCAGCTTCGATCCCGCCAAGGCTCTGGGCGCGACCGGCGCCGAGCCCGGTGCGGGCGGGCCCGACTACCGGAGCTGGGAGGACGTCTACCGAACGCGCTGGACCTGGGACAGCATCTCGAAGGGCACCCACTACGTGAACTGCTGGTACCAGGCGCGCTGCGCCTGGAACGTGTACGTCAAGGATGGCGTGGTCTTTCGCGAGGAGCAGGTCGCGGATTACCCCCAGACGAACTCGGATGTACCGGACTTCAACCCGCGCGGCTGTCAGAAGGGCGCCTGCTACAGCGAGCGAATGTACGATGCCGGACGGCTTCAGTATCCGCTCAAGCGCGTGGGCGAACGCGGCGAGGGCAGCTGGAAGCGGATCTCCTGGGACCAGGCGCTGCGGGAGATCGCCGACCAGACCATCGATGTGCTGCGCTCGAGCGGCCCCGCAGGCATTGTCTGGGACTTCGGCACCGCCAACTCCAACGGCTGCAACGGGCTCGGGCTGCATCGCACGGGTATGATTCTCGACACCCCGATCCTCGACATGAATGCCGAGATCGGTGACCACCACCCGGGAACCGTCGTCACGACCGGCAAGATGTGCTTCGCCAGCTCCGCCGACGACATGTGCTACTCCGATCTGATCCTGCTCTGGGGAGGGAATCCGGTCTATACGCAGATCCCCAACGCCCACTTCATCTGCGAGGCGCGTTACAAGGGTGCGACCATCGTCTCGATAGCTCCCGATTTCAATGCCTCCTCCATTCACGCAGACCTGTGGGTTCCTGTGGAGCCCGGCACCGACGCCGCCCTCGGGCTGGCGATGGCCCAGGTGATGATCGCGGAGAACCTGCACGATGAAGGCTTCATCCGCGAGCAGAGCGATTTCCCCCTGCTGGTTCGAAAGGACACGCGACGCTTCCTGCGCGAGTCCGATCTCGAGTCGGGCGGGGCAGAGGACGTGTTCTACGTCTTCGATCGGAACTCGGAGGAGATCCGCGAGGCCCCCAAGTCGACGCTGAAACTCGGGAATCTCGATCCGGCTCTCGAGGGCGAGTACAAGATCTCGACGAAGGACGGCGACGTCGTAGTGGAGCCCGTCTTCGCGCTCTTCCGTCGCCATGTCGCCTCTTACACGCCGGAGGCGGTGAGCGAGATCACCGGGACGGGTCCGAACCTGATCCGGGATCTCGCCCGGCGCATCGCGCGCGCCAAGGCCGCGACGGTCCTGACCCAGTCGAACTTCTCCAAGTACTATCACGGCCTCGAGATGGAGCGAGCTCAGATCCTGGTGATGACGCTGGCAGGTCAGGTCGGGAAGAAGGGCAGTGGCTTCACCGGCTTCCCGTTTATCTCGCTGGGAAACGTCGACGGGCTCAACGTGGCGTCCGGCAGCCTGTCTCCGATGCTCGGGTTGATCGCTCTGGGGGCGACGATGGTTCCGGCGATGATCAAGGCCAAGCTCAAGGGCCACACCGACGAGATGTTCATCTACGAGGCCGCGCGCGAGGAGTACAGGAAGGGTGGCTACCTCCCAAGCGCGCTCTACCTGCATCGCGTGGGCGGCCTCGACGTGAACTCGGGCCGATCGCGCGAGTGGGATCCGTACATGAAGCGCGATCTCGATGAGTATCTCGAAGAGTCGCTCGCAAACGGCTGGCAGTTCGCCCCCACCATGGCACCCAAGATCATGTTCGAGGTGGGCGGGAATCTGTTCCGGCGGGTCCGCGGCTACGACAAGCTCTACGACGGGTTCCTGCCCGGACTGGACATGCTGGTGACCGTGGACTGGCGCATGAGCAACACGGCGCTTCACAGCGACTACGTGCTCCCGGCCGCCTCGTGGTACGAAAAGGACGACATCAGCTGGGCCACACCGATCGCCCCGTTCGCACACGCGACGACCCGTGCGGTCGATCCTCTCGGCGAATCGAAGAGCGACTGGGAGTTCCACGCTCTGCTGCTCAAGACCATCCAGGAGCGCGCTCAGGAGCGTGGAGAGCTCAGCTTCAAGGATCGCGCCAAGGAGGAGCGGCGGCTCGATAAGGTCTACGACGAGTTCAGCTTCGGGCGTCGCTACACCGAGGAGAATGAGGAGGAGCTACTGCGCGAGATCATGGACCTGAACACGAACCTGGGAGAGGCCACCTGGGACGACCTCAAGGAGAAGGGCTTCGAGCGGTACACGGACATCGGGATGGGGGTCGCCAGCATCGGCAACGCTACCGACATCGAGCCCAATCAGACCATCACGGCCAATACGTGGCACACGAGGGACAAGAGGCCCTGGCCGACTCTCACCCGGCGCCTGCAGTTCTATATCGACCACGAGCTGTACATGGAGCTGGGGGAGGAGCTCCCGGTCCACAAGGACAACCCCTCGATCGGCGGGAACTACCCGCTGCAGCTGACCGGCGGCCACACGCGCTGGTCGATCCACTCGATTTGGCAGGACGAGAAGAACCTCATGCGGCTGCAGCGCGGTGAGCCGACCATCGTCATGAGCCCCGGCGACCTCGCCGCGCGCGGGCTCCGCGACGGCGATCTCGCGCGGGCGTGGAACGACATCGGCGCGTTCGAGGCCCACGTCAAGGTCTCCCACACCGTCCGGCCGGGCCAGGTGATCGCCTACCACGGCTGGGAGCCCTATCAATTCAAGGGAAATCGCTCGCACCAGACCATCCTCCCCAGCCCCTTCAACCCGCTGCATTTCGCGGGGGGCTACTTCCATCTGCAGCCGTTCATGATCACCGGCGAGCCGGGGCACAACGATCGCGGGACGCGGCTGGAGGTGGAGCCGGTCGCCGCTTCCCGGGCCTGAGCGGGTCCGGGGGCCATCCGCGCCCGAGCGCGCGCTCCGGGCGCGCGGCCACTTGCCAGCGGCGGCTCGCTTGCCGTATAGACAAGAACAGTCCTCGCTGCTGGCCGAAATCGACCAAGCATGGGACCGGACCGGACAACATCCTCCCCCCGATGGCCCTCCATCTTCGATTGCACAATTCACAACAAGAATGGTGATCATGTCGGAATTCCCTGTCTCCTTCACCCTCGAGTACCCGTACACGCGGACCCTCGGCCCCGTGATCGGGCCCTTCCTGACGGCGCTTCGCGACGGCCGCATCCTGGGTATCCGTTGCGGCAGCCGCGTCCTCTGCCCCCCGATCGAGTTCGACCCGGACACGGGCGAGACCCTGAGTCCAGATTTCGTCGAGGTCGGGCCCGCGGGCAGCGTCGAGAACTGGACCTGGATCGCCGAGCCCTCGCGCAAGCATCCTTTCCAGGAGCCTTTCGCCTTTGCGCTGGTGAAGCTGGACGGCGCCGACACCGCGATGACCCACGCCGTCAAAGCAGCGGGCCCGGAGGCCATGTCCACCGGTATGCGGGTGAGAGCCCAGTTCCGCGACGAGCGCGCCGGCGCCATCACCGATGTCTACTTTGTGCCCGAATGCGATGCCCGGGATCAGTCCATCACGCCGGGTGAGGGCGAGGTGGATATCAGCACGCACCTGATCTCGCTAACCTACAACGATACGCTTTACCCGCACGCCGCCCGCTATGCCCACGGGCTGCTCGATGGGAAGTTCATCGGACAGCGCATCTCGGGCGATAAGGTCGCCATCCCCGGCAAGGGCTACGACGCGATCGCGCGCGTGATGCTGACCGAGGCCGACGATGTGGAGCTTGCGCCCACCGGCACCGTCCTCTCCTATACCGTGATCACGCCGGTCAAGTACCGCGGCCAGAAGGAGACGGAGCCCTACCTCAGCGCGACGATCATCCTCGACGGCGCCGGCCAGTCGCTCGTCCAGCAGGACATCCGGAGCGTCCCCTTCGACGAGTTCCGCGTGGGAATGCGGCTGCGTGCGATCTTCAAGCCCGCCGCCGAGCGCAAGATCGACGACGTGGACAACGATTGGATGTACCCCTCCATCGGGGATGTGGTCGAGCGCTGGGAGCCAACCGGCGAGTCCGATGTTCCCTTGGACGAGTTGCCGGAGAGCATGTAATGGCCGAAGACATTGCGATCGTCGCCTTTGCGCAGACGCCTTGCTACCGAAAGTACGATGACTCCGAGCCGTCGATGCTCATGGGGCTCGTGAACCAGATTGTCGAGGAGGTCGAGATCGACCGGCACGAGATCGACTTCACGATTTCCGGCAGCTGTGACTATCTCACGGGCCGGGCCTTCGCATTCATTGCGAACGTGGATGGCTATGGAGCCTGGCCGCCGGTCTACGAATCCCACCTCGAGATGGATGGGGCCTGGGCGCTCTTTGAAGCCTTCGTTCGTCTCCAGATGGGTGACATCGATTCCGCCCTAATCGTGAGTTCCGGCAAATCGTCGCCGGGCACGCCGCGCGAGATATTCCCTCTCCAGACCGATCCCTACGTGAGCGCACCGCTTGGTCTCGACCCGGTCTCTGTAGCCGGGCTTCAGGCCCGCGCGCTGCTCGACGCCGGAAAGGCCACGGAGCGCGACTTCGCCGAGGTCGTCTCGCGAAGCCGACGCGACGGGCTCTCGAATCCCAACGCGCAGGTCGCGAAGGACGTTCCCGTCGAGAACCTGCTGAAGGAGCCGTACTACGCCTCGCCGCTCCGCAAGCACGACCTGCCGCCGATCTCCGACGGTGCGTCGGCCGTGCTCATCGCGCGCGGCCAGCGCGCGCGGGAGCTTTGCGAGAAACCAGTCTGGATCCG
>Ga0224512_10003392_pt1 | contig 14073 bp, 11 predicted proteins | sample SF_May12_sed_USG_4_FD_169103 | JGI IMG/M metagenome (GOLD analysis project Ga0224512, IMG submission 169103) | Sediment microbial communities from San Francisco Bay, California, United States - SF_May12_sed_USGS_13 | ecosystem: Environmental > Aquatic > Marine > Sediment | place: USA...
CGTCCTCCGTTGCGTCAGGCGCCGATCTCGGCCTGAAGCACGGTTTCCCTGTGCCAGAACACGAAGCGGTGCTGGATGAAGGTCACGACCCAGTAAAGGCCAAGCCCGAGGAAGCTCAGATAGATGATAAGGCAGAATACCCGCGGCGTGTTGAGCTGTGAGGCGGCGACGCGGATCAGCTCGCCGAACCCCTTGCCGCCGCCGAGAAACTCGCCGACCACCGCTCCGACGACAACCAGCACCGTGGCGTTTTTCAGCCCGGCGAAAAAATGCGGCATGCCGATCGGCAATTTCAGCTTGACCAGCGTCTGCCAGCGGCTCGACCCCATGGTGCGGAACAGCATTCGCGCGTTCTCGTCGGCGGCGTGCAGGCCGGCGGCAGTGCCGACAATCACCGGGAAGACGGCGATGAACGCGGCCAGGGCGACCTTGGAGGCGATCCCGAAACCGAGCCAGGAGACGAAAAGCGGCGCGAAGGCGACCTTCGGCATGGCATTGATGGCGACCAGATAGGGCATGACGGCGCGCTCGCCGAAGGCGGTCTCGCCGACCAGCAGGCCGAACAGGAAACCGATCAGGACCGCTATCAAGAAGCCTTCGACAACCTCCAGCGTGGTCGTCCACAGCGCGCTCAGCATGTAGCCGCCGGTGACGAGGTTGTGGCCGACGAAGGCGATGTCGACGGCAGTCTCCCAGGGCGAAGGCATGATGATCTTCGAAATCAGGTCGAAGGAATAGGCCGCCTGCCAGACCGCCAGGAAACCGATCAGCAACAGGATCATGGCGAGCGAGCGCGGGATGCGGTCGATCAGCGAGACCTCTTCGCGCCACACCGTGGTCGGGGCGGTGTCGCCGCCCGTCATTACGTCAGGATGGGTCACAGGAACGCTCCCTTGTCGAGATGGCTGCGGATGCGGTTGACCAGCTCGCCGAAATGCGGGTCGCTCATCATGTCCAGGCTGCGCGGGCGTGGAAGGTCGATCTCGACAGCCTCCTCGAAGCGCCCGGGCCGCTGCGACATGACGTAGACCAGATCGGACAGGATCACCGCCTCGGCGATAGAGTGGGTCACCAGCAGGACGGTTGCATCGCGCTGCATGCAGATGCGTTGCAGCTCCATATTCATGAAATCGCGGGTCAGTTCGTCAAGCGCGCTGAAAGGCTCGTCGAGCAGGAGCACGGTCGGCTCGGTGATCAGCATCCGGCAGATTGCAACCCGCTGCGCCATGCCGCCGGACAATTCGCTCGGATAGACCAGTTCGAAGCCCTTGAGGCCGACCAGATCGAGCAGTTCGTGGGCCCGTTCATGGGCAGAGGCGGCCGCCTGCTTGCCGTCGCGAACCTCGATCGGCAGGACGACATTCTGAATTGCCGTGCGCCACGGGAACAAAGTTGCCTGCTGGAACATCATGCCGATGTCGCGGCGCGGCCCCATGACGGGCTTGCCTGACAAATACACGCTGCCGTCGGAGGGCGGCAGCAGGCCGGCCATGATCTTCAACAAAGTCGACTTGCCGCAGCCGCTCGAGCCGATCACCGCTGTGAAACTGCCTTCGGCGAGGCTCAGGTCGATCCGATCGAGTGCATGGACGTTGCGCCTGACGAAGGTCTTGCTGACCCCATGCAATTCATAGACCGGCCGGCCTTGACGGCCGGCCGGTTCAACAGCCTTGACGGCGGTCTCGTTCATTGTCCGCCAGCGTTCCAGGCCTCGACGAACTTGTTCGAGTAAGCCGCGGTCAGATCGCTGAGCGGGGCGCTGAGCGCGCCGGAGCTGACCTGGCTCTCGTGCCAAAGCTGCCAGTGCTCGGGCGGCTGATAGCCGAAGCCCTTGTCACGATAGCGATCGGTCGGCGTCATCCGCTCGGTCACCGCGGCGAGCAGCGAGGCGGCGAAATCGCGATCCTCGCCTTCCTGGGGATTGCCGGCCGCGCAATTGTCGAGAACGGCATTCTTGTTGGCCGGGTCGAGCGCAAAGCGCATGCCCTTCACCATCGCGCGCCCGAACCCTTCAATGACGTCCGGATTGGCCTCTATATAGGAGCGCAAGGCGGCGATGCCGTTGCCGAAATAGGCGAGATACTGCTCAGGCGTGATCTCGCGCAGCGCCAATCCGCGCGAGGTCATGATCGCCGCATCGGAGACCGCGGCGGCATAGGATTCGACATCGCCGCGCAGGAACGCAGCAGCGGCCAGGCCGCCATCGCCGACCGGCAGGAACTCAAAGTCGGTCCCCTCCTTCATATTGGCGTCGGAAAGGATCGCGCGGGTGAAGGCGACTTCCGCGCCATCGGCCGTGCCGACCCCGATGGTCGTTCCCTTAAGGTCGGTCGGCAGCTTATGGGCGGATTCGGCCCGTACCATCAGGCCGAAAACGCTCTTGGGATAGAGGTTGTATAGAAACACGACGTCGGTATCGCGGGCGCGTGCCGCCAGAACCGGTCCGGGTCCCGGCGCGCCGATCTGGGCATTGCCGGCGGCCATCGCCTGCAGCACCTGCGACGAGCCGTCGACCGCTTCGACCGTGACGTTGAGCCCCTCGTCCTTCATGAAGCCCTGGCCAATCGCCACCCATAGCGGCATCCAGGTGATCGCTGAGGGGTTTGGAACCGCGATGGTGATATCTTTCATGTCCTGGGCGGACGCACTGCCCAATGTCAGCGGCCCGAGCGCCAGGGCGGCAGCGATACAGAGCATCGCAGGCAATCGTTTTCGTAAAGTCATCGACGTCTCCCCTGTGCTTTTTGTTTGATGCGGCATTTGCGAATTGGCATGCCGTGGACGGACTATATCCGGCATCAGGCCGCCGAACCAGATTGAATCCGTATGAGCATCCAGGCGGAAATCCGGCTTGCAGCCGCGATCGAGGAAATGGGCGCCGCGCAAGATTCCCTAGCTGTGAGCATTCAACAGGTGGTTCATTCGGACCGGTCCGAGGAGACCGGAGTTGCCGAACTTCAGACATCCTTGGAGGCCAGCGCGAATGAACATGCATAAGAATGCCTGTTTAACGCCGCTCGGTCGAGAGCGGCTGGTTGAGATGATGCGTAGCGGGCAAACCCCTACGGCTCGTGCGGCGGCCTGCGGGGTTTGCCCGCGCACGGCAAGGACGTGGTTGGTCCGATATCGCCAGGAAGGCGTGGCCGGCCGGGGGTGTCCGAATCTTTGTGCAAGTTATTTTTTTTGGAGGCATAACCGACAGCGGCTCGTGCTACAAAGCGGGCGACTTTGCCAAGGCCTGCAAAACCCTCAAGCTTAAGCACATCGGAACAAAGCCCTATACGCCCAAAACCAACGGCAAGGCCGAACGCTTCATCCAGACCGCGATCCGGCAATGGGCTTACGCCCGCGCCTATCAGACCTCAAAGCAGCATGCCGCAGACCTGCCCTTGTGGACTCACCTCTATAATTGGCATCGACCCCACAGTGGCATAAAAGATCAAACGCCAATCAGTCGCCTCGGCTTAACTGAGGACAACCTGTTGAGGCTCCACACCTCGTCTAGATCCACGCTGTCAGTTACGAGCCGAATCATGTCGATCCTCAACCGGTTGTTCAGAGCCGGGCAACGCACGAACGCCAAACCCGCTGTTCCGGACGGTCTGCGCGTCTATGCAATCGGCGACGTTCATGGGCGGTTCGATCTGCTGGTCGAGCTGGCAGAGAAAATACGCGCCGACCTGGCTGACGATCCGCCGGAAAAAAGCGTTGAAATCTATCTCGGCGACTATGTCGATCGCGGCCCGGATGCGCGGTCGGTCATTGAATGGCTCAGATCACGGACTTGCCTCTGCGATGAACGGATTTGCCTGAAAGGCAATCACGAGGAAATTTTCCTGCAATTCATCGCCGATCCCGGCATCGCCGAATACTGGCGCGATCTTGGCGGGTTTGAGACGCTTTATTCCTATGGCGTGCAGCCGCCCGTGGCGCGAACCGGCGAAGCGATGCTGGCGAGCCATGAACAGCTCATGCGGGTGCTGCCGGCCGAGGATGTACGGTTTCTGCAATCGCTGCAGCTTCAAACATGCTTCGGCGATTACCTGTTTGTCCATGCCGGCCTGCGCCCCGGCGTGGCGCTGGAAAAACAGCTGGAAGAGGATTTGATCTGGATCCGCGAGCCGTTTTTGACCAGCGGCCACGATTTCGGGAAAATCGTGGTGCACGGCCACACGCCGGGCGATGCGCCGGACATCCGTGCAAACCGGATCAATATCGATACCGGCGCCTTTTTGACCGGCTGCCTGACCTGCCTTGTGCTGGAAGGAACGGGGCGGCGGTTCATCCGCTCCGATGCCGTGGCGGTGAATGGTTGAGATACTCCGTGCGGCCAATTCCAGAGTGCGACTTGAGCCTGCAATTTTGATTGCACAAGACGGTGGTGATATAGCGATGGCCGCCCTTGCAAACGTCCAACGCAAGGCCGGTGCCGTGGCGGCGCCTTGATGATATTTTAACGCTGGGGAGACATTGCTGAGCGATACGCGGACAGGCAGACTGGCCGATGCATGAATATGCAGACTGAGAGTGCCCGAAGATGCCGTTTCGATTTCTGATTGCAGCATTGTCCACGGCAGTATTGGCGGCGATGCTGGCCGGTTGCGGATCAGCCCTTCAGACGATCACCGCCAATACGACGATGCCGGCGCCCGCCCCGGCGGCGATACCGGTCGATGATCTCTATCGCCTGGGGCCGGGCGACAAATTGCGGATCATCGTCTTTGGCGAAAAGGAATTGTCCGGCGAGTTCTTTGTCGATGACAGCGGTGCCATCGACCTTCCGCTGATCGGCGATGTTCCGGCGACCGGCGTTACCGTCGGCGAATTCGAAGACCGGGTCGTGGCGCGTTTCAAGGAAGGCTATCTGCGCGATCCAAAAGTCTCCATCGAGGTGCTGAACTACCGGCCGTTCTTCATTATCGGCGAAGTGCGCAATGGCGGCGAATATCCCTACAAGAACGGCCTGACGATTCAGGATGCGGTGGCGATGGCCGGCGGTTTTTCCTATCGGGCCAATCAGAAGATCGTCTATATCCGGCGCGCCGGCGAAGATGATGAACAGAATTTTGACGCCACCCAGCGCGTGCCGATTTATCCGGGCGACAATGTCCGGGTTCCCGAGCGGTTTTTCTGAGCTGTTGAAAAGCTGTTGAAGGCGTGTTGAAAAGTCTCGAAAATTACAAATTCGTGCAATTTTGCAACAGGTTATCGGTTAACAACGTCGTAATCAGTTCCGAATAATAATTGTGGTTGGCGTACCAGGGGGCAATTGCCGAAGCGCAATTGGCCGGGGAAAGGGCTTACCATGGAGTATGGGCGCGCGTCACTGCGCTCGGTAATTCTGCTTGCCACCGTTTTCACGGTGCTGTCTTCGCGCGTTCAGATTCCCGCCGCCCTGGCCCAGGACGCCTCAACAGGCCCGGCCGGCAATTTGCCGCTCACGCTGATCGACCCGGACATCTGCACAATTCAGGGCTTGCCGGTTCCCGATCCGCTCGACGAGCAATCGGTGACGATGTCGGTGCTTGCCGTCATGGGCGACATTGCCCCGCCGATACCGGTTTATGACGACCGCCGGGCGAATGATTGCTGTATCTTGATCACGCCGCCGGATTATGAATACCGCATATCGATCGCCGCCCGGCTTGCCGTCGAGGCGCGGCTTGTGCTGCGCAAGGACGAGAATGCGGTCCGCCATCTTTATCAGCTGATCGAATTCTGCGAAGACGAGATCACCCAGGCGGCGTTCCTGTCGGCCTATGGCGGTCCGCCGCCGCGCGATGGCTCGACGGCGGACCCGGTCGATAACAGCGGCGATCCGGTTGGCGGCGGCGGCGGACCGCCCAATCCGAGTTTCAATTGATGACCGGCGCGCTGGCCACATCCGGGCGCTTCTTGTCGCCCCCGCACGATTGCGCCAAACCGCTGGCGCGGCTCTGGCGGATGGCGCTTGCCGGCACGGCGCTGACAGGCCTTGCCCTGATGCCTGAACTGGCGGCCGCTCAGGAGGGCCAGAGCCTGGGCGAGGAAACCGTGCAGTCCGTGCGCGAACGGTCAAAGCCCGGCTATGATGCGCTGGGCATTCGCGCCGGATCCTTCCTGCTCTACCCCTCGCTGACCGCCAAGCTGCTCTTCGACAGCAATGTCTTTGCCCAGCCGGGCGGTGAAATCAGCGATTGGGCGGCGATCACGACGCCGCGTCTTGCGGCGGAATCGAGCTGGTCCCGGCATGCACTGACGTTCGAGCTGCAGGCCCGTGACGTGCGCTATTTCGACGAGACGTCGCAGAATTTTACCGATGTCTACGGCCGTGTCGCCGGCCGCCTGGATGTCCGGCGCGATCTGGCCATCCAGGGGTCGCTGAGGCTGGCCCGCGAGCACACGCCGCTTGGCTCCGGCGATGCTCCAGGCCTGGCCGCCGAGCCGGTGGCCGATACGGTGTTCGATTCAGAACTGGCGATCAACAAGACGTTCAACCGGGTCAAGGTCACGGTGAGAGGCGGTTACGAGTCGCACAATTACGAGGATGTCCCCGCTGTCGGCGGCGGTCCTCTTCTCGATCAGGATTTCCGCGACGGTGATGCCTATCACGTCGGCGGGCGCGTTGCCGTCGCCATTTCGCCCGACACCAATGTCTTCGGCGACGTCACCTATACGCGCACCGAATACGGCAATGCGGGCATTGCCTTGTCGGATTCCGATACCATCCGGGTGCTGGCCGGTCTTGAATTCGCGCCAAGCGCGCTGGTGCGCGGCCAGATCGGCGTCGGCTATACCTGGCGCGGCTATGACGGGGTCGGCATAGCCGATCAAGACGGCGTCGCCTATCTCGCCGATATCATCTGGAACCCGACGCCATTGATCACCGTGACGCTGGGCGGTGAGGGCCGCATCGAGGACACCACAATTGCCGCCGCCTCAGGGAGAATCAGCAGCTCCGGCCACGTCATTGTCGATTACGAATTACTGAGAAACCTGATCGTCTCACCGCAAATTACGGTCTTGCACCAGGATTATACCGGGATTAGCCGCGATGATCTCTTGATCACGCCGGGCATCCGGGTGGATTATATGGCGAATCGCTATCTACACGTGGGCGGCGAATATTTCTTCACCTCCCGGGATTCATCTGTGGACGTATTCGACTACGATCGCCACCTTTTCGGCCTCTATGCTAAAGCGCAGTTCTGACACCCACCTGCGGCCCTATCAGCCGCCCTATAGCTCGACGATTCTGGACGGCGGGGACGTCGGCGCAGCGGTATCGCCTTTTGATCTGCGCAAGATTTACAGCTTCATCCGCCGGCGGCTGGCGGTCATTGCCGGACTAACCATCCTCGGCTCGTTGCTTGCGGTCATCTATGCGCTGCAGCTGACCCCGCTCTACACGGCAACGGCAAGGGTGCTGGTCGATCCCCGCAAGACGAGTATTGTCGATAACGAGGCCGTGCTGTCGGGCATCGGCAGTGATTGGTCTGCGGTCGAAAGCGAGGTGGAACTGATACGCTCCGCCTCCGTTGCAATCCGGGTCATCGACAAGCTCGGCATGTCGGACAATGTCGTAAGGGTGGCGCCCGACCCGCCGTTTTACCGGCAGATCATCGATGCCATCCTATCGCGCGATGCGGCCCCTGAGCCGGAACCGGTCAGCGAGGACGAAAGGCGCACGCGCATAGCGCACAACCTGGCGGCGGGACTGGATGTGCGCCGGCTCGGCGATACCTATCTTTTGACACTTGCCTATACCTCGCCCGACCCGGCCTTGTCGGCACGGATCGTCAATGGCTTTGCCGATGCCTATCTCGTCGATCAGCTGGAAGCCAAATTCGACGCGACGCGGCGGGCCAACGACTGGCTGAATGCCCGCATTGGCGAACTGCGTGACAAGGTGCGTGAAGCCGAACGCGCCGCGGAGCTCTACCGGACGCAAAACAACCTGGTTGAAGCTGGCGGTGCGACTTTGAACGACAGCCAGGTGGCCAGCCTTAACGAGCAGCTGATCCTGGCGCGGGCGGCAACGGCAGAGGCAAGAGCGAAACTGGAGCAGCTCCAGGAGATTTCAGCGCGGGGCGGCGAAGTCACGTCCTTCGCGCAAGGGCTGCAGACCCAGGTGATCAGCCAATTGCGGTCCAAACAGTCGGAAGTCAAACGTGAGCTGGCCGAGCTCAGCGCCAAATACGGAGCCCGCCATCCCTCTGTAATTAGCGTTCGTTCGCAACTGGGCGACGTGCAATCGCAGATTCGTCAGGAAGTTCGGCGGATCGAAGGATCGACCGAAAATGAATACCGTGTTGCCATAAGTCGCGAGGATTCCATTGCGGCCAGTCTCACCGGCCTGAAGGGCGAATCGGCGCAGAACAGTCAGGCCGCCATCCGCCTGCGCGAACTGGAACGCGAGGCGGCGGCAACGCGGACGTTATTTGAATCCTTCCTTGCACGGTTCAAGGAAACGACACAGCAGGAGAGCCTGCAGACAGCCGATTCGCGGATCGTGGAACGGGCGACGAGACCGACCTCACCGAGCAAGCCGAACAAGAAGATCATCGCAATCGTCGGCTTCATTCTCTCTCTGGGCGCCGGCATAGGCGCCGCATATCTCCTTGAAACACTCGATAACGGCTTCCGTACCGCCGAGCAGGTGGAGGCGGCACTGAATGTGCCGGTGCTGGCGACGATACCGCAACTCAGGCCGGGCGGCGTGATGGGGCGGATCGGCAGCCTGACAGACCGATTGGCAAGCCTGATCCGGTCCACGCCGGCGGCCGCGGGGCAGGGCGGCTCCAGTTCAGTCAGGCAGTCAGGGTCGCGGCATGTCCTGGATCACCCGCTGTCGGCGTTTACCGAATCGATCCGGTCCTTACGGATGGGCCTGCGCTATGCCGATCTCGACAATCCTGCACGCGTCGTCATGTTCACCTCCGCGCTGCCATCGGAAGGCAAATCGACGATTGCCAGCAACCTGGCGCTGCACGCGGCAAATACCGGTGAGAACGTGCTGCTCATCGACATGGATCTTCGGCATCCGGCGCTGACGGAAATTTACGCCGAGGATTCTGAGCAGGGAATTGTCGAACTGGTCGTGGGCGAGGCACGGATTTCCGACGTCGTGCGAACGGAGACAGAAACCAAACTGCGGTTCATCCCGGCATCGCGGTCTGATCTGATCAATCACACTTCCGAAATCCTCGGCTCCGACAAGATCCGTGATTTCCTCGCCCAGGCCCGCAACGTTTTCGACCTGATTGTGATCGATTCCTCGCCGCTGCTGCCGGTGACCGATGCCCGGGCGCTGCTGGGCGCCGTCGACGCCGCGGTCATGGTGGTTTGCTGGGAGCGCACGAGCCGCGACGCGGTGCAGGCTTGCCTGCGTCAGACCTTCGGTCTTGAAGACAAATTGGTGGGCGCCGTTCTCAGCCAGTTCGACAGTGAAAAAGGCCGCTACTACGATTATTACAAGAGCGGCTATTATGCGCGGGAATACCCTTATTATTACGCCGACCGCCAAGCCTGAACGGGACGGATTGCGGTGGCCGGACCGGTTTGGCCTGGTGGTCGCCGGCGCGGTTGGCGTGTTGGCGCTGTTTGCCGGTCTGAAGATGATGACGAGCCTGTCGTCGGCCTATCGAACGGCCGACATTTTCTATCAACAGCCTGTGGCAGGCTTCGCCGCCTGGCTGTTGGCCTCGCCCGAACCCGTTGATGTCGCCGCTGACACAGATCCTGATGATGGACAGGCAAGGGCGATCGCCGACCGGCTTTTGCTGCTGCCAGTATCGCCACGGCGGGCAATCCTTTCGGCGATGACGAATGACGCATTCTGGTCCGGCCTTGCCCGATCGCAAGCCGAGCGCCGGCGGCTCATCGCCGTGTCGTCACGGGGTCTGGACGAAGCCCTGTCACGGGCGCCGCTCAGCGGCGCCATGTGGCTGGCAGCGGCCAAGCTGCGGACACTGCAGGACGGCTTTGACGCGCGCGCGGAAACCTATCTGCGCCGGTCCTATGTGCTGGCGCCGAAAGAAGCACAGGTGGCGGCCGATAGGCTCGCCTTTACGGCATCGATCCGGCCATTGCTCAGGGGCGATATTGACGCCGATTTTTCCCGCGATATCCGCATCGTCTGCCAGACCGCGCCGGGCAGGAATCGGGCCTTGTCGCGCTTTTTCGCCTTGCCGGACTGTGATCGCGTCTAGGACATCCTAAACTTGTCCCCGATTCGAAATCGGCGACTTTTGTGAGTTCTTATGCCTGCAATTGTGGTGATGGCATCGTGGTCTCTGGCTTTGGCCGTCAATCTGGCGCCGCTGGCCCTGGGCAGCAATCGGGCCCTGCCATGGGCCTATAACGCCGTCATCTGCGGCGCCATAGCGCTCACCGTGGCGCTTTATTGCCTGGCGCGGCCGGTCAACGGCATACCGGTGCGTTTCGCTGCGATTGCCCTGCCAACGGTGCTTTTTGTGATTGTTCTGGGCTGGATCGGCTTACAGATCAGTCCGGCCGGTGCGCAACTTTTTGGCGGCCATCCGGCCTGGGACTATGTCATCGAATCAGGCGGATCAGGCGGGCAGGGCGCCGGTGACGGCCATATCCGCTTGAGTGTCAATGTGGCTGAAACAGGCGCCGGCCTGATGCGGCTGGCGACTTATGGTGCGGTGTTTTTCGCCGCGTTCATCCTCGCCCAACGGACCGCCACGGCCGGCTTTCTGATCAAGGCCCTGCTGTTTTCGGCCGGCTTTTATGCCTTTTACGGCCTTTTCCGGTTCGCCTTCGACTGGGAAAAGATTCTGTGGTTCGACGTGGGTCCGGGAGATGCGCTGACGTCGGCGTTCATCAACAGCAACAGTGCGGCGACCTATTTCGGCCTGGCAAGTGTTGCCGGAGCTGCGGTTTTGCTGCGCCAGATCCGGCGCGAGCGCTTTGGCCGGGAAGGCCATAGTTTCCGCTACCGAGTGATGACGATCATTGCGGCGATGTCGGCGCGGTTCGGCGTCGCCATCGTGGCATTTATCCTGCCGCTGACGGCCTTGTTGATGACGGCTTCCCGGGGCGGCATCATGGCTACGCTGGCCGGGCTTGCCGCATTGCTCGTTCTGACTGCGATCAGGCGGTCGGCCGCAGGCGGCGGCTCGGCGCGTTTTGCCGGTTTTGTCGGCATTGCGGTCCTGCTCGTTACGGTTTTCCACATTTCAGGGGCGCGTTTTGCCGAACGGCTCGCGGTCAGCGGCGTGCAATCGCAGGATCGCCTGAATGTCTACCAAACCACTCTTGAGGCGATCAAGGACAACGCATTGCTTGGCTCCGGCTACGGAACCTTCCAGGATATTTACCCGCTCTATCGCAATGAGGAGCCCTACAGTCCGCTGGTCTGGGACAAGGCCCATAACGATTATCTGGAACTCTTTCTTGGCTTGGGAATCCCTGCGGCGCTGGTCTTTTTGTCCAGCCTGTCACTTGTCTTTGCCGTTGTGGTGCGCGGCTATTTCCGACGCCGCAGGAATGCGATCTATCCGGGCATCGCCGTCGCCGGCAGCATCGTTCTGGCCGTCCATGCGCTCGCCGACTTCAGCGCGCAAATTCAGGCCGTGGCGATGACTTATGCGATGATACTGGGTATTGGCGCCGCACAGTCACAGAGCCGCTCGGTCCCGACGTAACGGTCCGGATTCGGGGCGTTTTCCACTAATTTTCCCCCGAATCAGATAAATCAAGCTAGGCTCTCAGGCGGGCTTATGAAATCATCGCACAAAGACCTGTCCGCGGCATTACAACCCTTGGTGCGGTAGCGTGCCCGACCGGTGCAACACGATTTTCTTGAGACCCAGCGCTGTACTGGTCTGGCCGGTGCACGGATAACGATGACCGAACCGTTCCACCTTGCCCATCAGCATCTTTTCGCCGTGGTTCTTTGCGGCGGGACCGGCAGCCGCCTGTGGCCGCTCAGCCGGCATGATTTTCCCAAGCAGTTCGTGCCGGTTGCCGGCGACAAGAGCCTCTTGGAAATGACGCTGGCGCGGGCCCGGCTGCTCGCCCCCGATGAACGTGTGCTTTGCGTTGCCGGCGAGGCGCACCGGTTCTTGACGCAGGCCACGCTGGAGGCGATGGGACTCGGCGCCGGCTTGCTGCTGGAGCCGGCGCCGCGCAACACCGCGCCGGCGCTTGGCTGCGCGGCACTGTGGGCGCTTTCGCTCGACCGCGACGCGGTTCTGGCCTGTCTGCCGGCCGACCACCACATCGCCGACAATGACGGTTTTGCGCGTGTCGTCGCAGAAGCGGTGCCGGCGGCGCAGGCGGGCTGGTGGATGACGCTTGGCGTTAGGCCGGATCACCCCTCCACGGCCTATGGCTATATCGCGGCCGGTGCTGCGCTGGGCGACGGGCTTGCCGGCTATCGGGCCCAGCGCTTCATCGAAAAGCCCGATCGTGAGAAGGCGGAACGGCTGATTGCCGACGGTCATTTGTGGAATGCCGGCATTTTCGTCGTGCGGGCCGACACAGTGCTGGAGGCGCTGGCGCGGCATGCGCCGGCGGTTGCCGATGCCTGCACGGCGGCGATGGCCAGCCTTGCCGCAGATGGCCGGTTCCTGCGTATGGACGCAGCAGCGATTTCGGCCAGTCCGGCGATCTCGATCGATTATGCCGTGCTGGAAAACCACGACCGGATCGGCGTCCTGCCATTTGCCGGCGCATGGAGCGATGTCGGATCATGGAACGCGGTCGCCGGGGTTGCGGCACCGGCGCCGGATGAGAGCAGCGGCAACCGGGGCGAGGGCGATATCCGCCTCATCGACTGCAAAAACACCTATCTCTACAGCCCGAACCGGCTCACGGTTGCACTCGGTCTTGATGACCTGGTCGTCATCGATACGGCGGATGCGCTGCTGGTGGCGCACAAGGACAAGGCCGAAGAGGTTCGCGGTATCGTTGAGGCGCTGAAGAGTGAGGGGCGCGAGGAAGCGCTGCTGCACCGGCACGTCGTGCGGCCATGGGGCAGTTTTGAAAGCGTCGATCGCGGTGAACGGTTCCAGGTCAAGCGCATTACCGTCAAAGCCGGCGCCAGCCTGTCGTTGCAATATCACCATCACCGGGCCGAACACTGGATCGTTGTTGCCGGCACGGCGCGGGTGACGTGCGGTGAAAATGTCTTAATCCTTTCAGCAAATGAGAGCACCTTCATCCCCTGTGGCGCCGTCCACCGGCTGGAAAATCCGGGCGAGGACCTGCTGGAGCTGATCGAAGTCCAGTCGGGATCCTATCTGGGTGAGGATGACATCGTCAGGCTTGAGGACAATTACGGCCGTTTGCCCGATGCTGTCGCCCGGAACGACGCGCACGCATCCAAGGCCGATGTCGGCGGCGGCGGCGAGCCGGCGGCGGCCGGGCGGGCGAAGGGGCCGAACTGACATGGTTCCCTTCTCCACGCCCAGCCATGAACGCCCGGCGGGCCTCGGGCGCACCTTTACGCTGCGCTCCGGCATGGCGCGGCTGGCGGCGCGGATGCGCTTCCAACTGCTTGTTGGATTATTGTTTGCGGTGATCCTGCCGGCCTTCGGACGCTGGCAGTTTGATATCATCGGTAACCAGGACACCAGCGCCAACAACACGCTTATCGGCACGGCCATTGCGGTGATCACCGGCTTTGTGATCCTGCGCAAATTCGCCACTTTCCCCGGGGTCCAGGCGATTTCCTATGTGCTGCCGGCGTTTTTGTCGGCTTACGGAATTTTGATTGCGGTCTTCTTCTTCGTTCGTATCGATTATTCGCGCTATCAGGTCCTTGCCAGTTTCATTCTGGCGGTAATCTGGTTCATCGGCGTGCTGTCTTTGGAGCGCCGCGTGCGCCGCGGCCGGTTTGCCGTCCTGCCGTTCGGCGACACCCGTGACCTTCTGGCTTACGAGCTGGCCGACTGGACGGTGCTCACAACGCCGGTTCGCGTGCCCAGAGAGGCAAATGGCATTGTCGCCGATTTGCGCGCCGATTTGCCGCCGGAATGGGAGAAATTTCTGGCCCGGTGCGTGCTGGACGGCCTGCCGGTCTATCATATCAAACAGGCGTCTGAATCGCTGACCGGCCGGGTG
>Ga0224512_10003393_pt1 | contig 14073 bp, 13 predicted proteins | sample SF_May12_sed_USG_4_FD_169103 | JGI IMG/M metagenome (GOLD analysis project Ga0224512, IMG submission 169103) | Sediment microbial communities from San Francisco Bay, California, United States - SF_May12_sed_USGS_13 | ecosystem: Environmental > Aquatic > Marine > Sediment | place: USA...
TTCGATCGATGACTCGTCCGACCTGCAGACTTTGCTTCTGCCGCAGGACGTGAATAATTTTGCAGCCGAGCGTTCGGATTCGCTTTTCGATCAGCGTCACCGGTTTGTGTTTAGCGGGCTTGTTTCTTCTCCACAGGGCTGGAGATCGAGCGACGAAACCTGGAAGAAGATATTCGCCGATTTCACTATCGCGCCGATTATCGAAATCTCTTCGGGCCGGCCGTTTAACATCATTACCAACGCGGACACCAACAACGACCAGTCGAGTCAAACCGACCGTCCAAACGTCGATTCGAACGGAGTCCTTACGATTCCGGGACCCTTCCAATCGGGTAACCTGGGGCGTAACCGCGGCATCACGCATTCCTATGCGAGTGTTGATCTCCGGTTGATCCGCGCATTCCGCTTTGGAGAACGATTCAGGATCGACTTGATCGGCGAGGTTTTCAACCTCTTTAACCGGTTTAATGAAGGTTCGGCGTCTCCTTTTATTTCTGATGTAAACGAATTCGGACAACGAGACAGCGGCGGAAGGTACTTCAGCCGGCCGACCGCATCGTTCGATCCGAGACAATTCCAGCTCGGAGCGAAGTTTACATTCTAAACTTAGTCAGGCGGCATGAATTGAGACCGGACCCCCGTGGCCCGGTCTCTTTTTTTGTGCCGGATATTGCGTGTTAGAATCGACGGCGATGAGTATTCCAGCTTCACGAATATTGATGGTCAGGCCGTCGAACTTCTCTTTTAATCCGCAAACTGCTGAAAGCAATGCCTTTCAGAGAGATCCCGGATTCGGAACCGAGGAAATAAACCGCCGTGCTCGGGAAGAGTTCGAAAAAATGTTAGAGGAACTGGAGAAGCTGGATATCGATGTCGAAGTAATCGATGAGCCACCCGGAACCGGGACACCCGACGCGGTTTTTCCAAACAACGTTTTCTCGACGCATCCTGATGGAACAATCTGCATATACCCGATGGAGGCTCCCGCAAGAAGGCGCGAGCGTGCTATCACAGTCCCTCGGCTTAAAGGAAGCCGCTATCAGAAATGTCTCGATCTTTCTGGATTCGAGTCCAAGGATATGTTCCTGGAAGGAACAGGTAGCCTTGTGCTCGATCAGGAACACAAGATTGCCTTCGCATGCATTTCATCGCGCACGAGTCCGGCACTTGTCGACACCTGGTGCGAACGGATGTCTTACGAGGCCTTCACTTTTTCCGCGTGCGACAGAAACGGAAACCCGATTTATCATACCAATGTGATGATGTGCCTTGGCGGTGAATTCGCAGTAGCATGCCTCGAGTCGATCGTCGACATGGACGAAAGGACCCGCTTTATTGAAAAGATTCGCCAAACAGATCGCGAACTGATCGAGATCTCGTTTGACCAAATGTACGCTTTTGCCGGAAATATGTTGGAGATTTCATCCAGGGGAGGAATCCGAACGCTCGTCATGTCGAAGACGGCCAAGCGCTCGCTCGTTCCGGAACAGATTGAAAAGCTAAGTGCCTATGCACGGATCGCGGATTTTGACATCGGAACGATCGAAACCTGCGGAGGCGGCTCGGTTCGCTGCATGATCGCCGAATTGTTTTAGCCTTGTGATCCAGGGGGTTGGGTCGTTTCGGAGAACCATTTGAATAAAGCGGAACTTACAGATCGGCTTCGCAAGAAGGCTTTCGAAATTGGATTCGACAAGGTCGGTATCGTACCGCCCGAAAGGCTCACACCGGAAGGTGACCAACTCGGCGAATGGCTGGAGGGGGGATATCAAGGGGAAATGAAGTGGCTGGAAAAAGAGCCGGAAAAGCGTGCGGATCCGCTGGTCCTTTTTCCTTCAGTCAGATCGGTGATCTCGCTTGCGGTCAATTATTACAGCCCCGAAGAACACTCGCACGACCCTTCAACGGGAAAGATCTCCCGCTATGCCTGGGGCGACGACTATCACCATGTGATCGATCGGAAATTACGGCAGCTGCTCGACTGGATAAAAACCGAGGTACCGGACGCAACCGGGAAAGTCTGTGTCGATACTGCTCCGATAATGGACAAGGCATGGGCTGTTCGCGCGGGCCTGGGTTGGTTGGGCAAGCACACCAACGTTATCACCAAAGAATTCGGCTCGTGGGTGTTTCTCGCAGAAATCCTGACGGACGCGGAATTTAGTTTTGACGCGGAATTAATGGAGGACCACTGCGGCAGCTGCACGGAGTGTCTCGACGCATGTCCGACGCAGGCGATTACCGAGCCCTATTTGGTTGACTCCAATCTATGCATATCTTACGCTACCATTGAACTGCGTTCCCCAGAACTGCCGAAAAACATAGCCGGCAGCCTCAATGGCTGGCTTTACGGTTGCGACATTTGCCAGGATGTCTGCCCTTGGAATCGATTCCAAAAAACGACCCGCGAAACCGGCTTTAAACCGCGCCCCCATAATGTTTCACCTTTTGTAGATGACGTGCTGACGTTTACTCACGAAGAATATGTTGAGAGATTTCGCAAGAGTGCCGTCAAAAGAGCCAAGCTGAGCGGGCTTAAGCGAAATGCGGCGGCACTGAAGAAGTCGGGCACGAATGAAAGTTGTATGGAGAATGGAGATGATTAAGAAAATTGCAATCACAGCCGCGGCGGTCTTCTTAACTGCGGTTTCTGTTTCGAATGTTTCACCACAATCCGATCCACAGCCGGAATCGGCAAAAACAAACGCGCGGCGCATTATCGTGTCCGTGATCAACGGCCGGGTGCGAAGTGCCCCAAACCTGAACGGTAAAATACTGCAGGAATCAGTACTCGGAACCCAGTTTACCGCGGTCTCGGAGGAAAATGGGTGGGAAAAGATTGAATTCGGAAGAAACGTCGGTGGCGAGCAGGAGCACGCCTGGATCTCAAAATCAATCACCGAGGAATACGACAGCAAGAATCCGGGTGTTCAGTTTCAAAAGTTTGCTCAGAGATACCTGACCCGGAAGCAGCTTAGCTTCGCCCACGCCAGGCAACTCTTCGAGGTATTACCTTCCGCAGCCGATGATGCAAAGACGTTCGAGGTTGGCGGTGACCTGCGTTTGAAAAGTCTGATCGCGCTCTCGAAAGCGCTCAAGGCGATCCCATTCGGCAAACAGGACAATTCACCCTATAAGGAATTTCTGGCGAAGTATTCGGGCGACGTCGCTTATTCCGAGCCCGCGGGAGAGTGGTACGTCAGGTCGCAGCGTTTCTGGGAACTCCATGAAAGATACAAGACCCACAATGTGGGCGAAATCATCGCCTGGCGTGCCGCTGGCAATCCGATACCCGGCGAGTGCGAGGGATACATCAACTGCTATCTATATGCTCTACGCGCAACCGAGGGCGAATACCTGAATTTCTATCCGAACGGAAAATTCAGTAAGCAGGCGGTACAAAATATCAACGCAATGCTCCAACCGATCGTTTCGGATGTCCGGACAAAGACGGTCTATTACACCACCAGCGACATCAGCGACCGCGCCGAATTCAATACGATGCTGGCCGAACTCCGCAAGATTGTTTCCCGAACGCCCTTTGTCGAAAAGCAGTTGGTTCTTCAACAAATCGATCAAATTGCGGAAGGTTATCGATAAATAGCACAAACGTGATTACCTGAGCCCCGCCTTGGCGGGGTCTCACTGTGTTCATAAATATTTTTCAACAATTTTGAAAAACGTTGTTGATTGTTGATATACTATACTCGGGAATGCGCCATCGCCTTTTGGGCGGCGCTTTCCTACCGCACACGCTTGGAAACGGGAATGAAGAAACCGGACTCAAAAAATGAACAGGGATTTTCCCTGATCGAATTGCTGATCGTGGTTCTTGTGGTCACGATCCTATCTCTGATGGCTTATAGGACGTTCGCCGGTAACACCCTATTTGAGGCAGACCACCGTGCATATGTCGTCATGGACATGATAAAGGAAGCGAGACAGCGGGCGATAACGCAGCAGGAAACGCTCCGTGTCGAGATAAACAGAGACAAGAATACGGTCCGTCTCATTAACGAGAACGATCCCGGAGACGAGACGGACGACGTCGAGCTAAAGAGTTATAACCTTGCGGGTACGACGATCGTAAACTACGACGGCCCGCCCGCCAATCAGGCGGCGGCCCCGGTTGAGCCGACCCCGGTACCTTCGCTTCAGTTTAAAGCCAGTGTTTATCCGTCAAGCCTTTCCGACCAGGTTGCTACGCTTCGTTTCTTACGCAACGGCAACGTCGTAGACGCAGGATCAAACGCAGTTGGCGACAATTCCGTAGTTACTGGCGCGACGATCTACTTTTGGATGCCAAAACCCTTAAACGGAGGATGGAGCGCCGATGAGGGAAGAATTATCCGCGCGATAACAATTCTTGGGAATTCAGGGTCGGCAAGGTTTTGGAAATGTCCCGTGTCGGAAGTCGACGGGCAGTGTTCGGAGTGGCAGCAATAAAGCCGTTTTAGGTGGAAGGCATATGATACAGCCAAAGAATCAATCCGGATTCTCCTACCTTGAGGTAATGATCGCAATAACGATCTTGACGATCGGGATAATGGCGCAGCTGACGGCGCTTTCCTTTAGCATGCTTCGGGCAACCGAGTCCGAGAGCAGAAACGCTGCAAGACAAATAGCCGCGTCGACGATCGAATCGATTTTTGCCGCGAGAGATCTTGGCAACGCAAATGGAATCAATAACTGGGACGCGATCAACCTTAACACCGTTAATCCCAATGGCATTTTTGTCGCCGGACGGCGGCCGATACGCGAAGATTCAGGTATAGACGGTATTACGGGTACCGCCGACGACGCATGTGCGGCCGGCACGAATTGTACGGTAGGCGGTTATACAAATACGAGTGCGTTGGTCGATGGGCTCGAACGTGAAATTGTAATCACCGATATTGTCGAAACGGGAATACCGGAGATCAGAAAGCGCCGCATCGAGGTAAGGATTCGGTATTTTGTCGGACAGCTGGAGCGCGAAGAAGTCTTGTCGACGATCGTTGCCGATTTGCCGTTTTATGAATGACGGAAGGTCAAAATATGACTGAGAAAACATTCGAAATCTCAAAACCCGAAGGTGAACAAGGCTTTTCATTGATCGAGATCATGATCGGGCTTGTGATCTTTTTAGTCGTTATGGCCGCGATTTTCGGCGTATTCAGAATCGGACTGATAACAAGGAATTCGCTGAATAACCGTTCGGAAACCGTTGGGAATGCCCGTACCGCCGTGAACGCGGTCGGACGTGAAGCAGTCAACGCGGGTCTTGGTTATTCGCGGGTCGGCAGCATCGTTCCCGATGATTTCGCAAACGATCTTCTTGGAATACCGAAAGACCCCGGCAATGTGCGTGACATGTTCACCGGCGTGATGGCAGGAGACGAGATCAATGAGAGCGACCTTTCACTCAGCGGGCAAAAGAATGATGTCATCTCTTTTATTTACCGGGATCTGAATTTCAACGGCGGGGAACCTATCATCATAATTGACGCGACCATATCCGGCAACAATGTGGTTTTGGATACCGGCGTTGACGGATGCGTGAGCTGCAAAAAATACGATGTATTTCTTGTAGAAGCGGCAGACGGAAGTCAGGCTCTCGCGATCGCAACAAACATAGCCTCTAATCGATACGTGACCCTTGGTACAAGCGACCCCCTCAACTTAAACGTCAGTACCTCAGGTAATGTCGAAAGCCGGAGTATTCTGACCAAATGCCAGGTCGGAGAAACTTCTCACTGTTTCGACTACAACCCGCGTGCGACTGCAAAAAGGGTTTTTCTTACGAGTTACAGCGTTAATGGCGCCGGCACCCTGGTCAGGACAATATACGGAAATAATACGGGCGCGCCCGGACCCCAGCAGATTCAGACACAGCCGCTTTCGTATGGTGTCCAGCGATTCCAGGTTCGTTATCTGATGCAGGATGGAACGATGTCCAATGATCCTTCCCAGGGAAACACCCTTCAGTCGAAGATGAATGAGGTTGTTCAAGTGGAAATCAAAATCACGATCAGGGTCGAGGGAAACGAACAGGGCACGACCAACTCCGAGATCATCAATCTCACTTCAACTTTCAGCACACGGAATCTACGGTACAGCGTTGAATAGGGCCGGGGTGTTTAATATGTGCAATAAGAGCAATAAGAACTTAGAAAACAAGGTGGCGGGCGAGAATCCGGTAAACAATGCAGCGCAATCTGAAAGCGGCGCGGCTCTGGTGGTCGCGATTTTCATGCTGCTGCTCTTGATGGGCTTTGTGGCACTTGCGATCTCGCGTACGAGCACGGAGACAATAATTACAAACAACGATGTTTCGGAATCGCGCGCGTTTGCGGCGAGCGAGGCTGCACTTGAGTCGGCGACCCGGGATTTCGTAGATGTTTTTGAGACAAAACTAGTACCAAGTGCGACAGATATAACCAATGTTGAACAAGCGGCGGTGCCCGGTTTCGGCAACTTTAACTTTACAAAGGTAATTAGTAAGACAAAGGCGGGTACCCCGATCGTCCTTACCGGCGGAAACTATGGCGGGCTGTATGCTCTCCGTGATTCCTGGGAAATTGAGGCGCTCGCGGTCGACAAGTATACGGACGTAAAGGTCGAAGCAAGGCGCAGATTCTTTAGCGACAGGATTCCGGTTTTCCAGTTCGGGGTATTCTATGACGATGATCTGGAGCTGAACAGGCCACCCCTATTTACGTTCGGCGGAAGGGTGCACACGAACGGGAGTTTCTTTGTAACGGCTTCAAACGGAAACGGCATCTACTTCAATTCGAAGGTAACGGCCGCAAAAGAGATAGTCAATGACATATGGAAGCCCGGCACGGCGCTCGTTGATAACGTGGACAACAAGGGGCAGGTCTATGTCGACGACGCTTCCGGCACCGCGCGTGAGCTCAAGACAGGAGAGGCAAGCGTCACGTGCGTCAGTCCCTCGGGTGCGAATGTTTTTGCGTCGACACCAACGCTGCCCTATTGCGCAGCGAATCCAAACTGGAACACGCAAAAGGCCAAGTTTCAAGGCAATTTAGAAAATGGGGTTTCACCTTTGAACCTCCCTTTGACCAGGCTTCAGACAAACTTGATCGAAATCATCAAGCGCGGAAAGAACATTGGGGATATGGCCAACGTGAGCGGCGCGGTGGTACCGGTCTCGGCACTAACTCAGGACACTTCAGGAATATCGCGTGAGAGGTTCGCTAACAAGCCCGGGATCAGAATTTCGCTTGCCGATTCGCAGGCAAAACTGCCCGGGTGTGCCAGTGTCACTGCCGGTACTTTCTGTGGTTTGAGGATGGACGGGCCTTTGGGGACTTCGATCGGTTACCAGCCTCTACCGATGAGTGACGGATATGTCGGGACACCGCTTAACGCGACCAGAATGGCGATAAACGGACGCCAATTATGGATCAAGATCGAATTGGTAAAATATGAAGCCAATGATCCGGCGCCCCAGGTATGGGATGTTACCCCGGATATTCTAAGCCTGGGCGTCACTGAGCCGGCGCCTATCGGATCCGGCCTCCAAATAAATGGATATACTTCGACGACGGATACTCGTTCGGTCATAAAACTGCAAAGATTCGCTGTCGACGGGCCGAACATACCCGATACGGGCACGACCTCCTACATGTCGAACTATACGATCGGCGGCAAGTCACGAAATCTCGTCGTCAGATACAATAATGTGACGACGGACCCATCGTCCGGTTGTCCGGGATGCACCGCGAAGGATAGTTTCGCGATGCCCTTTCCTAATTCAAGTGCCTCGCTGGATGCTTCTGCGACGAAAGAGGACGCCGCTCACCTGAAATGGGCCGATATAAATTCAAGCGGTCCAAAATATGCGATCGTGCCGTTTCCGATCAAGCTTTTCGATGCGCGGGAAGGCTTAACTGATGACAGCGCGACGGATCCGGTGACGAACTTTGGAACGGGTTATCTGCCTGCGAATGGTGCGATGAGTGTTGTTGACATCGATGTCGCCAACTTCCGCCGCTTTCTGATGGGTAATTTTGACGGGACATTGCCGACGACGACCCCGTTTGCGATAGCAAAAGGGGATTCTCTGCGAAGTTCCGATGTTCCGCAAAACGCGGGTTGGGTTGTGTATGTTTCAGACAGAAGAGGCGACTATGATTTTGACGGCGAATACGACATGGAAGACGTGTTTCAGGACGGCATCCTGCAGTACAACGAGGATGTCAACGGCAATCTTTCCTTAGACACGGATTATACGAAAGAGGCTGCGAGCTACGCGACCTCCGTGCCAAGAGGCCAGGCTGCGTCCGCTGATCAATTATATTATCGGCGCGGTGTTCGCCTGATAAACGGGATCACGCTTCCGGGCCGCTACGATGCTGTCGTTTCGGGTGCGACAAAGGGATTTACGATTGCATCCGAGAACGGAATATATGTTCAGGGAAATTATAATTCGACCGGGGTCGGACTGCTCGGTGGCACGTCGGTAACACCCCCTGAAAACTATTTCCCAAGCAATTCGCAGAATCATATACCGGCCGCGGTTGTCGGGGACGCCGTTATGATACTTTCAAATGCCTGGACCGACGGAAACAGCTTTGCGAACCCTTTCTCTTCGAATTCACGTGTCGCCTCTGATACTCAAGTCAGGTTCGCAATGATTTCGGGTGACGCGATTACCGGTAATTCGTCGATACCGTTCATGCCGAGTTGGGCGGGCCAGATAAATGGCGGAGTGCACAACTTTAAGCGTTTCCTCGAATCGTGGGCGAACAGGCGCCTCAACTACTCTGGATCGCTGATCAACCTCTACAATACGAGAAATAACAATGGGTTTTTCAAATGCTGTACGACGGTATATAAGCCGCCGATTCGCGATTGGACATTTGACTCAACTTTTCTCGACCCGGAAAGGCTGCCGCCCGGAACGCCTTATATCTACTCGATTTCGTTTACCGGTTTCCAAAGGATAAACAACTGATCGCTTATCCAGCCTTTTAGCCAAACGGACGTTCACGTAGCGTCCGTTTTTTGTGCTCGAAATGCTTGCCTTGAGCCCCTAATAAAGCTAGTTTAAGACTAGATGGACAGATCCACGGAATTACAGGATTCTTACGGCAGGCGCATTCGCGATCTTCGCATCAGCGTGACGGACCGCTGCCAGTTTCGCTGTTTTTATTGCCTGCCGAACGGCGAACCTGCGATGGCGAAGAAAGATACGCTTTTGACATTTGAAGAGATCGCATACGTCTCGGATATCTTTATTTCGCTGGGAATTGAAAAGATCAGGCTGACGGGCGGGGAGCCGATGCTCCGGCGCGGCCTTGAGACTCTCGTTGGATCGCTCGCAAAATTAAAAAATGGCACGGATAGCGCTTTTAAGGACCTGGCCCTGACGACGAATGGATTCAAGATGCCGGAAATGGCAGCCGAACTTAAGTCGCTGGGTCTGGACCGCGTGACGATTTCATTGGACAGCCTCGATCGCGACAACTTTGTCGACATAACAGGAGTCGACAAGCTCGACGAGGTACTCGCGGCTATCAAAGCTGCCAAAAGCGCGGGTCTCGAACCAGTGAAAGTGAACGCGGTCGTTGTACGCGGCAGGAATGACCACGAACTGGTCGATTTCGCGCGTTTTGCCCTTTCGGAAGGGATCTCGATGCGTTTGATCGAATTCATGCCTCTTGACTCGGGCCACGAGTGGAAACGGGAAATGGTCGTCCCGGGCAGGGAGATGTTCGAAACGATAAACGCAACGATCCCGCTGAGTCTTAAATCCGAATCGCGCGGAGCATCCACGGCATGGAATTATGGTTTTCAGGAAAGCGGCAGGGGCGAGATCGGAATAATCGCGCCTGTTACCGAGATGTTTTGCGGAGCCTGCTCGCGGATCCGGCTAACTGCCGACGGCCAGATCAGAACCTGCCTATTTTCGAACGTCGAGCACAATCTGCGTGATGTGGTCCGCAGTGGAGCCTCCCGCGCCGAGATCGTGGACTACATCCGCGGTGTAACGCTCACCAAAGAGGCTAGCCACCATATTAACGACAGTGATTTTGTCCAGCCCGAAAGAACGATGAGCTTTATCGGCGGATGATTTGGAACCCGTCTTGAACCATCACCGAATAAAACACTTAAACATTCGATTCTTCGGACTGTTTCGATTTCGTGCTGCCGAACTCGAAGTTTGAATTCGATATTTCTCTTTTCGCGAGTGTGATAGACGCGGACGCCGAGGATTCAGGCGCAGAACCCGATGCCTATGTCGAGCAGCAACCGGACGATGTAGGAAACGGTTTCGACCGTGAACTCGAGGCCGCCAAAAACCTGATTGCCGGTCGCGACGGGCCTGAAAAATGGGCTTCAGCGAATTGAAGATAAATTAAGGGGTCCGGGTCATCAATCCCGGCACGTTTTGTTTGCCCGCAAGCGCCGGTTCACCTAAACTCAATTCAAAGGATTTCGAATCGGCCTTTGAGCAAAAGGCGGGTCGTGTGCAGTGATTTTACGCGCTGGTGGGTTTTCGGGTGGAGCGGGAACTTTTCGGCACTGATTTCAGACGATCCTTTAAGGATCGGTATCACCGCGAGCGGCAAAACAAATCAGATGAATGAGGTAATACTTCTCGATATCGAAGGCACGACGACACCCGTCGATTTTGTCTATAAAACGCTATTTCCATATGCAAGGGAGCGGCTGCGGAATTTTATCGATGAAAATCGAGGAAGTTTGACCACCGAGGTACATCTTTTGACCGGCGAGTGCGATGACGACGGTTCATTTGAAGGTGAGATTACGAACACGGAATCGATTGCCGTTTACCTTGAGTTTTTGATGGACTCCGACCGAAAGTCGACACCGCTGAAGTCGATTCAGGGAAGGATCTGGAAGTCGGGATACGAGGACGGAACTCTTGTAGCCGAGGTATTCCCGGACGTTGCCCCCGCATTTGTACGATGGCGGGCAGAATCGCGAAAGATCGCGATATATTCGTCGGGAAGCGTGTTGGCGCAAAAGCTGCTTTTCGGACATACCCAGGAAGGCGATCTCACAAAATATATCGACGCTTTTTTTGACACTGGCCATAAAGCAGTTGCGAAGAGCTACGAGAATATCGCCGCTGAACTGGGTGTCGCGGAGAACGAGATCCTGTTTGTATCAGATTCGGTCGCCGAGCTCGATGCGGCGCGCCAGGCGGGTTGCAAAACACTGCTCGCGGTCCGACCCGGCAATGCCAGGGTCGCTGTCACGCATAAACACGACATGATTAACAGTTTCGACGAAATAGAGTAGAGGTGAATTAAATTGGAAAATTTGGAAACGGCAACGCTCGGCGGAGGGTGTTTTTGGTGTACGGAAGCGGTATTTGACGATCTGATCGGGGTCGTAGACGTCGTTTCGGGATACTCGGGCGGGCACAAAGAAAATCCGACGTATCAGGAAGTTTGTTCGGAAACGACCGGACACGCCGAGGTTGTGCAGATCAAATTTGATCCCTCGGTGACCACCTTCAAGGAAATCCTGCAGGTGTTTTTTGCGACCCATGACCCTACAACGCTGAACCGGCAGGGAAACGATGTCGGTAAATCGTATCGCTCAGCCATCTTTTACCACTCCGACGAACAGAAAAGGACCGCAAAGAATCTGATCGCCGAGATCGAAGAGGACGACGTCTTTGGGGCACCGGTCGTCACGGAAGTCACCGAGTTTACGAATTTCTATCCCGCCGAGGATTATCACCAGGAATACTATGCAAAGAATCCGAACCAGGGCTATTGCGCCGCGGTAGTCGGGCCGAAGGTGGCAAAATTCAGGAAGGTGTTTGCGGACAAGCTCAAGACTGAATAAGGATTCAGGATTCAGGATACAGGATTCAGGAGACAAATTTTCTCGGAGATCAACGGCAATCCGGCGGGCGTCGATTTTTCGCCCTCTCCCTGACGACCGATAGCCTGACAAGATTTGCGTGGGCCTTGGCCGGGGCGACTTTTGTGCCGGCAAGGCGTCCCCGCGGCCATCTAAAACGGGTTAATCGAAACCCGCGACAAAATCCTTCCGTAAGAACCTAAGAGTTTTTCGGGAGGTTTTTTTATGCAAGGTCTTCGTACTCGTTTTACCTGGATAGTCGCGCTTGTCTTTTGTTTGTCTGTGGCAGCCTGCGCGCAAACCGCGACCGCCGGAAACGAACGTTTGCTGGTGCTCAACAAGGCGGGAAATTCACTCTCGGTTCTTAACCCCGACGATTTTTCGCTTCTCGGCACCGTGCCCGTCGGAGAGGGCCCCCACGAAGTAGTGGTCTCGGCGGATGGTACGACCGCGTATGTCACCAATTACGGCGCGAGAACTGCGGGTAATTCGCTTTCGATTATCGATATTAAATCGATGAAGGAAACGAAAAGGGTCGACCTGGGGCCTCTTTACCGGCCGCACGGCATCAAGTTAATCGGCGGAAAGGTCTATTTTTCGGTGGAGGCGAATAATGCGATCGCGCGGTACGATCCCGTTGCGGGAAAGGTCGATTGGATCATGGGAACAGGGCAGCTGGGTTCGCACATGGTTGTCGCCACCGGTGACGAGAGATATTTTTACACTCCGAATATTGGGTCCGATACGGTCACAATGATTTCGAGCGGCGGTCCCGGGAGACGGCCCGGGATAGATCACATTGCGGTCGGCAGACAGCCCGAAGCGATCGATCTTTCACCCGACGGCAAAGAGGTCTGGGTTGGTTTGAACCTCGATCAAGCGATCGACGTGATAGACACCGCGACAAAAAAGGTAACGAACCGGATAAAGCTGAGCGAAAGGCCCTATCGTGTTGTATTTGCGCCCGACGGCAAAAAAGCATACGCGACCATTTTTGCTACGAAAGAGGTCGTTGAAATCGATAGATCGACAAAAAAGATCCTGCGTACGCTGACGCTCGAGAACCGTGCGTTCGGTATCACATTCACAAAAAACGGCCAATTCGCGTTTGTAACGACCATTCAGGAAGACGGGTTTGTAAAGATCGATCTGAATAGCCTGAAGGTCGTCGCGAAGGGAACGGCGGGAGCAGGTCCGGACGGAATAGCCGTAACATTCTAAGTGCTGAGTGCTAATGATTGCGAATGCCGGTTTTTGTTAATTATTCAAGCTTCTTTCAATACTTGAAAGGACCGAATGGTGTAGACTCCGCTTGTTCAACAGACGATTAGTTAAATTCCGCACAGGACTATGAAGATTTCAATACTATTGCTTATTGCCGCGTTTGGGGTTACAGGCGTTCCTGGTCAGTCGCCGAAACCACTCGACGGCCAGGACGATTATGAGGCGAACGCCGCCTACCCGTTTGGGCGTTTGAATCCGGAAGCGCCTCCGGAAACAAAACAGTTTTCCTTTATCGTCGGCGTGTTCGATTGCAAAGACCGGATCCTGAACCCTGCGGACGGCAAATGGTACGACATGACCGCGGTCCGTCGTGCGGAGTATGTTCTCAACGGCCATGCAATTCAGGATAAGAATTACACGAACATCCTGACGAGCACCAACATAAGGATCTTCGATCCGGTCAATAAACATTGGGTCGTTTCATACTTCAAGGCTCCATTCGGCGTCGGTGTCTGGAAAGGCGCGTTCTCCGACAGCCGGGTCGAGCTAACCCAGGGCGACGAGAAGAATGGAAGCCGGCTTTCGTTTTTCGACTATTCCGAAGAGGGATATAACTGGAAGGGCGAGAGTGTAAAGGAAGGAAAGGCGTCGCCATTTTGGGAGTTCAGGTGTACGAGAAGAAAATCGCACTAGAAAGATGGTCGCATGAGATGCGTAACGGATTTGGAGAAAACTATGCATAGAGTCTTTATCCCGGTTCTTTTTATAATCGCGGGCGCACTTTCCGGTATCGCTCAGGAGCCAGCGCCGCCCACGAAGGTAGACCGGCCCGTTTTGAATTCTTACGAGCCTGATGCAGAAAATCCGTTTGGCAGCTTGAACCCAAAAGCGCGTGTCGAAACCGCGCAATTCGAATTTATGGTCGGCACATTTGATTGCACCGATCTCATACGGGAACCAAGTTCGGGAAAATGGTACGAATCGAAATCGGTCTGGACC
>Ga0224512_10003394_pt1 | contig 14070 bp, 9 predicted proteins | sample SF_May12_sed_USG_4_FD_169103 | JGI IMG/M metagenome (GOLD analysis project Ga0224512, IMG submission 169103) | Sediment microbial communities from San Francisco Bay, California, United States - SF_May12_sed_USGS_13 | ecosystem: Environmental > Aquatic > Marine > Sediment | place: USA: California...
CAAGGTCTACCGTACCGGCGAGGTCGAGGTCTGGGCGCTGCGCGGCGTCGACCTGGACCTCTACGAGTCGGAGCTCGTGGTCCTGCTCGGGCCCTCGGGCAGCGGCAAGTCGACGCTGCTCAACATTCTCGGCGGCCTCGACCGGCCGACCCTGGGCCAAGTGTACTTTCGCGGCACCGAATTGACCGGCCTGGACGACTCCGCGCTGACGCGATTTCGCCGCGAGCATGTCGGCTTCGTGTTCCAGTTCTACAACCTGGTGCCCAGCCTGACCGCCCTTGAGAACGTCGCCCTGGTGACCGAGATCGCCCGCGCGCCGATGACGCCTAGCGACGCCCTCGCCCTGGTCGGCCTGGGCGACCGCCTGGACCACTTTCCGGCCCAGCTCTCCGGCGGCGAGCAGCAGCGCGTGGCGATCGCCCGCGCCATCGCCAAGCGGCCCGAGGTTCTGCTCTGCGACGAGCCCACGGGGGCGCTGGACAGCGCCACCGGCATCCTGGTGCTGGAAGCCATCGAGCTGGTCAACCGGGAGCTCGGCACGACGACGGCGCTGATCACCCACAACACGACCATTGCCGACATGGCCGACCGGGTGCTCTGCTTCGGCGACGGCAGGATCGTCGAAACGCGGCGCAATCCGCAGCGCCGGCCGGCGCGCGAGCTCGCGTGGTAGGCGCCGTGCGCGCGCTCGACCGCAAGCTTTTGCGCGACCTCTGGCGGCTGCGCGGGCAGGTCCTCGCGATCGCCCTGGTGGTGGCCTCCGGCGTGGCCGTGCTGGTCATGTCGCTCAGCTCGATCGAAGCGCTCGACACTACGGCGACGGCCTACTACGAGCGTTATCGCTTCGCCGAGGTCTTCGCCGGCGTCAAACGTGCGCCCGAGAAGCTCGCCGAGCGCATTGCGGAGATCCCGGGAGTCCAGACGGTCGAGACCCGGATCGTCAAGTTCGCCACCCTGGACCCCGTCGGCTTCGAGGAGCCGGTGATCGGCCAGCTGGTCTCGATCCCCGAGCGCGGCCAGTCGGTGCTCAACCGGCTTGCGCTGCGGATGGGCCGGCGCGTCGCGCCGGGCCAGCCGGACGAAGTCGTCCTGAGCGAGCCTTTCGCCGAAGCGCAGGGGCTGGCGCCGGGCGACCGGCTCCGGGCCATCATGAACGGCCACAAGAGGACCCTGCGGATCGTCGGCATCGCGCTCTCGCCCGAGCACGTCTACGCGATCGGGCCGGGCCAGCTCATGCCCGACGACGAGCGCTTCGGGGTCCTATGGATGGGACGCGAGGCACTCGAGGCCGCCTATGACCTGGACGGTGCCTTCAACGACGTTTCCCTCTCGCTTCTGCGCGGGGCCAGCGCCGACGAGGTGATCGACCGGCTCGACCACGTGCTCGACCGCTACGGCGGCGTCGGCGCCTACGCGCGTGCGGACCAGGTCTCGAACTGGTTCCTCATGAACGAGATCGAGCAGCTCAAGTCCATGGCGAGCATCCTGCCGGCCATATTCCTTGCCGTCGCCGCCTTCCTCTCCAACATGGTGCTGTCCCGGCTCGTCGCGACCGAGCGCGGCGAGATCGGACTCATGAAGGCCTTTGGCTACAGCAATGCCGAGGTCGGCTGGCATTACGCCAAGATGGTGATCGTGATGACCGCCGTGGGCATCGCGCTCGGCTGGGCCGCGGGCGCCTGGCTCGGCCGCTACAACACCGAGATCTATGCCGAGCTCTACCGCTTTCCCTTCCTCCTGTTTCGGCCCGGTCCCACGGTCTTCGTCGTGGCCGGTCTGGTGAGCCTGGCCGCGGCCCTGCTCGGCACCTTGAGTGCCGTGCGGGGCGCGGTTCGCTTGCCGCCTGCCGAAGCCATGCGCCCACCGGCGCCGCCGCTATACCGCAAAACCCGCCTGACGTCCGAATGGCTCGCCCGCTGGCTCGACCAGCCGACGCGGATCATCCTGCGCCAGATCCTGCGCTGGCCGCTGCGCTCGTTCTTTACCACGACCGGGATCGCCATGGCCGTGGCGGTGCTCGTCACGTCGATGCAGTGGCTCGACTCGATCGATCGTATCGTCGACATCTACTTTCACGACGCGCAGCGGCAGGACGTGACCGTCGGTCTCGTGGAAGCGAAGTCGAGCAAGGTCATGCGCGAGTTTGAGCGGATGCCGGGCGTCTTCGCGGTCGAGCCCGGACGCATCGTCAGCGCGACCTTCCGCAACGGCGTGCGCTCGCACCGGGGCGCGATCCAAGGCGTCGTGCCGGAGCCGCGCCTGAACCTGGTGTACGATGCGGCCGGCCGGTCGCTGACCGTGCCCTCCGCGGGCCTCGTGCTTTCGACGATGCTGGCGAAGAAGCTGGGTGTGGACAGGGGTGACGCGGTCTGGGTGGAGGTCTTGGAGGGACGGCGTCCGGCGCTGCAGCTGCCGGTCGTCGAGCTGTTCGAGACCTACATCGGTACGCCGGCCTACATGAACCTTGCCGCGCTCAACCGCATGCTCTTCGAAGGCCCGAGCGTGGGATACGCCCATCTTCTGGTCGATCGGGCCGCGGAGCCCGCCCTTTTCGCGGCGCTCAAGGACCTGCCCGAGGTTTCCGCGGTTGCGCTGCGGCGCGCCGCGGTGGACACCTTCCACGAAACCATGGGCGAGACCCTGCTGATTTACGTCTCGTTTTTCGTCGTCTTCGCCTGCACGCTGGCCATCGGCACCGTATACAACAGCGCGCGAATCGCGCTCTCCGAGCGCGGCCGCGAGCTTGCGACGCTTCGCGTGTTGGGATTCGGCCGCGCGGAGATCTCCTACATCCTTCTTGGTGAGGTGGCGCTCCTGATCCTTGTCGGTCTTCCGCTCGGCTGCCTCGCCGGCTACGGGCTCGCCTGGCTGATCACCGCGGGCTTCGAGACCGAACTGTTTCGCGTGCCGCTGATCGTCGAGCCCACGACCTTCGGCGCGGCCGTGCTGATCGGACTGGCGGCCGCGGCTGCTTCCGCAGTGCTCGTGCGGCGGCGCCTCGACCGGCTCGACCTGGTCGCGGTGCTGAAGACGCGGGAATGAAGGGGACCCGGCCATGAAATGGCGACGGTTTCTGCTCTGGGGCGTCCTGGCCTTCGCCGTGGTGGCCGGGCTCGTCTATGCCTTCTGGCCGCGCCCGGTGCCGGTCGACCTTGCCGATGCCGCGCGCGGATCGTTGGTCGTGACGGTCGACGAGGAAGGGGAAACGCGGGTGCGGGACGTGTTCGTCCTTTCCGCCCCGGTGACCGGCCGCCTGCGTCGGATCGAAAGCGAAGCGGGCGACGAAGTGGTGGCCGGCGAAACCGTGGTCGCCCGCATCGAGCCGGCCGATCCCTCGTTCCTCGATGTTCGGAGCGAAAGCCAGGCGCGGGCGGCCGTGCACGCGGCCGAGGCGGCCAAGGCCTTGGCGCACGCGGAGCTTACGGAAGCCGATGCCGAGCTCGAATTCGCCCAGGCGGAGCTTGAACGCGCGCGTCGTCTGATCCGCACGGATACCATCTCGCAACGGGCGCTGGACGATGCGGAGCGCGTATTCAAGACGCGCGGAGCCGCAGTGGCCACGGCCGAAGCGGCGCTCAGCATGCGCGCGTTCGAGCTGGACCAGGCGCGCGCCCAACTGGTCTCGCCGGTGCAAACCCAGGAGCTTCACGGCGTCTGCGAATGCGTCGATATTCCCTCCCCGGTCAGCGGGCGGATCCTGCGCCTCCTCCGCGAGAGCGAGGCGGTGGTCGAGATGGGCGAGCCCTTGGTCGAAATCGGCAATCCGGGGGATCTGGAGATTGTCGCCGATCTTCTGTCCTCGGAGGCGGTCAAGGTCGAACCGGGCCAGCGCGTGGTGATCGACGAGTGGGGCGGGCGGACGCCCCTCGCCGGCCTGGTCCGCCGGGTCGAGCCGTATGGATTCACGAAGGTCTCCGCGCTCGGCATCGAGGAGCAGCGCGTCAACGTCATCATCGACTTCAGCGATCCGCCCGAGCGCTGGCGAAGGCTCGGCCACGGTTACCGCGTCGAAGTGCGCATCGTGCTTTGGGAGGGCCGGGACGTCCTGAAGGTGCCGCTGACCGCCTTGTTCCGCGACGGCGAGCGTTGGGCGGTGTTCGTCGAGGAGGACGGCCGCGCCCGGCGGCGCCACGTCGTGCTCGGACACCGCACGGGCCTGGAAGCCGAGATCACCAGCGGACTCGAAGGGGGCGCTCGGGTCGTGCTGCACCCCAGCGACCGTATCGTGGACGGCATAGGCCTCGCCGCCCGATCGTGACGGGCGATGGCAAGGCATTCTCCGGTTCGCCGATCGCCCGCTTCTGCATTGCCGCTTGGATAAAATCCGGAACGCGGCTACCATCGCCGGTAACGACGGCAGGCTTCGGGTGCGTATCCCCTGGTGCGGCCCGCCTGTCCAAGCAAGAAAATGGTCGCTGACCATGGCGCGGGGAGGGAACATGGTGGGGCGTTGCTTTTTCGGTTTTTCCGTAGTCGTCGCAGTCGTCGCCGTTGCGTTGACGGCGCCGGGCGGCGGTGCCCTGGCGCAAAGCGCCGAGAGTGTTTTGAACAGCCGCTGCGCCGGCTGCCACGAGGCCACCGCCGACGGCGGGCTCAGCCGCATCAAGGATATGCGCAAGACGCCCGAGGGCTGGGACATGGCCATCGCGCGCATGACCGTGATCCACGGCGTCGAGCTCTCCGCCGAGGAGCGCGCGGCCCTGGTCAAGCACCTGGCGGACACCCAGGGCCTGGCGCCCGAGGAGACCGCGGCCTACCGCTACGTGCTGGAGCGCCGGCCCAACGAGGTCGAGGCCCCCGGCGAAGGCGACCTTATGGTCATGTGCGGGCGCTGCCACACCCTGGCGCGCTCGGCCCTGCAGCGCCGTGACGCCGGCGAGTGGACCAAGCTGGCGCACTTCCATCTGGGCCAGTTCCCGACCACCGAATACCAGGCGCTCGGCCGCGACCGGAACTGGTGGGAAATCGCCTCGACCGAGGTGCCCAAGCAGCTCGGCAAGCTCTATCCCCTGGAGACCGCGGCCTGGACCCAGTGGCTCGGCCACAAGAAGGCCGACCTCTCGGGCCGCTGGCAGCTGGCCGGCCGCCGACCGGGCAAGGGCGCCTACAGCGGCGTCATGGAGGTCGGCGCGACCGGCGCGGACCTTTACAGCGTCTCCCTCAGGATCGCCTACGCCAACGGCGAGACGGCGAGCGGCAGCGGCAACGCGGTGGTCTACACCGGCTACGAATGGCGCGCCCGGCTCGACCTGGGCGGCGAGTCCGTGCTGCAGGTCTTCGCCCTCTCCGCCGACGGCAACGAGCTCTCTGGGCGCTGGTTCCTCGAGGACCATGATGCCCTCGGCGGCGACCAGCGCGCGGTACGGCAGGGCAGCGGTTCGCAGATCGTCGGCGTCTCGCCCGGCCACATGAAGAAGCTGCACAACCAGATCATCACGATCAGCGGCACGGGGCTCGGCGGCGACGTGAACCTCGGCCCGGGCGTCCGCATCGTGAAGGTCCATTCCAGTTCGGCGAGCAAGGTCGTGGTCGAAGCGATGGCGACCGCCGCCGCCGCCACCGGGCCGCGCGCCATCTCGGTGGGCGGCACCTCCGCCGCGGGCGGCCTCGTCGTCTACGACAAGGTCGATGCCGTGCGCGTCGAGCCCGGCGAGGCGATCGCCCGGGTCGGCGGCGGCGGCGGTCCCCTGCCGCCGGTGCCGGCGCAGTTCGAGGCCGTGGCCTATTTGAACGGCCCCGACGGCGAGGCCGGCACGGACGACGACCAGCGCATCGGGGTCATGCCGGCGACCTGGTCGGTCGACAACTTCAACGAGGTGGCCGCCAGCATGGAAGACACCAAGTACGCCGGGTCGATCACCGCGGGCGGGCTGTTCGAGCCGGCCGCAGCCGGGCTCAATCCCGCGCGGCCGTTCTCGACCAACAACGCCGGCGACCTGCTGGTCAAGGCGGCGGTCGACGACGGCGGCACGCGCGTCGAGGGTACGGGACACCTCATCGTCACCGTGCAGCGCTGGATCGATCCGCCGATCCGTTAGGGCCAGGACCGAAGCATGCCGGATGATGGCAACCTTTGGCTGAAGGCGCTCCGCCTGGCGCGGCAGGACGTGCACGAGGTCCGGGTCGACGGGCGGCGCATCCTGTTCCACATCCCGACCACCAGCCTGTTCGAGATGGACGAGGTCGGGGCCGGGGTCTTCGACCTGTTCAGCGAACGGGACTGCGTCAGCGAGCCGGACGTGCGCGAGCGCTTCGACGGCCGCTTCCCGCCCGAGCGAGTGATCGAGACCCTGCAGGACTTCATCGACCTCGAGGTCGTCACCGAGACGGGGCGCGGGCGCGGCGACCGGCCGCCGGTCCGCATCAAGGACTACCCGATCAGCACCATGGTGCTGAACGTCAACACCGGCTGCAACCTGAGCTGCACCTACTGCTACAAGGAGGACCTGGCCGCGCCCGCCGACGGCGAACGCATGGAGTTCGAGACCGCGGTCGGCGCCTTCGAGCTGCTGCTCCGCGAGGGCACCTCCCGCGACCGGGTCAACCTGGTGTTCTTCGGCGGCGAGCCGCTGTCCAACATGCCGCTGATCCGGCAGGTGGTGGACTACGCCGAGCGCCGCGCGGCCGAGGAAGGCAAGAAGGTGGACTTCTCGCTCACCACAAACGCCACGCTGCTGACCGAGGCGCTGATCGACTATTTCGACGCGCACCAGTTCGGCCTCACTATCTCCATGGACGGCCCCAAGGCGCTGCACGACAAGAACCGCAAGACCGTGGGCGGCCGGGGCACCTACGACGTGGTCGCGAAGAAGGCCCACATGCTGCTCGAGCGCTACCGGTCGCGGCCGATCGGCGCGCGCGTCACCTTGACCTCCGGCGTCACCGACGTGGTCGCGATCCACCGCCACCTGCGCGACGAGCTCGGCTTCTTCGAGGTCGGCATGGCGCCGGTCACGGCCGGCGACAGGGAGTCCTTCAACCTGAGCGAGGCGGAGCTCGGACAGGTCTTCATCGGCATGAAAGTGCTTGGCCACATGTACCTCGAGGCCGCGCTGGAGAACCGCAACAACGGCTTCTCCAACATGCACCAGCTCATGACCGACCTGGCCGAGGGCACGCGCAAGTCCCTGCCCTGCGGCGCCGGGCTCGGCATGCTCGCGGTCGACAAGGACGGCGGCCTCAACCTCTGTCACCGCTTCACCGGCTCCGGCCTGCCGACCTTCGGCGACGTCGAGCGGGGCATCGACAAGGCGCGCCTCGGCGGCTTCCTCGAGGAGGCGCAGGACCGCAAGGGCCGGCCCTGCGAGACCTGCCGCATCCGCAATCTCTGTTCCGGCGGTTGCTACCACGAATCCTATGCCAAGTTCGGCGACCCGCAGCACCCGGTGGCGCACTACTGCGAGCTGATGCGCGACTGGGTCGATTTCGGAATCAACGTCTACACCCGAATCATGGCCGAGAACCCCGGGTTCTTCGCCAGCCACATCGAACCGCGGAGGGCGATGTCATGAAACACCTCAAACCGCTCAACAAGAAGGCCGGCCTGCTCGAGCAGGCGGTCGGGGAGGGCAAGCACGACGAGGTCTACCTGATGGACACCATCGCCGGCTGCAGCTCCACGCTGGACCCCGGCTGGGAGGTCGATCCCTTCGGCGGCGTCGCCGGCCTGTGCCAGCCCATGGAGGCCGACCTCTACGGCTGCTCCGATCCCTGCTGGTGGCCGGCCCAGGTGGCCGACACCCTGAACACCTATCCCGACTGGAACCAGGACGCGGACTCCGCGCAGCGCGACTGGCGCAAGCTGCAGTCCGTGTTCCCGAAGAGCTCGTCGAGCTGAGCGGGCCGAGACAATGGGGGCTGCCATGTTGAAGACGCCGAAATCCTCGCGGGGCCTGCTTGCCGCCTTGGCCATCGCCCTGGTCATGATGTCGGGCCCGGCGCAAGCCCAGACCAAGGACGTCCTGCTGACCGGGGTCAAGCCCGACAAGCTGGTGCTGGTCGACGCCAAGGCGCGCAAGGTCATCAAGACCCTGACCATCCCCAACGCCGCGCCGGGCCATACCGCGATCGTGCCCTCGCCCGACGGCAAGGTCGCCTACGCCATCGTCAACCGCTGGGAGAGCGTCTCGGGGATCGACCTGGACAGCGGCGAGGAGGTGTTCCGCGCCGACTTCTCCTCCGGCGACACCCGGGTCAAGGCCATGTTCGGCATGGACATCAGCCCCGACGGCAAGGAGCTCTTCGTGTTCCAGTCGCCGGTCAAGCTGGGGCTCGGCGAGTACGAGGTGCAGGACACGCGCATAGCCGTCTACAGCACCGCCGACGGCGTCGGCGCCCAGCCGGTGCGGACCTTCCCCGCCCCCCGGCGCACCGCCATCGTCACCATGTCCAAGGACGGCACGAAGCTCTACCTGGTGAGCTGGGACGTGACCGCCGTGAACCCGCAAACCGGCGAGGTGATCGAGGTCCACAAGGTGCGCAACTGGGGCCGCGAGAACTTCAGCGAGCCCGACGTGCTCGACGTCTGGCCGCAGTGGGAAGTGGCGGGCATGTTCTCGACGCCCTACTACGCGGTGCGCACGGACCTCTCGCCGGACGACGGGGCGGCCTACAAGACGGGCCTGCTGCGCCTCGACCTGGACAGCGGCGCGTTCTCCATGGACACCTTCGAGGACACGGCGGTGATCATCTTCTCGACCGTGGTCAATCCCAAGAACAAGGACGAGGCCTTCGGGGTCTACACCACGCTGTCCAAGATCGACATGAGCAAGCCGGTGGAGCAGCGCGTGGTCAAGCGCATCGACCTGGACCACACCTACTACGCCGCCAACGTTTCGAGCGACGGCACCGAGGTCTACGTCGGCGGGACCATGGACGACATCGCGGTCTACTCGACCGCGGACCTGAGCCGCCTCGGCACGATCAAGATGCCGGGCGGCGGCGACCAGGCCCTGGCCTCGCTGCGCATGATCCAGCGCTAACGGCGCGGCCTGCCGGACGGGCGGCGCCGGCGTCTCCGCTCCGCGCCAAGGGCTCTGGCAGGGATGGCGAATAGGGATAGCGAGGCCGTCGCAAAGAGCGCAGCGACTCACCCCTCGCCGGACGACTCGGGTTTCGCTTGGCTGTTCGGCTTCGTCAGGCCGCACGGCGCGCGGCTGTTCGGTGTCGTTTGCCTGTCGCTGGTCAGCACCGGCCTGGCCCTGGCCCAGCCCTATATCACCAAGTTCCTGATCGACGACGGGCTCCTGGCGGGCCGTTTCGAGGTGGTGGTCTGGTGGTGCCTCGCCATGCTCGGCGCGGGCCTGGCCGCCAGCCTGCTGGGCGCGTTCAACCGCTGGCATTACGTGGCGGTTTCGGGGCGCATTCTCTTCGCCTTGCGCGAGGCGGTCTACCGGCACCTGCAGCGCCTGTCGCCGGCCTACTACGCGCGCACCCGCGGCGGCGAACTGATGAACCGGCTGGACGGCGATGTCGGCGAGATCCAGCGCTTCGCGGTCGACACCCTGCTCGCCTCGGTCAACGGCGTGATCGCGCTGGCCGGCGCGCTCGCCCTGATGCTCAGCCTGAGCTGGCAGCTCTCCCTGCTCGCCCTGGTGCTGCTGCCGGCGGAGTTTCTGTTCCTGCGCGCCATGCGGCCCAAGGTCGAGCGCATGACCCGGCGGGTGCGCGAGCGCTCCGGCGACCTTTCCTCGTTCTTCTTCGACACCCTGGGGGCCATGAAGCTGATCCAGTCGGCCGGCGCCGAGGAGCGCGAGGCCAAGCGCCTGGAAGGCCTGAACCGGAGCTATCTCACCGACCTCCTGCGCCTGCAGATGGTCAACTTCGCAACCGCCGCAGTACCCAACCTCATGACCTCGATCAGCACCGCCATCGTGTTCATCGCCGGCGGCGCCATGATGATCCGGGGCGATCTCACCCTCGGCACCCTGATCGCCTTCTCGGCCTACCTGGCGCGCGCCACGGGGCCGGTGCAGACCCTGCTCGGCCTCTACGTCGCCGCCCTGCGCGCCCGGGTCAGCCTGGACCGGGTCATGGAGATCACGCGCGAGGCGCCGGCGGTCGCGGCACCGGCGCGGCCACGGGCGATTCCGGTGGACGGCACCGGCGAGCTGCGCTTCGAGGGCGTCGCCTTCGGCTTCGGCCCGGAAAGCCCGGAGGTGCTGAGCGGACTCGACCTGGTGCTGCCCGGCGGCTGCAAGACCGGCCTGGTCGGCATGTCGGGCGCGGGCAAGACCACGCTGATCGACCTGCTGCACCGCCACTACGATCCCGACGAGGGACGGATCCTGCTGGACGGCGCCGACCTGCGCGACCTCGACCTGGCCGAACTGCGGCGCCGGGTCGCCGTGGTGGCGCAGGACACGGTGCTGTTCGCCGGCAGCCTGGCCGACAACATCCGCTACGCCGCCCCCGAAGCCGGCGAGGAGGCCTGGCGCGAGGCGGCCCGGCGGGCCCAGGTCGAGGCCTTCGCCGCCGATCTGCCCCGGGGCTACGACACCCCGGTCGGGGCGCGCGGCACGGCGCTCTCCGGCGGCCAACGCCAGCGCGTGGCGATCGCCCGGGCCCTGTTGCAGGATCCCCTGGTGCTGGTGCTCGACGAGGCCACCTCGGCGGTCGACCGGGCGACCGAGGCGCGCATCGTCGAGGCGATCGACGCGCTGTTTCCGGACCGGACCCGCCTGGTCATCAGCCACCGGGCCGAGACCCTGCAGGGCGCCGAACAGGTCCTCAAGCTCGAGGCCGGCCGGCTGGTGGCGCTTCCCGACGCCGAGGCGTCGCCATGACCGCGCCGCTCCTGATCGGCCTGCTCGACAGCGGTCTGGCGCCCGAGCTGGCCCCCTCGGTCGCGGCCGGGCGGCGCTTCGCCCTCGACGGCCAGGGCGAGGTGGCGGCCGGGCCCGTGGAAAGCGATCGGCTCGGCCACGGCTCGGCGCTGGCGCGCATCATCCTCGAGGCTGCGCCGCAGGTGCGCCTGCTCGACGCCCAGGTCTTCCTCGCCTCCATCGCGACCACGCCGGCGGCGGCGGCGGCGGGTCTGGACTGGCTGGTCGGGGCCGGGGCGCGCATCGTCAACATGAGCTTCGGCCTGCGCCACGACCGCGAGGTGCTGCGCCGCGCCTGCGCCGAGGCCGCGGCGGCGGGGGTCATCCTGCTGGCCGCGGCGCCGGCCCGGGGCGCCATGGTCTATCCGGCCGGCTACCCGGGCGTGGTCAAGGTCTCCGGCGACGCGCGCTGCGCGCCCGGCGAGGTCTCGACCCTGGGCGGCCGCCAGGCCGACTTCGGCGCCCACCCCCGGCCCCTGAGCGACGCGGACGATGCCGGGCGCTCGGGCGGGGCCAGCTTCGCCGTGGCCCATCTCTGCGGCCTCTTGGCCGCCTATCTGGCGCGGGAGCCCGACGCCGACCACGCGGCGGCGCTCGCCCATCTCGATAGCATCTCCCGCTACCACGGCCCGGAACGGCGCGGCGCCGGCGCGCGGGCCTGACGTGGCGCGGCTCGCCCTGACCTGGTGGTGGCTCGCCGCGGCGCCCCTCGCCTTGCTCTTATATTTCGCCGGCTGGCGCCTCGAGACCGCGGCCCTGGGGCTCGCCGCGCTCATTGCCTTGGCCGGGGTTTTTTGGCAGCGCGCTGCCGAGCCCTGCTCGGCCTTCGCCGCGGGCCTTCTGCTGGCCGCGCTCCTGGCGCTCGCGGGGCACCTCCTCGCCGATGACTTCGCCGTCCGCACCGTCTGGCTTTACAGCGCGCCGGCCCTGCCCTGGTACCTCAAGCTCGCCAACCTCTGGGGCGGTGACGAGGGCACGCTGCTGCTCATGGCGGCCCTGGCCGGCGTGGCCGCGCGGCGCCTGGCCCGCTTCGGCGGCTGGACTTCGGCCGGCGCGCTGATCCTCGCCGCGACCCTCGCCGCCGGTGCGTTGATCTGGAATCCCTTCCTGCCGACCCCGCTGGAGGACCTGGCGGCTGCGGCCAGCCGAGGCATGAACGCCCATCTGATTCGGGTCTGGATGGCCTTCCATCCGCCGCTGGTCCTGGCCGCCTATGTCTTCTTTCTCGCCCCGGCGGGCGCGGCCCTCGAAGCCCTCTGGCGCGGCCGCGGTCCCTGGCGGCAGCTCGCTGGAAGCAGCGTCCGGCTCGGCTGGCTGATCCTCTCGCTCGGCCTGGCGAGCGGCATGTGGTGGGCCTACGAGGATTTCACCTTCGGTCAGATCTGGCACTGGGATCCGGTGCAGACCTCCGTCTTCATGGTCTGGGCCCTGGCCACGGCCCACCTTCATGCCCTGCGCCGCTACCGGCCGGACGGCAGCTTCGCGCTCGCCCATCCCCTGCTCGGTCTCATGACCGGCGGCGCGGCCCTGTTCTCCATGGCGGTGACCCGCAGCCCCATGCTCGCCTCCTCGCACCGCTATCTCGGCGAGACATCGCTGCCGTTCTGGCTCGGCGCGGCGGTCCTGCTGCTCGGTCTCATTCTGGCCGGCCTTTTCTTGGGGCGCCGGTTCCGGCCGAAACGACAGCTGCCCAAGTCGGAGGGTACGGTCTGGCTCTGGGGCACGATCCTGCTGCTCGGGGCTTCGGCCCTGGTCGCCGCCGCCTTCATCGGCCAGGCCTACGCCAGCGCGGCGCTCGGCCTGCCGCGCCCGGAGTCCCTGAAGCCCTTCTTCGAGACCCTGGCCCGCTGGGCCCGCCCCGGCGAGGTCGAGGAGCTGCGGCGGGCCTTCGACCGCTGGGACATCGACAACTTCGCCATGAACCGCTGGCTGGCCCCCCTGGCGCTCGCCCTGGGGCTGGTCGGCGGCCACAACTTCCTGCCGCTGCGCCGGCGCGCGGCGCGCTGGGCGATCACCCTGCTGGTGGCCGCGTTGGCGCTCGCCGTCGCACTCTGGCTCCAGCCCATGGCGGAGGCCTTCCGCGGCCGGGGCATGACCTCCCGCCAGACCGTCGCGATCTTTCCCTGGCTCGACGGCCTTTTGGTCACGACCTGCTATCTGGTCCTGGCCGTGGGCCTGCTGTCGGCCCGGACCCTGCTGCGCCGCCGCACCCAGGGCTGGGGCATCGGCTACTTCGTGCCGCTGGCGCTGATCCACGGCGGCATCATGATCGCGCTGGTCGCCGGGGTCGCGGCCACGGTCCTGGACTCCTACGCCCAGAAGGTCCTCAGCTATCCCGAGGACTTCGGCCGGCCGCTGCGCTTTCCCGACGGCTTCAGCGTGACCGTCTGGCTCGGCGAGGAGGCCTTCGTCGACGACGGCGGCCCGGCCATGGGCGGGGCCGGTGGGTTCAGGTCCGTGGCCGAGGTGGCTTGGCAGCTCGAGCGCGCCGGCACGGTTGTCGAGCAGCGCCGGGGGCACAGCGTCTACCGGGACGACCGGCCGCCGGCGGCGGGCGGCCAGGGGCCGGTGCGTCTCATGTGCGAGCTCGTCGACTACCGCTACGCGCGCTACCTCGGCGGCGCGCGCCGGATGATCCATCCCTTCATCCACCGCGGCCTGTGGCGCGACGTCCAGGTCTGGTTCCCGGCCGTGGAGTACGGCCCGGCACCGGAGGCGGCCGGCGCCGGCGCGCTCGCCGCCGCGCGCCAGGCGAGCAAGGTGCCGGTGGTGCTCAAGGTCTTCCCGCTGCTCAGCTGGGTCTGGATCGGACTGCTGTCAGCGCTCGGCGGCGCCGCCGTCCTGACGTTCCAGGAGCTTCGCGCCGGCCGCCGGATGCAGCGCGATCCGCGCCCCGTCACGTGCCAGGAGACCCCGCTGGGCGAGCCATGACAGCGCTGTCTCGACCGCCCCGGGCGGGTGGCCGGCCCTTGCCCCGAAGCCGGCCGCCATCGCCGCGGGGCTGGCCGCGCCGGTCTCCGCCATGAAGGCCATGAGCGGCATCAGCGGCACCTCGGCGACGCGCCAGATGCCGCGCGGATAATCCGGCGTCACGATGACCGGCCGGGCGCGGATGTAGCCGTCTTCCGAGACCGGGCGCTTGGCGGCCCTGGGCGCGGCGCTGCCGGGCGCCGCATGGGCCGGCTCTGCGTCGGGCCAGGTTGTGCGCTGGCGCCAGAAGTCCCGCCCGGGCCAGCGCGTCTCCTGG
>Ga0224512_10003395_pt1 | contig 14070 bp, 11 predicted proteins | sample SF_May12_sed_USG_4_FD_169103 | JGI IMG/M metagenome (GOLD analysis project Ga0224512, IMG submission 169103) | Sediment microbial communities from San Francisco Bay, California, United States - SF_May12_sed_USGS_13 | ecosystem: Environmental > Aquatic > Marine > Sediment | place: USA...
CCGCGATCCCGCGACGAAAACGCATGAGTTCACCCAGCATTTCCGCCCGCGGAATCATCGGTACGTTACGCTGCGCTGCTGCGACCAGCTCAACATTATCTTCGGCTATCGCGGCGGAAACGACGACTACATCGCAGCCTTCGATATGTCCGGCGGCATGGCCGATATCGATTCGCGCGCCGGCGTCTCGCAACCGCTCAATGGTTGCCGACTCGAGCAGGTCGGATCCACTGACTTCGTAACCGAGATTCAACAACACTTCCGCAACCCCGCTCATGCCGCTGCCGCCGACCCCCACGAAGTGCACGCGTTTGACGTAATCACGCATTGATCGCATCCAGACACAGCTGTGCTACTCGCCGCGTGGCATCCGGTAGCGCCAGCTGCCGCGCGCATTTCGCCATATCTACAATTCGCGACCGGTCCGCAAGTAATGGCTGCAACACCGCGCTGAACCGATCCGCATTCAAATCGTGTTCCGCTATCACCACGCCTGCGCCTTGCGCCTCCAAGTAGCGAGCATTAGCGGTTTGATGGTCGTCGATCGCGTACGGGTAAGGTATAAGTACCGCCCCGAGTCCCGCCGCGGAAAGTTCGGAGACTGTCATTGCCCCAGCTCTACACACAGCCAAATCCGCCCAAGCATAGGCTTCTGCCATATCGTCAATATAGGCAACGACCTGCGCTTCGATACCGACTTCCTCATAACCAGTGCGGACTTGCCGCACGGCGTCCGCACCGGTCTGGTGCCAGACTTGCAGGCGCTGTGTGGCCGACAACCGTAGCAGTGCGGGCACGAGCAGACGATTCAAAGCGGCCGCACCACGGCTTCCGCCCAGTACCAATAAACGCACGGGTCCGCTGCGTGCGGCCAAGCGCTGCAGCGGGGCGTCCAGGCTACTGATCGCGCTGCGCACCGGGTTGCCAACATGGTGCACTTTTGCGCCGTGTAATACGCCCGGAAATCCCGTCATGGCGTATTTCGATAACCGCGCAAGCACTCGATTCGTGGTTCCCGCCACGGCGTTGGATTCATGAATCAGCAGCGGACGGCGCAACAGCCAAGCCGCCAAACCGCCAGGCGCCGACACGAACCCGCCCATACCGAGCAACGCGTCGGGACGGTGACGAAACACCGCCCGCGCGGCTTGCATAAGCGCAACTGCCATACGCAACGGCATCATCATCCAGCGCCGCCACCCGGCACCACGTACACCACGAATCGAAATCCATTCCATTTCAAAACCGGCGGCTGGTACGACGCGGGCCTCAAGCCCGTTTCGCGTACCTAACCAGACAATTCGAACACCCCATTGCCTTAGCAACTCGGCCACCGCCAGTGCCGGATAAACATGGCCGCCGGTGCCGCCTGCCATGACCAGCATCGTACTCATTGCGACCGCCTCGGTTGAGCACGTGTCGTCGCATCCACCGCCAGTAATAACCCGACAGCCGTACAACAGATCACCAGGCTGCTGCCGCCGTAACTGAGAAATGGCAACGTCAACCCTTTGGTGGGCAACACGCCCATATTCACGCCGATGTTGATCATCGCCTGATAACCGAGCAATAAACCAACTCCCTGTGCCAAACGTGCCGCAAATAATTGGCCTCTGGTTTCGGCGCGCCGTGCAATCGCAAACGCACGCCATACCAATGTTGCGAATGCGAATAATATCGCTACGACTCCAAACAAACCGAGCTCTTCGCCAATAACCGCCAATAAAAAGTCGTTGCGGGCATGCGGCAAATAAAACAGTTTCTGAATGCTCGCACCTAACCCCACACCGAACCATTCTCCGCGTCCGAATGCGATGAGTGCTTGCGATAACTGAAATCCGGAATCGTACGGATCCGACCATGGATTCAAAAAACTTAACACGCGTTGCATGCGATACGGCGACATGACCGTGAGCGCTGTCATTGAGGCCGCGCCTATAATCGCGCACAACATGAAATGCGAAATCCGCGCGCCAGCCAGAAACATCATCGTGAATAGCGTAATTACGATTACTACGAAACTGCCAAAATCGGGCTCCCGCAATAGCAAGCCCGCTACTGCCACGATCACCACACCGATCCCTACTACCCCATGGCGAAATTCTTTTAGTAACTCTTGTTTGCGTGTCAAATAGCCCGCTGAGTAGATCACCATAACGAGTTTGGCCAATTCTGCCGGCTGCATGCGCACTGGACCGACAGGAATCCAGCGACGACTGCCGTTAACCTCGATACCGATAGCTGGAATAATCACCAGTGCCAGCAATAAGATCACCAAGCCCAGCAGCCATTTCCCGGACCGGTACCACCAATCGACGGGTATTCGCGAAGCACCGTACATGGCCATCAAACCCAACACCACGTAGATCACATGCTGGCGTAACGCCGTGGTTGCGCCGGCACCGGCAGTGTTAATGGCCGTGGCGGAGTACACCATGACGATCCCGAAACCCAGTAGCGCGAGTATCACGCCCAATAAACAGTAATCGAATCGGTCATTCGATTCGCTACGCAGTACGGCGTGGCTCACTACGCTGGACACGTGAAGCGCTCCACGACTGTTTGCCGGAATTGATCGCCACGCTGTTCGTAGTTATCGAACATATCGAAGCTCGAACACGCGGGTGAAAACAACACCACATCACCGGAGCCGGCTACGGCGGCAGCCGCATCGACAGCTTGATCCAACGTTGCGACCCGCGAGCGCGCGATCCTTGGTGGAATGACCGCGTCTATTGCACCGGCATCGCGACCAAACAACACCACGTGTTTGGCGCATGCGGAAATTGCCGTGGCGAGCGGCGTAAAATCGGCGCCTTTACCAAGTCCACCCGCGATCAGTATGGTCGGCGCTGACATGCCGTACAACGCGGTCATGGTTGCACCGACGTTGGTTCCCTTAGAATCGTTAATCCACTCGATCCCGAGCCACCGCCCCACCCGCTCGCAACGATGTGGTAATCCGGGAAATGTCTTGGCGGCACCTATGGCCGTGTCCTGGCTTATCCCCGCTGCCGCGGCCAACGCCAGCGCTGCCAACACGTTGCCGGCGTTGTGGCGACCGGAAAGTTGCAACTCGTCTACTCGAAGCAGACGCTCCGCGCCATGCATCAACCAGTCCCCGACCATGCCGTAATCGGATTTCCCCGGCGGCGGATCAACACCGAAGGTGTTCGTCGTAGTAACGATCGTATCGCGGCACAACGAATCGTCGCGGTTGATAATGATATGCCCGGCGTTATGCCAAATGCGCTGTTTCGCCGCGGCGTAGTGCGCCATGTCCGGATAGCGATCCATGTGGTCCATCGACACGTTGAGGATCGTAGCGGCTAGGGGCGCCAGGCTAAATGTCGTTTCGAGTTGAAAACTGGATAACTCGATGACATAAAGGTCCGGCACCGGCAATGCTAGTAAATCCAACACCGGCGTACCGATATTTCCGCCCACGACTGTATTCAACCCATCCGCGTCGCCCATTGCTCCCAGCAACGCGGTAACCGTACTTTTGCCGTTAGAACCCGTAATCGCGACAATCGGCGCGCGCGCCGCGCGCGCAAACAGTTCCACATCTCCGATTACTTCGATGCCGTGCTGCCGCGCTTGCAGAATGGCCGGTTCTGCCGAGGATACTCCGGGGCTCAGCACAATTCGGTCCGCGTCGACAAACCATTCGGGCACAAACTCGCCAAGCTGCAGCGGAGTATCGGGATAATGTTGCTGCATTGCAGATAGCATCGGTGGTGTGGCTCGCGAGTCGACAGCCCGCACACTGTCACCAGCGGCAGTGAGGTAACGCACACACGACATACCAGTGGCACCCAAGCCCACCACCAAGGTTCGGGTTGGGTTCACAGAACTTTGCATGTCGATTGCCAGTTCCATTCGTGCCCTTATCGAATCTTCAACGTGGCCAGTCCGATCAGCACCAAAATCAGTGTAATGATCCAGAATCGGACACTGACTCGCGGCTCCGGCCAACCCTTTAATTCGAAATGATGATGCAGCGGAGCCATTCGAAATATCCGTTTGCCGATGAGCTTGAAAGAAACGACCTGCAAAATGACCGATAACGTCTCCACGACAAACACCCCGCCCATGATGAACAATACGATCTCCTGGCGCACCACGACCGCCACCATACCGAGAGACGCACCTAATGCGAGCGCACCGATATCGCCCATAAAAACTTGCGCCGGATAGGTATTGAACCAAAGAAATCCCAACCCGGCGCCCACTAACGCCGCACAGAACACCAGCACCTCGCCGGAACCGGCTATATACGGAATTCCCAAATAGACGGAAAAGACACTGTGACCAGTGAGGTAGGCGAATAGGCCCAGTGCGCCCGCCACTAACACCGTCGGCATAATGGCCAAACCATCGAGCCCATCGGTGAGATTCACCGCATTGCTCGAACCGACGACAACAAAATACGTCACCACGATAAACCACGGACCCAACCCGATTGCGACGTCCTTAAAAAACGGTACAATGAGTTGCGTTTCCAATGGCGACTGCGCCGAAAAATATAGCGCCAGCGCGCCTGCCAAGCCGGCAACGCTTTGCCAAAAATACTTGACTTTGGCACCAATCCCACGCGGATCGCGATTTACCAGCTTGCGATAGTCATCGACCCAGCCGATCACGCCGAATGCGGTACACGTAAACACCACGACCCACACGAAACGATTCGACAAGTCCGCCCACAGCAACGTGGCCACGAGCACTGCGACGAGAATTAACATGCCGCCCATGGTGGGCGTACCCGCTTTCACAATGTGCGTCGGCGGACCGTCCGCGCGCACCGTTTGTCCGATCTGATAATGCCCAAGTTTACGTATCATGGTCGGCCCAACAACGAAACAAATGGACAGTGCGGTGAGGACCCCACAGATGCCGCGAAATGTGAGGTAACGGAATACGTTGAAAACGGTATACTCTCGCGCTAAATAATCGAACAGATATAACAACATCAGTGGCGTACTCGGTCGGCGCCCGCGTCGGCCAGCAACGCAGCCACGACCCGCTCCATTCGTGTACCGCGCGAGCCTTTGACCAGAGCCGTGACGCCGGCGTGCAGTCGCGGCTCAAGTGCGGCAATGAGGGCTTGTTGATTGTCAAAGTGGTGCGCGCCATCGCCAAAACCACGGACCGTGTGCCGACTCATCGCGCCCACCGCGTACAATCCGTTGACACCCGCGCGCCGCGCCTCAATTCCCGCTTCGGTGTGCAACGCGGCGGACTCGCTACCGAGTTCATTCATGTCACCGAGCACCAGCAGGCGTTCGCCCGACTGGGCCGCCAGCACTTCCAGCGCCGCATACAGCGAAGCCGGGTTGGCGTTATAGGAATCATCGATGATTGCGGCGCCGCCGATACCGCGGCGCGATACGACACGACCCGCAACCGGCGCCACGCGCTCCAGACCTTGTTTTATATCCGCGAGCTGTGCGCCGGCAGCAAGACTCGCCGCCGTTGCGGCCAGCGCGTTGCGCACGTTGTGTACACCCGGCAGCGGCAAGGTTAGCTCCAATTGCCCGGCAGGGGTAATAATCGTCATGTCGCTTGCATCGGGCCGTAGTGAATAAGTGGCCGATACATCGGCGCTCGGATCCAACCCAAAAGTCATACGGCGCCGTGAGCTCGTCAAATCCATCCACAGCGCGGCATGACGATCATCGATGTTGATAACGGCAATACCCGCATCCCGCAAACCTTCAAAAATTTCACCCTTGGCCCGAGCAACGCCGCCGATACTGCCCAACCCCTGCAAATGTGCGGCGGCCGCGTTGTTAATAACGGCGATCGTCGGCTGAGCGATTGCGGTAAGGTAAGAAATCTCGCCCGGATGATTCATGCCGAGCTCCAATACCGCAAAGCGGTCCGAATCGCGAAGGCGCAACAACGTCAGCGGCATGCCGATGTGATTGTTCAGATTGCCTTCGGCCACCACCCCAGCATCGCGCGCCCGTAATATCGTACCGACCATCTGCTTGACGGTGGTCTTGCCGTTACTTCCCGTAATGGCAATAACCGGCAGCTCGAATCGACGGCGCCAATCTGCGGCCAACTGGCCCAACGCCCGGTACGTGTCTTTGACGGTCAGCGACGGCACCGGCACCTTATCCCCACCTATAATTAATGCGGCCACGGCGCCGTTCTCGACCGCGGCCGTGACGAAATCATGACCGTCAAAGTTAGGGCCGCGCAGGGCGACAAACAAGTCCCCCTCCCGGGTCGTACGGGAATCGATCGACACCCCATTAAATTCGACGTCGCCCCCCCGTACGGAGCTACCAAGTATTCCTGCTGCCGCCTGTAACGTCATCACGCCGCCAACCCTAGTGCCGCGCTGGTTACTTTGCGATCGCTCAACTCAATCGTGCGGTCACCGGTCGTTTGCCGGGTCTCATGGCCTTTACCCGCCACCAACACGATATCGTCTGCCATTGCCGATTCGATCGCCGATTGAATTGCGTCCACTCGATTGCGCACGACTCGGTGCGGCCGATCGATACCGGATTGAATCTCCGCAACGATTGCTTCCGGATTCTCATCCCGCGGATTGTCGTCGGTAATAATAATGTGGTCGGCGTACCGGCAGGCGATTTGTCCCATCTGCGGCCGCTTTTCACGATCGCGGTCACCGCCACAGCCAAATACACACCACAACTGCCGAGGCTGATGTTCACGCAAAGAAGTCAGGGCCTGATGCAACGCATCCGGTGTGTGGGCATAATCCACGACCACATTCGGAAAATCCGGGGCGTGGAACAATTCCATACGCCCCGGTACGGACCGCAACCCACTGATGGCCCGCTGTATCGCGTCGCGATCGTAGTCGAAAGCAATTAATGTTGTGATTACGGCCAACACGTTGGCAACGTTTAACCGCCCGATCAATCCTGTGTTCACGCGACACGCACCCACTGGGGTATGCACGCTCAAACGCATGCCGTCATTTTCGAGATCGACGTGCTGGGGGTAGACATCGGCGCCCGGCGTCTGGCCGTAACTCCATACCGTCTGTGCCGAGGTTGAAGTCAGCAATGCCGCGCCCAGTTCATCGTCGCGATTGATAACGGCATGTCGTAGCCCATCGATCTCAAACAGTCGAGACTTAGCGCACCCGTAGCGACGCATGTCACCGTGGTAGTCGAGATGATCATGACTAAGATTCGTGAATACCGCCGCGCCGAACCGTACCCCATCTACACGATTTTGATCCAAGGCATGGGACGATACTTCGACGCAGGCGAACGCGGCGCCTGCGGCCGCTAACTGCGCAAGATCGGCATGCACCGATACCGCGTCGGGCGTCGTTAGCGGCGCATCCGTCATGTCGTCAGGCATGCCGCGGCCCAAAGTACCGATAATTCCACATTCGATGCCGAGTTGCTGCAGCGCTTGTGCAGTCAAATGCGCACACGTGGTTTTACCGTTGGTGCCGGTTATCCCGACCACAACCAAGTGTTGCGAGGGTGCGCCAAAAAATCGATCTGCCATAACACCGACGCGGCCCCGTAAATCCACGATCGGGTAAACCGGCACAGAGTAGGTTTGCGGGTGCCAGCCACGAGCCTCACAAATTACGGCCGCCGCCCCAGCTTCGATTGCCGCGCCGATAAAGTCACGGCCATCGGTTTCGATTCCAGGCATCGCCACAAACACGGCGCCGACCGCAATTTGGCGGCTGTCTGCGCTCAATCCTGTGACCACACGATCATCCGTCACCGCCACAGGCGTTACACCTTGGAGCACCGCGCTCAGAGTCTGCGTATGGGTTGGTGGCGCCATCATAGTCCGCTAGACGATCCAGTCGCCGCAACGGCAATTGGGGATGTGACTTGATCCGGCGGAACGTTCAATAGACGTAGCGCGCCGGTCATAACTCTAGAGAATACCGGCGCGGCCACGGCTCCGCCGTAGTGCTGCTCACCACGTGGGTCATCGATGACAACCACCATTACCAAACGCGGATCGGTGGCCGGCGCATAGCCTGCGAAAATTGACGTATATCGGTCCGGCGCGTAGCCCTCGGCCGTGAGTTTGTGAACGGTCCCGGTCTTTCCGGCCACTCGGTATTGCGGCACTTGTGCCGCCGCACCGGTGCCGTCTTCACTAACGGCAAGCTCCAGCATCGAAGTGACATCCTGCACCGTAAGTTCGGGGATTACGCGACGGCCTCGCACCACACCTCGGCGCTTCAACATCGTCACTGGAACCATGCGTCCGCCGTTCGCCAACACTCCATAGGCGCGGGCCAGCTGCAACGGGGTGGTGGCAACACCGTATCCGAACGCTAACGTCGCATGCTCGATGCCACGCCAGCGACCACGATCAGCAAGCGTGCCCGCCACCTCGCCAGGCAATCCACTGCTGGTGGAAACACCGAATCCGACGCCCCGGAAAAATTCATAAAGATTGCGCGCATCGGATTTCAGCGCAATCTTGGCAGCCCCGACATTGCTAGACTTCATCACCACGTGGGACACCGTCAACGTGCCATAATCGTGGGTATCCTTAACCGCGTGTTTACCGACACGCAGAATTCCTGGCGCGGTATCGATTGGCGTCGCCGGTTTCACGCTACCCTGCTCCAACGCCATCGCTATGGTAAACGGCTTGACGGTCGAACCGGGCTCGAGCACATCGGTCACGGCCCGATTTCGAAATCGTGAACTGCTTAACTGGCGACGATCGTTCGGGTTGAACCCGGGTTCATTGACCATGGCCAACAATTCCCCGCTGTGAGGATCGAGGACGATGGCCGATGCGCCGCGCGCTTTATGTTGGCGAACTGCGGTGCGCAAGTGTTGGTACAACAAATGCTGGATTCGGGAATCAATGCTGAGCATCAGATCCTGACCATCGACGACCGGTTTAATATTCTCGACGTCTTCAATAATTCGGCCAAGTCGGTCTTTAATTACTCGTTTCAAGCCGTCCTCGCCCGCTAGCATGCGATTGAACGCAACCTCAATACCTTCCTGGCCTTGATCATCGATGTCGGTAAATCCAAGCACGTGACCAGTGGTAGCTCCAGTCGGATAAAATCGCCGGTATTCGCGCCGCGCAAATACTCCAGGTACTTGCAATTCCATTATCCTAGCGGCCAACTCTGGGGTCGCATGGCGGCGCAAATACATAAACTCCCGGTCAGCATTTTTTGTCCACTGCTCCGCTAGGAACTTCGCGCTCACATCTAATAGCTTTGCCAGCTGCGGCCACTGTGCCTTGCCTTCAATCAACTGTCCCGGGTCCGCCCATACCGAATCGACCGGCGTACTGATCGCCAGCGGCTCGCCATGCCGATCGACGATCATGCCCCGGGTCGCAGAGACTCGCTCAACTCGCGAGTAACGCGCGTCACCTTGAGCCTGCAAATAATCGTTGGCGGACAATTGCAGGTATCCAGAACGGATCGCCAACAAACCGAACATCGCCAACAATGATCCCAACACCAACCACTGGCGTAGCGGATATAAATGTTTATTACTGGCCTTTTGCATCGCCTGCAGCATCGAGTGCAAGGGTAACGATTTGAGTCTGATCGGGGTTGACCATTTCGAGTTCAGTGCGTGCTTTCTTTTCGACAAGGTGATGCACTGACCATGTGGCTTGTTCCAGCAACAACTGTCCCCACTCCACATTCAGCCGGTCGCGCTGTTTTTGCAAGCCCTGCAGCTCTAGAAACGCCAATCGGTTCTTATGCCGCACGTGCACGACAAAAGTGGCCGACACCACCAACAGCAAGGCCATGACGACCACTACGCTACGCATCGGGTCGCACCTTCTCGGCGACGCGCATGATGGCGCTGCGCGCCCGTGCGTTACTGCCGATCTCGCTGGCCGTCGGCCGTAATGGTTTACCAATCAACCGCACCACCGGATGCATTTGCTTCGCCATCACCGGCAATCGCCGTGGAAACGGATCGCCCTTCGCGGCACGGCGCAATACGCGCTTAACAATGCGGTCTTCCAACGAATGAAAACTAATGACCACTAACCGACCACCGTCTTCCAACAGCCGGATGGCCTGCGGCAGCCCGGCTTCAAGTTCGCCCAGTTCATCATTCAGATGCATGCGAATCGCTTGAAATGTGCGGGTCGCCGGATGCTTGCCCGGTTCGCGGCTGGGTACCGCGGCCGCGATCAATGCAGCAAGTGTGCCGGTGGAACTCAACTCGCCACTGGCCCGATGAGCCACAATAGCCCGCGCGATGCGCCGGGCAAATCGCTCCTCCCCGAGGCGCCGAATGATTTCCGCCAGTTCGTCCTGGTCCACCGCCATGAGCCATTCCTGGGCGCTACGACCGGCGCCTGGGTCCATTCGCATATCCAGTGGTCCATCCCTTAAGAAGCTGAAGCCGCGTTGCGGCGCATCCAATTGCGGCGACGAGACACCTAAGTCGAACAGCACGCCGGACGCCGCCCGCGCAGGTTCATGGCCCCGAAATGTGGCCTCCAGATCGGAAAATGGCGCCTCCACAAGCTGTGCCCGCGTCTCGGCCGCAAACTCGTGCTGATAACTTTTCGCAGCCTCAGGATCGCGATCGATTGCAAGCAACCGACCGCTTGGTCCGAGGCAATCGAGAATGGCCCGGGTATGGCCACCGCGACCGTAGGTCGCATCGACATAGATCCCATCGGATCTAATGTTCAGTGCTTTCACGACCTCCGCCACCATAACCGGCGCATGCCGCAATGCGGACACGAGCAGTCGTCAGCCGCTGGCCGGCGCGTCATGACGGCCGACCCACAAGCAATTTGCACACCGGTCGATAATTCCGGTGCGACGCTGGGCGAGTGGTTCACTATTGACCACCACGGACAGGGTGACATTTGGCGGACACTACGATGCCGCCGAATTGCAACTGACCGCAGGCGCGACCGGCATGATGTTGTCGACTTCGCATCGTGCGTGTCTATAAGGACAGCGATTCCAGTTCGATAGATAACGGACCGTTGTTGTGGTCGTGGGACAGCCATTCGTCACGCCGTGCTGCCCACAGTAAGTCGTTCCAAATCTCAAATTTATTGCCTTGGCCGATCAACACCACGCGTTTTTCCAAATCGGCAAATTCCCGCAATGGACCGGACAACAATACCCGCCCATTGCGGTCGAGTTCACAATCGCTGGCGTGACCAATAAGAATTCGCTTGAGTCGTTGGGCAGCGGCATCCAGGCTCGGTAGCGCGACTACTTTTTTTTCGATTTCGTCCCACTCCTGCAATGGATACATCCATAAGCAACGTTCGCTATGGTTAACCGTCACCACCAAGCGGCCATCGCATTGATTCAGCAGCGGATCGCGATACTTTGTAGGGATAGCCAATCGCCCTTTGGCATCGAGATTGAGAGCGCTGACTCCACGAAACATAGTTCACCTAATAACTGGAATTTCCCAGTATTTCCCACATTATCCCACGAATTGACACTATAGTGAGCGGATTCTCCCAGTGTCAAGGAAAATCCGTCGTAGCGGCAATGATTTACGTTCGTTGCCCACACGGAATTCAAACCGGTGAAGACCCGCTGTGAGGCACGAAAACTACAGTACTCGAAGATATGGGGATCGGTTCGGCAGCTGACCGCTAGATGTTGAGAGTGGAGCCGGCCTATAAGCCGGATTCTGTATCGATCCGCAGTTACGGAACGTGACAGCCATTCATCTGGGGCGCGCGTCACCGCGCGTCTCGTGCGACCTACCCGAATCCGGCGCGGGCCACGCCCATGGATTCCTATTTGGTCTTGCTCCGAGTGGGGTTTACCGTGCCGTTGATGTTGCCACCAACGCGGTGCGCTCTTACCGCACCATTTCACCCTTACCCGCGGCCACTACGGCTGCGGGCGGTATATTTTCTGTGGCACTGGCCGTCGGCTCACGCCGCCCAGGCATTACCTGGCACTCTGCCCTGCGGAGTCCGGACTTTCCTCCAACCCAAATCGGGCCAGCGGCTGTCCGGCCGGCTCCTCGAGCGCACGATACGAAGGATCGACCCTGAATACAAGTCATTGCGTCCCATCATTCAGTCATCCGCATCGCGCAATGTTAATGCCAATCGATATAACTCCTGCTTGCGGCAACCGGTCAGATCGGCCGCGATCGCCACTGATTGCTTTACGCTCAATGAATCAAGCAACCGTCGCAACACTTTGGTTTCGCGCGGCCCAACGCGGTTATCGTGTGGGCAGCCTTGTACAACGACTACAAACTCGCCCTTAGCCCGTTGCGACTGCGCGCCGAACCAAGCCAGTCCCGCACTCACGTTGCCCGTAAAAAACTCCTCGAATCGTTTCGTCATCTCCCGCGCAATGGATAGCATGCGATCGGGGTCGAAGATCAACGCGATATCATCGAGCAGTGCAGCGACACGACGCCCGGATTCATAAAATACGAGGGTACGTTGTTCATTCGCTAACTGCCCCAGACACTCACGCCGCGCCGGAGCACGAGCCGGTAGAAATCCCTCGAACGCGAATCGGTCGGTCGGCAACCCGGCCACCGACAGCGCCGCTATGGCGGCATTAGGGCCGGGTATCGGTATGACTTGAATCCCTATATCCCGCATTGCTTTAACCAGCGCGAAGCCGGGGTCGCTGATGAGCGGAGTGCCGGCATCGCTGACCAGAGCCACACGAGCACCGCTATCAATATGTGTTGTGACGGTCGCTATGCGTTGCCGTTCGTTGTGTTCATGCAGCGATAACAGACGCGGGGCGAGTTTGTAGTGATTGAATAGCCGGCGGCTATGGCGCGTGTCTTCGACCAACACCAGATCAGCTTGCGCGAGTACATCGATGGCGCGGTACGATACGTCGCGCAGGTTGCCGATTGGAGTGGCTACAATAAATAAACAACCGCGAGTTTTGCTTGCTGACTCGCCGATCACCTTAGGAACCTCTGCATAAGTCTGGACGAATCAAGTTGGGATTCAAAATGATCAAGATCAAGGCTCCCCATGTCAATAAATACCGGGTCAATAATGGCTCGGCTATTGCCTACAGGGACGTAGGTAATGAGCGATAGAATGGACACGGTAGCGTTGCCTACAGGGCGTAGACGACACGGCGATGGAAATTTTGGATCCAAATTGATCGTCCACGACTTTTGCAGCAATTCCCTTAATATTTCCTTGAAGGAGAACGCACAATCGCTATACTTTCACAGCCCATGCGACTTCCAACCAAGCTCAGGCGACGCACCAACTTAGTCCGTCGCCGCTGTTACCATCTGGTCGCCGCGACCGTGATCGCCGGGTGCGTGAGCGATCCGATCGTAATACCGCCGGTCGAATCCGAACCAACCGTCGCAGAGGTTGAGGAGCGACCGCCTACACCGCAAGTCGAAACCTATCCTGCGGGTAACGAATCGCTACCGGAGATCGTCGCCCAACCGGAATTGGTCGTGTCCCCGTGGGAATATTTAGCCCGCGCAGAATCTGCGGTTTCGCCACAGCGCGAGCGCGACTTGCTGCAAGCGGCCGCGGGGCTCGTCGCCAGCGGAGACTTTATGCTGGCGCGCCGCATCGTCGATCGGCTCGAATCGAGGCCGCTGCCATCGGACCTCATCACCCAGCGCAATTTGGTTATCGCACAGCTAGCACAACGCGGCGGTAACCACCAACAAGCGCTGCGCATACTTGCACCCGCGGGCACTGTCGGTCAACTGGACCCAGACACCGCGGCCGAGATATATCGCGTCCGCGCCGACTCATTCTTGACATTGAACCGGAACGCGGAGGCGATTGTGAGTCTTGCCGAGCGCGGCGCCTACTTAGTGACCGACAGATCGCGTCGCGACAACCAGCAACGCCTTTGGTTCACATTGCAACGCATCGATGCGGATGAATTGCGCACACTACGCGCCACCACCAACGACAGCAATCTATCCGGCTGGCTTGATCTTGCGTTATTACATCGCGAGACACCCGAACTGGCGGACCTTTCGGGCCGTATCAACAACTGGCAGCGCGTCTATCCAGGCCACCCAGCAATGCCCCTGATAGCCAGTATTATGGGTGTCTCGATGGGCACGCAAGGACAACGACCCCGGCAAATCGCTT
>Ga0224512_10003396_pt1 | contig 14067 bp, 15 predicted proteins | sample SF_May12_sed_USG_4_FD_169103 | JGI IMG/M metagenome (GOLD analysis project Ga0224512, IMG submission 169103) | Sediment microbial communities from San Francisco Bay, California, United States - SF_May12_sed_USGS_13 | ecosystem: Environmental > Aquatic > Marine > Sediment | place: USA...
GCCCTTGGCCGCAGCGACGCGAAGTCCCTCGGCAACGAAGCCCAGCGCAGTTTCCCAGTCTACTTCCGTGAGGCGCCCGTTTTGCCTGATCATGGGAGCCCGGAGGCGGTCGTCCGAGTACAGCCCCTCGTAGCTGAAGCGGTCCCGGTCGGACAGCCAGACCTCGTTGATGGCTTCGTTCTCACGCGGAACGACTCGAAGCACCCGGTTGCGCCCCACGTGCAGGTGTAGGTTGGAGCCCACCGGATCATGCGGCGCTACGGTGGAACGCTGCTGCATTTCCCACGAGCGGGCGCGAAATCGAAACGGTTTCGAGGTGAGCGCGCCTACGGGACAAAGATCGATAACATTGCCGGACATCTCGGAATCGACGCTCTGCTCGATGAAGGTCCCGATCTCCATGTGCTCGCTGCGGCCGGTGGCCCCCAGCTCCGGCATGCCGCCAATTTCCTCGCCAAAGCGCACGCAGCGGGTGCAATGGATGCAGCGGGTCATGTCGGTGGCGATGAGGGGACCCAGGTTCTTGTCCTTGACCACCCGTTTTCGCTCGGTGAAGCGGGAGACGTCCCTGCCGTAACCCATGGCCACGTCCTGCAGCTCACATTCTCCGCCCTGGTCGCAGATGGGGCAGTCCAGCGGATGGTTAACGAGGAGGAACTCCATGACGATCTTCTGTGCCTTCAGCGCCACCTTTGATCGCGTGTACACCTTCATGCCGTCCATCACCGGCGTTGCGCACGCGGGCAGCGGCTTCGGCGCCTTCTCCACCTCCACCAGGCACATGCGACAGTTGGCGGCGACGCTCAGCTTATTGTGATAACAAAAGCGCGGAATGCGGATGCCCGCATCGTCGGCAACCTCGATCACCATCTGCCCCTTTCGCGCCTTGAAGGGCTTGCCGTTAATCTCGATGTTGACGCTGTCGTTAGACATCAGCTGATTCCAGAGCCGGGGTCAAACCCGATTTCCAGGGCCGGAGGCAAATCCAATCTTCCAGAGCCAGGGTCAGAGCCGATTTTCCACTCGCCAATGCAAAACGCGCCGTGCCGCTGACGGAAAATCGGCTCTGACCCCCTCGAAGCCACTTTGAGTTTATCGAAGCCATTCATGCAGCCTTTGAAAATGGAACAACGCCGGGCGGAAATTGCTTGTGCTTCACGTGATATTCGAACTCATCACGGAAGTGCTTGAGAAAACTCTGCACCGGCCAGGCGGCGGCATCGCCCAGAGCACAGATGGTGCGCCCCTCGATGTTGTCGGCCACGTCTTTGAGCAGATCCAGATCCTCCAGGGTGCCCTCGCCGTTCTCTATGCGGCAAAGCATGCGGTAAAGCCAGCCGGTGCCCTCGCGGCACGGGGTGCACTGACCGCAGGACTCGGCGTAATAGAAGCGCGCGATGCGCCTGAGCATGCTCACCATGGACGTGGTCTCGTCCATCACCACCACAGCGCCCGATCCGAGCATGGAGCCCACTTTCTGCAGGGAGTCGAAATCCATGTCGGCTTGCATCATCACCTCGCCGGGCACCACCGGCACCGACGACCCGCCCGGGATGACCGCCTTGAGGTTGCGCCCGTCGCGCACGCCCCCGGCCATATGCAGCAGCTCTTTGAACGGTGTGCCCAGAGGCACCTCAAAATTGCCCGGCTTGTTCACGTGCCCGGAGACCGAGAAGCATTTGGTACCGCCGTTGTTGGGGCGGCCAAGCTCCAGAAACCACTTACCTCCATTGCGCATGATGGTGGGTACGGAAGCCAGGGTCTCGGTGTTGTTGATGGTGGTGGGCTTGCCGTAGAGGCCGAAATTCGCCGGGAACGGGGGTTTGAATCTTGGTAAGCCCTTCTTTCCTTCCAGGGACTCTAAGAGTGCGGTCTCTTCGCCGCAGATATACGCGCCGGAGCCGAGATGGGAATAGAGATGGAAAGCCACCCCGGACCCGAGGATATTCTTACCCAGATAACCCTCGGCGTACGCCTCTTTAAGCGCCGTCTCGAAACGCGTGAAAGGTTCGTCCATGAATTCACCGCGGAAATAGTTATACCCCACCGTAGCCCCCATGGCGTATCCGGCGATGGCCATACCCTCCACCAGCGAATGGGGATTAAAGCGCAGGATATCTCGATCCTTACAGGTGCCCGGCTCGCTCTCGTCGGAGTTGCACACCAGGTACTTCTGGCCTTGGTAATTGCGCGGCATAAAGCTCCATTTGAGCCCCGCTGGAAATCCCGCGCCGCCCCGGCCGCGCAACCCGGAGATTTTGATCTCCTCGACGACGTTCTCCGGAGGGATCTTTTCACTCAGGATCTTTTTCCACGCCTTGTAGCCGTCGACCTTGTAGTAGCTTTCCAGGCTCCAAGGTCGTTCTAATTCGAGCGTCGCGTAGCAGACCTTATTTAACACCCCGGTTCACTCCAGAGCGTCCAGAATCTGGTCCACCTTCTCGGGCGTCAGATTCTCGTAGTAGACGTGATCGACCATCATCATGGGCGCGCCGCAGCAGGCCGCCAGACACTCCTCCTCTTCCTTCAGGAAAATGCGTCCATCCTCGGTGCTCTCACCGACCTTGATGCCGAGCTTGTTTTCAATCTGGCCGACGATGACCTCCGCGCCGCGCAGCATGCAGGAGATGTTGGTACACACCGAAACGCTGTGTCGGCCGACGGGCTCGGTCTCGTACATGGAATAAAACGTCGCCGCCTCGTACACGTAGATGGGCGGCAAGTTGAGATAAACCGCCACGGCATCCATGAGGTCCTGGGTCAGATATCCATGGTTCTGGTGCTGCGCCGCCCGAAGCGCCGCCAACACCGCGGAGCGCGGCTGGTCGGGGGGATATTTCTCCAGCCAGGCGTCGATCTCCTCCCGGGTATGTTCGGACAAAAGCTCGAGCACCCGCGCCCGCGCCATGGGCTGGCGCACGGAGATCGTTTCCGGATTGGGCGACTGCGCCGGCATCAGCGATCGATCTCCCCGAATACGATGTCCAAGCTGCCGATCACGGCGACGACGTCCGCCAGCATGTGTCCACGCACCATCTCGTCCATGGCCGAGAGATGCACGAATCCCGGTGGCCGAATCTTGACCCGGTAGGGCTTGTTGGAGCCGTCGGAGACTAAGTAGATGCCAAACTCTCCTTTGGGCGCTTCCACCGCGGCGTAGCATTCCCCGGCGGGCACGCAGTAGCCTTCGGTGAACAACTTGAAGAAATGAATCAAGGATTCCATGTCGTGCTTCATTTCTTCCCGCTTTGGCGGCACCAGTTTCTGGTTGTCCAGCATCACCGGCCCCGGGTTGGCGCGCAGCCACTCCACGCACTGGGCGATGATACGGTTGGACTGACGCATCTCCTCTACCCGCACCAGGTAGCGGTCGTAGCAGTCGCCGTTAACACCGACGGGGATATCGAAATTAATCTGGTCGTACACCTCGTAGGGCTGCTTTTTGCGCAGGTCCCATTCGACCCCGGAGCCGCGCAGCATCGGGCCAGTGAATCCAAGCTGCAGCGCGCGTTGCGGCGACACCACGCCGATCCCCACGGTGCGCTGACGCCAGATGCGGTTTTCGGTGAGCAGCGTTTCGTACTCGTCGATCCGCTTCGGGAAGTCCCGGGTAAAAGCCTCGATGAAGTCCAGCAACGAACCCTCGCGGCTTTGGTTCAGGCGCTTGATTTTCGCGTCGCTGCGCCACTTCGATGGCTGATACTGGGGCATGGCGTCGGGAAGATCACGGTAGACGCCGCCCGGACGGTAGTAGGTGGCGTGCATGCGTGCACCGGACACCGCCTCATACATATCCAAGAGCTCTTCGCGCTCGCGAAAGCAATACAGGAACACGGTCATGGCGCCGATATCGAGGCCGTGGGTCGCGAGAAACATGAGGTGGTTCAGGATGCGCGTAATCTCGTCGAACATGACGCGGATGTACTGGGCACGCATTGGCGGCTCGATACCCAGCAGGCGCTCGATGGCGAGCACGTAGCCGTGCTCGCTGGCCATCATGGAAATGTAATCCAGCCGGTCCATGTAGCCGATGCTCTGGTTGTAGGGCTTGCTTTCGGCAAGCTTTTCGGTGGCGCGGTGAAGCAGTCCTATGTGCGGATCCGCACGCTCGATGACCTCCCCGTCCATTTCCAGCACCAGCCGGAGTACGCCGTGGGCGGCCGGGTGCTGCGGACCAAAGTTCAGGGTGAAGTTCTGTATCTCGGGCATGTCTCGCTCAGGCCTTATGCGCTAGATCGTCGATTCTTCCGGATCCGCGGGCTCGTCTTCAGCAATTTCCCCGGCATAGCGCTCATCGTGGCGGATGACCTTGGGCACCAGGGTGCGCGGGACGATGGATACGGGCTCATAGACGACCCGCTTCTTCTCCGGGTCGTAGCGCATTTCCACCTCGCCGATGAGCGGGAAATCCTTCCTGAACGGGTGCCCGATAAAGCCGTAGTCGGTAAGGATACGGCGCAGATCCGTGTGCCCGTCGAAAAGAATGCCGAAGAGGTCGAAGGCTTCGCGCTCGAACCAATTGGCGCTGTTCCAGATATCCACCACGGAATCCACCCGCGGCGGGTCGCCTTCAGCCACGACCCTGAGACGGATGCGCGCATTATGCTCGAGTGAGAGCAAATGGTAGACGACGGTAAATCGATTCTTCTCTGACTTGTCCTCATGGGTCACGCCCTTCTCCACCGCGCGAGAATACCCGCTGGCGGTGACCACCCTGCTGGTTTCCCAGTCGGCGATGCCGTACTCGAGATTATCGAGGCCGCACACGTCGATGAGCTGCTCGAAGTGAAACTCCGGCTGGTCGCGAAGCGCGAGACTCAGCTCTCGCAGATTGCCCGCGGGCAGTTCGACGGTGACCTGTCCGACGTAAACGCGACAGTCCGTAATCAACCCTTCGAACCGCTGCTGGACAAGCGCAGCGAGCTCTTCTGCAGTGTGAGACATGGAGGTGCGATTTCCCTAGCGCGCGATAGTGTTGGTGCGCCTGATTTTGTTCTGCAGCTGCATAATTCCGTATAACAGCGCTTCAGCGGTCGGTGGACATCCCGGGACATACACATCGACGGGGACGATGCGATCACAACCGCGAACGACCGAGTAGGAATAGTGGTAATAACCGCCGCCGTTGGCGCAGGAGCCCATGGAGATCACCCAGCGCGGCTCGGCCATCTGGTCATAGACCTTGCGCAGGGCCGGCGCCATCTTGTTCACCAGGGTGCCGGCGACAATCATGACGTCCGACTGGCGGGGGCTCGGGCGAAAAATGATGCCGAAACGATCCAGATCGTATCGGGCCGCGCCGGCGTGCATCATCTCTATCGCGCAGCAGGCCAGGCCGAAAGTCATCGGCCACATGGATCCGGTGCGGGCCCAGTTGATGAGTTTATCCGCGGTGGTGGTAACGAATCCCTCGCTCAGGCGACCTTCGATGAGACTTCCGCGCTGCGCCGCTACTCCCATTCCAGCGCGCCCTTTTTCCATTCGTAAATGAACCCGACCACCAGGATGGCGAGAAACACCGCCATCGACAGAAAGCCGAACAGGCCAATCTGATCCAACACCACCGCCCACGGAAAAAGAAACGCGATCTCGAGATCGAAGATGATGAACAAGATGGCCACCAGGTAATAGCGCACGTCGAATTTCATGCGCGAATCCTCGAACGCCTCGAATCCGCATTCGTAGGGTGACAGCTTCTCGGAGTCGGGCCGCTTTGGGCCGAGCATCGACCCCATCATGATCATCACCGCGCCGAGGCCTAAGCCGACGATGAGGAAGATAAGAATGGGGAGATAATTCGCCAGCACCTGAGTACGAATCTAGCCCGTTTGCTGTTTCAATCGACAGGGAAATTGCATTTGAGTTTCAGTTGCTTAGGCGAATTTCGCCAGCGCAAGACCAAACAAGTACTTTAGGGTAGCCGGGCTTTCGCTGTCAATCAGGACCGGACTCAGAAAGCGCTTGAATTTGGCTGGATATTATTATTTTTTTCAGAACCTTAGAAATATGATCTTGATTTCGAGTCAGTACACTCAGTCGACGCCGCCAGGCAACAGATCTGGCGCGGCACAAACGCCGCGCCGGTGAGGGCTGAATGCCCTTGATCGAATATGGTGCCGACGGCCGGACTCGAACCGGCACGGCTTGCGCCACTGCCCCCTCAAGACAGCGTGTCTACCAGTTCCACCACGTCGGCCATAACCTTACGCACGCGGGCCGCACATTCACGTTGCCCCGCGGCTCAATCTCTTTCATTGCCCGCCCGGCGCATCCGGGGTGGCAGGCACGTCTGAATCCGGAGCTGGATTCTCGCCGGTCACGCCGGCGGGCACGTCCGATGCCCCTCCAGGTGCAACGCCCCCGGCATTCAATCCGCCGTCCGGGACCTCATCCTGGTAACGCTCCACCACGCTCTGCCGGTCCACCGTTCGCGTGGTGATGTAAGCGAGCCCGGCGCTGTTACAGAAAAACAGCACCGCCAGCAGGGCGGTCAGCTTGGCGAGAAAGGACGCAGGACCCCGGCTACCAAAAATGCTGCCCGATGAACCGCTACCGAAGGCGGCGCCGGCGTCCGCTCCCCGGCCCTGCTGCAGCAGAATCAGCCCGATTAGCGTGAGTGCCACCAATATTTGAAACACAAGAAGTATTTGATGCATCGATATTCAGCCTGCCGTTTGGCAAATTGTAAGGAACTCATCGGCCTTAAGCGAAGCGCCTCCGATGAGGCCGCCGTCGATTTCCGGCATCGCAAACAGCGCCTCGCAGTTGCTCGCTTTCACGCTGCCGCCGTAGACGATCCGTATTTCCGCCGCGCCCCCCGAGCCTTTGGCGGCGAGGCGATGGCGAATGAAAGCGTGCACCGCATTGGCCTGTTCTGGTGAGGCATTACGTCCAGTACCTATCGCCCATACGGGTTCGTACGCCACCACGCCTTTTGTCATAGCTGCGGCGCCAACCTGCTCGAGAACGGCGTCCAGCTGGCGGGCAATCACCGATTCGGTCTCTTCCGACTCCCGCTCTTCGAGGGTCTCGCCGACGCACAGAATCGGCGCGAGGCCCGCGTCAATCACCCGCGAGAACTTCTTCGCCACCAGCGCGTCGCTTTCCGCGTAGCCGGCCCGGCGCTCCGAATGGCCGACGATGACGTAACGGCAGCCGAAATCCGCGAGCATTTCCACCGCCACCTCGCCGGTGAAGGCGCCCGAAAGGTGCTCCGAAGCATTCTGGGCCCCCAGCACCAGGGCGGTGCCCTCCATCGCCGCCGCCGCAGCCGGAAGATAAACGAAAGGCGGGCAAACAACGGTTTCCGTCGCCCAGGAGACGTCGTGGCCTTGGATTATTCCCGCCAACAGCCGCCGGACGTCATCCAGCCCGCCGTTCATTTTCCAGTTCCCTGCAACCAAAGGCCGACGCATAGCTCGAATGCCTGGTGATCCTTACGCGGGCAAAAAAGACCGAGAAGCTTAAACAGTGCCCCGGTCAAAATCAATTTACGACCGCACCGGCACCTTCGAGGACAGCGGATTTGGGCACGATTTCTTATCTAGATCGCGTTGCTTCAGCCGGCAGCCAGATCGCTCACCCGCTGCGCAAGCTGCTTGGCAAGTCCTTTGACTTGTGACGCATCGATGCCTTCCACCATTACCCGGATCACGGCTTCCGTGCCGGACGGCCTGAGTAGCACACGGCCTGAGCTGCCAAGCTCGTGCTCCGTTTCCTCCACCGCGCGCCGAACCTCGCCATCTTCCGCCAGCGCTTTTGGCCTGGCGGCGCGCACATTGATGAGCACCTGAGGGTATTTGCTCATGCCCTTTCGGAGATCCTTGAGCGAAGTCCCGCTTTCGACGGCCGCGCAGAGCACCTGCAGCGCAGACACGATACCGTCCCCGGTGGTGGCGCGGTCGAGGCAGATAATGTGTCCGGAGGTTTCGCCGCCGAGAATGCATTTCTTGCTCTGCATCATCTCAAGCACGTGACGGTCTCCGACCTTGGCCCTCAGCAGGTGAACACCGCGACGCTTGAGCGCTTCCTCCAGCCCCAGATTGCTCATTACCGTTCCCACTACCGCCCCGTTCAGGGCGCCGGCGAGGCGCCGCTGCTCGGCGATGACGAACAGAAGTTCGTCTCCGTCAACGATGCTGCCGTCACTGTCCACCATGATGACCCGGTCGCCGTCGCCATCGAAGGCAATGCCTAAGTCGGCACCACCCTCGAGCACGGTTTGCCGAAGCCGATCAGGCGCCGTGGCGCCGGAGTGCTCGTTAATATTGAGACCGTCCGGTTCGACCCCGATGGCGCTTACCCGGGCGCCGAGCTCTTCAAACACCTGCGGCGCCACGTGATAGGTGGCGCCGTGAGCGCAGTCGAGAACGATGCTCAAACCTTTCAGCGAGAGCCCCCAGGGCACGGTGCCCTTGCAGAATTCGATATAGCGCCCGGCCGCATCCTCCACCCGATGTGCTTTGCCCAACTCATGGGATTCCACCGTCGTAAGGGGCACGTCCAGAGCGGCCTCAATGGCGAACTCCACCTCGTCCGGCAGCTTCTTGCCGTCGCTGTCGAAGAATTTGATGCCGTTATCCGGGTAGGGATTGTGGGAGGCGCTGATGACGATGCCCGCGCGGGCGCGAAGCGTGCGCGTCAGATAGGCGATGGCCGGCGTGGGCATCGGCCCTAATAGCCCCACGTCCACGCCGGCGGAAGTTAGCCCGGCTTCGAGCACCGATTCAAACATGTAGCCCGAGATGCGGGTGTCCTTGCCGATGAGCACCACGCCTTTGCGACCCTCGGCGAGCACCCGCCCGGCCGCCCAGCCGAGCTTGAGAACAAAATCCGGAGTAATGGGACTTTCACCGACTCTGCCCCGAATGCCGTCGGTGCCGAAATAGCGTTTCATCGCGCGCCGAGGAAATGGTTACGGCCCGACTGCCTCACCCGTTGGGCTATACGCAGGGCATCCAGGGTCGCACCGACGTCATGCACTCGGATCAGCCGGGCGCCGTTCAGGTAAGCCATCAACGCCAGCGCGACGCTGCCGTGAACGCGCTCCTCCACCGAGCGATCCAGCAGCACCCCGATCATCGATTTTCGCGACAAACCCACCATCACAGCATAGTTCGTCGCCGCAAATGCGCCGAGGTTGGCAAGCAGTTCGAGATTGTGCTCCAGCGTTTTACCGAAACCAAAACCCGGGTCGATGTAGATCTTGCTGCGGGAGATGCCGTGACGCTCACAGGCGCTGCCACGCTCGACGAGAAAATCGCGAACCTCGCTGACCACGTCCTTGTAGCGGGGATTAGCCTGCATGGTCCTTGGCTCACCCCGCATGTGCATCAAGCACACGTCGACCCCGAGATTGGCGGCAGCGTGGAGCGCACCCTCTTCACGCAGCGCCCGCACGTCGTTGATCATGCTGGCGCCGGCGGATACCGCTTCGCGCATGACGGCGGGCTTGCTGGTGTCCACAGAAATTTTTACCGGGAGCTCTGCAGAGATAGCTTCGATGACCGGTATTACCCGCTGGAGCTCCTCTTCCGCGGAAACGGAGGACGCCCCAGGCCGTGTCGACTCTCCGCCGACATCGATAACATCCGCGCCTTCGAGGCGCATCCGCCTCGCCTGCTCCAGGGCAAGAGTAGGCGCGACGAATCGTCCGCCATCGGAAAACGAATCCGGAGTGACATTGAGGATCCCCATGATTATGGGGAGATTCGCGGCGCGCGGAATTTGCCGCAGCTTGCAGCTGTCGATGGCTTGGCTACTTGCTCGCGCGTTCATTTAATGCCCGCCGTTGTACGCGGCGGCCATGAATACGGCCAACCTCAGTGCTGGCTGGCGGGCCCGCCGATTTTGCCCGATGGCTTGTCCTTTTCGCCCTCACTGCTCTCGGCCTCACCCGAGGTCGAGCCCGGATCGGTCCAGTCTTCGGGAGGTTGCGGCTCCTTGCCGGCCATGATGTCTTTAATCTGCTGGGTATCGATAGTTTCGTACTTCATCAGCGCCTCGGCCATGAGGTGGAGCTTGTCCGTTTTCTCTTTGAGGATCTTCTCTGCGCGCTTGTAGTTACGGTCGATGATGTTGCGCACTTCTTCGTCGATTAGGTGCGCGGTTTCGTCGGACACCTGTTTGTGCTGGGTCACGCTGTGACCAAGAAAAACTTCACCCTCTTCTTCGGTATACACCAGCGGCCCGAGCTTTTCCGAAAGGCCCCATTTTGTGACCATGTTGCGCGCGAGCTCAGTGGTGCGCTGGATGTCGTTGCTGGCGCCGGTGGTCACGCTATCGCGGCCGAATATGAGCTCCTCGGCGATTCGCCCGCCAAATAGACTCGAAATCTGGCTTTCGAGGCGCTCCTTGCTGTAGCTGTAACGATCTTCTTCCGGCAGGAACATTGTGACGCCGAGCGCGCGTCCGCGCGGAATGATAGAGACCTTGTATACCGGATCGTGAGAGGGCACCGACAGACCAACGATGGCGTGGCCCGCTTCGTGAAAAGCGGTGAGTTTCTTCTCCGCCTCGTTCATCACCATGGACTTTCGCTCTGCGCCCATCATGATTTTGTCCTTGGCCTTCTCGAACTTTTCCATGTCCACCGTGCGCTGGTTGGCGCGCGCCGCAAAAAGCGCTGCCTCATTGACGAGGTTGGCGAGATCGGCGCCTGAGAATCCCGGCGTGCCCCGGGCGATGATGCTCGCGTCCACGTCCTTGTCCAGCGGCACTTTGCGCATGTGCACCTTGAGTATCTGCTCGCGCCCACGGATGTCCGGAAGGGGCACCACAACCTGTCGGTCGAATCGACCCGGTCGAAGTAGCGCGGGATCCAGCACGTCTGGGCGGTTGGTCGCGGCGATCACGATCACGCCCTCGTTGCCTTCGAAGCCGTCCATCTCGACCAGAAGCTGGTTCAGCGTCTGCTCCCGCTCGTCGTGCCCGCCGCCCAAGCCCGCGCCGCGATGTCGGCCGACGGCGTCGATCTCGTCGATGAAAATAATGCACGGCGCGTGCTTTTTTGCCTGCTCGAACATGTCGCGGACCCGAGACGCGCCCACGCCGACAAACATTTCGACGAAGTCGGAGCCAGAAATCGTAAAGAAAGGCACCTTTGCCTCGCCGGCAATGGCGCGCGCAAGCAGCGTCTTTCCGGTGCCGGGCGCCCCGACCATGAGAACGCCACGCGGAATCTTGCCTCCGAGCTTCTGGAACTTTGCAGGGTCGCGCAGAAAGTCGACCAGCTCCGCGACCTCTTCTTTCGCCTCATCGACACCGGCAACGTCAGAGAAGGTCACTTTGACCTGGTCCTCGCCCAGCAGTCGCGCGCGACTCTTACCGAATGAAAGTGCGCCACGGCCGCTGCCGCCGCCCTGCATCTGACGCATGAAGAATATCCATACCCCAATCAACAGCAGCATGGGGAACCAGGAGATAAAAATCTGCATCAGCAGCGACTGCTGCTCCGGCGGCTTCGCCTCGATGGTGACACCGTTTTCGAGCAAGTCGCCGATGAGCGCGCGGTTGTCGGTTTCCGGGGTGAACGTGTTGAATCGCTCGCCGGTTTGCAAAATCCCGTCGATATTGCGTCCTTCAATCGTGACTTTCTGCACTCGCCCCATTTTCACGTCGGCGATGAAGCGTGAGTAGTCAACGCGATCGGGTCCCGCATGCCGCGGTCCGAAGCTGTTGAACACAGACATCAAAACCAGGGCGATGACCACCCAGAGAATGAGATTCTTAGCCATATCGTTCAATCACCGCGCCCCCGGGGGACATTTTCGCTCGCCTTGGAAAAGAACGCGCAAAAGTCTCCTTTTCGGGCATTTACCCAGAGTGTTTTCATGTATGCCGAAGGCCCGCGCCCAGCCTCGATTTCACTTGTTACTATACACTATAGCCACGCGCCAGAAGGTAGATCTCGCGGGATCTGTCCCTGGATGCGCCCGGTTTTCTGATGGCCACCGAGGCAAATTTCCGTCGCACTTCATCCATTAGTTCCTGCATCGATTCTCCGTGAAACGCTTTTACCACAAACGTTCCTGACGGCTTGATCACTTCCTCCGCGAAGGTCAGAGCCCCTAGAGCGAGATCCAGGGCGCGCGCCTGATCGGCGTCGCGAATACCGCTTATATTGGGGGCCATATCCGACATTACAACGTCTGCTCGCGCCGCCCCCAGGAGGCTTCTGAGCCGGTTCGCCACCGAGTCGTCGAGAAAATCGCCCTGGATAAACTCGACCCCCGCCAGTGGAGCCAACGGCAGTAAGTCCACCGCCAGTACGCGCCCGTTGTCGCCAATGCGCGATGCGGCCACCTGCGACCAGCCGCCCGGCGCAGCTCCCAAGTCGACCACCAGGTAACCGCGTTTAAAAAAACGGTCGCGCTCATCGAGCTGAATGAGCTTGTAGGCCGCCCTGGAGCGATAACCGACGCGCTTAGCCGATTGGACGTATTCGTCGCGCTGACGTTCCCTGATCCAGCTCCTGTTTCGCTTACCGCGGCTCATGTATGGTATTTGCAGTCTCGAGCGTTCGAAATCTAGGAAAAGGAGGGGCCTTGCCCACGGGCAGAAATTGCAACCGAATCTCGGCTCCCGCGAGGCGCCGCCTTCGAGCCCGGGCCCATGCTCTCAAGCCGGTGATCATCGTCGGATCCTCCGGCGTAACTGCGGCCTTGATCGCGGCTCTGGAGCAGGCCCTGGACGACCATGCGCTGATCAAGATCCGGGTCAACGCCGAAGATCGGATTCAGCGGTGTGCGCTCATTGACGAACTTTGCGTTGCCGCTGGTGCGCAGCTGGTCCAAACCATCGGACACGTTGCGGTGATTTTCCGTGAACCGGAAGATGAGATTCTCCGCGAGGTGCTGTCAGAGATACTCGACTGAGAGAATTTCGTACTCCACTTCACCGCCGGGCGTCACCACGATGACGACCTCGCCTTCCTCTTTCCCGATCAGCGCCCGCGCGATGGGTGAGGATATCGAAACCAGGCCCGATTCCACGTCCGCTTCCATCTCTCCGACAATCTGGTAGCGCACTTCCTCAGCCGATTCCACCACCACCAGTTCGACAGTTGCGCCGAATACGACGCGCCCGGTCACGTTCAATTTACTGGTATCAATGATCTCCGCGTTGGCAAGCCGGCCCTCTATCTCCGCAATTCGCCCTTCGACAAACGCCTGCTGTTCCTTGGCCGCGTGGTATTCCGCGTTCTCGCGAAGATCACCGTGGGCGCGCGCCTCGGCAATCGCGCTGATGATCCTGGGACGTGCCTCGGTCTTGAGATTCTGCAGCTCGTCGCGAAGCATTTTCGCGCCGCGGACGGTGATGGGAACTCTGGTCATGCGACCACCTCTTTGTGCAGGTCCTGAAGGCGATTTACCTCGACGGCCTTGGTCGCCTTGATAGCCAGGAGTGTCGCCTTCGCTCCGGCCATCGTCGTTGTGTAGCTGACTTTGTGCTGCAGTGCCGCCCGCCGGATCGCGAACGAGTCGGCGGTGGCCTGCTTGCCCTCTGTGGTGTTCACGATAAGGTCGATATCGTCGTTCTTTAACATATCGACCACGTGGGGTCGTCCTTCGTTGACCTTGTTCACCAGGGCACATTCTATGCCGGCGGCCCTGAGCGCCACCGCCGTCCCGCGCGTCGCCACGATTTCGAAGCCGAGCTCTTTGAGCCCTCGAGAGACCTCCACCGCCTGCGGCTTGTCCGGGTCACGCACGCTGACGAATGCCCTGCCCTTTAGCGGTAGCACGTCGCCGGCCGCTGACAGCGCTTTGGCAAAGGCGTCGCCGAAACTTCGCCCCACGCCCATCACCTCGCCGGTGGATTTCATCTCTGGCCCGAGCAAAGTATCTACTCCCGGGAACTTGATGAACGGAAAAACCGCTTCTTTTACCGAGAAGTAAGCGGGCTCTATGCCGTCGCTGGAGATGCCCTGCGACGCCAGCGAGCGCCCCATCATGCAGCGTGCAGCGATGCGGGCGATGGAGACCCCGGTCGCCTTCGAGACGAAGGGCGCCGTCCTCGATGCTCTTGGATTGACCTCGAGCACGTAAATATCCTTACCCTGAATGG
>Ga0224512_10003397_pt1 | contig 14063 bp, 12 predicted proteins | sample SF_May12_sed_USG_4_FD_169103 | JGI IMG/M metagenome (GOLD analysis project Ga0224512, IMG submission 169103) | Sediment microbial communities from San Francisco Bay, California, United States - SF_May12_sed_USGS_13 | ecosystem: Environmental > Aquatic > Marine > Sediment | place: USA...
CAGATAATGTAGCCACATTTTTTGACTTTGTCGCACAGGAAGCTTCGAAGATTATATTTAAGCTTTCTATTGATTCCATTCTGAACTCTAGGAACAATGACAGCACCTTTGCAGGATCAATGGTGGTGATAAAACCTGGTGGTGATAGTGTTTTCTTCAAAACGAACTTCTCTACTCGTGGTAAGTTTCGAAGGAAAAATTGTGATTTCCCCCCCCTCAAACTCGATTTAAGTAAGAATCAGCTTGCCAGCTTTGGATTATCTGAATACGATGAATATAAACTAGTCACTCATTGCCTGGATGATCATAGCCAACGGGATCTTGTCCTTAAAGAATTCCTTCTCTATCAATTATTCCACAATCTTACTAATCACAGTTTTAAAGCAACTCTTTTTCCGGTAACCTATTCAGATACCTCTTCCCAGATTCACACGACATCCTATGCGTTTATTATTGAAAGCAACAAGGAACTTGCAGATCGATTAGGTGGTAATTACTGTGATTGTCCTGATTTAGAAATCGGTGATTTAGACGCATTTCATTTCGAATTAATGTGTCTATTTCACTACATGGTCGGCAACAGAGATATGCATGTGGGGCGAAAGCATAATCTCAAACTGCTCAGATCGCAAAAGACCGAGAAGCTAATTTCGATTCCTTATGATTTTGATTTTTCTGCTTTTGTTGGGGCTCCTTACATCTATCCAACTTATGAAAATAAATTGCTGGTAGATAGATTCTATCTTGGATCTAGTGAAAATCAAGAAGTAATGAATTCAGTTTATCAAGTTTTTCTGGAAAGAAAAGATTCTTTATTGAATACCATTGAGGAATTTGATCTACTCCCAAAATTTGAGCGTCGCTTGTTGATAAAATATCTTAAGCGCTTTTATCGCGACCTGGAAAGAGGTTCTTACCAGCTAGAATACCAATACTAATCTTAGGTTACTTCAATTTAGGGTTGTTCTTGTGCCGAAGATGGTCTCTTGTATGCTTTTTTTTCAGGTTCTTCTCTATCGCTGTTGTTAGATCGATTTCTGTTTGATTAGCAAGGCATACGATTACAAATATTACGTCAGCAAGTTCTTCTGCCAGGTCGCTCTGGTCTTTTCTATTAACAGCTTCCTTATAAGACTGTTTGCCATACATACGGGCCATTACACGGGCCACTTCCCCAACTTCTTCCATTAGTATTGCTGTGTTGGTCAGCTCCGAAAAGTATCGTACCCCAAAATCTCTAATCCATTGATCTACCGTCGATTGTAGCTCCTTTATGGTCATTCTCTATATTTTGAATCGATCAAAATAGTAACTGGACCATCATTTGTCAACTGTACTTTCATATCAGCACCAAATTGTCCAACTGAAATCTCTCGACCAATGGCTGCTTCCAATGATCTTATCATTTCATTATAGAGAGGAATTGCTTGCTCAGGTTTTGCTGCTTTTGTGAAAGATGGCCTATTCCCTTTTTTAGTGCTGGCATAAAGCGTGAACTGTGAAATCAGAAGTATGTGTCCATTGATGTCGGTAATAGATCTATTCATACGGTTTTCGTCATCAGGAAAAATTCTTAGTTGTCCGATTTTCCTTGTCAGCCATTCGATATCGTTTGGTGTATCTGAGTGCTCAATACCCAATAGAATCAGCATGCCTGGCCCGATCTCAGCAATTACACGATTTTCAACCTTAACTCTAGATTCTGATACCCTTTGGACGAGTGCTCTCATCAGAATAGCGAAGGCATGATTGTAGTGGGTTGATGAAGAATAGGCTTATTAAAGCCTCGAATCAAGAGTTTATTGGTCACTCTGTATTTCTCCAAAGGTTGCAGGCTGGTTTTGTTCAGAATTTCAATCAGATTCTCTACTTTTTCCTCAACGATCCATTCGCTCCATCTATTATACTCCATGCAGACCGGTTCAACCGATGAAAATTTCTCAATACTGTGGCGAGATTTTCTTACGATAGCGCAACAATTAAATTCATTTGATACCTCATCGTAATCATAGACACCAGGTATCATTAGAAATGAGTCTTTCACTGGCAAGAACCTGTATGGTATCTTATCCTGATCTTGTAGGTAAAAGCTATCCAATAGTATCAAACACCTTCTAGTCCTGAAAGACATTCGGAAAGTAGGTTTGGTATGAACATTCGTCTGTTCTACCACCGGAATATCTAACGCTCTGGTTCCACTTCTTCTGAAGCCCCAAGTTGATCTTTCAATAGTCCCTTTTCCTGAGGTAAGCATGGATATGGATTCTCCTGGCTGGATATTATAGCTGCGAACCAGCGAAGCATTGAGTTCAATTCCACCAAGAACCTTTACAAGATCTTCTCTTTGCAAAATCGACGATAACCTCATTAGATTTTTGATCATTACTCTTCCTGTCGCAAATATAAACATATAAAATATGTATAATTTGTAACTAATTCTATTCGTACGATATATATATAAATAATATATATTTTATATGTTAATAAGATTCATCAATATTAACACAGAGTTCAAATTGCCAACATTGATGGATCACTTTGCATCAGATATTGTTTAGAAAGCATAACTAGTAACCATTGTATACATGGATCCTGACATCCATTCTACTTTTTCATTCGATAATATTATACACACTAAGGCAAATCTGTCCGAAAAAATGAGATTGTTAATTAGCAGAGATCCAGTTCATTGAAGATCTATCGTATGTGGATAAAGAGATCAGAGTTGTTAATAACTGGATTTGATGAATTGAATAAGACATTTATTGAACAAATTAACAGGACTGATGATGATGAAGACTTCATGAATACTTTGTTTTTCAGTTATTATTATCAAGAATGAGGAAAGTGGAAAAAACAAACAAAGCGGTCTTGGTTTGGATGAAGCTGGGTCTACTACTCGTATTTATTCAAATTATCATTGGAGGAGTAACACGTTTAACGGGCTCGGGACTTTCCATTACCAAATGGGAGATTGTAACTGGCGCTATTCCTCCTTTGTCAGAGAGTGCCTGGGATAAAGAATTTGAAGCATATCAGCAAACTCCTCAATTCCAAAAGATCAATAGAGACTTTACATTATCGGAGTTCAAGTTTATTTACTTCTGGGAATACTTTCACCGTCTTTGGGCTCGTATGATGGGGTTCGTGTTTGTGTTCCCACTATTAGTATTTCTGTGGAAGGGATGGATCCCGCGTAATGTATTGAAACGACTAATAGTGGTATTCGTGTTGGCTGGACTAGCTGCGATTTTCGGATGGATTATGGTAGCTAGTGGACTAAGTGAAAGACCTTGGGTGAATGCGTATAAGTTGAGTATTCATTTGTCACTGGCTCTGCTGGTGCTTGGATATTTGTTGTGGACATATCTACTCACGAGATTTCCTCTGTCAGGAATTGTTAGGAAAAGAAGTACATACATACTGGTTGTGATGATATCAGCACAAATCTTTCTTGGAGCATTGATGTCAGGAATGAAAGCAGCTTTGATTTACCCAACTTTTCCAGACTATCATGGAAAATGGATACCTGCGGTTTTAACCAGTTTGAGCAATTGGAGTGTGGATAACTTGGTGTACTACGATAAATCAGCTTTTGCGTCAGCTCTTATTCAGTTTGCTCACCGGAATTTAGCTTATATGCTGATTATCAGTGTATTATATGTATTTTTTTGGAAAAAGTGGTTTTGGAAAAGAAAGGGAATGGGCTGGCCTTCAGCAATGTTAATAATATTGTTGATAATCCAAATTATCCTAGGCGTAAGCATTTTAGTAAACAGTATAGGCAGTATACCTGTTGCCAGTGGTGTATTACATCAAGTGGTAGGAATATTGATCTTATGTACTGTACTCTACTTGCATTACTTCAACATAAATATTACTGATCCCCTTGTTGGAGATCAAGTCACGAGATAAATGATTTATTTTAGTTGCAAGAAATCTGATAAATGACTGACTACCCAATAATAGAGGAATCTGGATTTAAGTACATTGAATTAGGGCCAGAATCGGATACACCATTGGTCCTGTTACATGGACTATTCGGAACAGCTTCGAACTTTGATGAGGTGATGAAGTATTTTTCGAAAAGACGAAAGGTGTACCTACCCTTGCTACCTATATTTGAAATGTCATTGAGAAAGCTTTCAGTGATGGGCCTGGTCGAGTATGTCAGTTCTTTTATTGATTTTAAAGGGTTGGATCGAATTGATGTATTAGGCAATTCATTGGGTGGCCACCTGGCTTTGTTGTACACCCTCTATTATCAGCAAAAGGTGAGATCAATGATTTTATCCGGCAGTTCGGGTTTGTACGAAAGCGCATTTGGAACTACGTTTCCTCGACGAGAGGATTATGAATACATTAGAAAGAAGGTGCAGTTGACATTTTATGATCCGGAGATTACTACGAAGGATATGGTTGATGAGATTTTTGACGTAGTAAATAACCGTGCCAAGGCTATCCGTATAGTAAAAACAGCAAAGTCAGCCATTCATCATAACGTAGCAGATCAGCTATACAAAATACAGGTGCCCACCCTTTTGGTATGGGGTATTCAAGATACCATAACACCAATTTTCGTGGGTGAGAAGTTCAACGAATTAATTAAGGGTTCGTTTTTGAAAACGATTGACAAATGCGGACACGCTCCGATGCTAGAGACACCCGATGAGTTTAATCAGATCTTAGAGGAGTTCTTAGCAAATCTGGAGTTAGAAAGTGCGAATTCAGAGAAAGGAATCGAGCAAAAATGATCTTAAAACTGAGAAGTCTTTTTCAAGACTAGTGTAAGTTTCTTGCTTATCCGATAGTTTTTGTAGCGTGGGATGTAGATCCCATTCTTTCCCAGTGGCTTTGTTTACCGTTTCTAAAAATTTTGATGGATGCGCAGTTTCAAGGAAGATTACTGAAGCATCGTTTTCTCGCGAGAACTCTTGTGACGCGAGATATCCGACAGCGCCATGCGGATCCAGTAGATATGTATATTTTTGATATACTTCCCTGATCGCATCAATCGTTTGCTGATCATCAAAGGAGTATCCTTGAATATCTTTACGAATATCGTTCCACGTGGAACCATATAGATGCAACATACGGTCAAAATTAGATGGATTGCCAACATCCATCGCATTCGAAAGCGTTGGTATAGAAGATCTTGGATTATATCTTGAGCTCTTGAGATATTGAGGTACTACATCATTTACATTAGTGGCGGCGATAAATTGGAGAACGGGCAAACCCATCCGTTTGGCAATGAGTCCAGCAGTGAGGTTTCCGAAGTTTCCTGAAGGAACACTGAAACACACTGAATTGGTTAGTGTAGAAAGCTGCCGATATCCTTCGAAGTAGTAAAAGGACTGAGGAATTAATCTGACAATATTGATAGAATTAGCAGAAGTTAGTCTAAGTCGCTGAGATAGGAGATGGTCTTGAAAGGCTTCTTTAACCAGAAGCTGGCAATCGTCGAAAGTGCCGTTTATTTCCAAGGCTTGGATATTATGGCCAAGCGTGGTTAATTGCTTTTGTTGAATTGCACTAACCTTGTTTTTTGGAAATAGAATAACTACCTCAATACCTGGAACTTTGTGAAATCCCGAAGCAACCGCCCCACCAGTGTCTCCGCTTGTAGCTACCAGAATTATAAGCTTTTGAGACTCGTCACGATTGTAAAAAGACATTAGCTGAGCCATAAATCTGGCCCCAAAATCTTTAAAAGCAAGCGTTGGACCATGAAAAAGTTCAAGAACCGATAAGGACTCTGTCAACTGGACAACAGGAGCAGGAAATGTTATCGATTGCGTAATTATCTCTTCGATTACTTTATTTGATAAGGAAGGAAAAAGATGATTACAAATTGATATTGATATCTCAGGTAGAGAAAGAAAAGGCAGTTGATCAAAGAAATGCTTAGGCAGCGGATCAAGTGATTTTGGAACAAATAAACTTCCATCAGGAGCAAGGCCCCGGAGGACAGCATCGCGGAGCGAAAAAGCAGATTTGGGATCGTATGTTGTACAAAGTTTCACGTGGAACCATTAGTACACAAATGTACCTTTAAGATTGATTGCAGAAATAAACATTTGGGACTCAATCGCCTGATTTTCTAACAATTGAGTGATTTGCTTTCCACCTGACTCAGCCTGTACAGAGTTGCTATAAAGTGCAAAGATAGATGGTCCCGCGCCAGAAATACTGCAACCAAGTGCTCCTGTTGAAATAGCAAGCTGTTGCATTTCTTCGAAATAAGGAATGAGTCTTGCCCGTTGTGGCTCAATGATGACGTCCTTTAGAGATTTTCTGATCATCTCAAAATTTGATTGAGCAAGCCCTAGGATTAAGGTCGCCAGATTCCCGGATTGCTCAGTATGCTGTTGTAAGGAAACAGTATCCCGAATGATTTCCCTGGCATCTTTTGTCAGAATTGTGATCTCAGGGTGTACGACCAATGCAATCAAGCCCCGAGGTATGGGAACCCTATACCAATCCAATAGCAGATTATCACGAATTAAAATCATTCCTCCCAGCAGGGCAGGAGCAACATTATCTGCATGATATGCACCATCAGCCGCCTGTTCACCAGTCACCGCAAACGGAAGGAGTTCTTGTCGACTCAGGGGTCTGCCCAAAAGCTCATTTACTGCAACTACTGCAGCAGCAGCACTCGCTGCTGACGACCCCAAACCACTTCCGAACGGCATTTTCTTAATGATCTCCAATTCAATACCGGTCTCCTCCTGACCTAGGTGATGGACTAGAGCCGAAGCCGCAACACCAGCGGTGTTCTTATCTATTTCTTTAGGTAAATGCCCTTTATCACCTGATATTCTGGAGATTACCAGACCGGGCAGTTCAGACTCTCTGGCTATAATCTCATCTCCTGGGCCGTCTATCGCAAAGCCCAATAGATCGAACCCACAAGCAACATTCGCCACCGAAGCCGGTGCAAATACTCTGACACCTTTCCTCATATCAAAGATCCAATATGTACAATTTCTGCAAACACACCTGCGGCTGTGACTTCTGCACCAGCACCAGGACCTTGAACCACAAGTGGCCTTTCCCTATAGCGATCAGTAGTAAAAACAATCATGTTGTCGCTGCCACTCAAGAAGTAGAAAGGGCTCGAAGGAGCCACCGCTTCTAAACGTATGGTAGCTTTGCCCTTAGCAAGTTTGGCAATGACACGTAGACGCCGGCCCTTCTTTTCGGCGGCGATTCTCGTCTCTTCGAAATAACTATCAGCCTTCTTTAGAGCCGTTTTCAACTCCCCTAGACTTTTCGCTTTTTGACAATAATCCGGAAGTATGTTTTCGACATCAACGTCTCTAGCCTCTAGGGGAAATCCAGCTTCCCTAGCTAGAATTAACAATTTTCGTTTAACATCTAGCCCATTCAGGTCAATTCTCGGGTCCGGTTCGGTATAGCCGCGTTTTCCAGCCAGAGCAACAGCCTCACTAAAGGTGGTGTCCTTTCCAAATTGGTTGAAAATAAATGATAGAGATCCGGATAACACACCCTCAATCTTCAGGATGCGGTCGCCACTGACGATGAGATTACGTAGTGTTGAAATAACCGGTAATCCGGCACCAACATTGGTTTCAAACCCAAAGTAGACGTTTTTCTGCTCAGCAAGATTCTGGAGTTGCAAATATTGGCGAAAGTCAGATGAAGTGGCGATTTTATTAGGTGTAGAAATGCTTATAGACGATTGCAACACCTTCTCATATTGATCCGGAATAAGCAGATCTGCTGTATTGTCAACGAAAACACTATTAGATAGATTAAATTGAATCATAGTAGCAACAAACTCATCCATATTGCTCTTTCTTGGAGATCGGGATAAACGAGACCTCCAGGTAGTCAGCTTGATTCCCCGAGGGTCAAAAACCATCTTCTTCGTATTGGCCAAGCCCACTACTCGAATTTCGAGGGATCGTTTCTCTTTCAGATACGGTGCTTGCACCCGGAGCTGTCTTAGAAGTGTGCCTCCGATTAAACCAACTCCAACCATGAACAAGTGAATGACCTTAGTGTCTGACAGGAAAAAAGCTTCATGTAGTACATTCAGTGCTTTAGCCTCATTTTCCTGATTTATCACAACAGAAATATTAAGTTCGGAGGACCCTTGAGCTATTGCTACCGCGTTAATTCCGTTGTTACCCAGCGCTGTAAGCATTTTCCCTGCAATCCCCGGTGTGAAGCGCATATTCTCTCCGATGATAGCGATGATGGACAAATTTTCTTCCACTTTTACCATTGATACTGTGCCACGGCTCATTTCCAATTCAAACTCTCTGTGGATCTGTTTACGTGCTTTGCGAATATATTCAGGGAAAATTGCAAAACTAATGGAGTGCTCTGATGAGCCTTGTGTTATCAGGATGATATTGATTCCAGCCGAGGCCAGAGAGTTGAACAACCTTCCTGCAATTCCAGGCACCCCAAACAGCCCACTGCCTTCGAGTGTCAACAAAGCAATATTGGACATCGAAGAAATACCTTTCACAGCCCGCTCGTCTGTCACTGATTTCTCTTCACTTATACGGGTGCCATTGGCAGTAGGATCGAAAGTGTTTTTAATGAATATGGGGATCTTAGACTTCAGTGCCGGCTGCATCGTCGGCGGATAGATCACCTTGGCTCCGAAATGTGACATTTCAACAGCTTCTGCATAGGTCATTTTCGGTATAGTGAAGGCACTGGACACACGAGAAGGATCTGCCGTTAACACTCCTGTTACGTCGGTCCATATCTCAATACCATCTGCACCAATGGCAGATCCAACTAAGGCAGCAGTATAATCAGATCCACCCCTTCCCAAGGTTGTGGTGAGGCCACCTTTCGCTGAACTTATGAATCCGGTTATGACCTGTAGGTTCTTATTTGTTTTGAAATGCTGCTGAATATTCTTGTTGGTGGCATCTATATCTACCTGAGCTCTGCCAAAGTCTTTATTAGTCTTGATCAGTTCCCTGGCATCTACATAATTCACGGCAACCTTTAATTCCTGATTGAGGTACGCACTGATCAACATTGCACTGCTTCTTTCGCCAAAACTCAATGCGTAATCAACAGTCCGGGGTGTAGCCTCTCTCACTAAATATACGCCTTGCAAAAGCTGCTCTAGGGTGTCATGGAGTTCTCTAATCAATCTTCGGATCTTCGCCTGGGACCTCTTCTGAAAAAGCTCGACGATGACTTTGTCATGATTGGCACGGAACTTTTCTAATACTATCTTATATCGATGGTCTCCCTTTGATGCCTTTCGACAGGCATCTGCAAGTTGGTCGGTTGAATGACCAATTGCTGACACGACCACTGCTCGGCAGCGATGATGTCCTTTCAGCCGAGTCTCTAGAATCCCGGCAACCATTTTTATTCTTTTGGCATTCGCCAAGCTCGAGCCCCCAAACTTCAAAACACGCATCTTAGTAATTGATAAACAGCCACTAATACATTATGAAAATCAGAATATATAAATAGAATCGTTGGCAAAGATAATAAGACTATAGAATTGACTGAAACTTTGAGAAATCAGTGAAGGATCAGTGGAGAATTTGTCAGGATTCTAAGAAAAAATGGATAAATTTTGAAGATACAGATCTTCTTGTTTCGTCATCTGTTGCCTATCGGCATCCTCTTTATCCTCGTAACCACATAGGTGCAAGACTCCATGAATCAAGACCCGATACAATTCTTGCGTTACCTCCCCGTTTCCATACTCTCGCGCATTTTCAATAACACGATCTATACTTACGAAAAGATCTCCTTCGATAGGATTATTCTGGTATGGAAACGCGATGATGTCTGTATAACATTCTTTGTCAAGGTACCTAGAATTGATCTCCTGCAGATAGGGATCGGAACAGAAGACCACCGTAATAGAAAGCACAGCTCTGGACTCGGCATGACAGGAATCAAGCAACCACTGAGATACAATATCTTCAGCCAGGCTAAAGGGAAGATGTTTTAGATATTCAAAATGAATTGTTTTCCCACCATCAGGTTGATAGTTGGGAAACTCTGTCATACGTCAAAGTTGATAATTACCGTGCGGCCATTGTTGGCAAAACGTATGCGATCTGATAGTTGCCGCATTAGGAAAACACCTCTGCCTCCTGTGTTTTCCAAGTTTTCGACTCGTGTTGGGTCAGGAATACTCTTGTAATCAAAACCAGTTCCTTCATCTGAAATCTTTAAAGTCAGACCAATCTTCTTTTCGTAAGTATGGTCAATAACCACGTTTTTGGTTCGATTTTGACCATTTCCATGTATGATGGCATTGTTCACTGCCTCCGTGAGGCTAATCAAAATATCAGGATACCGCTCAGCACAAATATCATACTTACGGGCCAATCTCTCTACAAAAATCTCCAATTCACCAATACTATCAGGACACGACGCCAATTTCAACATAATCAGTTCGCTTTTAGTGATTTATAGTATTCTTCAACAAGCTGTTTGTAGTAAGGTTTTAGAGAGGGTGATATAGTCTTGAAGGGCTCAATTTGAGACTCTCTTTCCTTTATATATTTTTCTATTGAAGGAGGCAAAGGTCGATCTTCTACAACTCCTGTCTCAGATTCACGTTTATTTTCGAATTCCCGCTCCCGCTCCGCTCTTTCAGACTCCAGAAGACGGGTTAAAATCTCTTGTTGCCTCTTCAACATCTCATTGGTTAACCGTTTATTGACCAATTGAGTTTCAATATTGTCCATTTCTTGCAAAATTTCCTCTAATTCTTTAGATCCTTGACCAAGTTGTTGCTTGGCATTTTGAATCTCCCTAAGTGCCTTTCTCAAAGCAGCCTGTTTAGCAGCCATCTTGGCGAATTCTTCGCTCGAACCTTCCCTGATTCCCTCTTTCATGCCGTCTTTCATCTCTTTTATCTCTCCATTGAGATTTTTTTGACCCTCGCTGATTTTATCCATTGGCACCCCGGCACCATCCTTTGGATTTGAATTGCTTCCGGGCTTTGTGCACATTTGCTGCCCTGACATCATTGAGGCCATCTGCTGCTGCATTTGATTCATCGATTCGCTAAACATGAGAGCAAGATCATTGACATTTTTCATCGTGCGCTGCTGGTGCTCTGTGGCTTGTGCTTTTTTTCTGTCCTCCAACTGCCTCAGGCTCTTGCTCATGTGACTATTCACATCAGTCACCTTTTCCAATACGAACGACTCAATCTGAAACACACGCTGACTTAGCGCCTTTAAGCTGTCTTCGATCAGTAAAAAATCATCCTTTAACTTGTTTTGTTGCTGAACCAGTTCAATATATCTGGGAGTACTTGTATTTGTCTTATTAATCTCCTCGATCAAATCTTCCTGATCAAAAGAAAGCCCCACCAGATTCTCTAATAGTTGGCGCATGGCTTTCATGTCTTCAGCCATTTGTTGCATATCACTCTGCTCCATCTGCTGCTGCATCTGCTGAGCGAGGTCTTGCATTTTTTGACCAGCATCTTTTTGTGATTCGCTTGCCTTGTTGTTTTGGTTTTCTTGAAGTTGCTCCAGGCTCTCATTCAATTTTTGCTGAATATCCTGCATTTCTTGTTGTGGAGATTCTATGTTTTTAGGAGTCCCAAGTTCCTCATTCCTTTTCATGAGTTCTTCCATCTCCTTCTTGATATCTTCAAAAGCCTTGTTGATATCTTCTTGTTTCTTTTCTAATTCTTGATTCGAGTTTTCTTCATTGGAATCACTCTCGTTTTCTTGCTCTTCGGATTGCTTGGTCTCTTCAGAAAGCGCCTCTTCTTTCTTACCCAACTCTTCGAGTTTTTCCAACTGTTGGCCTAGATCGCGCTCTAGTTCCAATTGCTTGAATAACTCCATTAGGCGCTCCAGTTCCATATTGAGCTCTTCATCGTTCATCTCCATCTCCTCCATCATCTGTAGAGCATCATCCTTGTTTAGTTCCTCCATCAACTCACGAATTTTATCCATCAATTCCTGAGTCTCGTCATCAAGCAACTCTTCAAATAGTTCCTGCATCTTTTCCTGCTTCTCCATTTCGTCCTCCTCTAGCTGATCAAATTCCTCCTGGTTCTCGAGGTTTTCGTCATATTTCTGTTTGGCATCTTCTAGCTCTTCCTCTAGACTCTTCTGTCGATCAAGCAGATCTTCCAACTCTTTCTTCATCTGCCAATCCAAAGATTTTTCCTGAAGCATTTTTTCCCTCAATGACTGAAAGTCCTTCTTGATTTTCTCAGATTCCGTCTTTGCTTTTTCAAGGGATCGTTTAATATCCTCTTCGTTTGCATCTTCCTGCTTTTCAAATTCCTCTACAGTAGGTTTGGCAAAGGTCAGCATTGCTGACTTACTGCTTTTGCTGCCGTTTACGCCGTCATTGTCAAACACTTCGAAATAGTAGTGTACTTCATCACCCGGAGCCAAATCCAAGCCGTTCAGGTCAAACACTCTATCAAAGTTTATTCTCTTTCCATCTGGCTCATTCATGTCCTCTACAAAAGGGTCACCTTTTGGTGCTCCGCTGTTGAAAACTTGATAATTGAAAGTGAGCCTTCGAAGCCCATAGTCATCAGAAGCATCGCCAACTAAATAAACCAACCTCGATTCAGTGCTGTCTAAAAATGGTTTGACAGAAATACTGGGGTATAGATCCGGCACGACGGAAATAGAATACCCAACAGAATCACTTTTTGGTAGTAGATCATTCCCAACGACAATTCGATAGTCAGAATTACGAAATACCCGGGCACCAAATGTAAAGAGGCCCTCACCCAGTCGCTTAGCTGGGCTATTTGCTTCGTTGGCCATCACAAACGCCATTTCATCGGTATTGACGGCATTGACCAGCCAATCAATCTGAGTGCCCTGGGGGACGACCAAATCCCCAATATTATTGAGTGATTCATCTGGCCTTCCTATATAGGCAGGATAATCAAGGGTTGTCTGAAAGTCCAGGATATTAGGTTTTTTCAGAACATGCAGATTGTAAGGCTTCGACTCAACCCCATCAGCGGAAAAATTGAATTCCTGATCCTTCTGCACATTGTTGAATACATATCCAAACGAACCCGCTGATATCTTCTTCAGTCTATATTGAAACCCATTGATTACAATAAATGCATCATCCGGAACGTAGTCCCCCTCAACCATGACGTTGAGTGCAAAGTCTTCATATTGCGGCACATCGAGACTTGGATTGGAAATGTGAAACGAAAAAGGAGCCGCTTTCTCAAAAACTTGATTATTTCTGATAATACGATTAGTAGGATCTTTGATTAAACTAGGTGCAGCAATCAATAAACCTAATAATAGTAACAGGGGAGGCAAAGCATAGCGTAGATACTTGCGATTGTCAGATAGATCAATAGCTGACTGGAAAGGGATCGGACGGATCTGCTGGGTCTTCTGTTCAATACTGGCAAGTATGAGGTCTCTCGAGGCTTGCGTGTCTGCCTGTTTCTTCAGTTGAAGAATATTTATAAGCTTATCCTTGACATCAGTAAAATGGTTTCCAATTATCTCTGCAGCTTGTTCATGGCTTATAATTTCTCCTAATCTGAAATAATGAATTAGAGGAGATAGAACCCAACGACCAAGTGATACTCCGGCGATCGCAAGAAAGCCGAAAAGCAGAATCTTGCGTACAGTGGTATCGAAGTAGAAAAAATGCTCCGCAAGGGCAAAGAGTAGAAAACATAACACGATTGCACCAACACTATACAAAGCTCCCCGGATCAACTTATTAATGTAATACTTGCGAATAAACTGATCGAGCTTTTCGATAAGCAACAGGTAACTACTCTTATTCTGATTCATAAGTTAGCTTTCTCCAAAATGACTATAAATTAAAAACGCTCCATGCTTTGCCAAATCTCCAATTCAAACAAATTAATTCACACCTTATTGCCTTTTCAAATAATTGAAAGATTGGTTAGTTGCCTTGCAAAGCTCTTATCAAAATTAGACAAATAAGTTAAACCCTTTCAAGCAATGACGCAATAGCACCATCAATCTACTAATTAACGTCAATCCCCTCTTTTTTGAGGCGCTTGGGTCAAAATAAAGTTGTCGTAGAGCAAACAGTCTCCC
>Ga0224512_10003398_pt1 | contig 14061 bp, 11 predicted proteins | sample SF_May12_sed_USG_4_FD_169103 | JGI IMG/M metagenome (GOLD analysis project Ga0224512, IMG submission 169103) | Sediment microbial communities from San Francisco Bay, California, United States - SF_May12_sed_USGS_13 | ecosystem: Environmental > Aquatic > Marine > Sediment | place: USA...
GGCGTGCCAACCATCGGCATAGCGCGATCACCCAGCCGACGATAATACAAGAGCCGCGCCATGGCGCGATGGTCACCCTGCAGTTCATCCCGGCCGTAGCCGGATAGACTGAATAGTCCACCAAGCTCAAATGCATCGAGAGACGTCTCACCGGATTGGCTGACACTGCCCAGGTCCCACCAGTGCAAAACCGTGTTCTTGCCCCAGGTCTGCGGCTTTAGGAACACCATTTGAGCGATGTCCGCCGTTAGGTCTGCGCCAAATCCTTCGCGCAATCCCAGCCATCCTGCCTGGGCATATGTTCCGAAGCGCGGGATGGCGATGCGGTCGATCGTGTCGTAGCCGAAACCCAACGTAAAACTGGTCACATTGCCCGAACCGGTGCCAAGTGCCGGGTCACCAATGCGAACATCCTGATCTGCGAATGCACGTGCCAGCGTCAAACGTAGTTCACCCCAGTTGCCAAATTTTCTACCGGCACCGAGAGAGAGCTGGGTTTCCTCAGAAAGAAACTCAGCAATTTGATTGCCACTGTCAAAGAGACCCTGGTTTGAACGTTGGTAACTTACGCGGGGATTTACAAACCAGCGCGATGCGAAATCCAGCGGTTGATACATTTCCACGGTGATATGGGGGTTTTCACCCACCACGGCATCGACACGTAACTCTCCGCCCCTTGCGTTGATCTCGGCCTTGGTTAAACGTGCGGCGAAGTTGTAGCTGCTGTTTCCGTCGAAGTCATCCTCCAAGTTGACGCCAAACCGAAGGTAGTTGGGGCCCCAGCTCTTGGCGCTGCTTCGGACCACCAGCAGGTTCTCCGCATCGTGTCTCTCAATGGAATAGTCCACGGTCTCAAAGGTATCGAAGCCGTAGATATCGGCGATGTCTGCATTGAGCTGTTCCAAATCCAGAGCCTCGCCGCGTTGTTCCGATAACCGCGCCTCCAGCACTTTGGCGGAAAGTTGCGATTCGTTCTCGATAACAACCTGATGGATCACCGGAGGCTCCCAGCGAGCCCGTTGCAACGACTGGCGGTGCGCTGCGTAGACCTGCTCTGACACCGAAAAGCGTTTTAGCTTGTCCATCGACTGCCGTGCTGCTACTTCACCCAAACGTATCGCTTGCATCGACTGATCGAACGATTGAAAGCTGATGCGGCCAAGTTCAGGCGCAATCAACACGTCCTCATCTGTCATTAGCCGTTTTTGTTCCTCGGTACGTGCTCGCCCCATGATCGTGGTCATTTGCTTCATTATCTGCAGCGCGGAATCCAGATCTACCTCCTCCGCGAGCAGCGTGCCGACATCGACAACAATCAACACATCAGCGCCCATTGACCTGGTGATTCCGACCGGAAGATTATTGGTGACTCCGCCGTCGATCAGCAGGCGACCGTCGATCCGGACGGGCTTGAGGAGTCCGGGCGCGGACATGCTCGCACGAATCGCCTTTGGGAGATCGCCGGAGCCTAAAACCACTTCCTGACCGTTGACAAGGTCTGTCGCGATAGTCCGAAAGGGAATAGGCAATCGATCAAAATCGCTGATGTTGGCGACTGGAATTAGCAGCCTTCTCAATTCCAGCGTAAGGTTTTGACCCTGCATGATGCCTTGCGGAATAATCAAACCCTCTTTATTCACACCAACTTCAAAGTCAACCAGGAATCCGAAGTCGTCAGTCTTTCGACGATACGAGCGTTGCGCGCGGGGTGGCCGATCAGACAGCAGCACAGGCCAATCCGCGTCCTGAAAGATACGCTCGAGCTCGGCGGCACTTGTGCCGGATGCGTACAGACTGCCGACCATTGCGCCCATACTGGTGCCCGCGATGTAGTCGACCGGTATCCGCATTTCGTCCAGTACCTTGACAACGCCAACATGCGCGACACCACGTGCGCCGCCGCCACTCAACACCAGGCCAATCGTGGGTCGGGCTGTATCGCCTGTCTGGGCAAGACCGGATAGCGGCAGCATGATAAGAGCAACTGCCGGGACAATCCTGAGAAATTGGTTAAGCACGATTGCTCTATTCCTGGAATGGCAAGTCCGTGAGCCTGCGGCGCACGTATCGTGCGAGATTGCATCCCCGGACCGCGACGAACCGAAAGTCGCCTTATATCCCGTAGCATGAGCGAGTCGATGTTTGAATACGGAGATACCGCAAATTGGGGTCTCGACTGACTGTTTAGGTCTGAACCACATGTGGCCGAGTATCTCCCATCTCTCTTACCCGAAGCGGCCGGCAATAATGTCGAAATTGGCGACTTCTGACCGACCGCTTCGGGTAAGGGCAGATGTTCAATGAATGGACCTGCCCAAATTCGTTGCCAAACGTCGGCTACGTGCTCAATAGCTGCCGTCCCGGCGATTTTCTTGCTGACTCGCAGGGATCAGGCGGACAATGCCGCAAGCTGGTCGGCCTGGTACTCGTTGATTAGCGGCTGCACAACCTGGTCGAGATTGCCTTCGAGTATTTCGTCGAGTTTGTACAAGGTCAGATTGATGCGGTGATCCGTGACGCGGCCTTGCGGAAAATTATAAGTACGGATGCGCTCGGAACGATCGCCGGAGCCGACGAGCAACTTGCGCTGTGCCGCTTGCTCCGTGGCCTGTTCCGTGACCTTGGCGTCGAGCAGCCGCGCCTGCAACAGCGACATCGCACGCGCCCGGTTCTTGTGCTGCGAGCGTTCATCCTGACACTCGACAACGATGCCTGACGGCAGGTGCGTAAGGCGTACCGCGGAGTCTGTTTTGTTGACGTGCTGACCGCCGGCGCCCGATGCGCGGTAGGTGTCGACGCGCAGGTCGGCCGGATTGATTTCCTCGGCCTCTACCTCATCGGGCTCCGGCAGCACGGCGACGGTGCAGGCCGACGTATGAATGCGGCCCTGCGATTCGGTCGTCGGCACGCGTTGCACGCGGTGGGCTCCTGACTCGAACTTGAGCCGCGCATAAATGCGGCTGCCCGTTATGCGGCTGATGATCTCCTTGTAGCCGCCGTGCTCGCCTTCGCGAGCGCTCAGGATCTCGACGGACCATCCCATGGTCTCGGCGTACTTGGAGTACATGCGAAACAGGTTGCCGGCGAAAATGGCGGCTTCGTCGCCGCCGGTGCCGGCGCGCACCTCGAGGTACACATTTGCCTCGTCATACGGATCTGGCGGAATCAGTGACTTCTGCAAATCCAGCAGCAGTTTGTCCCGACGCGCCGTCAACTCCTGCAACTCGTCCTGGCCCATCTCGCGGATTTCGCTGTCGGCGTCATCTGCCATTTCCTTCGCGGACGCGATATCTTTGTCGACCGACTCGAACTCGCTGAACAGCTTCACGATAGGTTCGATGCGCGCGTACTCCTTCGAGAGATTACGGAACTGATTCTGATCCGAGATGACGTCTGGGTCCGCCAGCAGTCCTGCGATTTCTTCAAATCGGTCGCGTACAGATTCGAGCTTAAAGCGTATAGAGTCCTTCACGTCAGCAGCCTTCAGTCGTTATCGATGCCGAAAAGGGTTCGGGTCGCTTCGATGATCTCGATTTCCGACGCTTCGCCGGCCTCGCGAAGTCGCACGCTTGGATTGTGCAGTAGCTTTTTCATCAGAGAGGCCGTCGCGAATTCGATGACCTCGCGGCTATCGACGCCCTTGTCCAGGCGCCGCTGCGCTTCTTTTAATACGCCGTCGCGAATCGTTTCGCCTTGTTCCCGAAGGGCGGTGATAATAGGAGAGACCTGCTTGGCCCGCTCGATGCTCAGATAGCGCCGGATTTCGTCGTCAAGAATGTGGTGAGCATCCACTGCCGCGGCCTCGCGATGCGTCTGTCCATCCTGAATGACTTTCTGCAGGTCATCGATCGTATAAAGATAGACATCGCTGAGTTGTGCAACGTCGGGCGCGATGTCCCTCGGTACCGCAATGTCGACCGCAAAAATCGGTTTGTGCTTACGAAGTTTCATCGCGGCTTTGATCTGGTCGCGAGTGACAATGGGCTCAGGGCTGGCCGTAGAGGTGATCAAAATATCGGCCTCCGGCAGTGTGCCCACGAGTTCCGACAGCGGCAGCGCAAAGCCGCCGAATTTGCCGGCAAGCCGCCGTGCCTTGTCAACGTCACGGTTGGCGACGAACAGCCGCCCAAGGCCCTTACCGGTCAGATGCCTGGCGAGTAGTTCGACCGTCACGCCCGCACCGACGAGCAATGCGGTGTGTTGCCCAAAGCCAGCGAAAAATTGTTGTGCGAGGCTGACTGCGGCCGACGCGACAGAAACAGGATTGGTGCCGATCTCGGTGTCCGTGCGAACCTTCTTGGCAACCGAAAACGTGTGCTGGAACAGCCTGCTGAGCTGCTTGCCCACCGTGCCGGATTCTTGCGCCTGGCGGTACGCGTCTTTCAGCTGGCCCAGAATTTGCGGCTCGCCGAGGACCATCGAATCGAGACCGCAGGCGACGCGGAATATATGGCGCAGCGCCTCATCGTCGTCGAGTGTGAATAAAGATTCGCCGAAGCCGGGATCGAGATTGCGCTCGTTGCGCAGCCAGGCCTCGAGTCGCTCACGCCCGCCATCGCTGGTAATGACGTAGAACTCGGTGCGATTACAGGTCGATAGCAGTACGGCCTCATCTACGCCTTCTATTTCAGTCAGGCGCACGACTGCCCGGCCAACCTCATCACCCGCGAAAACGACTTGCTCGCGAATTTCAACAGGTGCCGTGTTATGGTTCAGCCCGAGTATTTGCAGCCGCATAAGCGATAATTGTATGCGAACTGACGGCTCAGTTCCTTGTCTGTGTTACCGATGCAGCGCAAAATCGCGGTTGCACTTTGACTGATCTGTAGAGTAGTAATGCACCACTTCCCAAGACGAACAGCCGCTTTCGCAATGCTCGCGGCACTGATCCTTGCGATCTCGCCATTCTCGCGCGCGGACGAAGACGTCTCGGATGCCGCCTCGGAGCACATACTACAGGCCGAAATCGCGCTGAATGCTGATGAGTATCTGCGGGCGGCGATCGAGTATCGCAAGGCCGCCGAACTGAGTGACAGCGCCGAGGTCTCGCGCCAGGCAACCCGCCTGGCTTTCGAGTTCGGTTTCAACGACGAAGCGCTGATCGCGGCAAAAAGATGGCTCAAACTGGATCCTGACAGCGATGAGGCGCTGCTGCATGTGGCACAGACCCAGCTTCGCGGAGGCGACATACGCAATGCGCGCCGAAGTTTCAAGACGCTGATCGAGCGCGGCGACCAGCCGACCGAGCAGCGGATCTATTCCCTGGTCGCGTTCCTATCTAGCGAAGACCCGAAAATAGCCGATGAACTGATGCGGGCACTCGCCAAGCCTTACAGTGATTCGGCGATCGTGCAGTACGCGATGGCTGCGGTGTCCTTGCAGGCCGATGATCTGGATTTCGCCATGGAGCATGCGCAGCGTGCGATCGAGCTCGACCCTGAGTGGCTCCAGGCCAAACTGCTTTATGCTCGTGTCTTGCTCATGTCCGGAGAAAGCGATAAAGCGATCGACTACACGGCTCGTATTATTGGTGACGATCCTGACCCCGACCCCGATGCGCGGATGGAACTCGCGCTGATGTATATGACTGCCGGGCGTGACGAAGATGCGTTGAGTCAGGTCAACCAGGTGCTTCTCGAGCGGGCATCGCGAACCGACGCGCTGCGGATGATGGCGATCATCAATTTTCGGCAGAACAATCTCGATGCCGCCTGGGCCGATTTCGAGGATCTCTTGGAAAGCGGCGACTACACGGCGGACGCGCTGTTTTACCTTGCCCGTATCGCCGACTATCGCGAGGAATACGACAGGGCGATCCGCCTGTACTCCGAGGTGAAAGTTGGCCAGAACGCGGTGATTTCACAGCGGCGCGCAAGTGCGCTGCTGGCTTACGAGAACGACGATCCCGATGCAGCGCTGCGTCATCTCAATGAGTTTGCCGACAGTCGACCGCGCTATGCCGTCGACATGGTGCTGGCCAGCGCACAGCTGCTGGCCTCGCTCGGGCGCCATACCGAGGCGCTTGCTGATTATGACAGGGCGCTCACCTATCGGCCCGATGACGAGTCTGTTGCGCTTGGCAGGGCGGAGCTCTTGCTGCGCATGGATCGACTGGATGACTCGATCAACGCCTACCGCCAGGCGGCACAACGTTGGCCGGACAGCTCCGTCACACTAAATGCGCTAGGCTACACGCTTGCGGATCGCACCGATGAATACCGCGAGGCAGAAAAACTGATTCGCCGGGCGCTCAAATACGATCCGGACAGCCCGGCGATCATCGACAGCCTCGGCTGGGTTCTGCACAAGCTTGGCAGACATGAAGAAGCGCTGGTGCAGCTTGAAACGGCTTATGAGAGGTTCCCGGATCATGAGGTTGCGGCGCATCTTGTCGAGGTACTCGCCGCGCTCGAGCGGCGGGACGAGGCGTTGGAACTGCTGGCATCTGCAGAGCTCGAAGATCCGGAGAGCGATCTCTTGAAAAGCGTCCGTGAGCGCCTGTTCCCTGAAACTCCCTGATCGGATGCGGCCGTTTGCGCTTGCAGTCGCGGCTGCATTGCTCATTTCGGGGTGTGCAACTCCGCGCAGCGCTTTGCTTCCCGAAATCGGGAGTTGGGACGCGCGCACCCGCGTGCTCGGCATGCTCGAAGATTGGGAATTCAGTGGCCGCATCGCGGTCAAGACAGCAGACGATGGTTTCAACGGCAAGCTGCGCTGGGCGCAAAACGACGACGAATTCAGCGCGACTGTCAGCGGTCCGCTGAGCATTGGCAAAGTCCGGATCGAGGGCAACGAGCGCGGGTTCGTCATCATTGATAAAGCCGGTGTGCGGAGTCATCTCGACGAAGTCGAACTCGAACTTCGCTACCGTTATGGCTGGACGATCCCGGTCGAGAGCCTGCGCTATTGGGCGCTTGGCATACCGGATCCGTTGGCGCCGGCGAAAACCGAGCTCAACGCGGCAGGGCAGCTCGCGAGTCTGACGCAGCGCGACTGGTCGGTCAGTATTTCACGGTACGCAGATGGCGGTGGCCAGCTTATGCCGAAAATGCTGACGGCCGAAAACGCTGACACGAGAGTGAGGCTCGTGATCGATCACTGGATTTTCTTCGAATAGCGCCGCACAATTGCGCCGCACGTGCACCGTACTGGGGCGTAGCCAAGTGGTAAGGCATCGGGTTTTGATCCCGTGTACCGCAGGTTCGAATCCTGCCGCCCCAGCCATCTGAATCGAGAGGGGAGATTCGTGGATCCGGCATCAACGGCAGTTTTTTCGGGCAACGCGCACCCGAAACTGGCCCATGATATTGCGCGCTACCTGCATCTCCCGCTGGCGCGTGCATTGGTAGGACGCTTCAGTGACGGCGAAATAAACGTCGAAATCCTCGAAAACATCCGCGGCCGTGAGACCTTTATCATCCAGCCGACGTGCCCGCCGACCTCGGAAAACCTGATGGAACTCCTGGTCATGGTCGACGCGGTCAAACGTGCCTCGGCCGCGCGTATTACAGCGGTTATTCCGTATTTCGGGTTTGCGCGCCAGGACCGGCGCCCTCGCTCTGCACGGGTGCCCATTACGGCAAAGCTGGTGGCCAAGCTGATTGTCGTCGCCGGTGTCGACCGCGTCCTGACTGTCGACCTGCACGCGGATCAGATCCAGGGATTCTTCGATATCGCCGTCGATAATGTCTACGCGTCACCGCTGCTGCTCGGCGAAGTCTGGAAGCAAAAATTCGACAATATGGTCGTTGTCTCGCCGGACGTCGGTGGTGTTGTCCGTGCACGCGCCCTGGCCAAACGGCTCGATGACGCGGACCTCGTCATCATCGATAAACGCCGCCAGAAAGCGAATCAATCCGAAGTCATGAACATAATCGGCCAGGTTGATAAAAAGAACTGCATCATGATGGACGATATGGTCGATACTGCAGGGACGCTGTGCCACGCCGCTGCTGCCCTGAAAGACAATGGCGCGGCCAGCGTGCATGCGTACATTACCCATGCCGTGCTCTCGGGGTCGGCCGTTGAGCGCATTACCAATTCGGCGCTCGATGAGATCGTCGTCACCGATACGATTCCGCTTACTGCCGGCGCTCGGGCGTGCCGCAAGATTCGCCAGCTCTCTACTGCCGAACTGCTCGGCGAGACGATGCGGCGCATATCGGACGAGGAATCCGTCAGCTCGATGTACGTCGACTAGCCGATCCTGCAAAGCTTGGTGTCTGGCCGCACATGCGTTAAGATGCGCGCCCCAGACCGGAATGGTCGCAGTTTTGGTCGGGCTCAGGCTCGAATTTAATCGAGCAAAATCAATCAGATAACGGAGTTCAGTCATGGCTGAAAAATTCGATCTGATTGCGGATATGCGTGAAGACACAGGGAAAGGTGCGAGCCGCCGCCTGCGTCATCAGGGTAAAGTACCCGCAATCATCTATGGCGCCGGCCGTCCGCCGCGCTCACTGACATTTGACCATAACAAGGTCCTGCACGAGCTCGAGAACGAATCGTTTTATTCGAGCATCCTGAATATCAAGGTCGGTAACAAGAGCCAGGCCGCAATCGTCAAGGATATCCAGCGCCACCCGTCAAAGCGTCAGATACTGCATCTCGACCTGCAGCGAATCGTCGAAGACGAGGAAATTCGAATGAACGTGCCGATTCATTTTATTGGCGCAGATATCGCAGTGGGTGTGAAGCGGGACGGCGGCAAGGTCTCGCGCCTACGCAATGACGTCGAGGTCGTGTGCCTGCCGAAGCATCTTCCCGAGTATCTCGAAGTCGATATTTCCGCGCTGGAACTCGATGAAATGATGTATCTGTCAGACATCAAATTGCCTGAGGGCGTCGAGATTCCTGAGCTGGCGCAAGAAACGGAACAGAACCAGCCGATTGTGTCGATTCACATCATCAAGGAAGTAGTCATCGAGGAAGAGGTCGAGGCAGAAGCGGTCGAAGGCGAGGTAGCAGAGGGCGAAGAGGCTGCAGCTCCCGCCGAAGGCGAGGCGCCTGCCGACGAACGCGAGTCGAAAGACGACTAGTCATCGCAAGATTGCGAGCAAAAAGACCACCGCTAAGGTGGTCTTTTTGTTTAACATTCGGATCCCATGAGACACCTGAGCATCATTGCTGGTCTCGGCAATCCCGAGCAAAAGTACGAGCGCACGCTGCACAACGCGGGCTTCTGGTTTGTGGACGCGCTCGCGCGCAAATACGGCGGTGAGTTTCGTTACGAGAAGAAATTCGACGCCGAGTACTGCCGCGTGACGATCAAGAGCGACGATATCTGGCTTGTCAAACCGCAGAATTACATGAATCAGAGCGGCCCACCGGTGCGCGCGATACTCGACTACTACCAACTGCATCCAAAGCACCTACTGGTCGCGCACGATGAAATCGATCTGCCACCAGGAACCGTGCGCTTGAAGCAGGGTGGCGGACACGGTGGACACAACGGGATTCGGGATGTCATCCGACATTGTGGCGCAGACTTCATGCGCCTGCGGATTGGCGTTGGCCACCCGGGTGAAAAGAGCAAGGTGACCGGCTACGTGCTTAAACCTGGCTCGGACGATGTCGAAAGTGCCATCGAAAAAAATCTCGATGAGGCCTTGGACGTCATGCCGTTACTGATTGAGGATGGTCTCAACGCGGCGATGAAAGCGCTGCACACGAAGGAAGATTAGGTGGCGATCAAGTGCGGCATTGTTGGATTGCCCAACGTCGGCAAGTCCACGCTGTTCAATGCGTTGACAGCGGCAGAGATACCTGCCGAAAACTATCCGTTCTGTACGATCGATCCGAACGTGGGCGTAGTGCCCGTGCCGGACCCGCGTCTGGGCGTTCTCGAGGGCATCGTAAAGCCGCTGAAGACAATCCCGACCACGATGGAATTCGTCGACATCGCAGGGCTCGTCGCCGGCGCGTCGAAAGGCGAGGGGCTGGGCAACAAGTTCCTTGCCAACATTCGCGAGACGCATGCGATCGCGCATGTCGTGCGCTGTTTTGAAAACGATGACGTGACGCATGTGACGGGAAAGATAAATCCGGTCGACGACATCGAAACCATCAATACCGAGCTGGCACTTGCCGACCTCGAGTCTGTCGAGAAGCAGTTGATCAAAGCCGAAAAAAATGCCAAGACGGCGCAAAAAGAAGAGCTCTACATTCGCGACACGATAAAAAAAGTGAAGGAGCATCTTGACGAGGGTCTGCCCGTTCGTTCGCTTGAACTCGATGACAACGAAAAGAAGGTCGTGCGCAAGCTGCACCTGATTACGGGTAAGCCGGTGATGTACATTGCCAATGTTGACGAAGACGGGTTCGAGAACAACCCGCATCTCGACGCCGTGCGCGACTACGCGGCCAAAGATGGCTCGGAGCTGGTCGCCATTTGCGCTGCGATCGAGGCCGAGATTGCCGTCCTCGATGACGACGATAAGCTAGAGTTTCTCACCGACCTCGGCTTCGAAGAGCCCGGGCTGAATCGCGTGATCCGCGGCGGTTACCACCTGCTCGGATTACAGACCTTTTTTACTGCCGGACCCAAGGAAGTTCGCGCCTGGACAACAAAGATCGGTGCCACCGCGTCGGAAGCGGCCGGAGAAATTCACACAGACTTTCAGAAAGGATTCATTCGCGCCGAGGTTATCGCTTACGATGACTTTGTCGCCGGCAACGGCGAGCATGGTGCGAAGGAGGCGGGTCGCCTGCGCCTGGAGGGTAAGGAGTACATCGTTAAAGAGGGCGATGTAATGCATTTTCGCTTCAACGTCTAATGCCACGCCTGCTGGCTCGATTCCACCTTGTAAAGAGCATAATCGCGTAGTCGTTTCGCCGTGTCGTGTTCGATGTACGGGATGCGTACGCTCCCTGACGCCATATAAAACCGCAAACTCGCCAGGCTCTTGCGACGCTGATACCGGGACTGTGTCACCGTGACGCGCTGTACCTTGCGATACAACAAGGCGACCGTGCGATAACCAACAAGTCCGGAGCGGCGCACGAAGCCGTCGCTGCTGCAGTGGTAGCCGGCACGTCGCCAGTTTTGGTAGATCAGCAGGCTCGAAGCCGACAGCCACAGCAGAAACACGAGACTCGCGGGGCCTATCAAGTTCGAGAAGACGGCAAGACCCACCACTGTTGGCAACAGGCTGATCAACAAGAAGCGCGTCCGCATGTAATTCGGCGAAATCGGAATGAATTCCGGACTCGTCGGTATCTGTATCAGGTCGTCGCCCTCGGGAGCGAGCAGAATCTCTCTGAGGTGGTTGGCCTGCGTCTTGTTGACGAGCGGAATGATAAAATTCTTGTTCTTGCCCTGTTTCTGACTGCTCCTCGCCTGGCGGCCACTGAGCCGGTAACGGCTGAAGCAGCGCATGACGATGCCCTGTTCCAGTCGCAGCGTCTGTATCTTGCCGAGATTCATCGACAGTTCGTGGCTCGTCAGCAGGCCGCCATGAGAACGTAATGTGTCCCCTTCGAGAAACAGCTGGAAGTTGTGATAGCGCAAGAACGCGGCCCCAATCGAAATAAGTGCGAGCAACGCAATCACCGCAAGCGCGGCGGACGTGGCGATGACTGCGCCAGCAGCAATGCTCGTCTGCCATGCGCCGCCTATCGCTTCGTCGACGTAACTGGCAGCGATCTTGTAAACATTGTCGTCCATTCTTTCGATCAGGGGCGACAGTACGGCGAATACGATGAGGGCACGGCGATCCGCGAGGCCGATGCGAATCAAGTCTCGCGAGTCGAGGGACAGAAGTGCGTCGGCATCGGGCCTTGCGTCCGCAACGACCCCATCATCGCCATTGCGTACTTTGCCTATCATTCTGCGCAGCGAATCCGCGAACTCGCGCGTAACGGCCGGAAGATTTCCCTCGTTGCCGGACGAGCCAGCCGTGTCCAGGTTGACGGTCACGAGCCCGAAGTAGCGGAACACGACGTTTTGCTGCGTATTGATGCCCTGAATGCGATCGAACTTGATATCGAGCTGCGTTTTTTTTACGACGCCCTGCCGGATCAGAATCGAATCGTCGATGAGCTGAAAGCGGAAAAACCAATAGTTGAGAACGGAGAGGCTTGTCGAGATGATGAAAAACGCGATGACAGCGAAGACGATCTTCGTCACCAGTTCACCTTCATAGGCGAATATGAAAGCAGCGAACGGCGCGATCGATTGCCACGCATTCTGGCCGATCAGTTTGAGCAGTTTGCCAAAAAAGAACAAAATCGCGAGTGGTGACGTCCGCTGCCATTGCCCAGGCTCAGTGATTTTCAATACTGGCCCCAACTTTATCGAGAATATAAACGCGCAACTGTTCGGCAATGTCGGCGCCGAGACCGGATATGCTGAGGTCGCCGCCGGAGCCTCCCGCCGTAAAGATCTGCAGGTTCGCCAGGCCGAACTTGCGATCCAGTGGCGTGTTGCTCGTCTCGACGTGCTGCACTCGATTGAACGGCACGGCAGTTACGGAGCGCCAGAAGACACCGGACTTGAAGACGATGTCCTTGTCGCGTACGACATAGCCGCGTCGTGGCACGGAGACCAACGGCCAGCTCAGGTACGGTAACGCGAAAATAATCGCAAGCACCCAAAGCGGAACGGTCGGGGCAAATTTTCCTCCGGAGGCAATGGTAGGTACAAACGAGGCGGCCAACAGGACAAACGCGAATATCAGGCGCTCCAACAGCATGCGGCGCACGTAGTGCCGGTGCATCGGTTGCCACTCGAGGTCCTCCATATCGGGTAGGTCGTCAAGTTCGATTTCTGGGTTGCGGAACATCGTTGCTCGATTTCGGGCAAACGCGCATTATACGGCAGCCATGAGAGACCAATTGTTGCTGTTTACCTGGGTGGCGGCGCTGTTATTCGGAAATGCAGCTGCCGAACTGGCGCCGTCCGAGATAACGCAGGTGGTGCTGCTCGGCACCGGTACACCGAACGCCGAGCCGGATCGTTCGGGTCCGGCCGTTGCGATTGTCGTTAACGATACACCGTACATTGTCGATTTCGGTCCCGGTATTGTGCGGCAAGCGACCGCGATGGCGCCAAGCAACGGTGGCCCGATCGCCGGACTCGAGCCAGACAAGCTGGCCTATGCATTTCTGACACATCTGCATTCGGATCACACGCTCGGCCTGCCGGATCTTTTGCTAACGCCGTGGGTGCTGGAGCGGGATCGGCCGCTCGAGCTCTTCGGTCCCGAAGGTACGCGATCGATGGCCGAACATATCCTCGAAGCGTACGACGCTGACATCAAATACCGATTGTACGGCCTCGAACCCGCAAATAATCGGGGCTGGCGCGTTAATGTGCATGAGATAAGCGAGGGCATCGTGTTCGAAGACGACAACGTCAAGGTCGAAGCGTTTCCCGTGCGCCACGGCACCCGGCCAAATGCTTTCGGCTTCCGGTTCGCGACACCTGATCGGGTCATCGTGATTTCGGGCGATGCCGCACCCGACCCGACACTCGAAACCTATGCCAAAGACGCGGATATCCTGATCCACGAAGTCTATTCGGTTGAGGGTTTTCAGCGTCGGGACCCGTATTGGCAGAAGTATCACAGCACGAACCACACCTCGAGCCATGAACTAGGCAAGATGGCGAGTCGGGCGAAGCCCGGGCTGCTCGTCCTGTACCACATCCTCTTTTGGGGCGCCTCTCCTGAAACCGTGCTCAAAGAGGTTCGTGAGAAGTACTCGGGCGAGGTCGTGCTCGGCAATGACCTTGATGTCTTCTAGGCCCACGAGCCCGCTGAAGTGGTCGATCCAGTACAATTATTGACAGTCATTGACTGGATGCGGACAATTCGCTCCCCTCGCGGCTTCATGGCCGCCCGAATCAAGGTGATGTAGCTCAGATGGTTAGAGCGGCGGACTCATAACCCGCAGGTCGGTGGTTCAATTCCACCCATCACCACCAGTCGCAAGGAGGTGTATTCCGGTCACATGGTTTACACCTTATTCCGGACAGATGGTTAACACCTTGTCCGGTACGAACGGATCAGGACCGGGCTCGACCCGGTCCTGTTCTTTATCGAAGAAGCCCAGATCATACTC
>Ga0224512_10003399_pt1 | contig 14051 bp, 11 predicted proteins | sample SF_May12_sed_USG_4_FD_169103 | JGI IMG/M metagenome (GOLD analysis project Ga0224512, IMG submission 169103) | Sediment microbial communities from San Francisco Bay, California, United States - SF_May12_sed_USGS_13 | ecosystem: Environmental > Aquatic > Marine > Sediment | place: USA...
GCCGGGGCTCAGGCTGCGCTTGATAACGATGACCGTGCGCGCCTTGTCCACGTCGATGATCGGCATCCCCGCGATCGGGCTGTTCGGATCGGTGCGCGCGACCGGGTTGACGACGTCATTGGCGCCCAGCACGATCGCGACGTCGATCTGCTCCATCTCCGGATTGATGTGCTGCATCTCGATCAGCTTGTCGTACGGGACGTCGGCCTCGGCCAGGAGCACGTTCATGTGGCCCGGCATGCGGCCCGCGACGGGATGTATGGCAAACACGACGTCAGCTCCCTGCGACTCGAGCAGGTTCATCAGGTCGCGCACCGCGTGCTGCGCCTGCGCGACGGCCATGCCGTAGCCCGGAACGACGACGACGCGCTGGGCGCCGTCGAGCAGCATCGCGATCTCGTCCGCCGACGTCGCCTTGACCGTCTTGTACACCTCGTCTGCGTCCGGCGTGTCCGCTGTCGGCCCCATCGTGCCGAACAGCACGTTGGTCACGGAGCGGTTCATCGCCTTGCACATGATGTTGGTCAGGATGATTCCCGACGCGCCGACGAGTGAGCCCGCGATGATCAAGACCGTGTTGTCGATCACGAAGCCCGTCGCCGCGGCGGCCAGGCCCGAGTACGAGTTGAGCAGCGCGATGACGACCGGCATGTCGGCTCCGCCGATCGAGAGCGTCAGCAGCACTCCCAGGACGCCGCCGACGGCGACGAGCACCCAGAACAGAAGGCTGTTCCCCGGGTTCAGGAAGACGGCCACGCCGAGCGCGAGCGCGGCGACGCCCATCGTCCACTTCAGGGCGTTCATCCCGGGGAAGCGGTCCTTCTTCAGCAGCAAGATGCTGCCGATGACCAGGCCGGACAGCATCAGCACCGCGCCCAGACCGCCTTCCACCTGACCGGCGCCTTCCGCCAGGAAGCCTGCAGCAAGGCCGTACCAGACCGCCACGGCGGCGACTATCGCGGAGAACCCGTACTTGATGACCCGCTGCCACGGGTGCAGCTTCCACTTGACGGCCAGGAACTCGGCCAGCTTGCCGAACGCGACGTAGCTGCCGAAGAAGGTCACGGAGCCGATGATCGCGGTGGCCACGGTGGCGATCTTCATCTGCGGGTCCGCGTCGCCGCCCCCCGCCTTGAGCTGACCCTCGATCGTCCTCAGGGCCGCGATCAGCGCAGCACCGGCGACCAGCACCGACGCTCCGCCGCCGAAGCCGTTGAACAGCCCGACCATCTCGGGCATCGCGGTCATCTGGACCCGGAGCGCCGCGACGGCGCCGATGACGGATCCCACCACCACGGCAACGACGAGGTAGGGCCAGTCGAGCGGTTCGCTGAGCAGCGTCGCGCCGATGGCGAGCGCCATGCCCAGAACGCCGGCCGTGTTGCCTCGCACGGCCGTCCGCGGGTGGCCCATCCACTTGAGATCCAGGATGAACAGGACGGCCGCGACGACGTAGACGATGTCCCTCACGTACGCGGGAATCATGGACGCCCTCTATTTCTTCTTCTTGAACATCTCGAGCATGCGGTGCGTGACGAGGAACCCGCCGACGACGTTGATGGTGGCGAACACGACGGCGACGGCGGCCATGAGCTTCGCCAGCTGCGGGCTGTCCAGCCGCCCAGCCAGCAGCATGGCCCCGATGATCGTGATGCCGGAGATCGCGTTCGAGCCGGACATCAGCGGCGTGTGCAGCGTGGGCGGCACCTTCGTGATCACCTCGAAGCCGACGAAGATCGCCAGCACGAAGATCGTCAGGAACAGGATCAGGACTTCCATCAGTCGGTCCTTCCACGCTCGGCCGCGCCGCGCGTTGCGTCTATGGCCTCGCGCACCATCGGGTGCACGATGGCGCCGTCCTTCGAGACGAGACAGCCGGTGATGACCTCGTCGTCGGTGCCGAGATCGAGAGCGCCGTCGTCGTCCACCATGAGGGCGACGAGGTTGGCGATGTTGCGCGCGTACATCTGGCTCGCGTGGTGCGGGACCGTCGCCGGCAGGTTCGTCGGCCCGACGATCGTCACGCCCTTCTGGACGACCGTCTCGTCCGGACGGGTCAGCTCGCAGTTGCCACCACGCTCGGCGGCCAGGTCGACGACGACCGAGCCGCGCCGCATGCGTCCCACCATCTCGGCTGTGACGAGGATGGGAGCCTTCTTGCCCGGCACGGCTGCCGTCGTGATCACGACGTCGTTCTCCTCGACGGCCGCCAGCATCATCTCCCGCTGCTTCGCGTAGAACTCCTCACCGAGCGCCTTGGCGTAGCCCCCTTTGTCTTCGGCCTCCTCGGCCGGAAGATCCATCTCCAGGAACTTCGCGCCGAGGCTCTCCACCTGTTCCTTGACCGCGGAGCGCACGTCGTAGGCGCGGACGACCGCCCCCAGCCGGCGGCAGGTGGCGATGGCCTGCAGGCCGGCGACTCCGGCCCCGAGAACGAGGACCCCCGCGGGCTTCATCGTGCCGGCCGCGGTCATCATGAGCGGGAACATCTTGGGGAGGTGCATCGCCGCGAGCAGCGAGGCCTTGTACCCGGCGATCGTGGCCATCGAGCTCAGGGCGTCCATGTTCTGCGCCCGCGTGATGCGCGGGACGAGCTCAGTCGCGAGCAGGACGACTCCGCGGCGCGCGAGCTCCTCGGTCCGGTCCAGGGCGCCGAGGGGGTCGGCGAAGCCGACGAGCGCCTGGCCGGCTCGCAGCAGGTCCAGGTCGACCCTTCCCTCGACTGCGTTCGCGCCGAACGTGCGGACCTGTGCGATGACGTCGGCCTTCGCGAACAGGTCGCTCCGCGAGCTCGCGATCTTCGCGCCCTTCTCGACGTACTGCTCGTCGGAGAAACCCGCGTTCTGACCGGCACCCGACTCGACGATCAGCTCGACGCCGGTCTTCCCGTAGCCTTGCGCGACGCCGGGAGTGGCGGCGACGCGGAACTCCCCCGGATACGTTTCGCGTGGAACTCCCAGAATCATGGTTGCCCTTTCCGCAAGCGATCGGGCCGACTGTACCAGAGGAGTCGCGACGGATGTAACGGTGAAAAGCGCGGGGCCATGAGTCCGTCTCCACGTGTCCCGCTCGGACAATTCTAATCTCGAATCAATGCGACGAAGCGGGCGCGAGGCAACCTGATTCAACGATCGCTAAATGACTATTTTCAGCCGTAAGCCTGGGAGGCCTCCTGTTCGTCACCTAAGATCCCCAGCGTCCATCGACACCGGGACGGACCGCTCACCGGAGGGGCCGTGCGGCAGGGGCGCCGGGCGAGACCAGCCGATCTCGCACCGTTTGCGCGGGCCAAGAGACATAAGCAGGACTGCTTGACATTCGCCGGGCCGGGGATACGATGCGCCGCGTGACGGATCGAGGGACCGACAGCACGCCTTACGTGTTCCCGAAATGGGCCAACGTGCTGCGGCCAGCGCTCGCGCTGTCCGTCATCGGCCTCCCGCTGTACCTGACGCTCCTGGTGACGTTCGGATTCTCGGCCCGGACGCTCAACGTCGGCTACGCACCGGAACAGCCCGTCCCCTACTCCCACGCGCTCCACGTCGGAGAGCTCGGCATGGACTGCCGTTATTGCCACTCCACCGTCGAGCGCTCCCGGCACGCGGCGATACCTCCGACGGAGACGTGCATGAACTGCCACACCCGCATCCGCGCCCAGAGCGAGAAGCTCGCGGCGGTGCGGGTCAGCGCGGAGACCGGGGAGCCGATCCCCTGGGTTCGCGTGCATGACTTGCCGGAGTACGTCTACTTCAATCACGAGTCGCACGTGAGCGCCGGAGTGAGCTGTGTCTCCTGCCACGGACGCGTCGACACGATGGAGGTCGTGCGCACCGTCCAGCCCCTCTCGATGAGCTGGTGTCTCGACTGTCACCGCAACCCCGATCCGCATCTCAGACCGCTGGACCGCGTGACCGATCTGGCGTGGGAGCCGGAGGACCGGGTGGAGACGGGGCGGCAGATCCGCGAGGCCACGGGTGTGAGTCCGAGCACGGACTGCTGGGCGTGCCATCGATGAGCGAGAGGGGCAGCGGAGAGCGCTACTGGCGCAGCCTGGAGGACCTCGGGGACGACCCGCGGTTCGCGGAGATCGCGGCCCGGGAGTTCCCGAGCCTGCTCCCCGAGCTGGCCGACCCGCGCACCCGGCGGACGTTTCTCAAGTTGATGGGGGCATCGATGGCACTCGCGGGCCTCACCGCGTGCCGCTGGCCCGAGGAGCGGATCCTGCCGTTCGCGAAGCGACCCGAGGGCCGGGTCCCCGGAACTCCGGAGCGTTACGCCACCGCGATGGAGCTTGGCGGCGTGGCTCGCGGCCTGCTCGTCACGAGCTACGACGGCCGGCCGATCAAGATCGAGGGGAATCCCGACCACCCCGGCAGCGCCGGCGCGACCGACTCGATCGCACAGGCCGCCATCCTGGAGCTCTTCGACCCGGACCGCAGCCGGCACCCATCGCAGCGGGTCGGGGGAGCTCACGAGCGTCGCGAGAGGGCCGACTACGAGAGTCACATCAAGGGACGGATCGCCGCGCTCGCCGGCCGCGGCCGCGGGCTGGCGGTTCTTGGCGAGGCCTCCTCGTCGCCGAGCCTCGCGCGGATGCAGGGGCGCCTCCTCCGGCGCTTCCCTGCCCTCCGCTGGTACGAGTACGAGCCGGTCACACGCGACAACGAGCGGCTCGGCGCCGACATCGCGCTGGGGGCGCCCCTCCGCACTCACCTCGACCTTTCCAGCGCGGACGTGATCGTCGCGTTCGACGCCGACCTCCTGACGGGTCACCCCGACGCGCTGCGGCACGCGCGCGAATTCGCCGCGCGGCGGCGCGCGGACGACGGCGCGATGAACCGGCTGCACGCCGTCGAGAGCGCGTTCTCCGTTACCGGTGCGATGGCGGATCACCGGCACGCGGCCAGCAGCGCCGCCGTCGCCGCGTTCGCGGGACAGCTGGCTGCGTTCGTGCTCGGCCCGCTCGGGGAGCTGCCGCGCGGGCTGGCCCAGGCCCTGGCGCGGACCGAGGGGCGCGCGACGGCGCCGTTCGTCGAGGAGCTCGCGGACGAGCTGCGCGCACACCGAGGACGCGGCGTCGTCGTCGCGGGGCCGGGGCAGCCGCCCGAGGTCCACGCGCTGGTCCACCTCATGAACGACCGGCTCGGCAACGTCAACCGCACCGTTCACTACACGGAGGATCCGGGTCCAACGCGCCCGAGCCACGAGGCCGCGATCGGCGAGCTGGCGGAAGCCATCCGGTCCGGCGAGGTGGAGACGCTCGTGATCCTCGGGGGCAACCCCGTCTTCGACGCGCCCGCCGACGTCGACTTCGCCGGCGCTCTGGGGAGGCTCGCCGACAGCGTTCACCTGAGCCTCTACCGCAACGAGACCTCCAACGCGTGCGCGTGGCACGTGCCTCGCGCTCACTTCCTGGAGACCTGGGGCGACGCCCGCGCCTGGGACGGCACGATCAGCATCGTGCAGCCGCTGATCGAGCCGCTCTGGGGCGGCGTGTCCCCGATCGAGCTCCTGTCGCTTCTCGGCGACGGCGAGCCGGCGCCAGGTCACGACCTCGTGCGCGAGACCGCACGCGGCTACCTGGGTCGCGGCGGCTTCGAGTCGGCCTGGGCCAGCGCTCTCCACGACGGGCTGGTCGAGGGGTCGCGCCTGCCGCGACTCCCGGCGCGACCCGACCCGTCGCGCGTCGCGCGGCGTGTGGCGGACTGGTGGCCTCCGGTGACGCCCTCCGAGACGGCCGGGCTGGAGATCGTCTTCCTGCCGGACCCCAAGCTCCACGACGGCCGGTTCGCGAACAACGGATGGCTGCAGGAGCTCCCCGAGCCGATGACCAAGATGGCGTGGGACAACGCGCTCCTGGTCGGGAAGGCGACCGCCGACGAGCACGGGCTCCGCTCACACGAGACGGCCGTCGTCTCCGTGGGCGAGAGGGAGATCGAGGCTCCGGTCTTCGTCATGCCGGGACAGGCGGACGGCTCGCTGGCGATCTGGCTCGGCCAGGGCCGCTCCGTGTGCGGCCGCGTGGGCGACGGCGTCGGCGCCGACGCGTACCGGCTGCGGACGAGCGGCGCGATGCACAGGGCGGTCGGCGCGAGCGTCCGGCCCACCGGCAAGAGACACGAGCTCGCGACGACGCAGGACCACTTCGCGATCGACCTGCTCGGCCTGGAAGAGACGCAGCGACGCAGGCCCGAGCTGCTGCGCGAGGCGACGCTCGGCGAGTACCGCGAGCATCCCGACTTCGTCCGGCACCGCGCTCACACGCCGGAGCTCCACGAGCTGTGGAAGCCGGTCGAGTACGACGGATACAAGTGGGGCATGTCGATCGACCTCACCGCGTGCACCGGCTGCAGCGCGTGCGTCGTCGCTTGCCAGGCGGAGAACAACATCCCGGTCGTCGGCAAGGTCGAGGTCATCAAAGGGCGGGAGATGCACTGGATCCGCGTGGACCGTTACTTCAAGGGCGAGCCGGACGCGCCCGAGGTCGCGTTCCAGCCGGTGACCTGCCATCACTGCGAGAACGCTCCCTGCGAGCAGGTCTGCCCCGTCGCCGCCACCCTGCACAGCGAGGAAGGCCTGAACCAGATGGTCTACAACCGCTGCATCGGGACGCGCTACTGCTCGAACAACTGTCCGTACAAGGTCCGGCGGTTCAACTTCTGGAACAACCAGAAAGCGACGACCGATCTCGAGGCGCTGCGTCACAACCCCGAGGTCACGGTGCGCAGCCGCGGTGTCATGGAAAAGTGCTCCTACTGCGTGCAGAGGATCGAGGCGGCGCGGACGCTGGCGAAGCGCGAGGATCGGCGGATCGCCGATGGCGACGTGACCCCCGCCTGCGCCCAGGCCTGCCCGACGCAGGCGATCGTGTTCGGCGACCTCAACGACCGAGGCAGCCGGGTGGCCCGCGCGCACGCGAGCCAGCGCTCGTACGCGATGCTGGAGGAGCTGAAGGTGAAGCCGCGCACGCGCTATCTCGCGAAGCTGCGCAATCCGGCCACGGACGGCGGCGGCGACGAGCATGGGGGGCACGCCTGAGCCATGACGACGCCGCCTCCCCAGAGGGCCTACTACCAGGTCCCGGACCAGGATCCGTCGCGCCGTGCGCGGCTCGTCCTCGGATACGACGACTTCTCGTCGGTCAACGACGCCGTCGCGCGGATCGTCGAGCGCCCGCGCCCCGGTGCCGGGTGGTACGTGGGCTTCGCCGTCTCTTCGGCGCTGCTGCTCGTCCTGGGCGCGATGGTCACGTACCTGGTCACGACCGGGGTCGGGGTGTGGGGGGTCAACCAGCCGTCCGGGTGGGGCTTCGCGATCATCAACTTCGTCTGGTGGGTCGGCATCGGCCACGCCGGCACGCTGATCTCCGCGATCCTCTTCCTCTTCCGCCAGCAGTGGCGGACGTCGATCAACCGAGCGGCCGAGGCGATGACGATCTTCGCCGTCATCTGCGCCGGCGTGTTCCCCGGGATCCACGTCGGGCGCGTGTGGTTCGCCTACTGGATGTTCCCGCTGCCGAACCAGATGGCCATGTGGCCCCAGTTTCGCAGCCCGCTCCTGTGGGACGTGTTCGCCGTCAGCACGTACTTCCTCGTGTCGGCCATGTTCTGGTACATGGGGATGATCCCCGACCTCGCAATGCTCCGGGATCGAGCGAGGACGCGCGGCCGGCAGATCGCGTACGGCCTGCTGTCGCTCGGCTGGGTCGGCTCCAGCCGGCAGTGGCACCGCTACGAGGTGGCGTACCTGCTGCTCGCCGCGCTGGCGACGCCGCTCGTCCTCAGCGTGCACTCGGTGGTCAGCTTCGACTTCGCCGTCTCCCAGCTTCCGGGCTGGCACACGACGATCCTTCCGCCTTACTTCGTCGCGGGCGCGATCTTCAGCGGCTTCGCGATGGTGGTCACACTTCTCGTGCCGGCCCGGCAGTTCTTCGGCCTCAAGGAGCTGATCACGGTCCGGCACCTCGAGAACATGTGCAAGATCATCCTCGCGACCGGTTCGATGGTCGGCTACTCCTACGCGATAGAGTTCTTCATCTCGTGGTACAGCGGCAACCTGACCGAGGCGTTCGTGTTCGTGAACCGCGCCTTCGGCCCGTACTCCGCGGCCTACTGGCTGATGGTCACGTGCAACGTCGTCGTGCCCCAGCTGTTCTGGTTCCGCATCTGCCGGCGGAACATGCTGGTCATGCTGCTGGTCTGCATGCTGGTCAACGTCGGCATGTGGCTCGAGCGGTTCGTGATCGTCGTGACGTCGCTGCACCGGGACTTCTTGCCGTCGAGCTGGGGCATGTACTACCCGACGTGGGTCGACATCCTGACCTATCTCGGATCGTTCGGGCTGTTCTTCTTCCTGTTCATGCTCTTCTGCCGCTACGCGCCGTTCATCGCCGTGGCGGAGATCAAGACGGTGATGCCGCTGGCTCACGCCCACCCGCCGGAGGAGAGCCATGGGTGATCCTCGCACCGCGGCGGCCGGGTCCGGGCGGCTCGTCGGGCTGCTCGCCGAGTACGAGAGCGTCGACCCGCTGCTCGCTGCGTGCCGCGCGGTGCGCGACGCCGGCTACGCCCGGTGGGATTCGATGACGCCGTTCCCCGTGCACGGGGTCGACCGGGCGATGGGCATCCGCAGGACGATCCTGCCCAAGCTCGTGTTCGTCGGAGGCCTGACCGGCGCGCTCGGCGGCCTCGCGATGCAGTGGTGGATGAACGCCGTCGATTACCCGGTCGTCATCTCCGGCAAGCCACTGTTCAGCCTGCCGGCGCAGATTCCGATCATCTTCGAGCTCACGATCCTGCTGTCGGCGCTGACGGCGTTCGGCGGGATGCTCGCGCTCAACGGGCTGCCGCGCCTGTACAACCCGCTATTCCGCAGCGTGCGTTTCCAGAGGGTGACCAACGATCGGTTCTACGTGTTCGTCGAGGCCGACGATCCGCGGTTCGATGCCGAGCGAACGCGCAAGCTGCTGGAGGCGACCGGCTGTGTCGCCCTGGAAGAGATTCGTGATGTCGAGGAGTAGGCAGCCGCTCCCGGTGTGGATCGTCTACGCGGTCGTGCTCGCCGTGGTGCTCTCCTGGGTGCCGCTGGCGATCGTGGCGCGTGCTCGCACGACCGTCTCCGAGGCGCGGCCGCTACACCCCTTTCTCGACATGGACCAGCAGCCGAGATTCGGGACGCAGGCGGAGGGTCCCACGCTGGAAAGCGGTAGCCCCCTGTTCCCGGACCGCCGGGCCATGCGCCCGCCCGTCCCCGGGACCGTGGCGCGCGGGCGGCTCGACACGGACAGCCATCTGCATCGCGGCCTCGTGGGCGGACAGCCCGCCGGATCGTTCCCGCCGGGCTTGAGCGTCACGCGTGAGCTGCTCCAGCGCGGCCGCGAGCGCTTCGACATCTCGTGCAGCCCGTGCCACGGCGCGGCGGGCTACGGGGACGGCCTCGTGTCGCGCCGCGCCGACCGGCTCGGGGAGGGAACCTGGACGCCGCCCTCGAGCCTGCACACCGATCTCGTGCGCTCCCGCCCGGTCGGGCACCTGTACAACACGATCACGAACGGCATCCGCAACATGCCCGCCTACGGACGGCAGGTCGCCGTCCTCGACCGCTGGGCGATCGTGGCCTACGTGAAGGCGCTGCAGCGCAGCCAGAACGCGTCGCTCGCGGACGTTCCAGGCGAGGCGCGGGGCTTGATCCAGGACGGAGGCGGGGCGCGATGACCGTGATTCGCGGCACCCGGTCGCGTGCTGAGGTCGTGCACCTCGGCGCGACGGCGTCCCGCCTCGCCGCGGTCGGCGTCGTCGTCGGACTGGCGGCCCTCGCCGGCAGCCTCGCCTGGTCCTGGGTGTCGACCGGCGGCACCGATCGGTTCTTCCAGGCGTACCTGGTGAACTTCGCGTACTTCCTCAGCGTCGCGCTGGGCGGGTTGTTCTTCGTGGTGCTGCAGCACCTGACGCGGGCCGGCTGGAGCGTCGTCATGCGCAGGCTCGCCGAGGCGATCGCGCAGAGCCTCCAGCTCATGGCGCTCCTGTTCCTGCCGATCCTGCTGTTCGCGATGCCCGTGCTCTACCCGTGGGCGCGGCCCGAGACCGTGCTTCACGACCACCTGATCCAGGCGAAGACCCCGTACCTGAACGTCACGTTCTTCACGGTTCGCTGGCTGATCTACTTCGCCGTATGGATCGCGTTGGCGGGCTACTTCTACAACCGCTCGCTGCGGCAGGACGCGACCGGGGAGAAGCAGATCACGATCAAGATGCAGCGAGTGGCGGCGCCCGGCATGGCGCTGTTCGCCGCCACGCTGACTTTTGCGTCGTTCGACATGCTGATGTCGCTCGATCCGCACTGGTTCAGCACGATCTTCGGCGTCTACTACTTCGCCGGCAGTACACTGGCGATCTTTGCCGTTCTCGCGCTCGCGGTCGTTCTTCTTCAGCGCTCGGGACGCCTGGACCGCTCGGTGACCGTCGAGCATTTTCACGACCTCGGCAAGTTCCTGTTCGGCTTCACTATCTTCTGGGCCTACATCGCCTTCTCGCAGTACATGCTGATCTGGGTCGCCGACGTTCCGGAGGAGACCGGCTGGTTCCTGCGCCGGCAGACCGGCGGCTGGATCACGGTCAGCCTGCTCCTCCTCATCGGACACTTCTTCGTTCCGTTCCTCGTGCTGATCACGCGCGACGCGAAGCGCCGCAAGGCGCCGCTGGTGACGATGGCGGTGTGGATCCTGGCCATGCACTGGGTCGACATCTTCTGGCTGGCTGGACCCGAGTTCGCGGCTCCCGGCACGGTTGCGCTCGGCCTCTCCGAGCTCGGGACGTTTGTGGGCCTGGGCGCGCTGTTCGTCGCGTTCACGAGCTTCAAGCTGCGCCGCTGCACTCTCGTCCCGGTCAGGGACCCGCGGCTCGACGAGTCGCTGGCGCTGGACAACGCATGAGCAGGGGCGGCGTGAAAGGCATCGGGGATCCGGAGAGCCTCGGCACCGCCTTCTTCGTGCTGGTGGGCGTGATCTTCGTCGTGGTCGTCGTCCTGCTGGTAGAGGCGTGGTACTACGGCTACGAGCAGCGGCTCGTGAGCGAGCGGCTCGTCCAGACGCCGATCGAGGAGGCCGTCCGGGTCGAGGCCGAGCAGCAACGCCTGCTGGAGGGCTACGCCATGGCCGACGAGGAGCGGAACGCCGTGCGCATCCCGATCGATCGTGCCATGGATCTCATCGTCCTGGAGGCACAGGGAAAATGAACAGCCGCGAGGCCAGCGCGCGGCACGCGCCGCGGACAGCCGTGACCATCCTCGCGGCAGGAGCTCTGCTGCTCGCGCCCGCGTCGGCGCAACGCACCGAGCCACTGCCGGAAGAGCTGGAGGGGGTCGGCATCACGGAGCACCTCGACGAGACCCTGCCGCTCGACGTGCGCTTCGTCGACGACGAGGGGAGGGAAGTCGTGCTCGCCGAATACTTCGACGGGAAGCGCCCCGTGCTGATGACGGTCGGCTACTATCGCTGTCCGATGCTCTGCAATCTCGTGCTGAACGGGGCGGTCGAGGCGCTCTCGGGCCTGGCCTGGTCCGCCGGCGACGAGTTCCAGATGGTCACGGTCAGCATCAGCCCCGATGAGACGCCCGGCCTCGCGAAGTTCAAGAAGCAGAACTACCTGGCCGCGTACGGACGCCGCACGGCGGAGGATGGCTGGCACTTCCTGACGGGGCCGCAGGAGTCGATCGACGCGCTCACCGCGGGGATAGGGTTCCGCTACCGGGCGCTCGAGAACGGCCGAGAGTTCGCGCATCCCGCGGTGATCTTCGTCCTGACTCCCGACGGCCGCGTAGCCCGTTACCTCTACGGCCTGAAGCACGATAGCGAGACGGTGCGCCTCAGCCTCGTCGAGGCCTCCGACGGCAAGGTGGGAACCACCATCGATCGCGTGATGCTGTTCTGCTTCCACTACGACGCGACGGTGGGCGCGTACGCCCCCGCCGCGATGAACCTGATGCGCGCGGGCGGAGCGCTGACGGTCCTTCTGCTCGCGGTGTCTCTCGCCATTCTCTGGCGGCGGGACGCTCGACGCACGAAGACCGCGGCTGCCGCGGGATCCGCACGATGAACGGCATGGCCGGCATCCAGGCGCCGCTCGACGGGTCGCGAGGCGGCACGATGTGGCTTCCGGAGCAGGCGTCGACCGTGGCGCCGATCGTCGACATGGCGTTTTACTTCATCCTCGGCGTCAGCATCTTCTTCACGGTCCTGATCTGCGGCATCACGATCCTGTTCCTGATCAAGTACCGGCACCGGCCGGGGCACGAGGCGGAGAAGACGCCGTCGCACAGCACCGCCCTGGAGCTGACCTGGTCCGTTATCCCGGCGATTCTCGTGGTCATGATGTTCTTCTATGGCTTCCGGGGCTACATGAGCATGCACACGCCGATGGCGGACGCGTACGAGGTGCTCGTCACCGGCCAGAAGTGGAAGTGGCTCTTCACGTACCCGAACGGCTACATCGACGAGAACCTGCACATCGAGGCGGGGCGCAACGTGAGGCTCGTCATGAGCTCGGAGGACGTGATTCACAGTGTGTGGGTGCCCGCGTTCCGCATCAAGCAGGACGTCGTGCCGGGGCGCTACAACAAGCTGTGGTTCAGGACCGAGATGCCGGGCGAGTACGTCCTGTTTTGCACCGAGTATTGCGGCACCAGCCACTCCGACATGAACGCCAAGGTCGTCGTTCACCCGGCGGGGGAGTTCGACGCGTGGCTGGAGGAGGCGTCCGATTTCCTGAGCCGGATGCCGCCCGCCGAGGCCGGAGCGCTGCTTTACCGCCAGCGGGGCTGCACGCAGTGCCACTCGGTGGATGGCGGCGCCGGCATCGGCCCCACGTTCCTCGGCTTGTTCGGAAGCCGGGATCAGCTGACGGACGGCACGAGGGTGCTCGTCGACGAGGATTACGTCCGCGAGTCGATCCTTTACCCGCAGGCGAAGCTCGTCGCCGGTTACGACCCGGTGATGCCCACTTACAAAGGGCGGCTGAAGGACGAGGAGATCACGGCGATCATCGAGTACCTGAAGACGATTCGGTAGGGCGCGCGAGGTGACTGAGATGAGCGGCACGAATCAGATACGAGCCACTCCCGAGGGGGCCACGGCGCGCCGCCGGGGCGAGAGCTACCTCTCGTCTTCACGCGGGCCGCTCTCCTGGATTCTGACGCTCGATCACAAGCGGATCGGCGTGATGTACCTGGTGTCCGTGCTGACGTCGTTCTTCCTGGGCGGGTTGTTCGCCGTCCTGCTGCGCACGGAGCTGCTCACGCCGCAGCGCACGATCATGGACGCGGACACGTACAACAGGTTCTTCTCGGCGCACGGGATCGTGATGATCTTCCTGTTCCTGATCCCCGCCATCCCGGCGTCGCTCGGGAACTTCGTTCTGCCGATGATGCTCGGCGCGAAGGACGTCGCCTTCCCGCGGCTAAACCTGCTGAGCTACTGGATCTACGTGACCGGAGGCGTGTTCGGCTTGTACGTGCTGGCCACGACCGGCATCGACACGGGCTGGACGTTCTACACGCCGTACAGCACGACGACGAGCACGAACGTCGCCGCCATGACGTTCGGAGCGTTCATCATCGGCTTCAGCTCGATCCTGACCGGGCTCAACTTCATCGTCACGATCCACAAGATGCGCCCGGACGGGATGGGCTGGTTCAAGATGCCGCTGTTCCTGTGGGCGCTCTACGCGACCAGCGTGATCCAGATCCTGGCCACTCCGGTGCTGGCGATCACTCTTCTGCTCCTCACGGTCGAGCGCGTGTTCGGCATCGGCATCTTCGACCCGGCGCTCGGCGGCGACCCCGTGCTGTACCAGCACTTCTTCTGGTTCTACTCGCACCCGGCCGTCTACATCATGGTGCTGCCGGCGATGGGCGTGATGAGCGAGCTGATCTCGGTGTTCAGCCGCAAGCCGGTGTTCGGCTACAAGTTCATCGCCTACAGCTCCGTCGCCATCGCGATCCTCGGCTTCCTCGTCTGGGGCCACCACATGTTCACCTCGGGCCAGTCGGCGCTGGCG
>Ga0224512_10003400_pt1 | contig 14049 bp, 11 predicted proteins | sample SF_May12_sed_USG_4_FD_169103 | JGI IMG/M metagenome (GOLD analysis project Ga0224512, IMG submission 169103) | Sediment microbial communities from San Francisco Bay, California, United States - SF_May12_sed_USGS_13 | ecosystem: Environmental > Aquatic > Marine > Sediment | place: USA...
TCGTTGTCGTCGGCGTCGTCGTCGTTGTCGTCGGCGTCGTCGTCGTCGTCTGAGTCGTCGTCGTCGTTGTCGTCTGAGTCGTCGTCGTCGTTGTCGTCTGAGTCGTCGTCGCCGTCAGGGTCGGTGGTGCCCTCGTCGTCCACGTTCTCGACGTCGCCTTCATCAGCGTCGTCGACTGTGGCCCCGTCATCGCTGTCGTCGCCATCTTCATTGGAGTCTTCGTCGGCTGAGGTCGGGAAGTCGAACCCCAAGGAGTTGTACACGTTGGCGATGGGGTCCTGAACGCCGTCGGGCAACCCTCCGGTCGCCGCTACGCCTCCAGTGACCGTGGCCAGCGCAACTGAGGCCGCGAAGATCTTCGCAAAAACCCCGGACAGCAGTGAGCTGAGCATAAATCGCCTTCGGAGTCGCTCGAACCGTGTCGGAGCCGCGAATGTTTGCCCTGGCTCCACGGAAGCAGCGCCTGCGGCGGCTATTGCCGCGATCGACGCTATGCGCCGCTCGGCTGCCTTCGATGCGATCGGCAAGATGAGTTCACCGCGCAACTCCGCAGCCCAGGTGCGCACGCCTTCCAAACTTGGCACAGTTGAGGCAACTGCTGTGAGCGCGGCCTCGATGTCTCGAGGGTTGTGGTTGCGGTAATTGCTCATTTCAGTTCAGTTACCGCACTGCGTGGTCAGTTGGTTACGGGCTGTTGTTCCAAATGCTTGCGGAGCTGGACGATGGCCCTGTGCTGTAAGGCCTTAACGGAGTTCGTGTTGGTGCCCATCACTTGGGCCACCTCGTCGAGAGACAGGTCGGCGACAGTTCGCAACAGCATCACCGTGCGCTGCGATTCGGTCAGGTGGTCCAGAGCGGCAAAGGCTGGTCCGTCCGTCGCGCTGTGGAGCGCCTCGTGTTCAGCCGAGCGGGCCGCGGTTGGTTCCGGCCTCGGCTCCTCTTTGCGACGGGCGTTCTTACGCCATTGGTCAACGAGACGGTTGTACGCGATTGTGAAGATCCAGCTGCGAAAGTTGGCCTCTGATCCCGTGAATCCATGAATGTTGCGAGCGACATCGTGGAATACCTCGGCGACCACATCTTCCGGGTCGGCGGCGCCCTTTGCTCTGGCGAAACCGGCCACCTGAGGGGCAACGCTGTGATAGAGCTTGGCCCAGGCCCATTCGGCGCCTTCTTGGGCAGCGCCAATCACCTGTGGAAAATCGGGACCGATCATGCTCACGTCTACCTTGTCGGCAGCTTCAGAATCAAAGTGAAGACTCAGGTTGCCAGCATTTGGCTTGCCGCCAAAAACCGGAACCCGGTTTCGTAACCTTCATCAAACATGGCCAGAGCTTGTTTCCGTCCGACGTTGAAGTCAAGTGAATCGCGCCGGGTCGGCACCAAGATCTGGTGAACCGACTCGAAGTGGCCGCGAGGAAGGGTCTCGCGCGCCGACATCCCCGTCGTCATAACTGCCCCGGCGAGCGAAGCCGGTCCCTTGATTTCGTTGTGGCGGTGGACTTCGTCGACATCGACCGGGCGAAAGCCGAAAATGGGCGTATCGCTGCGCTGGTCGACCAGCTCGACCGGGAACTTCGATCCGAGGGCGCCGTCCGCCATCATGCTGATGTCGCCGGTGAAGCGGTTCTGCAGTTCCACCGGCTGGAAGATGAACGGCACCGCCGCAGACATCCTTACGGCGCGAGCGATCGGGAATCGACTGGCGTCGATCCCATATTCCTCCAAACCCTCCGGCAGGACTACGCCACGCTCATGGGTCAGGTCGACGGTGACGATGCGCAGCCGCCCGGGGTCCAGGTCACCGAAGGTCGAAACTCCCTTTTCGGCAAGAAGCCGGCCCCACACCCGCTGGAGGGCAGCGCCGCGATAGAGGCCGCCACCGCGGAGGAAGGCTAGGTGCTTTCCGATAATGGGGAGTTTGAGCCCAGGTACTCCGTCGAGCAACGACGGCCAGTTGATCTTCGCAACCTTGCGCCGCAGCTCATCGGCCGTGTAGTCGGCCGCGATCAAGGACGCGGCCAGCGCCCCGGCCGATGTCCCGGCGACCCGCTCGAAGCGGTAGCCACTGTCGAGGACCGCAGCGGCGGCACCAGCGAGGGCAATGCCCTTGATGCCCCCTCCTTCGAAAACTCCGAATGCCGGTCTCTTCATACCTGTATCAACTGTATATCGCTTGGTCGCGTTCCTCACCGTCGCTTATCGGTCGTTTGGGTTGTCACCGTGAGGACCCTTATCGTCGGGCCAACCGCGACTGGGAGAGTTGGATGTCGGACGAATTAGCGGAGCGTAGGCAGCGCGTTTCTGCATATGCCGTGGTCGTGGACGATGGTTTCATGCTGCTGGCTCAAATCGCCAACGGCTATCCGGGGGCCGGCAGCTGGACGCTTCCCGGTGGCGGCCTCGACTGGGGGGAAGCTCCCGACGCCGCTTTGCACCGTGAGGTGTACGAGGAAGCCGGCGTTCGTGGCGAGATCCAAAGCCTGCTCGGCATCGACTCCCTCCGTCTCGAGCGGAGCCGCAACGGCCGGCTGGTGGGGTACCACGCCTTGCGGATCATCTACCAGATGGCGGCATCGGGCGAGCCCCGCGTGACCGAGGTAAACGGCAGCGTGGCGCAGTCGGCGTGGGTCCCGCTTACCGAGCTTCCGCGCCTGCACACCACGGAACTGGTCGAGGTAGCTCTGCGAATGCTGGCAAGTGCCGATCCGCCTGTATCAGGCCGATAGTGCGGCGGCAGCCATCTGTTCGATCCCGTCGACGATCATTTCGATGCCGAGGGCAAACTCGGCGTCGTGATCGACGGGATCGGACGCCAGGGTTCTCATGACGTTGGGAAAGCGGGCGTGGTCCAATTCCTGGCGGGCGGCGATCACATCGGCGAGGCTGGCCTGGCGGGCCCCGACTTCGGCGAGAGCGTGGCCGACGATGAAGCTCACGGCGACATTCAGATATTTGCGGCCTTCGCTCGGAGGGAAACCGAGGCGACGCATCTCGTCCAGAGCGGTCTCGACAAGGGCGATGGTTCCTTCGCCCGTTACCGGCCTCATCGCAATGAGTGGCAACACGTTCGGATGGCGAAGGAGAGCGCGGCGAAAGGCATTGCTGTACGAGCGGACTCGCTCGCGGAAGGCGCCGGACGCCTCACCAAAATCGATTTCTTCGTATACAAGCTCGACTATGCCGTCGAGAATGTCCGGCTTGCCGCCGGTGTGCTTGTACAGCGACGGTGCCTCGACTCCCAGCTCCTGGCCGAGGCGTCGCATCGTCAGTTCTTCGATCCCGCCGGCGTCCACAACGGCCAGCGCAGCTTCGAGCACCTTGCGCTTGTTGAGGCCTTGTCGCGGCATGTCAGGAACCCCCCTCCGTGTAGCACCAAGCCTCACTCTGGTCGATTACTCGAGAAACCCCAAGTGATGCGCTCGGTACTCCCTGATCGGTCAGCCTCGGCTGGCGTCGAAATGCAGCCAGGCCACATCGTCGAAGCTGGCCAGATCGCTCTTCAGGACGCCATGGTTCGAGACCGTGTAGAGGCTGTCGCCGACCACCAAGGAGCGGAGGATCGTGGAATTCCAGCCGATGTCCGGGTTGTCCCCGTCTGGGTGAACGACCCTGGTTATCTCCGTGAGAGTTCGATTGCCGACATCGATGGCAACGGCCCCGGTGAAGAAGTCGTTCTTGGGCCCGTCCCAGCTGTATTCCGTTAGCGGGACAACGATCGTGTCGTCCCACTGCAGGAACGCGCGGTGATCGTATTCGGCACTAGAGCTGCTGTCGCGGCCCAGAGCGAGCTTGGCGATCCGCTTCGGATTGTCGAGGTCGCTGACGTCGAACAGCGACACTTGGCTGCCCTTGATCCGGCCGTCGTTGTCAGCGTCCTGACCGATGCCGACAACAAGGTCGTCGGACAGCGGATGCAGATAGGCCGAGTAGCCGGGGATCTTCAGCTCGCCACGAACGACGGGATCCGTCGGGTCCGTCAGGTCGATCGTGAATAGCGGATCGGTCTGGCGAAATGTGACCAGGTAGGCGACATCGCCCATGAACCGCACGGAGTAGATCTGCTCGTTGCGCCCGAGCCCGTCGATCTGGCCGATCAGCTCGAGTTCGCCGTCGTCCGGCCGCAGCACGGAGACGAGCGACTCCTGGTCCGGGCCGCGGCGACCCCACCAGTTCGGGGTGCTGGTTGATGCCACCCGCAGATCGCCGTTGTGCTCCGACATGGCGAACTGGTTCAGCAGATATCCGCGGACCGATCCCGTTGCGCTGTATTCGGTCGTCGTGCCGGTGATGTCGAACTGATGGATCTGAGTGCGGGAGCCTTCGAAGCTGTCGACTGCGTCGAAGTCGGACTCGAGGAACTGCACGTCGAACCAGCCGTTAGTGGCGACATACATCGCATCGGTGGATGAATAGACCGTCTCTCCAGATGCCAACACTCCAGTGCTATCGACGATGCCGAGGCCGTCGGCCAAGTCGAGAGTCACTATCGAGAGCATGTTGAATCCGGCGAAGTCGGCAGGGTGGTGCGCCCGGTCGCAGGAGACGGCCGGTCCCTCGTCGAGCACCTCACCAGCGGCGTCGGTGAGCACGAAGTAGGGGACCCAGTTGTCGATGGTGGATTCCTCGATGATCTTCTTGTTGGCCGCAATGGCATCACGTTCCGCCTTCAGCCCGCTGCCCTCCGGATAGGCCCACACGAACCCGGTTGGTCCGCTGGTGAGAACGACTCTGGCAATGCCGTCGATCATTCGTGAGCTGATGTATGACCCGTCGAGCTGCATGACTCGCTCGATCGTGGGCTCTCCTGAAATGTCAACCTCGGTGAGGGTCACGATGGGGGAGCCGGCGTAGTACCGGTCGGGCGCGGCGACTCCGCCGACGCTGTCGCTGAATCCGATCTCGGCTTCGAGCGGAGTGGCGAGGCCCCAGGTGTTGCCAAGCAAGATGACTCGGTCACCGTGCATGAATAGGTCGCGAACGGCCTGTTCCGGCGGTAGCACCAACGAACCGATCAGAACCGGCTTGGGGCCTGTCACGTCGATGACCGAGAGCCGGTTGCTCGTGAACGTCACGATCCGTTTGCCGTCGGTCTTGACGATGTCGGCCTCATCGACACCGACTTCCTGGTTGTTCGTGGTCGAGAACCTGAAAGCGTCGGAGTCTGCGGCGCCGGCCGCTACTTCGCTCGACGCCAAGGCGACGTCTTCGCCGAAACGAGAGAGCACCGGGGGATATCCCCAATGGCCGTACCAGTCGAGGCCGTAGGGCCCTACTCGTTCTATGGCCTCCGCCTTGAGATGGCTGAGGAAGTCATCGCAGGCCTGGAAACGAACGAGCGCTCCCTGGACGAGATGGACGGAACTGCCCCCGCCGACCAGGCCGGAGCCGGAGCCGACACCGGAGCCCGAGCCGGAGCCGCCTCCGAGAGTCGCGCTGGTCGGGGTGGGAGAAGAGCAGGCGGTGAGCGCCAACAGAAGTGCGGTGATGGCAATCGTCAGGCGACGCATGAGAGGTCCTTTGGTAGCGGTTGTCGTTGTCATCTAATGCTGTGACGCCGCGATCGGCCGGGAGAGTTCCCCACCGAGAGCTCGGTTTGGGAACTCGAAGCTGCCACGCGGTAGTTTTCCCTGTATGAGGTGGCGGGTTGTGATTGCGTTCGGTCTGGTGCTTGCGGCGTGTTCCGGCCAGACCGAGACGGCAGATACGGACTGTGTCAGCCCGGAGATGGTGGCCGACCAGGTTCGCTTCGCGTCGATCGTGCTGCTCGGGACGGCGACCGAGTGGGACGGCACGACGGCCCAATTCGAGATCGAGGAAATATGGCGTGGGCCCGACCTGCCCGTTGAGGTCGAAGTCGTCCCGGAGCCGGGCCGCGCCTACAGCCCTGGAGTCCGCTATTTGCTATTCCCGACCGACAGCTCTGCACCGCTGGCGGATGCTCCGTGCTCGGCGACGAGCCGGTGGGACGAGTCGTTAGCCGAGTTCCGCCCGGCGGGCACCAGGGTTCCCGGAACGACCCCGGCGGAGGACGCCGACCTTCCGTGGGAGTGGGTGCTCGCCGCCATTGTGCTGGGGGGCGTGTGGCTGGCGGTTCGGCGGGTGCAGGAACGGCGCCATCCCGAACCGCCATGGAACCCGGACGCCACTCTGGCGGACGATGGTTAGTGGGATGGGCGGCGCGGCCGGCTAGGCGACAACGCCTGCCATCATCAGGCCGATCTCTTCACGGGTGACCTCGGCAGGATCGACCGTGCCGACGATCTCGCCTTCGAACATGACGGCCACCCGATCGCTCAGCGCCAGCACCTCATCGAGATCCTCCGATATGACGACGATGGCGGTCCCGGTGGACCGGGCGTCGATGAGGCGGGAGTGGATGTATTCGGCGGCACCGATATCGACGCCGCGGGTCGGCTGGGCCGCGATCAGGACGCGCGGCTGGGCCGACAGCTCCCGCGCCAGGATCAGCTTCTGGATGTTGCCGCCGGACAGATTGTGGGTGGGCGTGTCGAGGCTCGGGGTCTTCACCGCATATTCGGCGACGAGCTGCTCACAGTGATCCTTGATTGCCTCGAACTGGAGGAAGCCCCGCTTGGCCATCTGGGGCGAAGAGTGGCTGGTGAGGATGAGGTTCTCCTCGACCGTGAAGTCGGCGACGGCACCGTCGCGCATTCTCTCTTCCGGGACATAGCCAACCCCGGCGTCACGAACCTTGACGGGAGCGGCGGAACCGATGTCGACGCCCTCCAGCTCGATGACCCCCGATGCTGCTTGGCGAAGGCCCACGATCGCCTCGGCGAATTCGCGCTGTCCGTTGCCCGAGACCCCGGCGATGCCAAGGATTTCGCCGGAACGGGCTTCGAGGTTGAGCCCGGAGACCGCCTCCGTGCCCCGGTCGCCAACGACCCGCAGGTCGCGAATGGAGAGACGAACGTCGCCAACCTCCATCTCTGGCCGGTCTGGTGCCAGCAGCACCTCGCGGCCCACCATCATGTTGGCCAGCTGTGCCCGGCTGGTCTCGGCCGGGACGGTATGCCCGGTAACCCGGCCGTGACGCAGCACGGTGATCCGATCGCTCAGCGCCATGACCTCATGGAGTTTGTGCGAGATGAAGATCAAGCCCTTGCCGTCTGCCGCCATCTGTCGCAGTGTCACGAACATGTCGTCGACTTCCTGCGGCGTCAACACGGCCGTCGGCTCGTCTAGCACCAGGAGCTCGGCGTCGCGATACAGCGCCTTGATGATCTCGACACGCTGCCGTTCGCCGACCGCCAGCTGCCAGACCAGGGCCTTCGGGTCGACGTGGAGCCCATACGTTTCGGCGAGCTCGACGATGCGAGCGCTCACGGCATCCAGTTCGGGCCGAACCTTGGTAACCGGCGCCAGGCCCAACGCGACGTTTTCGGCCACCGTCAGCGTCGGCACCAACATGAAGTGTTGGTGGATCATGCCGATGCGATGCTCGATGGCGTCGGCGGGCTCTTGCAGGTTGACGACGCTTCCGTTGATGAGCACCTCGCCCTCGTCCTGCTGATACAGCCCATAGAGCACGTTCATCAGTGTCGACTTGCCGGCGCCGTTCTCGCCCAACAGGGTGTGGATTTCGCCGCGGCGGACATCGAAGTCGACACGATCGTTCGCCAACACGCCGGGAAAACGTTTGGTGATCGCCCGCATCTCGAGGAGTGGTGCAGCTTCGTCCATTGTCCCGTTCCGTGGTCGGGGGAGGGGAGCCGCCAAGGCTCCCCTCCCTGATTGGTTGTTACAGGCCGGTGTTCATCGAGCCATCGATGATGGCGGCGACGGCGTCATCGGCTGCCTGTCGGACATCGGCCGGCAGGTCATATGCATCGTTGTACTCGATGACCAGGCCATCGTTGGCGAGGTTGATCTCATATGTCTGCCCGCCAAGGGTGCCGTCCTTGATCTGATCGATCAGGTCGTTGAGGATGACTTCCCACTTGTAGACCTGGCTCGCGACCACAACCGTGTCAGCCAGGCTGGTCTGGTTGGATTGTGTCCCAAACCACAGGACGTTCTGCTGCTCGGCCACTCCAACCGCGCCAACCACCATTTGGGCAGTCCCTGTCATGACATCAGAACCGTTGGCCACGTGAGCGTTGGCGGCTTCAGTCGCGAGGTTGATATCTGCGAAGTCGCCGGTGAAGGCGACGGCCACATCGGCCCCGCCGCTTTCGGCGCCGTTGACGAATCCCTGGACGTACAACGATGCGTCTCCGACATCGACTGGTCCTACGACGCCGATCTTGCCGCTCGAACTGAGCATTGCAGCCATGACGCCCTGGACGTATGCCCCCTCATCGGCCGCAGCCGTATAGGAGGAGACATTGGGCAGCCCGAATGTGTCCGAGGCCGTACCCCAGGCAAAGGCCGTGTCGGGGAAATCGCCGGCGATCTCAGGCAAGAACGAGCCGTATTGGGAGCCATGAGCGATCACCAAGTCGTAGCCATCGTTGGCGTAACCGCGGACCGCGGTGGCCGCGTCATCAACGACGAAAGTGCCGTCGGTGACAGCAATATCGATGGCATCAGCCCCCATCTCGCTCTGGATGGCGTTGACGGCATCGACAATCGACTGGCTGAACGCCAGGTCGTTTGACGCACTCGGCGCGACGATGGCGATGCGAAACGCGTCGCCATCAACTTCGTCGTCTCCTCCACAGGCCGCTGCTACGAGCGCCAGCGCTCCAAGCAGGGCCATGAGGCGCCAACTTCTTGTTGACTTCATCATTTGGTTTCCTTTCTTTCCCGTTTGCAACGGGATCGATCGTTCTTCGTCTATCCGCCCCGACTGAATGGTCTCGTTAGTGCGGCCGGGGGTTGGAATCTCTGCGACACGGCTACTAGCGCCAGGATGGTGATCAACGCGGGTGCCATGTTGAACAGGTCTTGTGAACTGACCGGGATCAGCTCCAGCGCCTTCAGCTGGGTCACCAGCGCTTGAACGAAGCCGAACAGCAGCGCCCCGAGCATGACGCCCGTCGGACGCCACGCTCCAAAGTACACGAGGGCGATGGCGATGAACCCGCGGCCGGCCGTGAAGTTCTGCTGGAAGGTGCCGGTTGTGAGGACCAGGCCGGCGCCCGCAGCGCCGGCCAGGATGCCGCCGATTGCGAGCGTCGCGTAGCGGGTGCGGGTCACGCTGACTCCGAGGCTGTCGGCTGCCGCCGGGTTCTCGCCCACGGCACGAATGTTGAGGCCGAATGTGGTTTTGTTGAGGACCCACAAGCTGATGGGCACAAGCAAGAACGCGATGTAGACGATCGAGCGCTGGTTGAAGGCGAAGTCGCCGACTACCGGAATGCTCGAGAGCAATGGGATCTCGACTTGCGGGAGCGGATCGATGAGGCGAGGAGTTCCCACGATCTTCTGGAACAGGAGATCGCTCATGCCAAGCCCGAAGAGGTAGACCCCGATTCCGCTGATTCCTTGCTGCGCTTTCAGAGTCACGCTGATGACGCCGTTGAGTAAGCCCATGATGAGTCCGACACCCAGTCCGGCCAACAGGCCGAGCCACGGATCATCGGTGCTGAGCGTCGTCCAATATGCAAAGAACCCGCCGAGCAGCATCACGCCCTCGACGCCAAGGTTGAGTACTCCGCTGCGTTGCCCGTACATCTCGCCGAGGCCGGCTAACAGGAGTGGCATGGCCAGCCGCAATGCGGCGGCCAAGGTGGCAACGATCGCCGTCTGCGTGAAGAGTTCGCTCATGGCTCCACGTCCACGGTTGGATCGCCCACGGTTGCATCGCCCACCGTTGCCTCGTCCGCCGTGTCGTTGCTCTCCGGCTGATGACCCTCATCGGTAAGGCCGAGACGCTCCCGCAACCAGTCGGAAGAGACCACGAACACGACGACGAGCCCGTTGAGTGCCACGATCAGTGCCTGCGGCACCTGGACGGCCCTTTGCAGGCTGTTGGCTCCTACCAACAGCCCGCCGAATAGGAACGAAGACGGGATGGTCCAGAGCGGATGAAGTGCGCCGAACAATGCGGTGACGATTCCGTTGAATCCCGCCGAGCCGGTGAATCCGGCGGCCGATCCATCGGTTACGAACCTGTGCGATTCGCTTCCGAAGACGAGAACCGCTCCGGCCAACCCGGCGAGGGCTCCGCTGAATGTCAGCGCCAGGACAACGCTTCGTTTGACCGGTAGACCACCGTACCGGGCGGCGTGTGGGTTGAGGCCGACGGCCCTGAGGCGATAGCCCGCGGTCGTCCGCCACAGAAGCACATAGGCGGCGATGGCGGCCAAGACGGCGATCAACGGTCCTGCGTGCAACCGGCTGCCGATCAGGATGGGCAGATCGGAGCCCTCCGAGAGGCGCTCAGTTTGCGGGATGGCTCCGAGCTGATTGGCGTTGGGGTCGATCATCGGGCCCCGCAACAGAAAATTCATCAGCTGGGCGGCTACGAGGTTCAACATGATCGTTGACAGGATCTCGCTGACCCCGAAATACGCCTTGAGGGCTCCGGGGATAGCACCCCAAAGTGCGCCCCCGGTGAGGCCGGCAACGATGACCAGCGGCACCAGGACAAACCCGGACATGTCGGGCAATGCCAGGATGACTCCGGTTGAGAAAATGCCCCCAAGAATCATCTGGCCTTCGCCGCCGATGTTGATCACGTTGGCCCGGAAAGCAATCGTGATGCCGACGCCAACGAGCATCAGGGGAGTGGCCTTGAGAGCCGTTTCGATGAGGGCGTTCGACGAGCCGAAGGCACCTCTGAGCATCGCCCAATATCCCGTGAGGGGATTGGCGCCGAGGGCCAGCAACATGATCGCGCCCAGAGCGAGCGCTGCGAGCACTGCGAAAACCGGAATCAGGGCCCTTTGCAGACGGCCCGAAGCGACCGATCGTGACGTCACTAGAGCGGCCGCCTCACCATGGTGTACACCGTCCGCTCATGTGGGATGGATGCTCGCAGGATGCGTTACGTTCTGCCAGTTGTGGCGAATTACCCCACTCGCGCCCGCTAGGAGGGCGCGGCCAGACCGGCTGCTTTCAAGGCGGCGAGGACACGGCTCGGCGTGAGCGGGAACTCGTTGAACCAGATGCCGGTGGCGTCGTGAAGCGCCGCGACCACGGCCGGTACATACGGGATGAAGGGCATTTCGGCCATCCCGCGGACTCCCAGAGGCCCCCTCGGGTCGGGATGTTCGAGGATGTGGGACTCAACGTGATCTGGGATGTCGCGGATGCCTGGAATCAGGTAGCCGCTGAGGCGGGGATTGAGGATGTGCCCATCCGCCACGTGGAGCTGCTCGCTGAGGGCGTAGCCGTGGGCCTGTGCCACCGCGCCCTCGATTTGGCCCTCCACCAGAGTCGGGTTGATCGCCTTGCCAACGTCGACCGTGCACACAACGTTGCCGATTCGGATATGGCCCGTGTCGAGGTCGACGGCTACGTCGACGGCTTCGGCGACGTAACCGTAAGCGAAGTTGGGCTGGCCTGCTCCTGTCTTCGGGTCGAGTGCCTCGGTGGCCGGTGGGGTGAATCGGAACTCGCCCACCGCCGGTCGATCTCCGTCCAGCCACGACTTCTGAGCCTCCTCGGCAGCGCCAAGGATTGAATTGCCTGCCATCCACGACAGCCGTGACGCGGAGGCCGACCCCGAATCACCGGAGCTGGCGGTATCGGAGAAGTCTCCTTCGATGTTTTCGACGTCCACTCCGGTCGCCTCGGCCGCGATCTGAAGCAGCGCGGTATGCGACCCCTGGCCAACGTCGGCCCCACCGTGGTGCAGAGTCACGCTCTCGACTTCGTCGGTCCCGCGCAGTTCGATGCGAGCCTCGCAGCTCTCCGGGAAGCCGAAGGAAAAACCGACGTTCTTGTACGCGCATGCAAATCCACGGCCGGTCCGGACCCTGTTCGGATCCGGTGGCAGCGATGCAAAGGCTTGGGGCGCGGCAACCGTGGCAGGACCACCCCAGTCGGAGCGGTCCCGGCAACCTTCGATGACGTACGGCAGGCTCACTCCGGGAGGTAGCTCCGTTTGTGTGATGCCGGGATCGCCTTCGCGCAGGCAGTTGATCAGCCGCAGCTCCACGGGGTCCATCCCGAGAATCGCCGCCAGCTTGTTCATCTGCGACTCGGCCACAAACGCTCCCTGGGGGGCGCCGAAGCCGCGAAAGGCGCCGCCGGGCACGCTGTTGGTGTAGACCGCATGACTGTCGATATGGGCGTTCGGCAGGTTGTAGGGCCCGGCCACCGATAGGTGGAGGTTGCCCAGAACCTTGTTCGTCGTGTAGTTGTACGCCCCGGCGTCGAGGTACGCGGTGGTCTCGACGGCCGTGACGCGGCCTTCTCGGGTGGCCCCCCACTTGGCGCGAATCCGCCCCCGGTGACGTTTGTGGTGGCCGACGATGCTTTCCTCGCGCGACCAGACCGTCCGGATCGGCCTGGTCTCGCCCTGTTCGCCCAGCTTCCACGCAGCCAGCGCCAGGACAATCTGAACGGACATGTCCTCGCGACCCCCGAAGGCGCCGCCGATAGCGGGATAGATCACACGTACCCGGTCCTGCGGCAGGTCGAGGGCGTGGACGATCTGAGCTTGATCCTCATACGTCCATTGTCCGGCGACCTTCACCGTCACCCGACCGGACTTGTCGATGTAACCGACACCAGCCTCCGGTTGTAGAAACGCATGCTCCTGGTGGGGCAGCTCATACGTCCCCTCTACGATGACCTCGGCTGCCTCCCATCCGGCTGCCATGTCGCCCTTGCGGATGCGATAGGTGTAGTAGGTGTTCGAGTCACCCTTCTCGGGGTGCACCCGGGTGTGGTCGCCGAGCGCTACGTCGATGTCGGCCACGATCGGCAACTGTTCCCACTCGACGCTGATGGCCGCCGCGGCACGGGCCGCTGCGTCCGGGGAGGTGGCGACGACGAAGGCAATCTGGTCGGCTTCCCATCGGCTCACGTCCGAGGCGACGTCCGCCCGGCCTGTCGAATCGACGCCGACCAGAACCGGTTGGTCGTACATCGTCAGCCCGTACTCGTTCACAGGCACGTCGGCAGCAGTGAACACCGCGATGACGTCTGGATCGGCTTTAGCGGCAGACACGTCGATCGAAACCATCCGGGCGTGAGGCTGGCCCGAGAACACGACCTTGCCGTGGAGCGCTCCTTCTGCGGGCAAGTCGGCCGGATAGTCGGTCTCGCCTGTCACTTTGCCAAAGGCGTCGACGCGGGGGTGTTGGCTGCCGACGCTCATTTGGTGACCCCGGCGGCGTCCATGACCGCGTCAATGATCTTGTAGTAGCCGGTACATCGACAGAGATTCCCGGACAGTGCCAGCGTGACGTCGTCGCGCGTCGGAGCTGCGGTGTCTTCGACGAGGCGGGCAGCCGCCATCAAGATGCCCGGGATGCAGAAGCCGCACTGGACGGCACCGTGGTCGATGAAGGCTTGTTGGACCGGGTGCAGGTCGTCGGGAGATGGGGCCAGCCCTTCGATCGTGACCACGGTGGAGCCGGCCGCTGCCGGAGCGGCGACGAGGCAAGCCATCACGGCTGCCTCGTCTATCCACACCGTGCAGGCGCCACATTCTCCTTCGGCACAGCCTTCCTTGGTTCCGGTCAGTCCCTGTATCCGGAGCCAATCGAGAAGTGTCTCGTCTGGCCTGGTCTCACCGGACACGGTGGCGCCGTTGACTCGCATCGCGATGGTGTCACCAGGGACCAGCGTGTCGACGGCTCCGCCGCCCGACAGAAGGCCACCTTCGGGCCCAATCAGCACCGGTTCAAGAGGCCATTCGAGCCGGGCCGCCGAGTTGGCGATGGCCCGCAGGCCCCTTTCGACGGCGACGACGACACCATCCGCCCGATAGTCGGCGGTCGCACGGAGATCATCGATCGGCGTCACTCCGCCCGCCGCGGCCAGAGCGGCTGCGGAGATTGTGTCCGAATCGAGGCGGCTCCCGACGAGGATCGCCTCTGCGGCGGGGGCCGACACGATCGTCGGGGCGACGCTGCCGAGCGCGATGCTGGCGGCGACCACTTCGTCATCGCGGCGGGTCACGAT
>Ga0224512_10003401_pt1 | contig 14047 bp, 8 predicted proteins | sample SF_May12_sed_USG_4_FD_169103 | JGI IMG/M metagenome (GOLD analysis project Ga0224512, IMG submission 169103) | Sediment microbial communities from San Francisco Bay, California, United States - SF_May12_sed_USGS_13 | ecosystem: Environmental > Aquatic > Marine > Sediment | place: USA: California...
TTCGCCGACATCACCTTCGTCAGCGCCGCCGTCAAGGTCGTCTTGCCATGATCTACATGGCCTATCGTCCCTACATTCACATGCGGCTTGGTTCGTTCAAATTTCTGTTTAGACATCAGCTTCTCCAAGTCTCCTGATTTCTTTCCTGCTGACTTTGTTGGTCAGTCTTTCTTGATCACCGCTTCCGCCACGCTAGGCGGCACTTCAGAGTAATGAGCAAATTCCATCGAGTAAGTGGCTCGTCCCTGCGTCATAGAGCGAAGGTCCGTTGCATAGCCAAACATCTCCGCCAAGGGCACCTCAGCCTTTATAATCTTGCCGGCCGGTGATTCGTCCATGCCTTGCAAAACGCCGCGCCGACGATTCAAATCGCCGTTCACATCACCCATATAATCGTCCGGCGTGACGATTTCGACACCCATGATCGGTTCCAGCATATACGGGCTCGCGCTTTTGACCCCAGCCTTGAAGCCCATTGAACCGGCAATCTTGAACGCCATCTCGTTCGAGTCAACATCGTGATATGAGCCGTCATACAACGTAACCTTCACGTCGACGACCGGAAATCCTGCCAGCACGCCAGAGGTCATCGCCTCTTTTATCCCTTTATCTACAGCGGGAATGTACTCCTTAGGCACCACGCCGCCAACGATCTTATTGACGAACTCGTAGCCCTCACCCGGTTCCTGCGGTTCGATTTTCAGCCATACATGTCCATACTGACCGCGGCCACCGGACTGTCGAACAAATTTGCCTTCCTGCTCAACTGACCCACGGATGGTTTCGCGATAAGCGACTTGGGGTCGACCAACATTTGCTTCCACCTTAAATTCGCGTCGCATGCGATCGACGATGATGTCCAGGTGCAACTCGCCCATTCCGGAAATGATCGTCTGTCCAGACTCTTCATCGGTATGCACCTTGAATGACGGATCTTCCTTGGCCAGCTTTTGCAGCGCGATGCCCATCTTTTCCTGATCCGGCTTGGTTTTCGGTTCTACCGCAACAGCAATGACCGGCTCGGGAAATTCCATACGCTCCAGGGTAATCACGTCTTTCGGGTCAACCAGGCTGTCACCGGTGGTCACATCTTTCAGGCCAACGGCCGCCGCAATATCGCCGGCGCGCACCTCTTTTAGCTCTTCCCGATCGTTGGAATGCATTTGCAAAATTCGGCCTATGCGTTCTTTCTTGCTTTTCGCGGAGTTATAGATCGTGTCTCCGGAATGCAGCACGCCCGAATAAACGCGGAAAAAAGTCAGGTTGCCGACAAACGGGTCGGTCGCAATCTTGAACGCCAGCGCGGCGAAAGGCTCATCATCTTTAGCGCTGCGATAACCTTCCGATTCATCGTCCAGAATACCTTTGATCGCCGGTACGTCGGCTGGCGACGGCATAAAGTCGATTACGGCGTCGAGCATTGCCTGAACGCCTTTATTTTTAAACGCCGAGCCGCACACGGTTGGCACAATCTCGGTGGCCAGTGTTCGCGCCCGCAATCCCGCGCGAATTTCTTCCTCAGTCAAATCACCCTCTTCGAGGTATTTATTCAGCAAATCCTCATTCGACTCGGCTGCAGCCTCGAGCATCTTCTCACGCCATTTCATGCATTCAGCCTGCATGTCCGCCGGAATATCCAGCAGCTCGTAGCTAACCCCAAGATCGCTTTCATCCCAATGGATTGCCTTCATCTTGACCAGGTCGACAACACCTTTAAATTTGTCCTCGGCGCCGATCGGCAATTGAATAGGCACGGGATTGCCGCCCAGGCGTTCGCCAATCTGCCTGACTACCCGGTGAAAGTCGGCGCCAGCGCGGTCCATCTTGTTGATGAACGCCATGCGTGGCACCTTGTATTTATTCGCTTGCCGCCAGACTGTTTCGGACTGCGGCTCGACACCACCAACCGCACAAAAGACCGCCACTGCACTGTCCAATACACGCAGCGAACGTTCTACTTCAATCGTAAAATCCACGTGCCCCGGCGTATCGATAATGTTGATGCGGTGCTCCGGGAAATGCTGGTCCATTCCGGACCAGAAGCAGGTCGTGGCAGCCGAGGTGATGGTAATTCCGCGCTCTTGTTCCTGTTCCATCCAATCCATCACAGCGGCGCCGTCATGGACTTCACCTAACTTGTGGGAGACGCCTGTATAGAAAAGAATGCGTTCAGTCGTAGTCGTCTTACCGGCATCGATGTGCGCCATGATGCCGATATTGCGATAACGCTCGATAGGAGTTGTCCGTGCCACGTTGCGCGTCCTTGTCGAATCAATGCCGAATCCGGATGCCAACTACCAACGGTAGTGCGCAAAGGCCTTGTTGGCCTCAGCCATTCGGTGCGTGTCTTCGCGCTTCTTGACTGCAGCACCACGATTTGCGGCGGCGTCCAACAGCTCGTTGGCGAGTCGTTGCGCCATGGACTTTTCATTGCGCTTGCGGGCAGCATCGATCACCCAACGCATCGCCAGCGTTCGTCTCCGGGCCGGTCGGACCTCGATCGGTACTTGATAAGTCGCACCGCCAACACGGCGGGATTTAACCTCGACCATCGGCTTGATGTTATCGAGAGCCTGCTCCAGTAACTCGACAGCCTGTTCCTCGGACTGCCCATTACGCTCTGAAATCTGGGTCAGGGCGCCATAGACAATATTTTCCGCCACGGATTTCTTGCCACTTTTCATCAACATGTTAATGAACTTGGCCAGCAACTGACTATCGTGCTTGGGATCGGGCAGAATGTTGCGCTTTGGCGCTGAGGTACGTCTGGACATGATGCGACTCGAATGTGTCTCAGTGGTTGCTAAATTAGTTCTTGGGCCGTTTGGCGCCGTATTTTGATCGTCCCTTGCGACGATCTGAAACTCCCGCGCAATCGAGCGTGCCGCGCACCGTGTGGTAGCGAACTCCGGGCAGATCTTTCACCCGCCCACCGCGAATCAATATGACCGAGTGTTCCTGCAAATTATGACCTTCACCGCCAATGTAACTCGTGACCTCAAAACCATTAGTCAGCCGAACACGAGCAACTTTTCGCAGTGCCGAGTTCGGTTTCTTCGGCGTGGTCGTGTAAACCCGGGTGCAAACCCCACGCTTTTGAGGACTGGCGCCCAGGGCAGGAACATTGCTCTTGGACGGCTTCGTATTTCGCCCCTTTCGGACGAGTTGATTAGCAGTGGCCATATATCAAAAATACTCTGGAGCGGTTTCTCTTTGCACAAATAAACGGCAGCCCGCATGCGGCATCATCAGGGAAGATCCAGCATCCGGGCTAGCCGAAGATCGGCAGGGCATTCCTGGCCCAGCCTACATTGTTCTGGCGGCGCCCATAGCGGACGCACACAGGACCGCGAATTGTAGGGTTGCCGCGGGTCCTGCGTCAAGCAGGGCCGCGAAGTCTGTTCCCGCGCAAGCCCGCCTGTTCAGCTAGCACTCCGTCAGGGTGATATTGATGGAGTAGTAGCAGCGGCCTCTGACTCCGGCGCCGAATCGTCGCCCTCGGGCGTCACCGGCACAGCGGCATCCGCATCGACCGATTCCGATGCAATTTCCGGGGTCTCTTCGGTGGCCTGAAGCAGCCCCTGCAGTTCCTCGGACAGCTGATCTTCGCGGCTGCGACGCTGCTCCATATGATAGGCATAGCCAGTGCCGGCCGGAATCAGGCGGCCGACAATGACATTCTCTTTCAGCCCCCGCAGGTTGTCCCGCAGACCCTTGACTGCAGCCTCGGTCAGCACCCTGGTTGTCTCCTGGAAGGATGCCGCGGAGATAAATGATTCAGTCGCAAGAGATGCTTTGGTGATACCCAGCAACAGCGGTCTCTCCAGCGCCGGCTCCTTGCCTTGCGCCTGCTGAGCCTGATTCACGTCCCGCAGACGCGATCGTTCGAGCTGCTCGCCGCGCAGCAGGCCGGTATCGCCCGGATCCTCGATTTCTATCTTGCGCAGCATTTGGCGAATAATGACCTCAATGTGCTTGTCATTGATCTTGACGCCCTGCAGTCGATAAACGTCCTGGATTTCCCGCACGAGATAGTCCGCAAGATTTTCGACGCCCTGCAGACGCAGGATATCGTGCGGATTAGGCTCGCCGTCGGCAATAACTTCACCGCGGGCGACCTTCTCGCCCTCGAAAACACTCAAATGGCGCCACTTGGGAATCAGGTCTTCGCGCCTTTCACCTTTCTCATCAGTGATGACGAGGCGACGTTTGCCCTTGGTTTCCTTGCCAAAACTTACCGTGCCACTGGCTTCGGCGAGAATCGCAGTGTCCTTCGGCTTACGCGCTTCGAACAAATCCGCAACGCGCGGCAGTCCGCCCGTAATATCGCGAGTCTTTGAACTCTCCTGGGGAATTCTCGCGATAACATCACCGACGGTAACCTTCGCGCCATCGCTCATAATCACGATGGCACCGGGCGGCAGAGCGTAAACAGCCGGAATATCCGTATTCGCAAAACTGACCTCCTTGCCCTTACTGTCGAGCAGCTTCGCGATGGGCCGCAAATCCTTGCCGCTGCCGCCGCGTTGTTTCGGATCGATCACCATAATGCTGGTCAAACCGGTGACTTCATCCATCTGCTCGGTAACGGTCACCCCATCTATGAAATCCTCAAATTTCAGGTTGCCGGACACCTCGGCGACAACCGGGTGAGTGTGTGGATCCCAGCTCGCGACGATTTGACCGGCGGTAACCTTGTCATCTTCAGCGACGGTGATCGTTGCCCCGTACGGGATCTTGTAGCGCTCCTTTTCACGCCCATGCTCGTCTATCACGCCGATCTCGCCGGATCTGCTGACTGCAACCATGTAGCCCTTTTCATGGGTCACTGTCTTGATGTTATGCAATCGCAACACACCATCACCCCTGACTTCAACACTGTTGGCCGCGGCTGCTCGCGACGCTGCGCCGCCGATGTGGAAGGTACGCATGGTGAGCTGCGTACCCGGCTCGCCGATCGACTGCGCGGCAATCACGCCGACAGCCTCACCAATGTCGATCAGATGTCCACGCGCCAAGTCACGACCATAGCATTGCGAACAAACGCCGTAACGGGTTTGACAGGTGATCGGTGAGCGAACCTTGACGTAGTCGATACTCTCGTCTTCCAAGAGAGAAACCTCGCGTTCATCCAGCAAAGTGCCGGCTTCCATCACGACCTCGTCCGAATCCAGTCTGGTCACCGGTTCGGCCAGAACCCGGCCCAGCACTCTATCCCGCAAGGGCTCGACGATGTCGCCGCCTTCCACGAGCGGCATCATAGAAACGCCCCGGTCGGTCCCACAATCGGTCTCGGTGACCACCAGGTCCTGAGCGACATCCACCAATCGACGGGTTAAATAACCCGAGTTAGCGGTCTTCAGCGCTGTATCCGCCAAGCCCTTTCGCGCACCGTGCGTCGAAATAAAATATTGCAGAACGTCCAGACCTTCGCGGAAATTTGCCGTGATCGGTGTCTCTATGATCGAGCCATCCGGCTTGGCCATCAAACCACGCATTCCAGCCAGCTGACGAATCTGGGCAGCCGAACCTCGCGCGCCGGAATCAGCCATCATGAAAATCGAATTGAATGATGCCTGCTCGACCTTCTCGCCGGACTCAGTGGCGATATACTCCTTGCCCAGCTTGTCCATCATGGCCTTGGCAACCTGATCATTGGTGCGCGACCAGATATCCACGACCTTGTTATAGCGCTCGCCGTTAGTGACCAGACCACTGGCATACTGATCCTGGATCTCTCTGACCTCGATCTCGGCCTGGTCGAGGATACCCGGCTTGGATTCCGGCACAACCATGTCGTTTACACCGATGGAAATACCCGCCCGCGTTGCATAGTGAAAACCGGTGTACATCAAGCGGTCTGCCAGGACCACGGTCTTCTTCAAACCGACTTTACGATAAGAAGCATTTATACAAGCCGAGATTGCTTTTTTGGTCATATCCTGATTAACCAGACTGAAGCTCAACTCATCCGGAAGCAGTTCTGAGAGTAATGCCCGACCGACCGTCGTCTCTATGATGCGCGGCGCATGACCGAGGCTGCCATCTTCTTGCTCGTAATAGTCATTGATCCGCACTTTAACCTGGGCATGCAAATCCACCACGCGACACTCATGCGCTCTGTGCACTTCGCTCACGTTTCCAAAATGCATGCCGGTGCCCTTCGCATTCGCGTTGACACGCGTCATGTAGTAAAGCCCGAGCACGACATCCTGGGATGGCACGATGATAGGCTCTCCGTTGGCCGGAGAAAGAATATTGTTCGAAGACATCATCAACGCCCGAGCTTCCAACTGCGCTTCCAGCGACAAGGGCACATGCACGGCCATCTGATCGCCGTCGAAGTCTGCATTGAAGGCAGTACAAACCAACGGGTGCAGCTGTATCGCCTTACCCTCGACCAGCACCGGCTCAAAGGCCTGTATGCCTAGACGGTGCAGGGTCGGCGCGCGGTTCAGGAGCACCGGATGCTCACGGATGACTTCTTCGAGAATATCCCATACCTCCGGTCCTTCGCGCTCAACCAGACGCTTCGCGGCCTTGATTGTGGTCGACTCGCCACGCATCTGGAGTTTGCTAAAGATAAATGGCTTGAACAGTTCGAGCGCCATTTTTTTCGGCAAGCCGCACTGGTGCAATTTCAGTGTCGGGCCAACCACGATCACCGAGCGACCCGAATAATCGACTCGCTTGCCGAGCAAATTCTGGCGAAAACGGCCCTGCTTGCCCTTGATCATGTCGGCCAGGGATTTCAGTGGGCGTCGATTGGTGCCCGTGATGGCGCGGCCGCGACGGCCATTATCCAGCAACGCATCGACGGATTCCTGCAGCATTCGCTTTTCGTTACGAACGATAATATCGGGCGCATTCAGCTCCAACAGCCGGCGCAGTCGATTGTTGCGATTGATCACGCGGCGGTAAAGATCATTCAAGTCTGAGGTCGCAAACCGGCCGCCATCGAGCGGCACCAGCGGACGCAGATCAGGCGGCAGCACCGGTAACACGGTCAGCACCATCCACTCGGGTCGATTCCCCGATTCAAGAAATGCTTCCAGAAGCTTCAAGCGCTTCGAGAGACGCTTAATCTTGGTCTCAGAATTCGTAGCAGTAATATCCTCTCGCACCTGCAGAACGCCGGCGGATAAATCAATCGTGCGAAGTAATTCATGGACAGCTTCAGCACCCATCGCCGCGTCGAATTCATCGCCAAACTCTTCGATGGCCTCAAGGTACTGCTCATCATTGAGCAATTGACCACGCTCAAGAGTGGTCAAGCCCGGCTCAGTGACGACAAATGCCTCGAAATATAAAACGCGCTCGATTTCACGCAGTGTCATATCGAGCATCAGGCCGATGCGCGATGGCAAAGACTTGAGAAACCAGATATGCGCCGTGGGACTGGCCAACTCGATGTGGGCCATACGCTCACGTCGAACTTTGGTCTGGGTAACCTCTACACCACACTTCTCACAGACCACGCCACGATGCTTCAGACGTTTGTACTTGCCGCACAAGCATTCGTAGTCCTTGATTGGCCCGAAAATCTTGGCACAGAAAAGGCCGTCACGTTCCGGCTTGAAGGTCCGATAATTTATCGTTTCCGGTTTCTTGACTTCGCCGAACGACCAGGACCGGATTAATTCCGGTGATGCAAGACAGATTCGAATCGCATCAAAATCCTCGACGTTGTTCTGTGTCCTAAAAAGCTTCAGTAAGTCTTTCATGTATCACCTGCCAGAGGTAGAAAATTCTGTTGCGCCGCGCCTAGTCACTTTCCAATTCAATATTGATGCCCAGAGAGCGTATCTCTTTGACCAGCACATTGAAGGATTCAGGCATGCCAGCATCCATTTCATGCGTCCCATCGACGATGTTCTTGTACATCTTGGTGCGTCCCTGCACATCGTCCGATTTGACGGTCAACATTTCCTGCAGCGTGTAAGCCGCGCCATAAGCTTCCAGCGCCCAAACTTCCATCTCGCCGAAACGTTGCCCACCGAACTGCGCCTTACCGCCCAACGGTTGCTGGGTAACAAGACTGTAAGGACCGGTCGATCGCGCATGCATCTTGTCATCAACCAGATGGTTGAGCTTAAGCATGTACATGTAGCCCACGGTGGTCGGCCGCTCGAACTTTTCTCCGGTCCGCCCGTCGATCAGGACCGTCTGTCCGGAGGTGGGCAGGCCTGCCAGTTCCAGCATATGCTTGATTTCATCTTCTGACGCACCGTCGAAGACTGGTGTCGCCATCGGCACCCCGTTGCGCAGATTCTCCGCCAGCTCCGTGACCTCAGACTCGTTCAAGCTCTTGAGATCTTCCCGCTTGCCGCCAGATTTGTTGTAGATCTCATCGAGCAGACCGCGCAGCTTGGGCAACGTTGCACGGCTGTCTATCAGATCACCGATTTGTCGTCCTAACTGCTTTGCCGCCCATCCCAGATGCGTTTCGAGAACCTGGCCGACATTCATGCGCGATGGCACGCCGAGCGGATTGAGCACGATATCGACTGGCGTGCCATCTTCCAGGTACGGCATATCCTCGACCGGCACGATCATCGAAATAACGCCTTTGTTGCCATGACGGCCAGCCATCTTGTCGCCCGGCTGAATGCGGCGCTTAACGGCCAGAAATACTTTAACCATCTTCAGGACACCAGGCGCCAGATCGTCGCCCGCGGTAATCTTCTTGCGTTTTTCTTCGTAGCGGCGCTCAAATTCTTCGCGCTGCATACGGAGCCGCTCCGCCACCTGCTCGAGCTGCTTGTTCGCCTCATCCTTGCGTAAGCGAATTTCGAACCATTGTTCCCTTGTAAGCTCGTTAAGAAATGCCTGAGTAACCTTACCGCCGGCTTTCAAATTATTCGGGCCGCCGTCAGCCACTTTGCCCAGCAACATGCGCTCGACACGATCGAATATATCCTCTTCCAGGATTCGTCTCTGGTCGTCCAGATCCTTTTGGACGCTCTCCAGTTCGGTCTGTTCAATACTCAGAGCCCGGTTGTCTTTCTCGACGCCATCGCGCGTAAAAACACGCACGTCGATCACTGTTCCATCCATACCCGGTGGAACACGCAGTGATGTATCTTTTACATCCGATGCTTTTTCGCCAAAGATGGCGCGCAACAACTTTTCCTCTGGCGTTAACTGAGTCTCGCCTTTCGGAGTGACCTTGCCGACGAGAATTTCTCCAGCCTTGACTTCCGCTCCGATAAACGCGATGCCAGCCTCGTCCAGCTTGGCGAGAGCCGAATCGCCAACGTTCGGAATATCCGCCGTCACCTCTTCGGAACCCAGTTTCGTATCACGTGCAACGCAGGTCAGTTCCTCGATATGAATCGTCGTGAAACGATCCTCGCGGACCAAACGCTCCGAAATAAGGATTGAATCCTCGAAGTTGTATCCGTTCCATGGCATAAACGCGACTAACAGATTCTGACCGAGAGCAAGCTCGCCCATGCTGGTCGATGCGCCGTCAGCCAAAACGTCGCCCCGAGCTATCTCATCACCGGCTTTGACCAGCGGTCGCTGATTGATGCAGGTGTTCTGATTCGAACGGGTGTACTTGGTCAGGTTATAGATATCAACGCCCGACTCGCCAGCGCTGGTTTCAGCGTCGTGTGCGCGCACCACGATACGCGAAGCGTCAACGGAATCACAAATGCCGCCGCGTTTCGAAACCACGGTCACACCGGAATCGATGGCGACTGCCCGCTCCATTCCCGTGCCCACCAGCGGCGTTTCAGATCGCAATGTGGGAACTGCCTGCCGCTGCATATTCGAACCCATCAAGGCGCGATTAGCGTCGTCGTGCTCAAGGAACGGGATCAACGACGCTGCAACAGAAACGATCTGCTTCGGCGACACATCCATGTAATCGATCTCGGTCCTGGACTTTAGTGTGAATTCGTTCATATGGCGAACCGAGACCAGCCTTTCTACAAATTCACCCTTATTCGTCAACTCAGAGTTCGCTTGGGCGATCACAAACTGGCCTTCCTCAATGGCCGAAAGGTAATCGATTTGATCCGTGACCTTGCCATTGTTGATCTTGCGATACGGCGTCTCGAGAAAACCGTATTCGTTGGTTCGAGCATAAACAGACAGGGAATTGATCAGGCCGATATTTGGCCCTTCAGGTGTCTCGATCGGACAGACACGACCGTAATGAGTCGGATGAACGTCGCGCACCTCAAACCCGGCCCGTTCACGAGTCAGGCCGCCTGGACCCAATGCCGATACGCGTCGCTTATGGGTAATCTCCGATAGCGGATTGTTTTGATCCATAAACTGGGAGAGCTGACTGGACCCGAAAAACTCTTTAACCGCGGCAGCCACCGGTTTGGCGTTAATCATCTCCTGAGGCATCAGGCCTTCGGTCTCAGCAAGCGTCAGACGTTCCTTGACACCCCGCTCAACGCGAACCAAGCCAACGCGGAACGCATTTTCGGCCATCTCGCCGACACTGCGCACCCGCCTGTTACCGAGGTGATCGATATCATCCACCACCCCTCGGCCGTTGCGAATATCCATCAACACCTGCAATACGGCGATAATGTCATCGCGGCTCAGGATTTCCGCGCCTTCACTTTCCGGCCGCCCGACGCGTCGGTTGAACTTCATTCGACCCACCGCGGATAAATCATAGCGTTCCGGATTGAAGAAAAGATTATGGAACAGGTTTTCCGCCGCATCCTTGGTCGGTGGTTCGCCCGGACGCATCATCCGATAAATTTCCGCCAACGCCTCAAGCTTGGTCGTCGTCGCGTCGATCCGCAACGTATTAGAAATATATGGACCCTGGTCAAGGTCATTGACGTACAGCGTCTGAATGTGTTCGATACCTTTCTCGATAAGGTTCTCTGCAACTTCAGCTGTCAATTCATCGTTCGCCGAAGCCAGCACTTCGCCGGTTTCCTCATCTACGATGTCATGCGCCAAAATTTTATCCACCAGGTATTCTGCGGGGACATTCATGGTTTTGGCGGTGGATTGTTCCATCTCCCGTATATGGCGAGCGGTAATCCTTTTTCCTTCTTCGACAATCAGCTTACGTCCAACCTTGATATCGAACAAAGCCGTTTCGCCGCGCAGCCGCTTTGGCACGAGGCCCATCTTGATCTCTTTCTTCGACAGATAGAAATCATTTTTCTCAAAGAAGATATCGAGAATCTCCTCGTTGCTGAAATCCAGCGCACGCAGAATGATAGTCACCGGCAATTTTCGACGGCGATCTATTCGCGCAAACACGGCGTCCTTTGGATCGAACTCGAAGTCCAGCCACGAACCACGATACGGAATTACGCGAGCGGAAAAGAGCAACTTGCCAGATGAGTGAGTCTTGCCTTTGTCATGGTCAAAAAACACGCCGGGAGAACGGTGCAACTGAGAAACGATAACGCGCTCGGTACCATTGATCACAAACGTTCCATGATCGGTCATCAACGGAATCTCGCCGAGATAGACCTCCTGCTCACGGACTTCCTTGACCGCCTTTTTCGAGCCTTCCTTGTCGTAGATAACCAAACGAACCTGGACGCGAAGCGGCGCTGCGTAAGTCAGACCGCGGGACTGGCATTCCTTGACATCGAATACCGGCTCCCCAAGGCGATAGCTGCTGTATTCGAGTGCCGCGCTACCGGAATAGCTCACGATAGGAAAGACACTCTTAAAGGCAGCATGGAGACCGAATTCTCCTCGGGATTCAGCTGCGTCGTCCTCCTGCAGGAATTTCCTGTAAGAGTCGAGTTGTATCGCCAGTAAGTATGGGACTTCCAGAATACTGGGTCGTTTACCGAAATCCTTGCGGATTCGTTTTTTCTCGGTAAATGAATACGCCATGAAGTAGCACCTCTATTTTGCTACGCATTACCGCGTCACCCGGACGCAAAAGCGGACGTCAGTAAGTTGATCGCTTACTGCACAGAATCACTGTCAGCGCGAAAGCGCCGCCATCGAATCAGCCCCGCTACTTAATTTCGACAGCAGCCCCGGCTTCTTCGAGCTGCTTCTTGACCTGTTCCGCTTCGTCTTTGGGAATACCTTCCTTGATCGTCGCCGGAACGCCTTCAACCGCGTCTTTGGCTTCTTTCAAGCCGAGACCGGTCAGCGTCCGCACAGCCTTGATGACAGAGACTTTATTTTCACCAAAGCTCGACATCACAACATCAAATTCGGTCTGTTCCTCTTCAGCCGCGCCACCGGCATCAGCGCCTGGCGCGGCTGCGACAGCCACCGGCGCGGCGGCTGATACGCCCCACTCTTCTTCAAGCATTTTGATCAGCTCGACGACCTCCATGATCGGCTTGGCGCTCAGTTCCTTGAGCAGATCTTCATTTGAAATAGCCATTTCTTATAACTCCTGTGTACCGTCACTCGATAAATAAAATAGATTTGTTGTCTCGACGCTCACGCAGTTTGTTCGGACTCACCGCGAGCCCCAAGCACCCGAGCAAGCATGGCCGGCGGTTCCGCCAGCGTGCGGACGAACTTGCTCAACGGTGCCTGCAGCACACCCAACAGCATTGCCCGGGCCTGCTCCAGATTCGGCAGACTCGCCAGGCGAGCCAAATCCTCGGGTCCGTACAAGGTTCCGCCGATAACCACTGCCTTGGTTGCCAAGGCCTCATTGTCCTTGGCGAACTCCTTGATGACCCGCGCCGCCGCACCCGGATCTTGCCGGGAAAACGCGAGCAGAAGGGGGCCTTCCAACGCATCTTTGAGACATTCGAACTCAGTTCCCTCGACAGCCCGTTTCGCCAAAGTGTTTTTTATTACGCGAACATAGACGTCCTCGCCGCGCGCTTTCGCGCGGAACTCTGTCATCTGTGCGACGCTCAAGCCACGATATTCAGCGGCAATAGCCGACTCCGCCGTCGCGGCAACCTCGTTCACCTCGGTGACAAGCGCTTTCTTGTCTTCGAGTCTGAGTGCCATCATTTTCTCCTAGCATTTCTGTCACTAGAGAAAAGGCGCCGAATCTATTTCTCCGGCTACCGAACCATTCATTCCACCGCGGTGGAGAAAAAAAATCCGCTACCTTTTCCCTTACCAATGGCGACTGTCACCAGGAGAACCTGATTCGAGTAACACCATCTGCGCAGGCGCGCGCGCACTCGCGAGCATCCATTAAGGCATCAGAAATCCAGTATCCAATGCCACCTGCGGTCTTCGATGTATTGCGATCCCTCGCTATTACGTCCGCACATCCCGCTTAGCGGCGTTAAGCCGCCAACCGTTCTATAGCTTCGTAACCCTTCTCTTCCTAAAGAATCCTTTACCGACCCACGGTCGAATGGTCCACGGCAACGCCGGGTCCCATGGTCGAGGATACGGTCATTCGCTTCAGGTACTGGCCCTTTGCTGCAGACGGCTTCGCCTTTTCCACGTCATGCAGTAGCGCAGCCAGATTTTCCTTCAGCGCGCTGACTTCAAAATCGACTTTGCCGATTGGACAGTGAACTATTCCTGCCTTGTCGGCGCGATAGCGCACTTGCCCGGCCTTTGCATTGCGCACCGCATTTTCAACATCGGGCGTGACCGTTCCAACTTTTGGATTCGGCATCAAACCTCGTGGACCGAGCACGCGACCCAGCTGACCAACGACCCGCATCGCATCTGGCGTCGCGATTACGGTGTCAAAATTCATGTCACCGCCCTTCATCTGTTCTGCCAAATCCTCCATTCCAACGACATCCGCACCGGCTGCTATGGCTTTCTCGACATTATCGCCTTGCGTGAAAACAGCGACGCGGACTTCTTTACCGATACCATTCGGCAGTACGACGGAACCGCGCACAACCTGATCCGACTTACGCGGGTCTATGCCCAAATTCATGGAAACATCTACGGACTCCGCGAACTTCGCCGCCGCCATATCTTTCACGAGCGCCAGGGCTTCGTCGACCGGATGAATTTCGGTCCGCGATATCTTTTCGGCAAATTCCTTTCTTCGCTTGCTCAGTTTCGCCATGGTCAAAGTCCCTCCACGTCAAGACCCATACTGCGCGCCGTGCCCGCGATGGTACGGACAGCGGCGTCCATATCGGCA
>Ga0224512_10003402_pt1 | contig 14046 bp, 13 predicted proteins | sample SF_May12_sed_USG_4_FD_169103 | JGI IMG/M metagenome (GOLD analysis project Ga0224512, IMG submission 169103) | Sediment microbial communities from San Francisco Bay, California, United States - SF_May12_sed_USGS_13 | ecosystem: Environmental > Aquatic > Marine > Sediment | place: USA...
CCGGCGACGAGGCCGTGGGGTCCGTCGGCTCGAAGGTCGACCGTGACCGGCCCGGCGGCGTTGGCGCCGACCGTGGCCACCAGGCCCTGGCGATCCTGGTTCCAGCACCGGATCATCGCATCGGCGTCGACCAGGCCGGCCGGATCCGCATGCAGGTCATGGAGGGTGACCGTGGTCGGCATGCCGTCTGCGGGGCCGGATACGGTGACATCCACCAGCGGCGCCACGTCGCGGGCCAGGGCGATGGCGCGGCCCACGTCGGCCCGCCACGGATCGACCCCGGTGACCGTGGTACCGGCGGCCAGATCGTGGACGTCGACCGACCCGCCGTCGCTCGCCACCGCCAGCGACATGGTTGACTCGGCCGGGAGCCCGTGACCGTCGGGGCTGATGAACAGAACCGACATGCCGGCACGCGGCACCAGGTCGAGGAAGCGGGCCACCGCCGCCGGTGACAGCCCGACCGGCGGGTGCAGCACGACCAGAACATGCGGTTCCGACTCGGCGCGGCCGACACCGATCCGATCACCGGCGGCGGCGGCTCGCCGCTCCGCCCTGGCCATCAGCCCGGCGAACAACGCCTCCGCTTCGTCGTCGTCCGACGCAATCGACCGGGTGGGGGGCTCGCCGCTGCCACCTCCGACCGGTCGCCTGGTGTGAGGCAGCCACTTCGCCCACTCCCAGCTGTGTTGCTGGTCGGGAGCCAGCACGACCAGCTCGAGGTCACGGGGAGACCGCAGCCCGATGAGCTGGACCACCAGCGAGCGGGCCAGGTCCACGGCCGCCGACCCGGCGGCCCGGCCGCCGGTCACGCCCACCACCGGATGACGTCGGAAGTCGACGACGACCGGGGCCGCCCGCTCGATCGAGACCCCGTCGACCACTGCGGCGGCGGCCGCCACCAGATCCGGAGCGCCATGCTCGGGCACGGTGACCTCCAGCGACGACGGTCGATCGGTGGTGCCGATGGCAACGGTCAGGAAATCGTCGTGGCGGGGGCGGCGGGCCCACAACTCCGGAGCGCCGCAACGAACCCACCGGGCGATCTCATCCAGGGTCGGGGTGCGGCGACGACGCCACGCCGCCAGCCGGTCGGCGGTGTCGGCCACAACCAGACGCTGCGACTCCAGCTCGTCGAGGAACGCCGCCCGGGCCGCGGCGAATGCCTGGCGGCCGGAACGGCGGTCGTCGATGTGGGTCCAGAGCACCATGAGCGGACTCATCGCCATGAACACCGCAAAGATCGGGGAGAACACGACCGCCATGACCGCCCCCATGACGATCGGGAGTACGGCCGCCCCCAACGGGAATCGACGCTTGGGCGGCTCGTTGGGCGGAGCGGGCAACACCACGGTCGAGAGCGGACGGGGCTCCATGGCCCGGGGTGCCGGCTGGAAATCGAGCTGCGCTCCACGGCGCTGGAACGGTGCGCCGTCGAGGCGGCGCCGACCCGGCGGCAGACCGGTCACGGTGAGGTTCACATCGCCGATGCCGACCACATCCCCCGGATGCACCGGGACGTCTCGACCCGGTTCGATCCCGACGCCGTTGACCGTCGTGCCGTTGGTCGACCCGAGATCGCCGATCGTCATCCCGCCGGCCGCTACGTCGAACCGAGCGTGTTGGCGTGAGACCGAGCGATGATCGAACCCGGCGTCGGTCCCCCGTCCGATGATCATGGGACACGAGTCGGTGACCACGACGAACGGTTCCCCCCGTTGGGGTCCGGTCAGGAATCCCAGGACCACCGTCGACGGATCCGGTTCGGCCACCCGGTCGGTCACCGCCACCAGTCGATCGCCGGTGAGCAACTCGGCTTCGAGCAGACGGTCGTCGTGGCCGATGGCGAGGCCGGTGCGTTCGTTGGTCAACAGCGGCGGCGTCCGGTTCAGGCCGAGGCCGCTCTGGGCCGAACCGAGCAGCCGATACAGGTCGGCTCCGGTCGCCGACGCGGGGAGCTCGATCAGCAGGTCGTGGTCGAGCGCGCCGAAGTTGACGGTGATCAACGCGGTGAACCCCGTCGGATGCTCGCCGTTCATCGTCGACCGTCGCCGGATGACGGTGGCCTCGACCTCGAGCTGAAAGTCGATGACGCCGATGACGCTGATGACGCCGGGCCGGGGGCCAGGAACTCGTCGCCCAACCGGGCCCGCATCGCCTGCAGCGCCCGGTAGGTCAGAGCCCGCACCCCCTGTTCGGTCAGGCCCAGCTCGGCGGCGCACTCGCCGACCGTCCACTCGTCGATGAACCGCAGTTCGAGGATCCGGCGTTGCCGGGGTTTCAGCTCGGCCAGGGCCTCCAGAAGTTCTGCGTCGCCGGCGCGGTCCATGAGCTGGTCGTCGACGTCGCCGGCCAACCGGGCGTCGCCGGTGTTGATCGGCCCGCGGGCCGCCCGTCGAGCGTTCGTGCGGTGGTGCGTCGCCACGAGATTACGGGCGATGGTGACGAGCCAGGCGGCGGCCGGGCGGCCTTCGTCACGGAACCGGTCGGCGGCCCGGAACGCCCGGAGATAGGTCTCGGCGATCACGTCGTCGACCTCCGCACCAGGAACCCGGACCGACACGTAACGGCGGAGAAACGGCTCGGTTTCGAGGTAGAAGCGATGGAAGGCCGCGTGGTCCCCGTCGGCGGCACGCGCCAACAGATCCGCATGAGTTCGGACTTCGCCTCTGTGGTCCACCACCGCCGGTGATTCACGATCCCCAATCGTTTCCTGCCGGGTCTCAATGTATCTGCGCGTCGTAGACTCGAAACTGATGGCACGTTCGACCGAAGACCTGCAGTCGTACCTCCCGCCCCAGTTCCGGGCCCGGGTATTCGTCGGCGATCCCCGCGACCACGGCGACGACCCCGACTACCGATTCACCCTCGCCAACGAGCGAACCTTCCTGGCCTGGATCCGCACCTCGCTGGCTCTGGCCGCCGGTGGTCTGGGCGCCGTCACGATCCTCAACGACTTCCCCGGCGAGGAGGTCCTCGGCCTGGGGCTGCTGACCCTTAGCTTCCTCACGGCGGCCACTTCCTATCGACGGTGGGCGATCATCGAGAAGGCCATGCGGCTGTCACAACCACTCCCGCCGTCGAAGCTGCCGCTGCTGATGGGCATCGGCGTCGGCCTGGTGTCGGTGGTGGCCGCGATCCTGTTCGCCTTCGGAGGTGCGGGCGGGTGAGCCTGTCGCCGTGGCTCGCCGGCCGGCCCCACAGCCGGCCCGGGCAGGTGCACGACACGATGCTCCAGCACGAGCGCACGGCGCTGGCGTGGGAGCGCACCGCCTTCGCCGCCATCGTGGCCGGGCTCCTGTTCATACGGTTCGCCACGGCTTTGCATCCGCTCCTGACCTTGATCGGTTTCGCCCAGGTGTTCTTCGGGGGTGGCCTGCTCATCTGGGCCGGTTACCACTACGACGAGTTGCACGGTCCGCTCCGGGCCGGTCAGAGTCCGGTCCACCCCAGGGCGACCAGGGCGGTCGGGTGGGTCACGACGGGGTTCATCGGCGGGGCCACGCTGGCCGCCACCGCAGCGGTGATACTCGGCCTGTAGCCGGCTTTGCGAGAAGTCCTGATTGCCAAATAGGTAAGCCGCCGCTAACGTTTAGGGATGGACGCACTGGAGGCGATCTCCCAGCCGACCCGCCGCCGTATCGTGGCCCGCATCGCCGAACTCGGTGAGGCGTCGGTCAACGACATCGCCGCCCCGCTCGACATCACCCGCCCCGCCGTCTCCCAGCACCTGAAGGTGCTGCGGGGCAGCGGCGTGGTGCTGGAGCGAAAGGTCGGACGGCGCCGCCTCCACCGATTGAACCCCGACGGCCTGGCTCGAGCCCGGGCCGAAATCGAGCTGTTCCTCGTCAACGAACTCGACGAACTGGAAACCGCGGCCCGACAGGTCGTCGGGCGCCGCACCACAACCGAACCGAGGTAAACCCATGTCCGTCGCAGTGCCGGAGGCCCTGCTTACCGAGTTTCGCCTCACGGCGAAACATCGTCCGCTACTGCTATTCCTATGGGACCGAAAGGCAACCACATGACAGACCCGATCGTGGTCGAGCGCCTGCTCGACACCAACACCGAGGAAACGTTTGCGCTCCTCACCGAACCGGAGCGGCTCCGGCGCTGGCTGGCCGTGTCGGCATCGGTCGACCTCCGCGTCGGCGGCGAGTACAGGATGCTGTGCGTGCCCGGCCACGCCGCCGTCGGCCAGGTCACCGAGATCGAACCGGGGAAGCGGGTCGTCTACAGCTGGGGATGGCACGGCGACGACGAGGTCCCGCCGGGATCGAGCTCCCTCATCGTCGAGCTCGAACCCGACGGCGAACGGACCCGGGTCCGCCTAACCCACGAGGGGCTCGTCGGGGTGTGGGCCGAACGTCACCTCGACGGCTGGAATCAGCATCTCGATCGCCTGGTGGCGGCGGCCGCCAAGGGCGACGCGGGTCTCGAACCGTGGATTATCGACCCCGACGACAAGAACCACCTGACCGTGGCCGAGGCGACGTGGGCCATCTGCCGTCAGCAGCTCCTTGCCCTCGGCCCCGACGACTCCGATCGGCCGACACCGTGCGCCGAGTTCAACGCCCACGAGCTCGTCGTCCACCTTCGTAATTCGATGGTTGCGCTGGGCACCCCGGCCGGCGCGGTCTTCGATGACGGGGCCGGGACGACCACCGCCGAGGACTACGTGGCCGGTGCGGTCGAGGCGGCGCTGGCCGCGTGGCGGGATCACGGTCTCGACGGGGAGGTCCCCTTCGGCGACGGGACGGCACCGGCGTTGCTGCCCGCAGGGATCCTGAGCCTCGAGTTCCTCGTCCACGCCTGGGACATCGCCCAGGCCAAGGGCTCCGAGCTCGATGTGCCGGAGGCGATTGCCGCCTACGTGCTCGACATCGCCACCTCGATCATCTCCGACGACAACCGTGGGCCCGGCAAGGGTTTCGGTGTGGCGCTCGACGCCCATTCCGACGACCCGATGGGCCGCCTCATCGCCTTCACCGGCCGCAAGGCCCTCGCCTGACAGCCGCCCCCATCGAGATTTGGCAGCAATTCCGCGCGCCAGTCGCGCGCAGATCCTGCCAGATCGCGCGGCGGGATCAATTGGCAGCAATTCCGCGCGCCAGTCGCGCGCAGATCCTGCCAGATCGCGCTGCGGGATCAATTGGCAGCAATTCCGCGCGCCAGTCGCGCGCAAATCCTGCCAGATTGCGCTCGGGGAACGGGGAACGGGGATCGGGAGGCGGGGATCCGGGATCCGGGAACGAGGAGTGGGACCGACGTCAGCCCTGCCAGACCTCGGTGTCGGGGTGGAACTGAGACCAGGCGAACCAGAACGCCTGGTGGCTGCCGATCTCGGCTCCGTCGGCGCCGACCGCCCGGACGCCGCCGGCGAACAGCTCCACGGTGATGTCGTCGAACTCGACGGTGCCGCCGTCGAGCAGGGTTCGACGGGCGGCCTCCACGGGGAAGGCGACGGGCTGACCCTCGGCGGTGGTCACCCCCAGGACCGGCTCCTGGACCGGTAGGCGGGGGTCGACGTCACCGACCGGGAAGATCGGGCCGTCGGCGTCGCGGGTGTTGAGCAGATCCGAGTCGCGTCCGAGGGCCACCGACTCGGCGAGGATCGTCGTGTCGGGGTGGGCGGCTTTCCACTCGCCCCAGGTCGTGGTCACGACCGTCGCCTGCTCCAGCTCCAGCCCGATGTCGGCCAGCGGACCGGCCACCGCGGTTCCGAGGAAGGTGTCGAACACACTGAAGGTGTTGACGTCGAACATGACCTTGTTCGATCGGGTCAGCAGACCGGACGTCCGTAGCACCGGACGCTCGACGCCCTCGGGCAGCTGATCGGTGAAATAGACCTGGGCCGACCCGCACAGGGTGCAATACGGCATGCCGATGTCGCGACCACCGAGGGTGTCGTTGACCATCTCCCGGATCTCCATGATGTTGCGGGGATAGGCCCGGGCCTCACCGTTGATCTCGACTCCGAACACGATGCGGTCGTCGTCGTACCAGCCGCCGCCTGCGGCATCGGTGACCGGCGGGTTGTCGACGGCCGGGATACAGCCGCACGGCAGGTTCGTCTGATCGAACGGCCGGTCGTCGATCCCGACCCCGCCCCACGACCAGAGGCGGTAGTCGACCAGGCCACCTGCGTCGACGGAGGCGTCCTCGTCGAAGAACGGTGCCCAGGCCGGAACGACTTCGGTGAACAGCCTGCGCTTGTGGGTGACGTAGCCCGGCGGGGCGGGAACGTCCCAGGCGATCAGGTGGTCGGTGAGGTCACCCCACGGTGAGATGTCGGACAGGTCGAGTCCGGTCAGGCCTTCGGCGGTGGTGATGAGCGAACCCTGGCCGGTTCCGAAAAAGCGGAGGAGGTCCGCGATGTTCCAGGCGAGTCGGGGATCGCCGGAGTCCTCGATGGCCTGGAGGGCGTCGCGCTCGGTGGTTGCGAACCCGGCGGTGGAGAGGGTGTTGCCGAAGACCCGGTCGAGTGCCTCATCGAGCGCCGGGTCGTAGTCGGAGGGAATCGGTGGCGGGTCCCCGAACGTGCTGGGAGCGTTGAACTCGCCGGCGGCGGGGAGGGCGGGGGCCGCGGCATCGTCGGTGTCCGGCTCGACGTTGTCGCCCTCACCGGCCGCGTCTCCATCACCGGCCGCGGCCGTCGACTGCTGGTCGGGCGCCGACTCGGTTTCATTGTCGGCAGCCGTGTCCGGCGCCTCGTCGTCTCCGGCGGTCGTGTCAGCGGCTCCGGAGCAGGCGGCGGCCGTGAGGGTCAACGCCACCACGATGGCGGTGAGACGGATGAACGGTCGCAATGACATGAACGACCAACCGTCGAGCGACCTCGATCCTTCCTGGCCGATCCTGACAATTCGCAAAACTCTCAAGTGCACCGGCACAGGTCCGATGGAGAACAATGGGCGCACCTGCTCGTATCACGGCGGATGCGAAGCCGGGTGCGCCCTTCCGAACTCCATCGTCAGCGGGTGACGCGACCCGGGCCGGGTCCAGTTGGACCCGGCCCGGTGTCAATCGTCGTTCAGGATCGGCTGAGGCTCGGCTGATCAGCCGCCGGTCGCCACCGAGGCGCTGACGAGACCGTGACCGAAGAAGTCGTTGTGGCCTTTCCCGCCACGGCACTTCACACGTTCGTCGCCATCGTTCAGCGGCGCCCAGTCGGCGGGGCACGGCTGCTCGGTCGCGGTTCGCTTCAACGCGGCCGACACGGCGCCGGGCCCCCACTTCGGATGCAGCTCGATGATCAGCGCGGCAACACCTGCGGCATGCGGCGACGCCATCGACGTTCCGTTGAGATAGCCGTATCGAGTGTCGTTGTGCGAGACGGTGAGGAACTTGAACGACGGATTGCCGGTCTGCTCGAGGGAGTCGAAGAACGCCCAGATTCCATTGTCGGGATCGCTGGTCGACGACATGCCACCGAGGATGGCATCGATCCGGGTCCCGGTAGCTCGGTTGTAGTCACCCCCGGGAGCCGCCACGTTGCCGCCGACCGTCGAGTAGTCGGCGATGTTCAGGCCGTACCCTTCGTAGCCGATCGGTCCGGTCGCCATGACCGTGACCACACCCGGTAGTTCGGCGGGGGCGACGCTGCAGTTGTTGTTGACATCGCGGGTTTCGGCCACGTCCGGCGGGAAGTCGGGGCTCGTGGTGTCGAGGCCGGGGTGACGAAGGTCGTTCGACCCGTTGCCGGCGGAACTGACGATCAGCACGCCCCGTTGCTGGGCATAGCGAGCAGCCTCGGCAATCATGTTGTAGATCTCACGCTGAGACTGGTCGTTCCTGCAGTAGAAGAGGTACGGATCGGCGAAGAGGCTGAGGTTGACCACATCGAGCCCGACATCCCCCGAGTAGCGGAGCGCGGCGGCGACCGAGTCGGCGAAGCAGAACCCGGCCGCCGAACAGACCTTGAGACCGACGACGGTCGCGTCCGGGGCCACACCGGCGATACCAAACCCGTTGATCGGGGCGGCGATCGTGGTGGCCACGTGTGTGCCGTGGTCACTGTAGTCCTGCGCTGCGGCCTTGTTGGAGCAGTCGCCGTTGGCCTTCTCCACATCGAGGGCCAGGGGATCGTCGTCGAAGATGAAGGAGCACGACAACTCGACATTGATGTTCTCGGCCAGATCCGGGTGGTCGAAATCGATACCGCTGTCGATGACACCGACCGTCACGCCTTTGCCGGTCGCGCGGCTGAAGGTGTCGTCGTTGGCGCCGATAAGGGCCATGTCCCACTGGCAGACGGCCAACGGCTCGCTCGTTGGCACTTCCATGTAGTCGCCGTAGAGCTCGATACAGCGAGCGACGAGTTCATCGTCGGGTGTTGCCGCCTCGGTTTGAGGTATGGCGACGAAGACGCCAAGGAAGGACAGCGCGGCAAGCGCCGCAAGGAGTCGTTTCCGCATTCTTTGCTCCGATCAGTTGGGTACGTACCCGCCCCGCGACAAGAACAGGCTTGTCGAACCAGAGGGTAGTGCCAGATCTCTCATCCGAAAGGGGGGGGTTCGGCTCACGCCTCAGTGACGAGGCGGCGAGAGCTGCTCTGGACCCTGCCCGGCACCGGTCCAGGCCAACACACCACTACCAGGCATCGTGGTGAGACCGAGCAGCGGACCGTCCAGCTCGACCCGGTCGCGATAGGCGTTGTCGGGATCGTCCACCAGAGGCTCAAGGGTCGAACCGTCGAACCAGACGAGCGCATCGCCGACACCGACGGCGAGCACCGTTTCGTGCATCGCAAGGTGCACGGTCGGCTGCCAACCGGCCGGGCGTCCTGGCTGTTCGGCAGCCGCCACCAGCATCGCCTTCACCGTCCGCCGAAACGACAGCGGAAGGTCGAGCACGTCGACGACGGCTCGATCGGCGATCGACGCGTAGGCGAGTTGACCGCCGACTCCGGCGCTGAGATCGAGGACGGCGAGTCTGGTTGCGCCGACGGCCAGAGCCGTCGTCGACAGGTCACCCTTCCCGAAGCTCGAAGGCAGGTCGAGGCAGAACGCCCACTCCTCGTCGAGATCGAGGATATGGACGAACCCGTCGGTGCCCGATCGACCGGACGCGTGGACATGGTCGGTCTGACGGATGTACAAGGTGTAGAGGCGGCTGTCGTTCAAACCCCAGACCTGACGCCGCCCGACACCGTTCATGTCCTCGATCAGGGGTTCCTTGGTCGGGCCGAGCATCTCCTGCAGTTCACCGGTCGCCAGGTCGAGAGGGCGGATCCGGTAGGTGCCCGGCCGACTACCGGCTTGATGGTCGATGACGAACAACGATCGACCATCGGTGGCGAACGCTTCGGGTTCGACCAATCCATCAAGATGGTGGATCGTTACGGTCACCGGATCATTCGAATCCGGATCGGCCTTCGTCGAGGAACGGTCGGCGATCAGGACGTCACTCCTGGTCACTCGGCCTGCTTCGTCGATTTCGTGGCGAACGAGGGCCGCCGTCGTGCCGGTGGCCGACAACGCCCGCAGCTCGTAGCCGGGTGGCAGATCAACCCGATCGCCGCCGCCCGCGCCGTTCGATTCGGTGAAAACCAGCGCGCCGTCCTCCACCTCGGCGACGACCGACGCATCGAAATTGGCCACCGCCGTTCGAGGGTCGAACCGGGCGCCGGGTTGGACACCGGGAAGCGGCGGGGCGACGGTCGCAGGCTGTGTCTCGTAGCCGCCGTGGTGAGTGACGTCGTCGTCGCCTTCGCCGCGGGCGTGGTCGTGAGCCGAGGCGACATCCTCGGTTCGGTTGCCGGCGGCGACCAGCCCGCTGAGAACGACGACCACGATCCCGACAACCCCAACGATCAAGGCGGCGATCAGCGCCATCCGTGCCTTGCGGCCCGAGCGGTGAACGACCTCGTCGGTTCGGGCCTGCGAGGGTGGGAATTCGTTCGACGTGTCGTGGGCCGACGGCAAGGTGGCCGAGGTGTCGCCGGTCGGGTGGGCGGCGTCGCCGAGGGTGAGGGTCATGCCGGAACTACCCGGCCGGCAGCAATTCGGTTCCCTCCGACGCCTCGACGGCCAGCCGGACGGCCTCATCCCGGCCGGCACCCTCGAGCCGCAGCTCCACGTCGTCGTCGACCCAGATCAACACCGGGCCGGCGTCGACGCTGAGTTCGAGATCCAGACCCTCCACCGGGTAGCTCAACTTGTGGGGTGCGCCGACCCAGGCGGCGACGAGGGACCGGGGTGCGAACGGGTCGTTCGGGACACTGAGGGTGAAGAACTCGACGTCATCCTCGGCGGCCAGCGACTTGACGGCCCAGGTGGAGGTCGTGGTCGAGCGAGCCGACAGGAGCAGCGGCACCCCGGTTTCGCCATCCCAGACGTAGGTGCGGCCCCGGCGGGGATGGTCGTAGACGGCGTCGGGTCGGCCCAGCGACCGGATCGGCACGATGTCGGGGGTCGGCGTGACGAGTTCACCGACGTCCGGCACCGAGACCTCCGTTGCGTCAGCCCCGGACTCGTCGGCGTCGCCGGGTTCGTCGACCTCGAAGGCGGTGGTGCCGATCCCGAACCAGTCGGCGACCGCCCGACCGGCCGGCGTCAGAGCCATGACCAGGCCGAACGCGACGATGAGGGCGACACCGGCCATCGTCGGCCGCCTCATCCGGGTGCCGAGACGGGGCGGCTCGGCCTCGTCTCCAGCGCCGTCGATCGGCTCCTCGACGATGCGGGCCATAACGGCCGGGGTCAGATCCACCTCGGGCAGATCGAGGTGGTCGATGGCATCGACGAAAGCCTCCTGCAGGTCATTCATGATTCGCTCGTCTCGGTCATCTCGATGCGCAGTCGCTGCATGGCCCGGCTGAGCCGGGACTTGACGGTGCCGGCCGGGCAGTCGAGCGCCTCGGCCATCTCGGCTTCCGACAGCTGCTCGTACCAGCGGTAGGTCAGGATCAGGCGGTCATCGACGCTCAGCCGGTTGATCGCCTCGACGAGGCGGCGACGCTGATCGAGGTGCACGGCGATATCAGCCGGCCCGTCGGACGAAGTCGCCGCCGGCGCCACCTCCATCGCAGCCGCCCGGAGTCGCAAGTTCTGGACTCGTCGACCGGTCCGCTGCCGGCTGCGAGCGGTGTTGACGACGATCCGGTAGAGCCAGGGGCGAAACGGTGCGGTCAGATCGAAGCCGGGAAGTGCCCGATGGACTCTGACGAAGGCGTCCTGGGCAACGTCGTCGGCGTCGGTCGACGAGCCGAGGGCGACCGCGGCGATGCGGACGGCGTCCCGCTGATAGCGACCGACAAGCCGCCCGAAGGACGCGACGTCACCCTCGATGGCCGCCACGATCAGCTGGTGGTCCGTCTCGGTGGGAGCAGCTCCCATACATTGTTTCTACTCCGCGTAACCGGCGTTGGTTCCGATTGGACCGGTCGGGACCATGGAGTCACGCGCCGAAGACGACGAAGTGATTCGACCCGGTGCGTAACTGCGGACGCAAGGCGGGCGACGCCGGCCTCACGCGCGATCATGTTGCGGCCCGGGGTGTTAGCGTACGGGAGTGCATCGTCGTCGGGGGGGTCACGCCCGCCAGCTTTCAGGACCGAGGCTCCGGTGACCCCGAGCTTCGTCCCGACCGGGCCTGAGGGCCGAAGCGATGCGGGGGTGATGCTGAGGCGATGGTGGGCCTGGACCGGACCACCAGTGGCCACCGGGGTGCTCATCGTGGCGGCTGTGGTTGCACTCGACTGGATGCTGCCCCCGACCTCCGGCCCCAACCGACCCCTCCGGGTCCTGCTCGAGGGGCTGCAGGGAGCGGTCGGCGGTCTGGCCGCGCTGCTGATGTACGGCCGGCTGCGGTCGACCGGGCGCCGGTCCGACGCCGCCCTGGTGGCCAGCCTCGGCCTGGCCGCCGCCACCAATCTCGGGATGGCGGTGGGGTTCGCCTCGCTTCCCGTCGACGGGACGTCGGTCGACGTCGACGCGGCTCTCGACTGGGCCGCCGTGACGTTGCGGATGGTGGCCGCCCTCTACCTGCTGGCGGCCGCGGTCGGGCCACCGCGCCGCCGGATCCGCCGGATCGACCCTCGCCTTTCGGTGATCGCGGCGGTGCTGGTACCGGCGGTTGTCACCCTCATCGCGGTTTTCTCGGCCAGGAGTCATCTGCCGGTTGCCGTTGTGGTCGGAGGGGACGGTGATCCACTCGGCTTCGAGAGCCACGCCCTGATCGCCGCGGCCCAGATCGTCCTGATCCTCCTCACCGCCACCAGCGCTGCCGCCTTCCTGGTCCGCAGCGCCCGCTTCGACGACCGGTTCCTGCTGTGGATCGGACTGGCCACCGGTCTGGGAACCGTGGCCCGCATCGAATTCTGGCTCCAGCCAACCATCTACAGCGACACGGTGCGGGTCGGCGATGCCCTCCGCTTCGCCGACTACCTGGTGCTGCTGGCGGCGGCCGTGGTCGAGATCCGGTCCTACTGGGCGGCCGAGGCGGTCGTGCTGGCCCAGCACGAGCGGCAACGGTTGGCCCGCACGCTCCACGACGGCCTGGTCCAGGAGCTGAGCTTCCTGCGGGCCTGGGCGTCCTCGGTGGCGGCCGGTCGGTCCCACCCGGAGCTGGCCGGTGATGTGGCGGCGGCGGTCGAGCGGGCCCATGTCGAGTCCCGCCAACTGCTCGATCTGCTAGCGGCCCCGCCGCTGTCCCTCGGCTCGCCGTCGACGGGCGACGACCCCCTGACCTCACTGCGGACCGAGGTGGAGACGCTGGCAGCTCGAGCCGGGGTCGAAGCCGAGGTCCGGTGGCCCCCCGGCCAGCGCTTCGACCAGCAGGAGGCCGCCGTGCTGGGAGCCATCGCCCGGGAGGCGGTGATCAACGCCCTGCGCCACGGCAGGCCTGAACAGGTGGTGGTCGAGCTCTGGCCCGATTCCCGCTGCGCCCTCCGTGTGGTCGACGACGGCCAAGGCTCCGAGGACGCCGCCCCTGGGTTCGGACGACGGGCCATGGCCGACCTTGCCGCCGAGCTGGAGGCCGACCTGTGGACCGGGGCCGGACCTGACTCGACGGGGACGATGGTCGAGGTTCGTCGCCGATGACCGAACCGACCGACTCCCGCGATCCGGACGGCGGCGACGGCGTTCCGTCGGGCCGCCCGGCCGGCGTGCTGATCGTCGACGACCACTACTCGATCGCACAGGCCCTTGTCCGGATTCTCGAGCTGGAGGGTCTCGGTCCGGTTTGGGCCACCCCGTCGGTCGGCGCCCGGTCGGTGATCGAGGAGGCGACCGCTCGGCGACCGGCCCTGGCTCTGCTCGACGTCCACCTCGGCGACGGCGCCAGCGGGATCGACCTGGTGACCCCCTTCCGGGCCCTGGGGGCGCGGGTGGTGCTGTGGACGGCCCACGTGAGCCCGGCCATCGAGACGGCGGGGCGGCGGGCCGGCGCCGAGGCGGTCTGTGACAAGTCGATGCCTCTCCACGAGTTGACCGACCTGATCCGCCAGGCCCTGGACGGCCGCCCTCTGGAGCGGTCACCGGGCGGTCCCGCCGGAGCCTCGACGGGCGACCCCGACGCAACGGACGCCTCCCCGCCTGCCGGCGCGGGTCCGGGTCCTGTCGACCTGGGCCGGCTGAGCCGCCGGGAGCAGGAGGTGTTGGCCGGACTGGTGGCCGGACAGGCCCCCAAGGAGATCGCCGCCGCTCTCGGCGTGGCCGTCCCCACGGTGCGGACCCAGATCCGTCAGCTGTTCGCCAAGCTCGGCGTCAACAGTCAGCGGGCCGCGGTGGCGGTGGCCTTGCGGTCGGGGTTCGATCTCATGGGCAGCTCTGCTCCCCCCTCACTCATCAACCTTGATGATTGTGACCCGGAGGGTCCCATCGTAGGTTTGTGATGTCGGGGCGTGGGCCCCCTCCAAGCGTCGTTCTGACGCAAGCTAACAACGTTCTACCCGCCGCTGGAGCCAACGCTAAGGCTGGGTAGCCATACCCAAGGAAGACTCTCATGCAATCCAGTATTCGTCGCGGGCTCGTTGCCGTGCTCAGCGTCATGTCCATCCTGCTCGGCATCACCGCCGTCGCCTCCGCCGATGACGTGTCG
>Ga0224512_10003403_pt1 | contig 14045 bp, 10 predicted proteins | sample SF_May12_sed_USG_4_FD_169103 | JGI IMG/M metagenome (GOLD analysis project Ga0224512, IMG submission 169103) | Sediment microbial communities from San Francisco Bay, California, United States - SF_May12_sed_USGS_13 | ecosystem: Environmental > Aquatic > Marine > Sediment | place: USA...
CCTCTCCAGGGCCCCGGAACCCGGCCGATCGGACACGACGCCGACAACGGCCCATTCATCGCTGGACACGTCGAGGAGCGTTTGCAGGTTGGAGCCGGATCCAGACGCAAGCACCACTATGTGCCCCGCGGTATTGGCGTTTGTCAGCTCCATAGGAGGCGCAGCTTACCGGTAGCGGCGCTGCTCTCTTTTGCTGCGGAAAGCAGTCGCAAACGACTGGTCGTTGTAGAACTCACCGGGCACTGTGCCGTCGGCAGCGAAGTGGTACAAAGCCGTCTGATAGATGCCCGACAGAGTCGACATCACGATGGCGACACCGGCAAGCCAGAGGACGCCGACGACCAGAGGAACCGGTGACCCGCCGGAGACGCCCAGGTAAACCAGCGCCGCCCCGGGAATCGCGGCCACAAATCCGATCAGACCGAAGCCGACCTGGGCCGCCAGGTTCTCGCCCCAGGTTCGCTTGAACATGTCGGCGGATCTCTTCACGGCATCGCCGACGCCGAGTCCTTCGATCACGATTATGGGAAGCACCAGGAATGTCACCACTGCCCAAGCCATACCGACGAGGCCGACGACGATGCGGCCAACGGCACCGGCGCGCTCCTCGATGGCCCGCAAGATCAGCGACACCGTCGCCGAGACGATTGCCCACGGCAGGATCTTGCCGGCTCGGCTGGCCGCCCCGCGCAGTGCGCTGCCCAGCGTGGGGTCTCCCCCATTTAGCCGCTCGTGAGCGGCACTCACCAAGGCCGCATTGAAGAAGATCGTCACATATGCCAGCACCAGGTAGAGCATGAAGAGGAGCCCGTACTCGAACGGCCCCGGTTCCCAAGCTTCCAGATCCCCGATCGAAACGAACATTGGCACGAGAAAGAGCGCCATCGTGGCGAGTGTCGCCAGAGTCGACAAGATCGGAAGGAGCATCAGCTCCTTGTCCGCCTTGAGAACCTTCCACGAGGATTTGGCTATTTCGATTGAAGATTGAATGCGTCCCATAGGCGCAAGCGTAATCGCAGTGGCGAGTAGGCCAGCGGATGGGGTTCAGGCGCGAAATGCCAGCAGCACGCCGAAGACGACCAGCAACGCACCGCCGGTCACCAGGAGCCGAAAACGCCATTGCTCCGAAAGTCGCTGCCGGCCGGCAGCGACCACAGCAGCAATGATGATCTTGGCGCCGACGATCGTCAGATAGAAACCGGCGAGGTAGGCGAATGCACGGCCCGGTGCCTCTCGCCATGCCGTGACCAGAATCGGGGCCCCCACACCGATCCAGAAGATCCAGGGATGGGGATTGAGAATGTTGACGATGGCGCCCTTCACCAGGTGCTCGCTCGATTGGGCGTCACCGTCGACCGCTGCTGCGCCGCGGCGGGCGTGCAGAATCTCCCACGATCCCATCACTATCAACGCCAGCGCGCCGGCAATGGCGATACCCCCCACCCAAGCCTCCGGAACGGAAGAAACCGCCGCCACCGAAACGGCAACAATCGGCGCGTCGGTCAGCAATGGTGCAATTGCAACCCGGAGCCCGGCACCGAACCCGCTCCGCAGGGTGGATGTGACGACGAGCGTCTGCAACGGTCCCGGGGTAATGCCCGCAGTGAGCCCGAGGCCCAGTCCCAACAGGAGCTCAGTCAAGCGAGCCAGATGGCCGCCGGAGCCGGCCTCATCCCATCGCCTCCACCATCGCCGCCCCGAGATCCGACGGCGTCGGTGCCACAGTCACTCCGGCCTCCTCGAGAGCCGATATCTTGGCGTCTGCGGTGCCCATGCCGCCGGAGATGATCGCCCCGGCATGCCCCATACGCTTGCCGGGCGGCGCGGTGGTGCCCGCGATGAACCCGGCGACCGGCTTTGTCATGTTCGCCGCGATCCAGGCCGCCGCTTCCTCCTCAGCCGTGCCGCCGATCTCGCCGATCATGATGACGCCTTCGGTTGCCGGATCGTCGTTGAACAGGCTGAGCACGTCGACAAAGTTGGTCCCGTTCACGGGGTCGCCACCAATCCCGACAGCCGTGGTCTGGCCCAGTCCGATAGTGGTGAGCTGGTAAACCGCCTCATAGGTAAGGGTGCCGGAGCGGCTGACCACCCCGATTCGGCCGGGCTGGTGGATGTAGCCCGGCATGATCCCGATCTTGCACTCCGCCGGGGTTATGACGCCCGGGCAGTTGGGACCGACCAGACGAGTCGCCGAATCCTGCAGGTAGCGCTTGGCCCTGACCATGTCGGCAACCGGGATGCCTTCGGTGATGCACACCACCAACTCGATACCGGCCTCGGCCGCCTCCATGATTGCGTCCGCCGCGAACGGCGGCGGGACATACACGACGCTCACCTCGGCTCCCGTTGCCTCGCGAGCTTCGACGACCGACCGATAGATCGGAAGGTCGGCCTCGTAGGTGTCTGGCCGGCCGGGAACGCCCGAATGATCAGTCTCGCCGGCAAAATGCTCGACGGTTCCGGCCTTCGAGGGGTGGACGGCTGCGACCATTTGGGTTCCGTAGGCGATCGCATTGTCGGTGTGGAACCGGCCGGTGCGGCCGAGCCCCTGCACCAACACCTTGCTGGAGGCATTGACCATGATGCTCATGACGTCAGCTCGACAATCTTCCTGGCTCCGTCTTTCATGTCAGCGGCGCTCACGACGTTGAGCCCTGATTCGTCGATGATCTGTTTGCCAAGCTCGACATTGGTGCCCTCTAGGCGAACGACCAGCGGGACCTCGAGCCCCACCTCACCGACGGCCTCGACGACCCCTTCGGCAATCGTGTCGCACTTCATGATCCCGCCGAAGATGTTGACGAAAATCCCTTTGACGTTCGGATCAGCCGTTATGAGCTTGAAGGCCTCGGTGATCTTGTCTGCGGTGGCGCCGCCGCCGACGTCTAGGAAGTTGGCCGGCTCGCCACCGACATACTTGATGATGTCCATGGTCGCCATGGCCAGCCCGGCGCCGTTGACCATACAACCGATCGTTCCGTCGAGTTTGATGAAGCTGAGGCCATGCTCGTTGGCTGCGGCCTCTGCCGGGTCCTCTTCACTGATGTCGCGCATACCCATCACATCCGGGTGGCGGTACAGCGCGTTGGCTTCGAAGCTCATCTTGCCGTCGAGCGCCATGACCTGGCCGTCTGTGGTCACCACCAGCGGGTTGATCTCGATCATGTCGGCGTCGAGCTCCACTGCAGCCACGGACAGCGCTTGCACAAACTTGGCACCGTTGCGATGGGCATCTCCGGCCAGACCGAGACCATGGGCCAATCGACCGGCTTGGAATGCCAGCAGGCCGTGAGCCGGATCGATTTCTTCCCTGAGGATCTTTTCGGGCGTCTCAGCCGCCACCTCTTCGATCTCAGTCCCGCCCTCGCTGGAGGCCATGACGATGTTGCGGCTCGAAGATCGGTCGAGCAATACAGACAGGTAGAGCTCGTCGGCGATATCGATGCCCTGCTCGATGTACAGAGTGTTGACTGTCTTACCCTCGGGGCCCGTCTGGATGGTGACCAGGGTCGAGCCGAGCATCTTGGTTGCGAGTTCCCGGACCCGGTCCTCGGCGGCAGCGATGCCACCGTCGATCCCATCGGTGACGACGTTGACGCCGCCCAGATCAGGGTGCTCGAGGAAGCGTCCCTTGCCGCGGCCCCCGGCGTGAATCTGCGACTTGACCACAACCACCTTGTTGCCGGTCTCTTCGATAAGCGGCCGCACTGCGGCTACGGCCTGGTTGACGGTGGTGGCGACAACTCCCCTGGGTACCGGGATGCCCCGGGCAGCCATCAGTTGCTTCGCCTGATACTCGTGAATCTTCAAGGTTTGGATCCTCCTGGCCGGACGGGCGCCCGCTATTCCACCAAAAGTCGACAGAGATATCGAACTCAGCTGTCTTGGCAGCTGATCTCAGCGGACGAGGGCAGTCCCTGGGTGGGGTCCTGCTCGCCGGCTGTGAGAAGGTCATCAAGCCGAAACGCAGTGATCGCACCATCCTCGGCGAAGGTGTAAATGAGCTCACCGTCGAGCACGGGATGTGCCGAGCCATGGTCTCGGCCCTCGCTGCGTGATATCGGAAGGCTGAGCAGCGCCTGGCCGGAGTCACGGTTCACGATCTTCAGGAAGTTATCCGACAGTACAAGGCGCCGCCCGGAGGACTCCGCCCAGGTCTCATCGGACCGGACGTGGATCGCAGAAATCCAGGTGATCGCGCCGGATTTCGCGTCGAAGGCCATCGAGGCGCCGCCCTGGGTCTCGGCGATCACGAGACCGTCGACAACGGTGACGGGGAAGACCCAGCACCCGCCCACCTCATCGACGTGCCACAGTTCCTCGCCGACAAGGGAAACGGATCTGACCCCGCTGCTGTCGGAGAAGATGAGCGCCTCGGAGTCGGCGTGAATAAGTGACACATTGCCGGCGCCTCCGGTCGCCGGGAACAGCTGCCGCCACAGCACCTCACCGCTGTCGGGATCGAATCCGACTAGTTCGCCGTCCGCATCGAGAGCCACTCCCAAGCTCCCGCTGATGTGGGTGCCGCCTTGGTAATCCTCCTCGTCCGGCTCGGCAACTTCCGCAAAGTCGACCTTCCATTGCCGCTGTCCGCTTTCGATGTTGAGCGCCACCAGCCGGGAAGTGGTGTTCAGATACAGCGTGTCTCCCTGGGCGATGTACTCGTGGTCATACAGGGCAATGCCGACGGCATCCCACTTCCACAGCACCTCTCCCGTCACCGGCTCAACGGTGATTACGTCGGCGCTGTCGCCGGGACCTCGGTTGAAGAACCCCATGAGGTGGAGGCCGGCCGGAGACTGGACCACGTCGTAGATACCGTGCGGCGCCTCCCACAGCAGCCTTCCGTCGCTCACGGAAAACACACTTGCCGACCGCTCACCTTGTTGGACGACGAGAAGATCGGCGTCGATGTGAAGTAGGCGGGGATAGATAGCCGGAAACTCGGTTCGCCACAGCTCATCACCGTTGAGTTTGTCGAATGCGATCAAGACGGCATCGCCGCGATCAAATTCTCCCGCCACATACAGCACATCGCCACGAACTGCGGCCACCGTCTGATAGCTCGCAAACGAGTCAAAGATGTCGCTCGACCACACCGAGTCGACATCGGGGAGCGTCCGGTACGGGCTCACGTGATTGCGGCCCGGGAACCAGGCGCCGAGAACCAGCACCAACGCGATGCCGGCGACCAACAGGGAAGAAATTTGACGAAGCCCAGCCGGCGCTGAGCCGTCGTCGGTCACAGATTCTCCTCGACCCAGTCTGTGATCTTCTGTAGTGAGGTGCCGGGGCCAAACACGGCCTCGATCCCCACCTCCTTGAGAGCCGACTCGTCAGCCTCAGGAATGATCCCGCCGCCGAACACGACGATGTCGGCCGCGTCTCGCTCGGCGAGCAGCTCAACGACTCGTGGAAACAGGGTCATGTGGGCTCCCGACAGCGTCGACAGCCCTATTCCCTGCACGTCTTCTTCGAGAGCGGCTTCGACGATCTGCTCTGGCGTTTGGTGCAAGCCCGTGTAGATGACTTCGCACCCGGCGTCGCGCAGCGCCCGAGCCACCACCTTGGCCCCCCGGTCGTGCCCATCAAGCCCCGGCTTGGCAATGAGAATCCGCTTCGGCATGAGCAAATGGTACATGTGCCAATCCCCAGGCAATCAGCCATCGCCGGGAGATGCCGCCAAGCCGGCCGCTCGGACCCTGGTTTGATCTAGAACTAGACCTTTTCGAGCGGGGCCCACGCCAGCAGCAGGCGCTTCTTGCCGTGGCCGCTGAACTCGATGAACGCTTCGGCGCGGTCACCTTCGCCGGAGATGTCCTCGACCACACCGTCACCCCAATGGGCGTGACGCACCCGGTCGCCGCGGCCGATCTCGTCACCTTCGACGCGCTGGGACGGACCCGAGGCCAACTCGAGTCGGCCTCGCTTGGCGCGTGTTGCTTGCTGCGTGAGGTGCTCCGGGATCTCGCGGACAAAACGGCTGGGCGGATTGAAGTTGGTGCCACCCCACAGGTTGCGGCTCCAGGCTCTCGTCAGGTAGAGCTTGGCCATAGCGCGGGTGATGCCGACGTAGGCCAGCCGCCGCTCTTCCTCGAGTTCGTCAGGCTCGCCAAGCGACCGCATGTGGGGGAACACGCCGTCCTCGAGCCCGGCGATGAACACAACGGGGAACTCGAGGCCCTTGGCGTTGTGCAGCGTCATGAGTGTGACCAGGTCCGTGTCTTCGTAGCTGTCCATGTCCGTGACCAGGCTGATCGACTCGAGGAAGGCGTCGAGGCGGGCCATGCCGTCCATTTCGGTCCAGTCCGCCAGACCGATCGAGACTGGGCCGGTCTCTTCGAAATCTCCGGCCGCAGACAGGAGCTCCTTCAGGTTCTCTTCACGACCCATTGCCTCGATCGACCGCTCCGAGCGCACCCAATCCATGTAGCCGGACATTTCGAGCACAGTCTCGAGCGCCACAGACGCGCCGCCGGCAGCGGCCGCACTGAGATGGTCGTACAGGCTGACAAATTCGGCGATTGCCTTCTGAGCTCGCGAGCTGAGGCGATCGTTCTGGTCCGCCTGCCGCAGACCCTCGAGAAAGCTGATGCCCCGAGTCTCCACGTAGCGGTCAATATGAGCGACGCTGGTGTCGCCGATGGCTCGTTTGGGCGTGTTGACGATCCGCTTCATCGACACAACATCGTCTGGGTTGACCAATACCCGCAGATAGGCGAGCGCGTCTTTGACCTCGCGGCGGTCGTAGTACTTGAGCCCGCCCACAACCTGATACGGAATCCCGTACTTCACGAACAGCTCTTCGATGACACGGCTTTGCGCATTCGTGCGATAGAACACAGCTATGTCAGCCAGCTTACGGCCTGACTTTTCGAGCACTCCCGCCTCTTCGGCGATGTAGGCAGCCTCATCGTGCTCGTCCTCAGCCTCGTAGAGGCTGATCGGCTCACCTTGTCCGATGTCGGTCCACAGCCGCTTGGAGGCCCGGCCGGTGTTGTTGGAAATGACGGAGTTGGCTGCCTCGAGGATGGTTTGGGTGGATCGGTAGTTCTGCTCGAGAAGAATTATGCGCGCGTCCGGAAAGTCCTTTTCGAATTCGTTGATGTTGCGAATGTCGGCGCCGCGGAATCGATAGATCGATTGGTCTGAGTCACCGACCACACAAAGGTTGCGATGCAGATCGGTGAGCAAGCGAACCAGCATGTATTGGGCGTGGTTGGTGTCCTGGTACTCATCGACGAGCACGTATTCGAAGCGCTGCTGGTAATGCCCCAGAACGTCGGGGAAGGCCTGGAAGAGCTCGACCGTGACCATCAGCATGTCATCGAAGTCCATGGCTGATGCCTCAACGAGACGTTGCTGGTAGAGGCGGTAGACGTCGGCCACCTTCTCGTGATAGAAGCCGGCTTCGGTGCGGGCGAACGACTCGAAATCGATGAGTTCGTTCTTGGCTGCGGATATGGCGGCTCGGATGTTGCGCGGCGGGAATTGCTTTGGGTCGAGGTCGAGATCTTTGACACAGAGCGTCACGAGTCGCAACGAGTCGGCCTGGTCGTATATCGAAAACGATGATCGGTAGCCGAGGCGATGAGCCTCCCGCCGCAGGATCCGCGAGCAGCTGCTGTGGAACGTTGAGACCCACATGTTGCGCACGACACCGCCAACGAGCGCTCCAACCCGCTCTTTCATCTCTGCGGCAGCCTTGTTGGTGAACGTGATGGCCAAAATCGCGAAGGGCGAGACGGCGTGGTCCTCGATGAGATGGGCAACCCGCCGCGTCAGAACTCGCGTTTTGCCGGAGCCGGCGCCGGCAACAACCAGCACCGGGCCATCGATGGCGGCAACCGCTTCGCGCTGGGACGGATTGAGACCGTCGAGGAGTGAGGAATCGGGCATGGCCACCGATTATACGGGTGCTGCCCTCACCTAGTTACAAGGGCGTAGTTTCAGCTGTGGGAACGGAGCATGTCACGCAACGTCTCCGCCAGGGCGCCCTCTCGAAAATCGGCCTTGTCGAAGAACACGTCAACGCCGGCGGCCTTGGAGCGGGCCTTGTCGTCCTCGTCTGCGACTCCGGACAGCATGACAACGGGAAAAGTCATGCCCCGTTCGCGGATTTTGGCGACGAGTTGGGCGCCATCTTCGTTCGGCATCGAAAAGTCGACTACAAGCGCATCGATTTCTTGGGACTCGAGGATCTCGAGAGCTTCCGCACCACTCGAAGCGACTGCGGTGATGAACCCGCTCGATGCCAGCGCTCCGGACACAACGGCCCTGGCACCGATTGAATCGTCGACCACAAGCACTCTGTTGCCGGGCTCTTCCTTTTGAGGTGCGGCGTGCGTACGGCCAACGAGTGCGGCGGCGTCGAGCACCAGCACCACTTCACCTCCGCCGAGAAGGGCGGCACCGGTGATGTGTGACGGCCCGGCCAACAAGGGGCCCAGCTCCTTGGCGGCGACGTCACGGACTCCATGCACTTCGTGAACCGTGATCGCGGCGGCGCCGATACGGTGCGAGATGATGAGGATCTTCTTGGGCTGTCGACTCTCTGTGGCACCGACAATCTCCCCCAGGGGCGACAGTGGAAGGCGCTGACCCCGCCACTCGAGGACCGGGGTGTCTCCGGTCCAGTCGATGTCGGAGTCATCGACCGACAGCACCTCTTCGACGACCGCCTCCGGCACACCCCAACGCATCCCGGAGCTTTCGAGAATCATCACCCGTTGGAGCGCTCGCGACGTCGGAACCGTCATAGTGACGGTGGTGCCGACGCCTTCGGAAGACTCCAGGCGAACCCGTCCGAAGAGGGACTCGACAATCTCAGAAACTGATGACAGACCCTTGCCGCTGCCACCGATATCAGTCGACGTGCCCGTTGAGAACCCGGGCGTGAAGAGGGCGTCGTTGAGCTTGGCTTGATCGGCCGGAGCGTTGGGGTCGAACAGGCCGCTGTCAACGGCGGCGGTGCGCACCGACCCCCAATCGACGCCGGCACCGTCATCGGTGACGATCAGCTCCACGCTCCGGTCCTTCACAATGGCGGACAGCGAGATGGACCCGGTTGCGGCCTTACCGGATCGCTGCCGAACCTCGGGCGTCTCTATGCCGTGCGTGATGCCGTTGACGACGAGCTGACGAAGCGGGTCGGCGATCTTGTCCAGCACCTGCCGGTCGACGACAACTTCGGTGTCGCCCACAATCTCAAAACGAACATCCTTGTCGAGCTTCTTGGCTACAAAGCGCACGAGCTGCGGCAGCGTGTTGGTCATCGACGACAGCGGCACTGCGGCAAGCTGCATCGAATCGTGCTCGAGCTCACCGGCTGCCGCCAGGATTGCCCCGAAGCTGCGTTCAAGCTCGTCGAGGTCATCGGAGTTGCGGACTGACTTGATCTTGGCCTCGGTTGCCTCGAGGTCGATACGGATCCTCGAGACGAGGTTGATGAGCCGATACATCCGTCCGGCACTCACCGGGAGTGTCTCGACACTGGCCCAGCTCTCAACGGCTCCCAGCAGGCCACCGAGGTCGGCGGTGATCGATGCTGCAGCTGGGGGTTCGATCGTCCTCGTCTCGTCGAGTGGAGGCAGCGGCGAGTCGGCCACCTTGGGCCGGCGAGGCCGGACGTGTTCGTGTGTGAAGTCGGTAGTGGGTTCGGGCTCAGAGCGAACGACTTGCCGGTCGTCTTCGGGCTCGGTGCGAATCACCGGCCGGTCGGCTACTTGCTCAGGCGCCACGGCGGATGCATCGGCTACTCGTTCGCGGCCTATGACCGGGGTTGCGGTTTCTGACGTTTGGGGCGTAATGCGCGTTCGGCGCGGTGCCTCTTCTGTCTCGAGCCCGGGGGTGGCGGCGACAGCCGCTTCAACCGGCGCCACGGCCGGTTCCACGGCCCGCAGATTCGGCTTGGCGTCTGGCGACACGGCGGCAAGAGCCTCATCTAGCTGCTGCATCGCCTCAGCAAGCTCCGGAGTCCCGGATTCGGGGTCCCCGGAGCCGGCTCCGATAAGGGAACTGGCTACGTCAACGATCGCCTGTCCGAGCTCCGGAGTCGGGACCAACTCTTCGGCCTGCACCCGACGCCACAGCAACTCGAGCTGCTGGCCGGCTATCGATACGGCGTCATAGCCCATCACCCTGCCGGTGCCCTTGATCGTGTGGCCCTCGCGCAGCATCGTCTTGGCAACATCGGGCTCGATGATCCCGGTGATCATGGCCTGGCCACCTTCGACGAGACGCGCCGAACGCTCTTCGAGCTCCGACATGAACATCTCTTGTAACTCTGGATCATCAGTCCAGGTCACGGCTCACCTCAATTGACAATGGACCAGTGCACGCAGATACCTGATATCGACCGAAAACCCAACTCGCTAAAGGAGTGTCTAGATACTTCGGCTACTCCCATTCGATCGTTGCCGGCGGTTTGCTCGATATGTCATAGGCGACACGGTTGATTCCGGGAACCTCGTTGATGACCCGCGTCGAAATCCGTTCCAGGACGTCGTACGGCAGACGCGCCCAATCGGCTGTCATTGCGTCATCCGAGGTGACGGCACGCAGAATCAGTGGGTAGGCGTACGTTCGGCCGTCGCCTTGGACCCCAACGGTACGGATCGCCGGCAACACGCCAAACGTCTGCCACAGCTCTCGGTACAAACCAGCCCGACGAACCTCCTCGAGCACGATCGCGTCCGCAGCTCGCAAAGTGTCGAGCCGCTCCTTGGTGACGTCGCCGATGATCCGCACGGCCAAGCCGGGGCCGGGAAAGGGTTGGCGCCACACGATTTCCTCCGGGAGGCCGAGTTCGGCGCCGATGGCGCGCACCTCGTCCTTGAAGAGATCGCGCAACGGCTCGATGAGGTCGAAGTTCATGTCCTCGGGCAGGCCGCCGACGTTGTGATGGCTTTTGATCTTGGCGGCGTCCTTGGTTCCAGATTCGATCACGTCCGGATACAGAGTGCCCTGAACGAGAAACCGGGCGTCTTCGAGGTCGACGGCGACCTCTTCGAACACCCGAATGAAGGTCTCCCCAATGATCTTGCGCTTCTTCTCGGGCTCGGTGACGCCCGCCAGCGCCTCGAGAAAACGGTCAGATGCGTCGACGTGGACCAGGTTCATGTGGAACGCCCGGCGGAACGTGTCTTCAACCTGTTCGCCTTCGCCCTGCCGCATCAGACCGTGATCGACGAACACGCACACCAGCTGGTCGCCAACGGCCTTGTGGACGATCGCGGCTGCCACTGCCGAGTCGACCCCTCCTGACAGGCCGCAGATGACCTTGCCGCTACCGACGGCCGCGCGGACCGCCGCAACCGATTGCTCGATGATGCCGACGTGTGTCCAGTTCGGTCGAGCTACGACGACGTCATGGAGAAAGCGCTTCAGCACCTCCTGGCCGAATTCGGTATGCGCCACCTCAGGATGGAACTGCACCCCGTACAAGCCACGTTCCGGGTCCTCCATCGCCGCCACAGGCGAGTCTCCGGTGCTGGCGGTGACTGCGAATCCGGCGGGCGGCTCGACGACCGCATCTTTGTGACTCATCCAGACGACCTGGTTCTCCGGCAAGTCTCTGAACAGAATCCCGGCGGCGCCGACGCGAAGCTCCGCGCGACCGTATTCGGCAATGTCGTTGGCGGCCACAACTCCGCTGAGTGCGTGGGCCATCGCCTGATGGCCGTAACAGATGCCCAGGGTCGGGATCCCCAGCTCGAGAATCGCCGGATCCAGCTCATAGGCGTCATCGGCGTACACAGACGCGGGTCCGCCGCTCAGGATCAGGCCAACGGGGTTGCGGGCTTTCACCTCGGCGGCCGCGATGTCACGAGGGACAATCTCCGAAAACACGCTCGCCTCGCGCACCCGGCGCGCGATCAACTGGGCGTACTGGGCTCCGAAGTCGAGCACAAGAACCTTGTCGAAGTCGCCATCCGAGGCGTGGCCGGAAGGGCTGGATGCGGTCATCAAACCGGCCGAGCGCCGTTACCCATCCCGACGCCCTGGCTCTGCTGAAGCCGCTTGCCCTCGGTCTGGAGAGCTGGCGCCACCATCACCTCAGCCTTCTGAAACTCTTTGACATCAGCGTATCCGGTGGTGGCCATCGACACCCGCAGCGCTCCGAAGAGGTTGCGCCGGCCGTCATTCTCGTAAGCGGGACCGGTCAGTATCTCCGCCAGACTTCCTAGCCGGCCTGTCTGGACCCGCGTGCCGCGCGGAAGAGTCGGATGGAACGTGGCCATGCCCCAATGGTGGCCCTGGGCCGGCGCCTCTTCAGCGGCTGTGAGCGGTGAGCCCAGCATGACTGCGTCCGCTCCGCAGGCGATCGCTTTGGCTACATCGCCACCGGTGCGCATGCCACCGTCTGCGATCACGTGGACATAGCGGCCCGTCTCTTCGAGGTAGCGGGTGCGCGCTCCGGAGGCATCGGCGATCGCCGTTGCCTGGGGCACTCCGATTCCGAGGACGCCACGTGAGGTACAGGCGGCTCCGGGACCGACTCCAACCAGGACACCGGCGGCTCCGGTTCGCATTATGTGCAATGCCCCCGGGAACGACGCCACGCCCCCGGCGATAACCGGCACATCGAGCCCGGCGATGAACTTGAACAGGTCGAGCGGTTCCGCTCTGCTCGAAACATGCTCGGCCGACACCACCGTTCCCTGGATCACGAGAATGTCGAGGCCGGCTTCGAGTGCCGGACGATGAAGCTTTTCGACATGCTGCGGGGTGAGGCTGGCGCTGGTGACGATGCCACCCGCCTTCATCTCCTCGACCCGGCGGCCGATGAGGTCGGGCTTGACCGGCTCCTGATACACCTTCTGGATCGTGCGTGTCGCCTCGTCGTCGGCCGCCGCCGCAATCTCAGCGTAAACCGGCATCGGGTCCTCGTAGCGGGTCCACAGACCCTCCAGGTTGAGTACTGCCAGGCCGCCGAGGCGTCCGACTTCAATCGCGGTCTGTGGGCTGACGGCTGAGTCCATGGCAGACGCCATCATCGGCAAGTCGAACTTGTAGGCATCGAGCTGCCAGGACAGATCGACATCGTGCGGGTCACGGGTGCGCCGTGACGGGACGATTGCTATGTCGTCGAAGCCCCAAGCGCGTCGACCCGACTTTGCGATACCAATCTCGATCTCCACAAAGACCCCTTCAATTTCGCCAGCTGCGGCAAACAGTACCAGCGATTACGGAATTCAAATATCGCCGCCCCGGCGCCAATCTCAGGCCTTGGTCGCGTCGAGCGCTTGGCTCAGATCAGCCCAGAGATCCTCAACGTCCTCACATCCGACGCTGAACCGAATCAACGTTGGGGGGATCGTCTCCTGGCCCGGGATGACCGCCCGCCGTTCCATCGTCGACTCGATGCCTCCGAGGCTGGTGGCGTGGTTGATCAGTTCGATCCCGCCGCAGACTGCCGACGCCCGTTCCCCGGTTCCGGTCGTTTCGAAGCTCATCATCGCCCCGAACCCGTCCATGAACCGGCTGGCGACCTCGTGGGTGTCATGGCTGGCGAGCCCCGGATAGCGCACCCGCCTGACTTCGGCGTGTGCCTCGAGGCGCTCGGCGAGGACCATGGCATTGTGCTGAGCTCGCTCCATGCGCAGCGGCAGCGTGCGCGCCCCCCTGGTGGCCAGAAAGGCTTCCAACCCACCGATTATCCCCCCAGTCAATTTGCGCCGTTCGGCCAACTCTTCGTGCAGCTCGCCGTTCTTGGTGATCAGCAGCCCTGCCAGCAGGTCGGAATGGCCGCCGATGAATTTGGTGGCGGAGTGCATGACGATGTCTGCGCCGAACTCGAGGGGACGCTGCACGATTGGGGTGGCGAAGGTCGAATCGACGGCCACCAGCGTCCCCGCCTTGCGGGGGGCGCCACAGATCGCCGGCAAATCGGCCACCGTGATCAGGGGGTTGGCGGGAGATTCCAGCCACAGCAGATCAGCCGTTTGGCTCGCCTTCAGCCAGGCAGACGTATCGGCCAGGTCCAGCCGCAGCACTTCCCACCGGCCCTGTGTTTCCCCTTCAGCCGTGAGCCCGGCGAC
>Ga0224512_10003404_pt1 | contig 14038 bp, 10 predicted proteins | sample SF_May12_sed_USG_4_FD_169103 | JGI IMG/M metagenome (GOLD analysis project Ga0224512, IMG submission 169103) | Sediment microbial communities from San Francisco Bay, California, United States - SF_May12_sed_USGS_13 | ecosystem: Environmental > Aquatic > Marine > Sediment | place: USA...
GATTCCGTCCGAATTTCAAAAAGTCACGACATTCTCGGCTGGCATAACGAAACGCGCACAAAATGTCACCGATGCGGAGCGACTCATTGCATTCCTCTCGTCGCGTGACGTCGCCGCCGCGATTACGGAGACCGGTCTCGAGCCGGTTGTACTCGAACCGTGAAGCGCCCGTGACGTTGTTTCGCCGCGGTTTCGCTCGCCTTCTCTGCATGACACTGGTGGTCATTGCCTGCCCTGGGGCAGGCATGGCCGACGACTATCCCGCGCGACCCGTTACCGTCGTGGTCGGCTTCGGTGTCGGGGGTAGTGCCGATCGCATGGCGCGCACGATGTCCACGTTTATCGCCGCAGCGCTGGGACAGCCGGTGCAGGTGATCAATCGGCGCGGTGCGGGGACGCTGCTGGCGGCCAACTATGTTCTGGCACAGCCGCACGACGGCTATACGGTGTTCGCCTCCGGTTTTTCGCCGTACCTGTCGAACACGATACTCGAGGGTAATGCCGACTACACGGTAGACGACTTTGCTTACCTCAATTTTCAGTGGTTCGACGAAGACCTTGTTGCACTGAACAAAGACACCCGGTACGGCAGCCTCCCGGAGCTGCTCGACGTCATCCGTAAAGAGCCGAAAACAGTGCGCGCGGCGGTCGTCCGCGGCTCGGGCGGGCACCTGATGGCCAAGCTGCTGCTCGAAGTCAGCGGCATACCGCAGGATAATCTGAATCTCGTGACGTACAACGGTGGCGGGCTGGCACGTGCTGCGGTTGCGGGCGGCGTCGTGGACTTCATTGTTATCAGCGCGGCGGGCACGGAGGGCATTCGCGAATACGTCAGGCCGCTCGCGATCGTTAGTGACCAGAGAAACCCGGAATGGGATGTGCCGACCCTGACCGAGGCAATGGCGCCGACAGGCATCAAAGTGCCGATACTGCCGGGCTCGATTCGCGGCTTCGCGACGAGCGCCGAATTCAAACGGCGCTACCCCGAAAGATTCGACAAGCTGGCCGCAGCACTGCAAACGGCGCTCGAGAACGAAGCGCTGATCGAGTTGCTGGACCATGCTTCCATAGGCCGGCGCTGGATCGGGCCAGAGGAGTCCGAGACAATGATGCGGGAAACATTCGCCATCTTTCGCGACTACTCCTACCTGCTGCAGCAATAAGTCGACATGTCACGCCAGCCTGAGAACATCGACAGGAACCGCATTGCCGACCTCGTGGTGCTGCTCGTGCTCGCGAGTATCGTGGTGCTGTATTGCATCGATGCAATGCGGGCGTCGACCGACGTCCTGAACCTGATCCTGGTGTTGCCCGTCACGGCGATCGTACTCGTGCTGTGCCTGCTGCAGTTTTTCCTCGATGTGCAGAAACTCAGACAAGTCGGGCAGCCAGGTGAACCGCCGTCCGCTGTACTGCCTGTCGCCGGTCTGTTCGCGGCCTATGTACTGTCGCTGCCATGGCTCGGTTTCGACCTTGGCACTTTTTTGTTTCTCGGCGCGTTTTTGTGGGTGCACGGTGAACGTCGCTGGTCGTGGTTGCTGGGCTACTCGATCAGCTTCGCGTTCGTCCTGTCGATGTTCTTCTCGATGATGCTGCCGTATCCAATGCCGATGCGGATTCTGCACATGGCATCGGGTTAGCCACATGATCGATGCCGCTGCACTGGCTGCCGCCATTGAGATGCTTTTCTCGAGTGCCTCGCCGTGGCTAATCGTTATCCCGGGGATTCTGCTCGGACTCGTCTTCGGCGCCATTCCGGGGCTGCAGATCTCCACGGCGATGGCGATTTTCCTGCCGATGACGCTGTACATGGATTTCATGCAGGCGATGCTGTTTCTGACGGCGATCTTTACGGGCGGGGGCTTCGGCGGCAGCATTCCTGCCATCCTGATGAATATCCCCGGCACGTCGTCGGCTATTGCGACCGCTTTCGATGGCTATCCCATGTCGCGCCAGGGGCAACACAACATCGCCTTGGGTCTCGCGCTGGGCGCGTCTTGTATTGGCGTCATCGTCGGCTACACGATCCTTTTTCTATTGATTAGCCCGATTTCCGCGATCGTGCTCAGGATCGGACCTGCCGAAATGACCGTGGTGATTCTGTGGGGCATCACGCTGATCGGCAGCCTGAGCAGCGGCAGCCTGTTGAAGGGGATTATTTCAGGACTTTTCGGCCTGCTGATCGGCACAATCGGCTACAGCGAGGCGGGCGTTACGCGCGGCACGTTCGGCAGCTCCTACCTACTCGACGGGGTTGCCGTGATTCCGGCGATGATCGGCATGTTCGCCGCTGCGGAACTGTTTCGCCTCGTAAAGACACAGTACCTGATCGAGGACAGCGCCGCCCGGAGGGTCAGCGTGCGACTGATTCTCGCCGGTTTTCGGCAGGCGATTGCACATCCGTGGATCGTTCTGCGAGGCAGCCTGATCGGCGTCTTCGTCGGTTCGGTTCCGGGCGTCGGGTCTTCCGTCGCAAATCTGCTGTCCTACATGGTGACGAAGCGCAGCGCCGCAGACCCGGATTCTTTCGGCAAAGGTAATCCCTCAGGTGTCGTGGCGTCGGAGGCGGCGAACAGCACATCGGAAGCGGGATCAATGGCGACGCTGCTGGCCCTGGGTATTCCGGGGGGTGGCGCAACAGCGGTGATGCTTGCGGCGTTCGCCATGCACAACATCACCGGCGGTCCGCAATTCATTCGCGAAGAAACCGACGTCGTATATGCGATCATCATCGCCAATTTCGGCCAGGCAGTGCTGTTGATCGGCCTGGGTTTGTTGTTGATACCGCTGCTGGCCAACGTAATCAAGGTACCGATGACCTACCTCGTACCGTCAGTACTGGCGATCGCCGTTTTCGGCGCCTTCGGCCTGACCGGCGACCTGAGCGGTCCGGTGACGGTTCTCGTATTCGCGATTCTTGGCTGGATCTTCAAGCGCTACGATTACTCGGTGCCAGCCGCGGTCATCGGTATTCTGCTCGGCGGCATGGCCGAGGACTCCGTTATTTATTCCTATCAAATCAGCGGCGGCCAGTGGAGCTACCTCTTGCAGCGGCCGATGGCGCTCGTGATTCTTGCGCTGCTGGCGGCCTCGCTGTTTGGCACCCGACTGGTCGACGCATTAACCCGACGGATCCGCGATTGATTCTCGACGTCAACCTGATCCTTCTGGTGATAGCGGCAGCCTCTTTTCTGACAGGCGTGCTGCATGGCGGGACGGGCATGGCAGGCGGTGTGGTGATGGCAGCGATTCTTGCGCACATTATCGGCATCAAGGCCGCCGTGCCGGTGATGACCGTGGCCCTAATTCTCAGCCATCTGAGCAGGGCGATCATGTATATGCAAGAAACCGATTGGTCGATCGCCGGCCGGGTGTTGTTGTTTGGCGGTCCGATGATCGTTGTCGGCGCCATTGTTTTCGGCTTGATCAGTTCGACCACAATTGCGGTCGTGTTTGCCGCGTTTCTGGCATTGTCATTGCCGATCAAGTACTGGGCGCTGCGCCGCGAAATCAAGACCGGCCCGAAACTGCTCGCAGCGGCAAGCTCGGTATGGGGCATGCTGGCAGGCAACGTGATCGGCCCCGGCTTTTTCCTTGCCCCGTTCCTGCTGGGCACCGGCATGAACCGGCTGACGTTTGTCGGCACTCTGGCGACTGTGACCCTGGTCATGAACGTGATAAAAATGTCGGTATTCGGCGTTACCGATCTCATTAGCTGGGAACTTTTCTTCCTCGGTGTCGCGATCGGCCTGATTACGATTCCAGGCAACTGGGTCGGGCGCTCGGTGCTGAGGCGAATGCAGGACAGCGATCACCGCATCATTATCGACATCCTGACTGTGCTGATGATCATTAACTTCATCTATCTTGCGATTCAATGAGTAAGCGACACGTCGTCATAATCGGTAGCGGTAACGCGGCGCTTTGCGCGGGTCTGGCAGCGCTCGATGCGGGGGCGGAAGCAACCATTCTCGAAAAGGCGGATGCCGGCGAAGCAGGGGGTAACAGCCGCTACACGGCCGGTGCCATGCGCTTTGCGTACTCGTCGCGCGAGGAAATCCTGCCGTTGCTCCGCGATCCGCACGATACGCGGCTCGAACGCACCGATTTCGGCGCCTACCCAACGCACCAGTTTGCAGCCGACATGCTCTTGTTCAACGGCGGCCTGCCCCTGAATGAGCTGCAGCGGCGATTGATCGCCGATAGCTATGCCACGCTGCTGTGGTTAACACGGCACAATGTGCGGTTCGATCCGATCTACTCGAGACAAACCTTCGAGAAGGACGGCAAGCACGTGTTCTGGGGTGGGCTGACGCTCGAATCGAAAGGCGAGGGAGTCGGACTCGTCGATGCGGAGCTGAACGAGTTCCTGCGGCTCGGTGGCAAGGTTGTTTATCAGGCCGACTGTCGTGAGCTCGAAATGGGCGATTGCCGCGTGCTTGGCGTTCGTTTCGAGACAGAGCATGGTGATGAGTCCATTGCGTGCGACGCGGTCGTTCTCGCGTGCGGCGGGTTCGAAGCCAGTTCCGAGCTGCGCGGCCGTATGCTGGGCGAACGCTGGAAGCGGGCGAAGGTTCGTGGTACCCCGCATAACACGGGCACCGGCCTGATGATGGCGCTACAGGCCGGCGCGGAGCTGTGCGGCAGAATCGACGGTTGCCACGCGGTGCCGATGGATCGCCACATGCCGGACTACGGCAACCGGGATCTGCCGTTCATCGAGCGCAAGCATTATCGGAAGATCTGTTATTTCCTCGGCGTCATGCTGAATCGGGATGGGGAGCGCTTCGTCGACGAGGGCCAGAACTTCAGAAACTACACTTACGCGCAATTCGGCCGGGCGATCCTCGAGCAACCCGGCAGTTTTGCCTGGCAGGTTTTCGATCAGAAGGTCGCCGCGCTGTTGTACGACGAGTATCGATTCGAACACGCGAGTTTTGTTCGGGCCGATACGCTCGAAGAACTGGTTACCCTGTTGCAGGACGTCGATGCGGACGGCGCGCTGACTACGCTGCAGCAGTTCAACGCGGCGGTGGATGACACGGTGCCGTTCGAACCGACCGCACTTGACGGGCGCTGCACGCGAGGTCTCGAGCTGAACAAGACCAATTGGGCCAACAGGCTGGATACGCCGCCGTATCGTGCTTTTCCCGTGACCTGCGGAATCACGTTCACTTACGCCGGAGTAAGAATCGACGCGTCCGCCGCCGTGCTCGACGAGTCAGGGCAGTCAATTCCGGGCCTTTATGCCTGCGGTGAAATGGTCGGCGGCATCTTCTTCGACGGCTACCCCGGCGGTTCGGGGCTAACATCGGGTGCGGTTTTCGGCAGGCTGGCCGGTGGATCAGCTGCAGTGAATTCGTGATCCGGGCGCGCGGCTACCAGCCCTGCAAGAAACCACCGTCGGCGAAATCCCAGAGCAAGGTCGCGTAAATCCGGTTGTCCCAGGATTGGCTGCTTAACGGATACTCGACGCCAAGGTTCAGCGCTACGTGGCCGCCCCGCGTAAGGCCGAGGCGAATTTGTGGCATTGCAGTCCACTCGAGGTCGCCATTTCGTGAACGAAACGGATTGGTTGCGGTTATTTCGAGGGCTGGAAACACACGGCGTGGCCAGGGCGAGTGGACATAGTGAACGATGCCCGCAAGCTCGGCTTCACCGTCGCTTGCCTTGTCCAGTGGAAACTTGAAACGCAGGCTGCTCTGGAATGTCAATGCCGGAGAGATCGTGGCGCCGAAGGCGAAATAGGTTTGCAACTCGCCATCGCCTTCCGCTTCCACAGGTACAGCCAGAACCGCTGCGGCCGACAGGATATGGTTTTCGCTGAACGATAAAGCCTGCTTGTACCCGATCTCTGCCTCGGCAAGCTCGCTGACGTCACCCGCGGATTCGTGCACCAGTTCGAGGATGGCCTGGCCGCGTTTGCCGACCCGCTTTTCGATTTCGAGAACATTCTTGTAGGCGTTGGCGCCGTCCTGGTCGGTGAAGCGCCCGTGGTAGACCACTTCATCCTCCGGGAAAGCCTTCTTCGTACGAATCGGCAGCATCAGGTTCATTTCGCCGGGTGGAAATTCGCGCGTGTCCACCATGGACTTGATGTATGCCGTAACGTCGCGGACTTGTGCGTCGCTGAGCGCACTGCCCTGCGCCGGCATCTGCTCAGCCAGTCCCAAAGCGTGGCCGCCGTGCTTGATGACCATTTCCCAGTCGGCGGCGGGTTCCCGGCTGTTGAAAAGCGGATCGGAAAAGTCGGCGGGCAGCACACCCAGACCACTCACTACAGTGCTGTGCGGATCCGGCTTGCCGTTGGCTCCGTGACAGACGGCGCAGTTGCTTGCATAGATTCTTTTGCCGGCTTCGACAGCCGCGGCGGTGACCCCCTCTGTCAGCGACAGCGAGATACCGGTGGCCAGCAAGATAGTCACCGCATGACGCATCATCGCTGCGGCATGGCCGGCCCGCCGGCACCGACAGTTCGGTTCGCCGGGTAACAAGATAGGCAATTGGCTCACAGGAATACGAAAAGAAGGGGACTCAATCGTTCATTTGGTGCCGAATGAGCCTTGTGCAAATCAGTGAATGTACGTACTTCGCATAAATCGATTGCGATCCGTAAGTTGTTTGACAGCAGTTTAGCGATTTATTTCGCGTGTCGGACGCCGCTACGGCCGCACAGGTCTCTGGTCACTCAATCTGCTCGCTGGTCTCTCCATGCATCCAGGTAGTCCTGCGCCTCGGCGAGCACTTGCATACCGGCATCGGCATCCGCCAGCAACGCGAGCAGTTCACCGTACATCTTTGCGGCGCGTGCAATATCGCCGCTCCCGGCTGCCGATCGAGCGAGCCCGAGCATCGAATGCAGACGCCTGGGCGTGCGCTCGAGCGCCAGCTCGAAATGCTCGCGCGCCTCGGCATAGCGTTGCAGCTCGAGCAGCATGTCGCCAAGCACCTCGTGCGCTGGCAGCCCGGTGCCGGAGTCGGGCGGTGCGCGCTGCACGCCCGGACCGTCTTCGATGCCGGTCGCTTCACGCATCATGGCAACGGCCTCTGCATGTTTCTCTTCGGCAAATGCGATCGATGCCTCGACCTGCAAGGCCTGGATGTGCACGAGCTGGGTACGGGATGCGATGCCGGAATCATTGACCTGATCGAGTCTGGAAAGCATCTCCTTGAGCTCGCGCAGGGCCTCCCGAGCATCGATCAAGCGGCCGGTATGTGCGGCACCAAGTCCACGAATGTACAGCGTCTCGGCGACCTCGAGTGGTGCTTCATAGTAAACCGGTACGTCTGCCGCAGCGGTCCAGTCGCGGGTTTCGAGCAGCAGCCAGGTGTTGACCGAGTGCAGTCCGCGCTGCTCCCGGGTGCCGCCCTGCGGGGAAATGCTGAATTCGCGTAACTCGTCGACGAGCCGCTTTGCGTAGCTCCATTGGCCGAGCTGCAGATGGCCGTAAACGAGATACATTAACGCATGGTAATAGCGGGGATCGGCCTCGAGCGCCCCTTCATTAGACGCATTGCTGTCATTCCACATGCCGAGCCCGGCGAAGATATGCGACGGCATGTGTTGCGCGTGCGTCATCAACGGCGCAATTCCGGCATAGCGCCGCGCCGCAGCCACGCCCGGTTCGCGATTACCCGCATCATCGTAGACGTGGATCAGGTAATGCGCGACGCCCGGGTGTTCAGGAAGCTTCGCAAAGAGCGGTTCGAGGATTTCGGAAGCCTGCGTCAATCGTGAGTCGTCACCACGCCTGGTGAGCGAGAGTAACGATAGCGCGTAAAAAATCTTCGCTTCATCGTCGTCCGGGTAGTCGTCGACGATTTTCGCCAGTGCCTCGCTATAGTGTCGATCTCGCGCAACTCGCGCGACCGCGGGGTAGCCGCGAAATAGCTCCGTGGCCGCGTCGATATACGCTGTTTCCCGCGGTGTTTTCTTTGCCGCTCTACGGGCCACGGCCAGCGCCTCGGCAGCAGCGTCGACCTCGTCAGCCGAGGGGTGCTCATGCAGGCCGTCGTAGTAACTCATCGCGATGCCCCAGTGCGCCATCGCGCAGTCAGGTTCCTGCGCCACGGCCTGTGCAAAACTTTCGCGGGATAACTGCCAGGCAAACGAATGCAGCTGCAATAAACCCCTGTCAAAAGCGGTGCGAGCGTCAGTAGCACATGAGATATTCATTTCGGCACGACCGTAGCGGGCGCGGTCATCCGCCTGTGCCAGCACGGTCGTGTTGGCTGCCAGCAGCGCGATTGCCAGCGATACAGAATTTGTTCGGTACTCGTTCAAGGAAAACTCCGGATAGATACGCGCGTAATCATGTCATTCGTTCCTTACCTGAAATCCTATCGCATTAGCAGACCCAGGCGAGATAGAATTTGGCATCACACCAGGAGCCGGGTATGAGTCGAGACGAGACGGATAAAGATAACAAGATCAGCCGCCGGGAATTTGTCAAAGGCGCAGGCGCGAGCGCCGTCGCGCTGGGGGGGGCGGCAAGCATCGGCACCAGCGCAGCCCAGTCGCCGCGGAACCCGTACGCGGTGCCCGGCGAATGGGACCTCGAAGCCGACGTCGTCGTTATCGGTTCCGGGCCGACAGGATTGCCGGCAGCGATTCGTGCACGTGACGCCGGCGCTTCGGTCATTATCGTCGAGGCAAATTACGATGCGGGCGGCCATGGCCTGATGAACGGCGGCACCATCCAGCTCGGCGGCGGCACCAAGCTGCAGAAAAAATTCGGTGTCGAGGACTCCCCGGAGACGATGTTCAAGGATCTCACCGACTGGTCGATCGTCGAGACCAACGGCATGCCCGAATACCGCTACAACGATCGTGCGATTCAGCGTGCGCTGGCCGACAACAGTGCCAAGACATACGACTTTCTCGAGGCCAATGGCGTCAAGTTCCTCGATATCCCGCCGTCGACCGAGGGGGCGCACGCGGTTGGCATTTCGGCGCGCCGCGCGCACGAAGTCATATGGCCGAAGGGCCAGGGCGCCGAAAGCCCACGCGGTGGCGGTGGCGCCGGCCTGTACCGGCCGCTGGAAGTGACCGCCCGCAACAAGGGCGTCAGGTTTCTGTTCAACTACCACATGGACGTCATTTTCCGCGAGGCGCCGAACAATGGACGCGTGCTCGGCGTGCAGGCCAGTCACACGCCGCGTTACCTGCCCGGCGAGAGTACGCCGATGAAGAGTTTCTACTCCGACGGCAATATCGATCTGACACAACCGAATGTCACGGTAAAAGCGAAGAAAGCGATCGTTGTCGCAACCGGCGGCAGCACCGGCAATATCAATTTCCGCCGCATCTTCGATCCGCGCATGACCGAGGTCTACCAGCTGGCCGGCAGCCCTTATTCCGATCAGGACGGCAGCGGCGAGATCGCTGCCATGGCGATCGGTGCCTCCCTCTGGGGTACCGCAAACCAGTCATTCGAACGTAACGGCTATTTCAGAAAACGACCCGTCATCGGTTGCCAGTACACGTATATCAACTGGACCCCGGACAGCATCCTGTTTCCGTTCGTTCGCGCCACGGGTCTGCGGGTGCGCAAGTGGGACAGCCTCGTGCTCGTCAACCAGGTTGGCAAACGGTTTTACAACGAGGACGCCGGCAGCTGGCCATACGGTACCCACCACGGATTTCTCGAGCCTTACAAACAGGGAGACTGGCGCAATCCGCGACGCATCAAATACGATCCGCAGAACTTTCTGGACGCAGCGCTGGCGCCAAACGAAGGCTCGGAACCGCCGGACTACGCGGCCGGACCCGTGTGGGCCATATTCGACGCCGACGCGGTCGAGCGGGAAGAATGGGACCTGACGCCGCCGGCCACGGACCCGCTGTATTTCTTCAGTGACAATACCCTCGACGGTCTGGCCAAACAGATCAGGAAGAATCCGTACCAGAAGCCGGACATGCCGCCTGAGTATCTCAAGGCGACGATCGAACGCTATAACGAGATTGTCGATGCTGGCCACGATCCGGACTTCGAGCGCCCCGATCCAAAATACAAGGTCGCCAGGCCGCCCTTCTATGCCGGCTGGGCCACGCCCGTGATTCATGATTGCTACACGGGCCTGCGCATCAATATGAAGTGCCAGGTGCAGGATATGCGTGGCGAGGTCATACCCGGGCTCTACTGCGGCGGAGAATCGGCCGGCGGTTCGAGTCAGCATGGCCAGGGGCGCTGCACGACACAGGGTTATATCATTGGCGGTCAGGTGGCCAAGGAGCCGAGCTGGGGGTGAACGCAACCCGCGCGTAATTCTGCGCGTCGCCTGCGTTATCGATGCTTGTCGTTATTGCCCGGGCGGTGGCGGCGCGTTCGAATCCATCGCGTCGCGGGACGTCGTCGTGGCCCCAAGCTGTTTCAGCAGCGCTGCGGTGCTCTGGTGATAGCCGTACAGACCGCGATAGCGGAGCACCGGGCTGATCCCCGAAGCCATGCTCCACGGGGTTTCGCCGTAATTATCCATCACGTTGATATCCGCGCCGTTTTCGGCAAGGTACCTGACGACCGGGTCGGCGCCGGTAAACGCCGCCATATGCATTGCAGTCTGGCCATCCTCATTTTTCGCGTTGGCGTCAATGCCCATTTCGATCACGGTCCTGACGGCACGGAAGGCCCGCTCGATGTCTTCGTCGTTGGCCTTGTTGCCACCCTTGAAAGCGCAGTCACCCGTGCAGGCAGCCCTGGCCGCAGCCATCAACGCTGTCGTTCCGCCCTCGGCGACGATATTCTGGTCCGCACCGTGTTTTTTGAAGAGCTGCATGAGTTCGACATCGGCCGAGATTGCGGCCAGCAAAAATGGGGTCGCCCCCTGCATGCTGAACGGACTGCCGTCGGGACCGAGGCGATGACTTGTTTCGATCTGTACATCGGGATCGGCGCCGGCTTCGAGGAGCGCCAGCGCGAGCTGGTGCATATTTTCCGGCAATACACGGTAAACCGGGTCGTAACGAACGCCGTTGAGCGCGGCGAGACCGTTGGCGACGGCATAGTGCAGGGCGGTGGTGCCGTACGCATCGGCCGATTCGGGATCGGCACCCCGACGCAAGAGCAGCAGTGACAGCGGTTCGTGCCCGCTCGCAGCGGCGACGACGAGCGCATTGCCGTGTGCGGCTGTCATCTCATTCGGCTCGGCGCCGGCATCGAGCAAGAACTGCGCTGTTTCCAGGTCGCCCGATCGTGCCGCGTACAGCAGCGGCGTAAATCCCCCCTTCGAGCGCGCAGCGATATCGGCGGCATTTTTGACCAGTAACCGGGTGACCTCGGCGTGGCCCCCTGCAGCGGCCCACATCAGGGCTGTCTGCTGCTGCTTCTTTTCCCTCGCGTTGGGATCCGCGCCTGCCCCCAGCAAGGCCTCGACCGCGTGGGTCGCACCGGTTTTCGCGCATTTCATCAGCACGGATTCGCCGCTCCACGTTGCTGCTGCGGCATCGGCGCCGGCAGCCAACAGGATTTCGGCCATCTCGCCGTCACGATTGAGGCAGGCAAGGTGCAGCGGCGTGACACCGTACTCATTGGCCGGACCGGCATCGGCCTGCGCCGCCAGCAATAACTTCGCCATTTGCAGATCATCGCGATGCGCTGCCCAATGCAGCGCCGTAGTTCCATCTGCTGCTGCCGTATCGACGTCAACCGAATCTTCGACGAGGCGAGCCACTGCTGCAGTGTTGCCGTCGCGCGCGGCTTCGAGCAGCGACCAATCTGCGGCGGCGACGGCCAGCGGCGCCAACACGGCAAGCAACGCTACAGAAACTTGCATGAATGGCCGTTGCATGCTGTCCCGGTACGCCGTCACACCGACAACAGGTTGATCTGACCTGTGCTGTCTCCAAACCGGTCCGCTGCGACGCCGAGCTTGTCCATGATGGTCAGGTACAGGTTGGAAATTGGCGTGTCGTCGGCGTAGCGGATGTGCCGACCACCCTGCAGGGTGCCGCTGCCGCCGCCGAGCAACAGTATCGGCAGGTTCTGCAGCAGGTGTTCGTTACCATCACTCATTGCACTGCCGTACATAATGATCATGTTGTCGAGCAGCGATCCATCGACATCCCTGGTCGCCTGCAGCTTGTCGAGGTAGTACGTAAACAGGTTGGCATGGTGCAAATCGATCTGCGCAATCTTCTCGAGGTTGACCGGGTCATTACGATGATGCGATAGCGAATGATGCACGTCCGGTATGCCGATTTCGCGGTAGGTGCGATTGCTTTGCTCGGGCCCGGTCATGAACGTAATCATGCGTGTCATGTCTGTCTGGAACGCGAGCACCTGCAGATCGAACATGAGTTTCAAGTGGTCGACAAATTCTGCAGGCACACCGGCAGGCCGCTCCACAGAAGGAATGTCACGGCCGGTTTGCTGTTCCGCCATCTGGATGCGGCGCTCGACGTCACGCATACCGTCGAGATACTCGGCCAGTCTTGCCTTGTCCTCGGTACCGACTTTATGCATGAGTCGCGCCGCGGCCTCCGTAACGGAGTCGAGAATACTGCGTTCCTTTTTGATGCGGGCGAGCCGTATGGCCGGGTCCGTGCTGTTGCTGTCGCCGAATAGCCGCTCGAAAACGGCACGTGGACGATATTCGATCGGTAACGGTGTGGTGGCCGAGCGCCAGCTCAGTGTCATGCGATAGGCACAGCTCCAGCCTTTTTCGCAACTACCGACAACGTCCGTGTTGTGCAGGCCGAGTTCGAGCGATGCAAGCTGCGTATGCCGGCCGAGTTCGCGGGCGATGATCTGATCGATGGACGTGCCGACGCGCCCTTCTCGCAACGGGTGCACGCCGGTGAGGAAAACGCCGCCGGCGCGTTCATGCGGTGCAGACTCGCCCTCGCCGGGCAGGGCGTCACCGGCGCTGTTGTGCATGCCGCTAAGTACGAGCATCTGCTTCTTGAAGCGCTGCAGCGGCGCCAGCGTTTGCGGCAATTCATATGCAGTCCCGGTCGCGGCGGGCGTCCAGAATTCCATGTTGACGCCGTTAGGTATGTAAACAATAGAGAAACGGCGCGCGGCTTTGACCCGTTCATTAGCCGAAGCCAGTGCCGGAATCATCGCATCAAGCAGCGGCAGCGCAATCGCCGCCCCGGCGCCGCGCAGGAAGCTGCGGCGCGGAATGGATTTCTTAAATATCGTCATGACCGGGTGCCTTCCTCATTTGAAACGGCGTGCTCTCTACGATCGCCATGATCATCGAAGACAAGCGATGCTCATCCGCAGCCGACGCGCGCATTATAGCGCGCATGACGGGCGCGTCGTGGTGTTCTACGCCTCTGCCGAGCGCATAAATCAGGAGTCGTTCGATGGTCGTGAGAATAAAGTCTTGCTGGCGTTTTTCGACAAGGACCTCGCGCAGTTCCGCCAGCCCTTGGAACGGCGTGCCGTCGGGCAGCGCGCCCGAAGAATCGATCGGTGTACCGGACGCCGCATCTACTGTCCGCCATTTGCCGGTCGCATCGTAATTTTCGAGCGCAAACCCGAGCGGATCCATTGCCTTATGGCAACTGGCACAGACAGGATTAGCCCGATGCTGCTCCATCTGCTGGCGCATGTTCAGCACCTTGCCTGCGTCGTTTTCCTCGCGCAGGCTCGGAACGTTGGGCGGCGGCGGTGGCGGTGGGGCGCCGAGGATGTTTTCGAGTATCCACTTGCCGCGGATTGTCGGTGCAGTGCGGTTGGGGTAGGACGTCACGGTCAGTATGCTGCCCTGGCCCAGCAGTCCGCCACGGGTAGCGTCGGGCAGGGATACCTTGCGAAAGTGACTGCCATACACATCAGGAATTGCGTAATGTTCGGCAAGTCGGTTATTGACGAACGTGTAGTCGGCATTGAGCAGTTCGAGCAGCGGGCGATCGCTGCGCAAGACGTACTCGAAAAACAGCTCGGTTTCGCGGCGAAATGCCGCCTTAAGATTATCTTCGAAGTATGGGAACAGATCAGTGTTCGGCGTCGTAGCGTTCAGCTTGCCGAGCTGCAGCCACTGCGCGGCGAAATGTCTGACTAGCGTGTCGGAGCGCGGATCGTCAAGCATG
>Ga0224512_10003405_pt1 | contig 14035 bp, 13 predicted proteins | sample SF_May12_sed_USG_4_FD_169103 | JGI IMG/M metagenome (GOLD analysis project Ga0224512, IMG submission 169103) | Sediment microbial communities from San Francisco Bay, California, United States - SF_May12_sed_USGS_13 | ecosystem: Environmental > Aquatic > Marine > Sediment | place: USA...
TTAATCGTTGTCCCTTAATTGTCCTGTCCCGCCAACGAGCTTAAATGTCGACCAGGAGCTGGCATCCCATGTTTACCCCCGGCACCAATTCTACTGCTTCGTTTCCAGGATCAAGTCAATCGGAGAGGATCCATCAATTTGAATATCGGGTCGGAGAATACCGGTCTCCATTACGAGCATATTACCCTCCGACCCGTATACATGTCGGTGCCGCGTCTACTTTTGCGACCAATTCGGCATGGGGTACATCAACTCACAGGCAGCAAGTTCAAACGGATAAACCGTGCAGTATTTTCCATTTTGCACCTGCATCAAGATGCCCCGGGTTTTCGTATTCTGACCATCTTTGCCGAACTTGACGCCCCGGTAAGGCACGATTAACGACTCCGCAGACATATCCAGCTGCTGTAATGCCTGCTGAATTTTCTTGGGGTCCGTCGATCCGGCATTATTGATCGCATTGGCCAGTGCCATGAAACCGGTGAACGCCCTGGCGGGAACATCGGACAAGTCGCGCCCTCCGGAATGGGTTTTAAACAGCGCGTTTACTTTACCGATTAGCGGAATGGTTTTCGCCAGGTCGGTGTTAAACGGTGACCGGGTGATAACGCCCTCGGCCTTATTCCCCATGGTTTCGATAAATTTAGGATCGGTGTAGCCGGCATTCTGTGCTACCAGGAGCTTGGGGTTGTAGTCGAGTTCCTTGGCGGTATTGAGAAACAGGAATGCGTCCGAGGTATAAGATGAGGGTAGCAATACATCAGAATTTTTCGCCTTGAGCCGCTGCACCTCCGAGCTCAGGGTCGTGGTTTTTGCCTTGTAGCTGATCTTTTCCACCACTTCGAAGCCCTGCTGCCTGGCCATCTTTTCCTGAGTGCTGCCGCTATCGGAACCCCACAGCGTATCTTCGTGAATGATCCCAACGGTCTTGATCTCGTTATTGTTCTTGCTGTTGAAGTCATTGATAAAATCGAACATCAACTGGGTAAATTCACCATCATGCGGGGTAACGCGGAAAAAATACTTGAATCCCCGGGTAGTGAGTTTCGGTGAGGTCGATTCGCCATTGACCCAGGGAATCCTCGCCCGTTCAGCGACCTGGCTAGCCGCGCCGGTTACTGACGAGTAATATGCGCCAAACATGGCGTGCACCTTGTCGGAATTAATCATCTTCTCGGTTTCACCAACTCCGATTTCCGCCTTGCCGCCGTGGTCACCGATCACGATCGAAATTTTTGCACCGCCAAGCCCCGGCAGTCCCTGCTCGCTGGCTAACGGCATGTCGATATCGTGACTGTTATTGATAATATCGATAGCGGTTCGTACCGCGGCTACCGCATCTTTTCCGACCTGGGCAACCGGTCCAGTCAGTGGGTAGAGCACGCCGATTTTTACGCTTTCGGCCGCATTAACGCCGGCGCAATAGGTTAGTGCAAACAACATTGACAGTATTATCTTTTTCATTTTGAGTCCCCTTTGGGTTATGCTTTCAGGCTGTATCGTTATTTTTCACTGCACTAGATAACACAAGCCTTCCCGATTTACAAAGCCGGCGAATCGAAAAGCCTGATAAAAACAGTGAGCGAGTCATTAAAATAAAAACACCGCGGCCCAATGGCGTTTGAAATCATACTGCAGGCTATTGTTAGCGGATTATTGATGGGGTTGATTTATGCCCTGATTGCGGCCGGGCTGAGCCTGATCTTCGGGCTGATGAATATCGTCAACTTTGCGCATGGCGAGCACTTGATGGTATCCATGTTCTCATCCTTCTGGCTGTGGTCGTTGCTTGGCCTGGATCCGCTTTTTTCGATTCCAATCACCATTTTGCTGATGGCCTTTTGTGGTGTGCTGACGCATTACCTGCTGATCCGCTATATCCTGAAAGCCAAGATGCTGATCCAGATCTGCGCCACCTTTGGTCTATCGATATTTATTCGGTCGCTGGCGCAATATTTATGGACGCCCGATTTCAGAAACGTCGACCAGCCCTTGCTCGAAGGAAGAATCGAGGTCGCCAACCTGTTCATCGGCCAACCGCAGTTTTTTACCGCCGTGGTTTGCCTGATCGCCTTTTTCCTGCTCTACCTGTTCGTCACCAGGACTGAAACCGGGCTTGCGCTGCAAGCCACGGCCCAGGATCGCGAGGCAGCTGAAATCCTGGGTATTCCGTCCAATCGAATGTTTGCCATGGGCTGGGCCATCGGGCTCGGCTGTGTTGGCGTTGCCGGCGGCATGATGACCAACTATTTTTTCATATTCACCGACGTTGGCGTCAATTTCGCATTGTTTGCATTTGTCGCCGTCGCCCTCGGTGGCTTCGGCAGCATCATCGGCTGTTTATACGCGGGCATTATTATAGGCCTGGTCGAATCGTTGGGCGGGTTGCTGATCGATCCGTCGTTCAAGCTCCTGTACGTGTTTGCGATTTATCTGCTCGTCGTCATCTATAAACCGCAGGGACTGTTTGGCAGGTATTGATGGAAAGTTTACTCAACCATGCCAGGCAGGAACCGCTCTGGAACACCAATAAAAGGGTTATTGCCGTGCTCGCGGCGGCATCGCTTGCTTTGATCGTTTTTCCGTTGTTCGGGCCAAGCCCGTTTTATTTGCACCTGATGATCATGATTTTCATGTACGCGGTGATGTCGCAGTCGTGGAACGTGATCGCCGGATTATCGGGTCAGATCAGCCTCGGGCATGGCGCATTTTTCGGCATAGGCGCCTACTCGAGCTCGGTTTTATACGTGCATTACGGCATTACTCCCTGGCTTGGCATCCTGGTGGGTATAGTGTTAGCCGCCATGATTGCGATCTCGATCGGTATTCCGATGCTGCGCTTGAGCGGACATTATTTTGCGATTGCAACACTGCTGATCGGGATCAGTTTTCAAGTGGTATTCCAGCGCTGGGAAATGGTCGGCGCCGCGTCGGGGCTATGGATCCCGCTCACCGAGGAGAGTTCCTGGCTTGCGCTGCAGTTTCACGACAGCAAGACCCCCTACTACTACCTGTTTCTCGGGTTTTTTATCGTCACCTACTTGCTGGTCTGGCGACTTAGCAACTCGAAGATCGGATTCCGGTTGCGTGCCGTCCGCGATGACTACCAGGCGGCCTCGAGTCTCGGCATCGATATTTCGAAATACAAGATTATCGCTTACGCCATTTCGGCGATCATCATGGCGCCGATGGGGAGCCTGTTCGCGCAGTATATTTTAATCGTCGACCCGGATCGGATGTTTAGCCTGGAAATATCCATCATGGTACTTTTGATGACCGTGCTCGGCGGTATCGGCAATATCTGGGGCCCGTTAATCGGGGTGGCGATTCTGATTCCCGTTTCGGAATACACGCGAATTTATTTCGGTGGAACCGGCGGTGCGGTCGATTTGATATTTTACGGCCTGATACTCATGCTGATTTGCATTTTTCGACCAGCGGGACTTATTTCCTTGTTACCGAAGCACCTGCTCGAGCGGGAAAAGCAGCGATGAACATTTTATCGGTCGAAGGCCTGGGGATATCCTTTGGCGGCATCCACGCCAACCGTGACATTTCGTTTAACATCGATCAGGGGGAAATCCTCGGCATCATCGGCCCCAACGGCGCGGGCAAATCGACTCTATTCGACCTGATCACCGGCTACACACGGGCAGATACCGGCAAGGTGATATTCGATGGCAACAACATCACCCGCTTGCGTCCCGACAAGATCAGCAATCTCGGTATCGGGCGCACCTTTCAAAAACTAAAGCCCTTTGCCGATCTGACGCTGCTCGAGAATGTCATGATCGGTGCTTTCGCCAGGGAAAACGATATCAAGACTGCACGCGACAAGGCGCTGGAAATCATCGACTTTGTCGACCTGATCGAAAAGAGGCACCATTTTGCGCGCGAGCTATCAACCGGCCAGCGCAAGCGGCTCGAACTCGCCAGGGCGATGGCAACCGAGCCGAAGTTGTTATTGATGGACGAAGTCACCGGCGGCGTCGATCAGAAAACCATTCCCGGGCTGGTGGAACTGATACAAAAAATGAAGGCATCGGGCGTCACCATCGCTACGATCGAGCACAATATCAATATCATCATGGAAATCTCCGACAATATTCTGGCCCTCGACCAGGGACAGAAAATTGCTTACGGCAAGCCTAAGGATATACAGCTCAATGAGCAGGTAATCGATGCCTACCTGGGACGGGTCGATGTTGCTTGAAATTAAAAATATCGACGTTTTGTACGATGATTTCCAGGTGATCTGGGACCTGTCATTATCGGTCGAGGTAGGGGAAATGGTAGCGCTACTCGGGCCGAACGGATCAGGCAAAAGCACCATCCTGAATACGATAAGCAACCTGATCAATCACAAGACCGGCGAAATTTATTTCAACCAGGAACGCATTAGCGACCAGCCGACCTTTCGTCGAACCGCAATGGGGATATCCCATGTACTCGAGCGACGCAGAGTCTTTCCGCATTTGACCGTGCTACAAAACCTGTTGCTCGGAGCCTGGCATCAACAGGCCAGACAAGCCCGCCAGGATTCCCTGTCAAAGATCTACCAGATGTTCCCCAAGCTGGAAGAACGCTCGAATCAACTGGCGCACACCATGTCCGGCGGGGAACAGCAAATGCTGGCGATCGCTCGCGGGTTGATGGGCTTGCCCAGGCTGCTGATGGTCGACGAACCATTCCTGGGATTATCTCCGATGGTGGCAAAGGATTTGATAGCCGTGTTCAAAAATATTGTCGGCGAAGGCATCTCGATCTTATTTGTCGAACAAAACGTCAGGCTGGCATTGAGTATGGCGGACCGGGGGTATGTTCTCGAGAGTGGGAAGCTGGTAATTACCGGCAATTCCGCAGATCTTATCGATAACGAAATGGTGAAAAAAGTTTTCCTGGGAAGCTAGAGCTTGACTCATCACGGATGGATCCCGTCCTTTTAATACATTGCCAGGGGCGGGATTGAACTGCTCCGCATTCGGCGGTCCGCGTTCGGGGGTCCGCCGACGGCATCGGCACGAGGATTTTCAGAGGGATCGGTAATTTATATTTCTTTATTTTCTACAACTTGCGGGGCGGCCGTTGCCCTGGTTTGCACTACCATGCACAACAATGCATAACTAGTACCGGCAAATCTCCGACCTTTTCGATTTGGTTATCGATCGGCGTTTGCATCTCATCGTACATGGCGTGATGTTTTGAGGTTCGATTTCCGTAACTAACGATAAAATCGATATGTGCCTGCTGATTTTCAAAAAACCAATATGATTCCGGTACCTTATCCCGGTTGGTTGCCAGGCCTTTGCGGGATGGTTGATAGCCTGACCTCTATTCACTATTATGCTTTCGATATGTATTTCCCATTCCGAATTCAGGTATCCCAAGTCGGCGCCACGATGAGAAAACTGTAATGGTTCGCCTGGTCGACGTTCCCGAGCCAGAACGCAGCGTAATCGCTGAGCTCGAATGCCCTACCTACGAGCACTCGCCATTTACCGCCCCAGCCGCTCCGGGAGATCGTCATGTTGCACTTGTTTCGAGCGCTGGTTTCATCGTTCGGGGCGAACGCCCCCTGCTGCCCAGGGATGCCGGCTATCGCCCGATTGCTTCGTCGGTCGCAGACAGAGACATTCTTTGCAGTCACGTCTCAACCAATTTTGATCGCACAGGGTTTCAGCAAGACCTGAACGTCATGTTGCCGCGCGATCGGCTACGCGAACTCGAGCACGACGGCACGATCGGTAAGGCAGCCGATGTTCACTATGCCTTCATGGGTGCCACTGATCCCGGAGATCTTGAACGCAGCGCGCGCGAGCTTGGGCAATCCATGTTGGCTCTCGGCGTTAATACGGTCGTACTGGCACCGGTGTGACCTGCCTGCACGCGCGCCGTGAGCGCGCTCGCCCACTACTTCGAAGACGAAGGCCTTGCGACTGTCATCGTTGCTTTGGTGCGTGAACACGTTGCATCTATGCAACCCCCGCGCGCGATGTGGGTTCCATACCAACTCGGTCGTCCTTTCGGGGCACCCAATGACAAGGATTTACAGACGCGGGTGCTGCGCGCCGCGCTGGAGCTACTCGACAGTCCCGAATCCGGGCCACTGCTCGAGGATTTTCTCGAACAAGCGCCTCACGCTCAGGGCGAACCCGGCTGGACATTCCCCGGGGTGATAGACAGTCGTAACCTGCAGGCGGAAGTGCAAAGTATTCAACCCTGTTGGCAACAGGTTCGCGACCGCAGCGGTGGCAGCACGATCGGCATCAGCGCCCTGTCACCAGAACAGGCGGTTGAATACATAAGGACTTTTCATTCAGACGAACCCATGAGCAACCCGAAAGGCATGTCCAGAATCGGTCGCGCCCGATTCGCGATCGATGATATCAAGGCCTATTATCTCGAGGCCGCAACCGCGGGTGAGGGGCATCCGTCTTCTTTCCAGCTGAATGAGTGGTTCTGGGAACAGACGCTCGCGGGTGCGATGATTCGGGATTTTCAGGAACGTGCACGCACCAGCGAAGACAAAAACCTGCGTCTGATCGCGGGTTCGCTGGTGCCGGCAGAACGCGCCAACTCGCTACGACGCTGATTTCCAGCGCCGGAACACGTTCGGTCGGGCGCACCGCCCGGATTACGTTACGCCGGCCCAGCCTCCTGAGAGCGAGGGTGAGCTTGTCGCAGTGCAGTACCTGCCTGGGCGGATTATGCGCCTTACCAACCTGAGCCGGAGGTTCCGGGCAGCGGGCCCTCGGACCAGAAGCGGGGTGTGACCAGCGACATGTCGACAATCTGGCGCAGCACTTTGTCTTCGCTTTCGAGCGACACCGCCTCAAGCCACAGAATTAACTGCCCGGCCTTCGTCTCCTCCCAGAACCATTTGCCCAGCAGCTCGATATCGTCGATGCCGTCCCGGTGCGTGCGCGCCTCCGTGTAGTAGGCCGTGAGATCCTCGATGACCAGCTTGAGCGCCGGGATCGGCGACAGCCCTTTTCGCGGACTCTTCGGCTTGTCGCCTTTCACGAAGGCTGCGATATGCGGCGCAAGACCCTCGACCGCGAGTTCGCTGGCCCCCACCGTGGTCCGCCCGCGCGCAGCCACCGCCGCCTCGTAGGCCGAACGCAACCCTTCAATCTCGGCCTGAACCTCTGCCAGCAGCGCATCCACGTCTCCGATCTCGTCCGTGCTCAGCACGAGCTCGGGCGGCAATGCATAACCCATGCGCCCGTCTTTGACGGGTATGACATCGGGAAAGTCCACGAGCACCGGGCCGGACGGCGCGTCGAACAACTCGAACGCGGCGCGGATTACCTTCAACTGGTATTCGGGATCGTTCGGTTTTCCCATGGGTCGACCCATCGGGAAATCGAGCCACAACGCCCGCGCAGGCTTGATCGCCTCGATATGTTCGCGCACGAAGCCGACCAGGACCGTCGCAAATCCCGCGGATTCGAAGTAATGAGCAAGCACGCTCACGGCGCGCGTGCAAAAGGGTCAAACAGGTATCAGAAAAACGGTGTTGACGTCTTCCTGCGTCATCCGCTCCGCAACCTCGAGGGCCGACTTCTCCATGTCGCGCGGATCGGCGGCGCCCATGAAGGCATAATGCTCATTGGCAACCGAGCCGATTTCGCCGTCCTGCGCCATCTCGTCGAGCCGGTCGAGCGGTATTATCGCGTTCAGGTCCTGCTGCCAGGCGGTGCGGTCATACTCGACCGCAACATGGGTCATTACCAGGTCCCGCTCGCCTTTGGGTATAACCCGATAATCGCGCGCCAGCCAGGAAAACGGTTTCTCGCCGCGCCGGGAAACGGCCGCAGTCGAGACTATCGCAACCCTGCGCTCCTGCGCTGGCACGGGCTGAGTCCAGGCGGGATGCTTCAGCTCGGGCATCTCGAGCCTCGAAATAAAGCCGCGCCCCACCGCCGGCATCTCGGTCATTCGAACCATCGTCGTCCCCCTCCGGGTTATATTATCCAAGGTGGAAATTAAGACTAGCGGCGAGTGTAGCAAAACCTCCTGCCACGAGAAAGTCGACACAGCCACGGAATGTGCCGGCCACCTTGTGGTCCGAGCGCTAAGCCGTTATTGTGAACCTTGTTCGGTCCGTGCGATTCGATATGTCCATTATTGATGCCCCCCACAAATTGCCGTCCGTCGATCGTCTATTGAACGATTCGGATATTGCATCGTTAGTGAGCGCCTACGGGGCCCCCCTCGTCACCCGGCGTGCACGCGATGTACTGGCGTCGGCACGCGACCAGGTGCTGGCCGGGCAGTCGTTCGAACTGAGCGCTCTCGTCGATAACCTGCGTGAGGACGTCGCCAGGACGGTTCGACCATCGTTGAGACGGGTAATCAATCTGACCGGAACGGTGCTGCACACCAACCTGGGACGGGCCGCTCTACCCGTATCCGCGATCGATGCAATGATTGACGTTGCCCGCGGCGCCAGCAATCTGGAGTTCGATCTGATTGCGGGTAAACGCGGCGATCGTCACCAGCATCTCGAAGCGTTGCTATGTCAATTGACGAGTGCCGAGAGTGCCCTCGTGGTCAATAACAATGCGGCGGCCGTACTACTGACCCTCAATAGTCTGGCGTTACGCAAGGAAGTTCCGGTATCCAGGGGTGAGCTGATCGAGATCGGTGGCGAATTCCGGATGCCCGACATCATGGCCAGGGCGGGTTGCAAGCTCGTGGAAGTTGGCACCACCAATCGTACTCACGGAAGAGATTTCGAGGCGGCGATAGGCTCGAAAACCGCCTTGCTGATGAAGGTTCATACCAGCAACTACGAGATTCAGGGATTCACAAAACAGGTAACAGAGGCAGAACTTGCCAGCATTGCGCGAGCGCATGACGTACCCTTCGTGACCGACCTGGGCAGCGGCAGTTTGATCAACCTGGAAGACTATGGTCTGCCACATGAGCCCACCGTCAGCGAGGCGTTAAACGCGGGCGCTGACCTGGTGACCTTTAGCGGGGACAAACTCCTCGGGGGACCTCAAGCCGGTATCATCGCTGGCCACCGTGACCTGGTCGAAAAAATCAAGCGCAACCCCATGACCCGCGCGCTGCGACCCGACAAGGTGACAATAGCGGCATTGAATGCCGTGCTGCAGCTGTACACCGACCCGGCGCGTCTGGTCGAAGCGCTGCCTACCCTGCGCTGGCTGACGCGCGACGTGACAGAGATCGAGCGGTTAGCGACTCGCCTTGCCCCGATCGTTCAGGGCCATTGTGCGCATTTCCAGGTCACGGTCGAGCGCTCCCAGGCCCAGGTGGGAAGTGGCGCGTTGCCTGTCGACAGGCTGGAAAGCGCCGGGCTGAAGCTCACCCAGCCCGGGGTCCGTCGGCCTGGCAAAGCACTAAAGACGCTTGCCCGGGTATTCCGCGAGTTACCGCTACCCGTCATCGGGCGGATCGCCGATGATGCGCTGTGGTTCGATCTGCGCTGCCTCGAGGATGAGGTGGAGTTCGTCGACAACCTGCGCGGACTGACCAGTTCATGATCATCGCAACGGCAGGACATGTGGACCACGGCAAGACTGAACTCATCAAGGCATTGACGGGTATCGATACCGACCGCTTGCCCGAGGAGAAGGCACGAGGCCTGTCGATTGACCTGGGTTTTGCTTATCAAGCGTTGCCTGACAATACGACTCTGGGTTTCGTCGATGTGCCGGGGCACGAAAAGTTTATCCGTAATATGCTAGCCGGTGTTGCTGGCATCGATCTGGGTTTGCTGGTGGTGGCGGCCGATGACGGTGTCATGCCACAGACCCGCGAGCATTTTGCGATTCTCGACTTGCTGGGTATCAAGCAATGCGTCGTGGCGATCACCAAGATCGATCGGGTTGACGACGACCGTATCCTGGAAGTGCAAGATCAGGTAGAGACCTTGCTCGGCAATGCCGGGCACGAAGAAATTGCCATGTATCCCGTATGTGCGCCGGACAATGAGGGCGTTGATGCGCTGAGGAATGCGCTCCACGAGCGGGCGCAAGACGAGGACGGCCGTCATATAGATGGCCATTTCCGGATGGCGATAGACCGGGTTTTTATCCTCAAAGGGGTCGGCCTGGTCGTGACGGGAATGGTATTTGCCGGGGCCGCCATTATCGATGAAAACCTGGTTGTGTCTTCCGATGGATCACAGGTGCGGGTACGCGGGATTCGGGCGCACAACGAAGTGAGCAATCGGGCTCGAGCGGGCGAGCGTTGCGCGCTAAACATCGTCGGACGTGGCGTCAGCGAAGCCTCGGTGAGTCGCGGCAACTGGCTGATGCATTCGAGTTTGTACGCACCGACACGAAGAATCGACGTCGATTTGCGCGTGCTCGGCTCCGAATCCAGACCCCTGAAACACTGGACACCGACGCATTTGCATATCGGTGCGGGTCGTCTCGCAGCGCGCGTCGCGGTTCTTTCTGGTGGTAGCATCGCCGCGGGTGAGCGGGGACTCGCGCAACTGGTGCTGGAACAGGATGCCTTCGTCGTGCACGGCGATCGTTTCGTGCTGCGTGACCAGTCCGCTCGACGCACGATTGCGGGTGGGCACGTGATCGATCCTTTCTCACCCAGGCGCGGTCGTGCACGACCGACCCGGATCGCCGCATTGCATGCCATGAATCGGCGGAATCCGAGCCACGTACTCGGTGCACTGACCGAGCTGAGTGAAGTCGGTGTGCCGCTAACGCCTTTCGCGGTCTCGCACAATTTGCCGGACGTTCGAACGGATACCATCATCGATTCGCTTTCACTGAGGCGGGTTGGTCGTCATCCGCACGAGCGGGTCTTTAACGCAACTCGATGGCAGGGCTTCCTCGATCACATCGAAATGACTGTCGGTGCCTTTCACCAGTCCAGGCCAGAGCTCCCCGGATCTCATATAAGGGACATCCAGATAGCACTGAAACCCCATGTCGAGACACCCATACTCGAAGAAGCCGCCGGTCTTTTGCTGAACGAAAAGCGCCTGGACCGGCAGGGTGCACGGTTTCATTTGCCTTCGCACGTGATTCAAGTTTCCGCGCACGACCGACAACTTTGGTCGCGAGCAGCGGTCATGCTGGCGCCGAGTTCGGGTAGCCCGCCGAGCCTCCACCAGGCGGCAGAGGCGCTAGGGGTCGATAAAGAGATCCTCGAAGCTTCTCTGAAGAACGCAGTCAAGATCGGGGAGATGGTGCTGGTGGCAAAAAACCGTTACTTACCGACATCCTACCTGGCACAACTTGGATGCGCCGCCGAAGTATTGGCGAAGAAAACGGTCGATGGTTACTTCACCGCGGCTGAATATTGCGACCAGACCCAAACGGGGCGAAACTTTGCTATTGATTTACTGGAGTACTTCGATCGCTTGGGATTTACCGAGCGTATCGACAACAAGCGCCACATAAAACGTCCCGCATCGACAGTATTCGTGATCGAGGTTGTAAGTTCATGAGGAAGAGGATCGCACCCCGGTGGGGCGCCTGGCCTTCAAATCCGGTGAGGGGCGTACCACGTCCCTGGTGGGTTCGACTCCCACGCTCTTCCGCCACTACTCGATGCCGACTGCAAAAACCCGCCGGCGGCACACCGTCACAACGTGGAGTTCTGGCCCCGCAAGCCTGATCGTACTATGCTCATTCGGGCCGTCCTGTATAAGGGAATCCAGAACGAAGGATCAATAGACACGCCGACCACGAATTCTCGGGGTGCTAATCAGCTATCTCATTGCAAAATCGGAAATTCGGGGTCAGAGCGCAGTTTGTTCGGATATTAGTGAAATCTGTGATCTGACCCCGATACCTGTGCGGGGGAGGATTAGCACGAACTGAGGTTCCCCCTGATTTCCTGTACCCTAATTTGCCTGCGCGCGTTTTGGCCTGCCCTTGTTCTTTTTATCTTTTAACCTGTTTTTCGGCCTGACCCTGGGGGGCTTGCTCGCGTCCGGTTTGTTTTTGGCGTTTTTCTTTTTGCCACCGAGTTGCGATATATTCAGGCGCTGGCCCGCAACCCGGACATCCTTGAGTTTTCTGAGTAATTCCCGGGGCATGCCCTCGGGTAGATCGACCAGGCTGAAATCGTCGAAGATGTTGATGCGGCCGATGTATTTACTGTCGATATCGGCCTCGTTAGCGATCGCGCCGACGATGTTACCCGGCATTACCTTGTGCCGATGGCCAACCTCGATGCGAAAGCGATCCATTCCCGCCTCGATTTCATGCTCCCTCGCCGCGGACCGGTCACGGGGAGTTTTCCGGTCACCATCGGCAACGCCAGCCTGCCTGTCCTGACGTGGTTTTCTTTGCCCCTGAGATTTATCTCGTTCCAGTTCTCTGGCCGGCATAACCGCCGCTTTACCGGATAATAAAAATGGCGCCCGACCTTGCACCTGTTTTGCCAGCGCCGCGGCGATATCGAGCGTGTCGACCTGGTTTTCCTGCTGGTATTGCGCGATCAGCTCCTTGAACAGGCTTAAATCCTCGTCGGTCAGCGTATCGCTAATGCGTTGCTTGAATAGCTCGACGCGTCGATTGTTGACCATGTCGGTTGAGGGTAATTCCATCAACTCGATCTCCTTGCGCGTCGCTTTTTCAATCGCCTGTAACATGCGTCTTTCACGCGGCGCGACAAACAGGATCGCGTCGCCGTCGCGCCCGGCACGACCGGTACGACCGATGCGATGCACATAAGCTTCGGTGTCGTGCGGAATATCGTAATTGATGACGTGACTGATCCTGGCAACATCGAGCCCGCGCGCGGCGACGTCTGTGGCAACCAGGATATCGTGCTTGCCCGCTTTTAACTGTTCTATGACGCGTTCACGGTTTTTCTGCGCGATGTCGCCATTGAGCGCGACGGCGCTATATCCCCGCGCTTCGAGTTTTTCGGCAAGCTCGAGGGTTGCGGTTTTAGTTCGCACAAAAACCAGCATCGCATCAAAACTTTCGGCCTCGAGAATTCGAGTAAGCGCATCCAGCTTATGCGTGCCACTCACCGGCCAGTAGCGTTGACGAATCGTTTCCGCGGTGGTGGTTTTTACCTCGATCGTAACTTCGGCCGGGTTTTGCAGATAGCGTTTGCTTATTTTTCGTACTGCGGCGGGTAAGGTTGCAGAAAATAACACGATCTGGTGTTGTTTGGGGGTCTGCTCCAGAATCCATTGCACATCGTCGATGAAACCCATGCGCAGCATTTCGTCGGCTTCGTCGAGCACCAGGGTTTTTAGTTGATCGAGCTTTATGTTTCCGCGACGCATATGATCCATTACCCTTCCCGGGGTGCCGACCAGAACGTGAACGCCGCGTTGCAGTGCACGAATCTGGGCGCCATATTCCTGCCCGCCGTAAACTGGCAGCACGTGAAAACCTTTCAATTGCGAAGCGTAGGATTTAAATGCTTCGGCAACCTGTATCGCGAGTTCGCGTGTCGGCGCGAGCACCAGGACTTGCGGCGCGGGTTGTTTCAGATCGAGATTCGAAAGTAACGGCAGCGCGAAGGCTGCTGTTTTTCCGGTGCCGGTTTGCGCCTGCCCAAGCACATCCCGGCCCTCCAGCAAAAGCGGAATAGTTTGCGCCTGGATTGCGGTAGGTACCTCGTATCCGAGTGCATTCAAGGCTTTCAATAGCGGCGGTTTCAGCGCCAAATCGGCAAAATGAGTGATGGTGTCGGCAGGCATTGCGTGGGTCTGGGGCAAAGGGTGGCGCAGTGTAGCGGTTTGTGCCTGTATTTGCATGCGTTAGTTTATGAAAATCTCGACATAGGTGGACAGATTATACTGCTGTCTACCTGTTTAGGAGTCGAGAACTATGGATCGAAAAACACATCGCGATATCACTAGAAAACTGAGAATATTAAATTATGCGAAAACGACCGGGAATATAGCTAAGACCTGCCGTTATTTTGGAATATGTCGAGAAACTTTTTATACCTGGAAACGCGCCTTTGAGGCGCACGGTGAGGAAGCATTAATCAATAATAAACCTTGCCCTGAAAATCATAAACTAGGAATACCCAAGGCCATTGAAGATAAAATCATTCATTT
>Ga0224512_10003406_pt1 | contig 14030 bp, 11 predicted proteins | sample SF_May12_sed_USG_4_FD_169103 | JGI IMG/M metagenome (GOLD analysis project Ga0224512, IMG submission 169103) | Sediment microbial communities from San Francisco Bay, California, United States - SF_May12_sed_USGS_13 | ecosystem: Environmental > Aquatic > Marine > Sediment | place: USA...
CTTCCTCCGAGCGGGCGACACCTGCGCAGCTTGTCGCCGACCCGCTGATCATGCGGAATATCGCCGTCTGGGGAAACGCCATTCTGGTCGGCGTCTGGGGAGCAACACTTTCGAGTGCTCTCGGGAGCATCCTCGGGGCCCCCCGGATACTGCAGGCGATTGCCCGTGACAACATCCTCCCCAAGCCGGTGCGTTTCCTCGGACGGGGTAGCGGAAAGAACGATGAGCCTCGAATCGGCACGTTCTTCACCATGGGGCTCGCCCTCACCGCCGTTGCTCTCGGCGACCTCGATGCCATTGCGCCGATCCTGACCATGTTCTTCCTTGCTACTTATGCGGTGGTCAATATCGTTTCGGCCGTTGAGCGGTTCTTGCGCAGCCCGTCGTTCCGGCCCACCTTCCGCGTCCACTGGGGACTCTCACTGCTCGGCGCAATCGGGTGTTCCGGTGTGATGGTTCTCATCGACGCTCGCGCCACGGTCGCTTCGGCTGTGATCGTTCTCGGCGTGTACCTATGGCTCAAGCGCCAGGGGCTGCAAAGCACGTGGGGGGACGTGCGGCAGGGGGCCTGGCAAGCGATGATCCGCTGGGGCTTGCTCAACCTGCGAGCCGAAACTGAGGCTCGCAGCTGGCGGCCCCACTTCCTCGTCCTAGCCGGCAGCCCCGAGAAGCGCTGGTACCTGATCGACATGGCGAACACCATCTCTCACAATCGCGGCATCCTCAGCGTTGCAACAATCCTGCCAGCCGCGGCCGCCACGACCGACCGCAAGAACAGTCTTGGCGCCACGATTCGTGATCATCTCGAGGACCGAGGCGTTGCCGCCCTCGTGAGGGTGGTTTCTGCAGAGACTCCCTATGAGGGCGCTGCCACCCTGGTGGAAGCTTACGGTCTGGGCAATCTCGTCCCCAACACGGTGCTCCTTGGCGACGGCGAAACCACCAACGATCCCATCGAATATGCCGAGATGATCGCCAGCTTCTATCGCGCTAACCGCAACGTGATCATCGTTCGAGCCGACGCCGAGAGAATGTTCGGACGCCGCCGGCACATAGACGTGTGGTGGCAAAGTATGCGGGGCAACGGGAGCTTGATGGTCACCCTAGGTCACCTTCTCTCGAGCAGCCTGACCTGGAGCGCAGACGCTCTCCACGTGCACATGATCGTCAAGGACGAAGAAGGGGCGGCCGGGGCGCGAGCCAACCTAACCGAGCTGATTTCCTCGACTCGCATGGATGCGCATGTCGAGGTGATCGTCGATGAGCGGCCGCCGCTCGAGGTCATCAACGCAACGTCGACCGCGGCCGACCTAACGCTGATCGGGCTTCCTAGGCCGACTCAAGACATGGCGGCGTTCGCCGAGCACCTGCGCTTCTTGATCGATAGCACCAAACACATTCCGGCCGTGGCATATGTGCTGGCGGCCCAAGACGTCGAGTTCGACCACCTTCTCCACTGAGAGTCCGTCGATACCGGAGGCATTTCGGCTGTCGCGGCGCAGTACCTTCACTCGTCGGCGACCATCTTGGACGTCATATCGATGAGGCCGCCGGCGACGTCGCGGGTGCGGCGGCCGAGCCCACAGGAGCTTGCGATGTCGACGGGACGGCCCGAGCTTGTCGAGAGCAACAGACATGGCCTCGCGATCGGCCATGCACGCAAGGCAACGACGCACCCGACGCACAGATCGAACACATCGAAATGCGGCGCCTTCGCGGGGGAGGCTGGCTGTATCCGACCCATCCCGACCGGCGTCTCCACAACTGCGGTGTCGAGCAATACGGGCTGGTCCTCGCCGAGGTCGGGGGTGCGATACTGCTGGTCGAGCGCCTTGAAAGGCGGAGTGTGAATACTCGTGAGTTCGTTCCATTTGTCGAGCGCGCCTTCAATGAGATGGTGGCAATCGCCGCGGAACTCGGGGACGGCCTCGTCAATTCGAAGCCGAGCCTCGAAGGTGCCAACTCGGCATATGCGATCGTCACGCACTGCATTGGAGTAACCGACTGGTGGGTCGGGCTCATGATCGCTGGGCGCCCTGTGGTCCGAGATCGAGACGCCGAGTTTGTTGCGGAGGGGACCGTCGCCGAATTACGGGAGGGCGTGTCCGCCCTGCTTGACCGATTTGAGAATGACCTGGCGTTGATGGTCTCGGAATCACCCATTCGGCATCCTGAGTGTCTTCCCGGCTCTTCGCCTGCGCGTGAGTGGACCCAGGACGCCGCACTAATCCATACCCTCGAAGAGCTCGCTCAGCACCATGGGCACCTCGAACTGAGCCGTGACATCCTGCTCGAACGGCGATCGATTGACGCTCCACCTACACGATCGACTGCCACCGACTGACGGTCGGGCCGCCGCCGGTCAGCCGGAAACACTCAGACAGTCTACGGGAGCGCGATGTTGAATCCTCTGGTCCGCGTTACCCGCCCGCCGTTCAACACCTCGGCTACCGGATCTCCACAAAATCAGCCGCCACGCAAGCGTCGACCATCTGTCTGATGTCGTCGTAGTCAGATCGATCCACGCTGACCCATTTCGCAATGGTCCCCAGGGCCAGGATCTCGCGTCCTTCGGGTGTGGCGTCAAAGTCGAGCAACACTTGGCGCACCGCATTGGAGAATTCCTCGTCGAAGCGCTTCGAAATTGCGACCGGCTGGATAGTTGACGGACCGAGAGCGGCAATGACCTTGAGCTTGTCGGTTATCTCCGGATGGTCCCTCATCTCGATGGCGAGCACCTGGGAATCGATCGCCGAGGCATCAACCTCGTGGTTGGCGACCATACGAATAGACGTCTCGTGAAAACCCGCCTTCACGACCTCAGAGAAGAAGCCGTTCGTCTCCCCTATCGAGACCAGGTGATAGCGAGTGATGCCGTAGCCCGACTGGGACAGCGGCTCATTGAATGCCCAAGATCTGCCGCGCAGATCGAAAAACGACTGTGCGTCGCTGTCTCTGTGCACGATGACGTCTGAGAAGTAGATCGGATAGCCCCCGTACCGCTTGCCGGTCAGAACGGGCGCCGCGATCGGCACTGCCGGAGATATGCCCTCGCGTTCGAACATGACATAGGGAAGGCTGCACACGAAACAAATGTCATTTACGTCGTTCCTGCAGTTCTCATAGTCGGTTTCGACGGCGAGCTCCGTCGTCGCCCCCAACCGCTGGCCGATGGCGTCCGCCAACGCTTCATATACGCCCAGCAGGTTGGGCGCAAGGAACGTGCCAATACGCAGGTGGGCCACGGAGAAGACATTAGATACGCTTCGCTCCGCTGAATGAACGACCGAGCCCTTGGCGGTAGCCATGTGCGGCGCTCTCGACGAGGCTTAGGCAACCAACGTTCGCTATCTCAAGGTTTGTGGCATCGCGACCAACGGCCATCCACGTGCCGGCAACGGGGGCAGTGGCCGCCTCTGGTTTTCTGATGGCTTCAAAACCGGGCCGTCGGCTGGTTCTGAAATGTCTCTGGCCGGCGCTCCCAAAGCGCGGCACGCTCAATTGCGGTGGTTGGCCGCAGTCCGCGCAACTTGCTCAGCTTTTCCTCGGATCATTCCTGGTGACCACCATATACACGGTTGCGATGATTGCCTCGCTGCACGCTTTTGACGCTGACATCGCCTTCACGAGCGCGGCATTCGTCTACTTGGCCGGTTCCGCGGTTGCGGCTGCTGTTCCCACGCCCGGGGGCGTAGGGGCAACCGAGGCAGCTCTCGCCGCCGGCTATACAGCGGTGGGCCTACCAGCCGAGGTGGCCGTGTCAGCCGTCCTCTTGTTCAGGTTCATAACATTCTGGATCCCGATCCTCCCCGGATGGCCCTCGCGTGAATGCAGCGCACGGGCAAGCCTTGGAACGAGGCCCATCCTGTTGGTCGGGTCTTCCCTCCCAGAATAGTGGGGTTTCTTGCCGTCTCACTTCGACTGCGGGCCGGTCACCGCTTGGAGGAGTAGCCTCAGGAGTAGCCAAGAAGAGGGAGCGACGCATGTCGGTTTACAAGGTCGTTGAGCTAGTGGGCACGAGCCCAACATCGTGGGAGGAGGCCGCGAAATCGGCCGTGAGCACAGCAAGCGGATCGCTCCGCCACCTTCGCATCGCCGAAGTGAGTGAGCTGGACATGTCGCTGGCCGATGACGGCACCGTCAAGGAGTACCGCGCCAAGGTGCGGGTGTCCTTCAAACACGAATCAGGCGACTGACCGGAACTTCTCCGGCTCAGGCGCCCCCGAGCGTCCCGACATGTTGCGTGCCGTCGGCCACGCACTGCAAATGACAACGGTTGCAGCGTGGGCATCGTGCAAGTGACCTCTGCCGTGTGAACGCGAAACCGGTGCCACCGGTCATCCACGGCTATCACCGAACATCCACGAATCGTCTGGATTCTCACCACCGGTCATCACCGGTCGTATGTGGTTGTCATGTGCGCGTGGTGTGGTCGCGGGAGACGCCCGAGGGCGTGACTTGCGAGCTATGTGGTCGGCCAACCCATATCGCCGGATGAAACCCAGGCCGTAGTGGGGCAACGTGAAGATGCGCTGTGTCGCTGCGCGTGTGGTGGGGAGTCGGGAACCGTCAGTTGATGGGCATCCGGTGGGCGAGTCCGTACTGGACCAGAGCGTCGTACTGTTGTCCGAGCGGGCTCCCGTAGATCACGTCTTCTGAGTTGTACGCCACCCGACGGTCAACGAACAGAGGATCGTCAAGCGGCAGGAACACGGTCTGGTTGGGCCACCTCTCCGCCATCAACCGCAGGATCTCGTTCTCGGGCGACGCGCTCCCCACGATGTCGAAGGGAGTACCGCCTGCGCCGGCTTCTAGCTCGGTGCGGGCCGAGCTGAAACCGATGACGAAGATCGACCCTTCGACCACAGGGCTCTCGTGCGCCAGGTAGTCGCCCAGCCACTGCTGCTCGGTGCCCATGAGATGCGACTTCTGAGCGTGATGAGCGCCGATGTTGATGACAGTACCGCCGGAATCTTCAGCTATCCGCCGCTCGACGAGTCGTTTGATGAGGTCCTCGCGTGACCGGGCCGCGCCGCTGTCATCTTCCTCACGTTGCTCCCGGATGTCGATGCTGACCGCCTCAACCTCGACCATTTCCGCCACCTGGTCAAAGCGAAACTTGCCCCACGTCTCGACGAGCATCGCACGGTTGTCTTCGAGAGTGGCCGACAGCGTCTCGATTGCCTGGTGCTGTGCCTCGGGCGGCATGTTGGGGTAGTCGAGCGGGAGGCTGACATCAACAGCGCCCACCTCCGGCAGCAGACCCACCAGCATGTCAAAGAGGATCTGATAATCGGTGGCACCCCCTGAATGGTCCTCGTTGGCATCGATCGAGCGCACGTGGATCCGCTGCTCTGGCGGGAGCGCAGCGTTGATCTCCCGGATCGCGGTGAATCGGCGGTCGAAGTAGGGCGGGGGCACCCAGTCGGGTTCAAGCTCTCCGCCAAGTACGTAATCGTCGACCAGCCAGTCGTTCATCTGCGGCCGCTCGACGAGGAGCTGCCGGAACCCGGCGTTGTGGAGGCCGCTCATCAGCTCCGCCACGAACGCCCAATGCTCCCGTAGGTGGTGGGTCTCCCCCAGAAGCACCACGCCGTTGTCGGCCAGCCGCGTGAGCACCTCAGTCGGGATCATCTGCCCGCTGAAAACCACTCCGTCGCGGCCCAGCACAATCGACAACTCATCGGCCGTCACGTCTGCGCTGGGAGAGCAACCCGTGACACCGGCCACAAGGATGAGTCCCGCCAGGGCCAAGGCAATCCTCCCGGACCTTCGCACGATCGAACCTCCCGGTGTGCCCATTCGTACCGACTCGACACTACAGGTACGCCATCGCGAATTGAGCGGCTCGATCCGAGGTTGTCCGTCGCTGGTGAAGCCAGCGCAGGGCCGGCAGGACGTTGCAGCAAATCCAGCGACTCCTCCAGAGTGGCACGTCGTGCTCGCTTCTCGGCAAGGCAATCAACGATGCCGGTGTATCCAGGGTTCTTCTTCGCGCTCGGCAACCTCGGCGAGCGAGTTCTTTCCCTGAACCGCCGGATCCTGCCCGGCCGACGGGTCGCTGATCCGGTCTATGTGCCGGAGAAACGGCTGGTGCCCGATTCCAGGATCTCGATTCGGGTCGGTTCGATTTCGATGACGCAGTGGCGACCCTCTCCCGCCAGGGGCCCAAACAGACACGCCCGCAAAGGCCCCAAACCAACCCCTTGACAAAGAGGCTTCTGATTGATGGGCCGGTCCAGCGACCTGTCGGTTGCTACCCGAGTAGGTATCGGGTGCGGGGTTGAGATTGTCGGTTTCGGGCCAATCAAGGTTCGCTCTTCTGGACGCAGCCGGGAACCTGAGTCCTCTCGGCACCGTCGTAGGTGAAACGACCTGAGAGGACGAAATCATGAAACTTAGATACGGAATAGCCGGCGCGGTGCTCATCCTCGGCCTAACCGCGGGTGGGATAGCCACCGCCATCGGCGACGGCGAGACGGGAAGCGATGGCCCCACCGATACCCCGACTCAGAGCGAGAGCTTCGTGGGGCTGACGGTATCCGAAGCAGCCGCTTTGGCCGAAGACGAAGGCCGCCCGTGGCGAATCGGCCGTCAAGATGACGAGTCGTTGGTGCTCACCGACGATCTGGTGCCGGGGAGGGTGACCTTCGAGACCGACGACGGAACCGTCACCAGCGCCGTCATCGAGCAGCCCAACACAGACTCCCCCGATGATGCGATCGTCGAAGATTCCGCCCGAGCCGGCCTCATCGCGGCCGCAGTCAAGCGGCTCCTCACCGTCGACAACGGTTTCGGCGGCGTCGACGTTTTCGATGACATTCGCGTCGCATCCGTAGTCGGGTCCGACCCGGGCCAGCCGCTTCAGGGTCTCGATCTCGAGTTGATCGCCGAGACACTGTCAGAACTCGGCGCGGTCAGCTACATCGACAACGCCGACACCGAGATCGAAGCGCTCTTCGCGGAGTCGCCGGCAGGCGTGGCCGTTGTCAGCGTCGACAATGTTCTTTTGCTCGATGATCGGGCCGAGGTAGAGCTCCGGTACTGGTGCGGTTCACTCTGCGCCGTGTTTCTGACCTACGAAGCCTTACCCGACGACAGCGGCTGGAACATCGTTGGCACCATAGGACCCATCGCAATGTCCTGAGCGCCCGACACAGAACCCGATGTGGAACTGACGGTGATGGGTTACACGTTCACCACCGGTTTCACCCGTCATCACCAGCCATTATCGGTTGTCATGTGGTTCGCGGCTAGTCGCGCGCCGCCTTGGCCACACCAAGGTGTATCATGGCCCCGTCGGCGCGCCAGTCGCTGATTCACTTTTGCTCGCGCAGCTTCCGATTTAGCACCCGGTTTCACCTACTAGGCGAGTGATCAACCCCGCCCGCCGGCCACCGGCGGGCCCTGTCCCTGGAGGACTCCTTGGGATTCGCCGTGCACGCTCCATCGATCGCTTTCGTGAGTACCTATCCGCCAACGGTCTGCGGCTTGGCCAGCTTCACTGCCTCCCTGGTCGACGCGATCGCCCAAGACCGCAATACACGGGCCGGTCTCGGCGTGGTCGAACTCGGGAACGGCCCCACCGGATCGACAACGCCGGGTGTAGCGTTCCATCACAGAATCGGGGACACATCGTCACTCGAACGTGCAACCCAGGTCTTGAATTCATACGACACGGTGTCGATCCAGCACGAGTTCGGAATCTTCGGCGGCGCCGACGGCGAAGAGGTCGTCGAGCTGATTTCGAAGCTCGTCGTGCCGACGGCCGTCACTTTCCACACGGTGCTCGACCGCCCTACTGATAATCAACGGGCAATCATCCGCAGCCTCGCCAAACATGCGGATCGAATGGTCGTGATGAGCGAGACGGCATCGGAGCGACTCATCCGGCGCTACGACGTCGCCGCTGACCGAATCGATGTGATCCCGCACGGAGCCGACGCCGTTTTTGCCGGCCCTTCGCTGGTGACCGGCGACCGTCCCCTGGTACTGACGTGGGGGCTGATCGGACCCGGCAAGGGCCTGGAGACGGCCATCGAAGCGTTCGCCACTCTCCTCGACCTGGACCCACGTCCTCGCTACCTGATCGCCGGCGCGACTCATCCCAATGTGCTCGCGCACGCCGGCGAGGTCTACCGAGACACCTTGGTCTCACTCGTCCATCAATATGGATTGGACGAGTTGGTCGAGTTCGATGACCGGTACCTTGACCGGAAGAGCCTCGCCCGCATGGTGCGCAGTGCCGACCTCGTGGTGCTCCCCTACGCCTCCCTCGAACAGGTGACTTCGGGTGTTCTGGTGGAGGCGATCGCGGCAGGCAAACCGGTTATCGCCACCCGGTTTCCCCATGCCATCGAACTTCTCTCGGGAGGCGCGGGTATCACGGTGCCACACGACGATCCCGGCGCGCTCAGCGAGGCACTCAGACGTGTACTGACCGACCGGCGATTGACAACGCAAATGGGTCGGAATGCACAGCTACTCGCCGACGGATGGTATTGGCCGACGATCGGACGCCGGTTCGGGACGATGATGTCGGAGATGGCCGAGGCCAACCGGTTCATGAGTCCGCGGCGAACGTCTGAGGTGACCCGTGTCGCCGGATGATCGCGCTGCGGTGAAAGGCCATCCTTCCCCCTCTGCATCGGCGGCCGGATGGGAACCGCTGCCACCTCCGAGATTTGATCACCTCAGGAAGCTCACCGACGCCAAGGGTTTGTGGGAGCATGCCCTATTCTCGACACCCCGAGTCGAACACGGGTTCTGCACCGACGACAACGCTCGCGCCCTGGTGGTCGTCACGCGGCAGGCGTCGCCCGCCGCCGATCTCACAGATCTGGCCGCGATCTACCTCCGATTCGTTCTCGAAGCCCGGACTCTCTCGGGTCAATTCCACAATCGCCGCCATGCCGACGGCACTTGGATCGACGACGTCGGCAGCGACGACAGTCAGGGTCGAGCCTGGTGGGGCCTCGGCGCCGTCGCCCGTCTCGGCCCGACTGCGGGGATGCGCGAAGCCGGAGCCAAGGCGTTCGATACGTGCGCTTCGTTCGACTCCCCTCACCTCCGCGCCAACGCGTACGCAGCGCTCGGCGCCGTCGAGATGCTGGCGGCCTATCCCGGTCATGGCGCCGCCACCGACCTCCTCGAACGCACCTCCGGAGTCATAGCCGACGCCGCTCTCGGGAGGATCCCGTGGCCCGAGTCCCACCTCACCTACGACAACGCGCGGCTGCCCGAGGCGCTGCTAGCCGCGGGAGCAATGCTGGGTCGCCGTCCACTGACCCTGGCTGGCATCCGGCTGCTGGAGTGGCTCGTCGCGGTCGAGACCGACGGTGACCACTTCAGCTTCACCCCACACGGCGGATGGGCGCCGGGTGAGCCACGCCCCTGGTTCGACCAGCAGCCGATTGAGGCATGGGGAATGGCCGACGCCACCCACCGGGCATGGGCGGTCACCGGCGACGGAATATGGAGAGAGCGAGCCCTGAGAGCAAGCCGCTGGCTGACGGGACACAACGACACCGGGACGGTGCTCTACGACGCCGCCACGGGGGGGACCTGCGACGGCCTCATGGAGTACTCGGCCAACCAGAACCGCGGGGCCGAGTCCACGCTCGCCGGAATCGGCACCCTGCAGGTCGCCGGCTGGCCTGCCGAGAATGACGACGGGCTACTGGTTCGCTGATGGCGGCGATCCCGGTCACCCGCCTGCCCGTCCAACTGCGCCCAGACCAGCAGCGGATCATCACGAAGCCCTACCTGTCCATCGACGAGAGCCCAGTCGAAGGTCAGCCCCGGGTCGAGCGATTGATCCACCGCGTGCTGGCATTGGGGTCCCAAGATGTCCAGCAAACGCTTCGTGAGCTCGAGAGGAGCTACGGCGAGCGGCATCTCGACCTCAACGACGCCTTCACGCAAGGTTTCTCGGTGGTGGCCCATTTGGTGCCGGACGCCAAAGGGCTGTCCGGTGATATGCGGCGTCTCATCGGCGCCTATTTCACGCACGAATACTCGCTCGAAGGCGCCGCGCTCACCAACCCCTCGATTGTGGCGGCACCGGACCAGGGCGGCGTGCCCGATGGGAGCCTCCGCGTTATCGTCAGCTTGCGGGCAGTGGGCGAGGGTCACGTCTCATCGATCGAGTTCCGCAGCGGCTTGGTCGGAAACGATGGGGAGATCGACCTGGAATCGCCCGGCAGGCCGGTCACCGGAAACCGCCGATCGCCGTGGTTCGACAAGGCGGTATTCACTGCCAAGCTCGACGAGATGGGCGCAATCGATGATCTCGTCCGCCGGACCCTGAACCGACTCGAGGAGCGGTTCACGATGGCGAACCTCCTAGACGCACTAGCCATCCTCGACGGAGAAGAGGTTCCGCCAAGTCCCGCCCACCACGCCATCGCGACGATGCACTGGCTGGCCTCGTCCAACTACGAGGTCACGTTCTCGGAAGAGTCCGACGTGTCGCAACGGGTGCTGTTCCCGAACGGACCGGCGGAAAGCCGGGGAATGGAAGACGCTCGGTTCGTTCGCTTCACCAACCCCGATGGGGCTGCGGTCTATTACGCGACCTACACCGCCTTCGATGGCTACAACATCCTGCCCCAGCTCATCGAGACCAGCGACTTTCTCGGCTTCAGGATCGCCACTCTGAACGGGCGGGCCGCCCGCAACAAGGGCATCGCCATCTTCCCTCGCCTCGTCTCCGGACGATACGCCGCGCTGGCGAGATGCGACGGCGAGAGCAACTACTTCATGCAGTCGGACAACATGCGTTTCTGGCACGAAGCCGAACAGATCCAAATACCGACACAACCCTGGGAGCTGATGCAGATCGGCAACTCCGGTTCGCCGATCGAAACCGAAGCGGGGTGGGTGGTCATTACCCACGGGGTCGGCCCGATGCGGAGCTACGCACTCGGCGCCATCTTGCTCGACATCGACGATCCGAGCCAGGTGATCGGTCATCTCAGCGAGCCTCTCCTCGTACCGGACGAATCCGACCGGGAGGGCTACGTGCCCAACGTTGTCTACTCGTGCGGATCGCTCGTCCACGCCGGCCGGCTCGTGATTGCTTACGGTGCCTCCGACAGGTCAACGAGATTCGCCACGGTCGAGGTCGAGGCACTTCTCACCGAGCTGACGGGCAACTGATCCCTGACCCTCATCCCTCGTCGAGGATTCGGTAGTAGAGCGCGAGGTACTCGTCGACCATCCTCGCTACGCCGAATCTTCCCTCGATCGATTCGCGGACGCCAAGCCGGTCAAGATGAGCGGCGTCACTCAGCGCCTCGACCGCTTCTTCCGCGTCCGCGACCAGGTATCCATTCACGCCCGGCTCGATGATCTCGGGCATCGAGCCCCGGGGATAGGCGACCACCGGCGTCCCGCACGCCATCGCCTCCACAACGCTGAAGCCGAACGGTTCGTCGAAATCGATGAGGTGGAGCAGCGCACGGGCGCCTCCGAGAACCTCCTGTCTGCGGCGCGGCCCTACAGCCCCCAGATACGTCACGCGGTCCCCGTCGATATGCGGTTCGACCGACTGCTCGAAGTATTCCGCATCCTGGATGATCCCGGCGATTACGAGCGGTAGCCCCGCTCTGGCGGCGACATCGATGGCTGCAGCCGTGCCCTTGTCGGGATGGATCCGCCCAAAGAAGACCGCCACATCACCACCCGGTCCGACATCGAAGGACTCGACGTCGATGCCATGGTGGATCGTCGCCGCGTAAGGGAGAGCCGGATGACGGTCGGCGTCGCTAATCGCCACATAACGGACCCGATCGGCGTACTCCAGGTAGACAGGCAACGTTGCGTCGGAGGCGAACCCGTGGATCGTGGTCACAACCGGGGTGTCCACCAGTCTCGTGTAGGTCAGCGGAAGGAAATCGAAGCTGTTGTGAATCAGGTCAAACTCCGCCGCACGTTCGAACACCGCGGCGATATGCAAGGACTCCCAAGCCTTGGCGTCGAGGGACGGATCCTCCGAGTATCCAGTCGGAGCCACCCCCACCAGCCGGGCCGAGGTCACCGAGTCTGCTGTGGCAAACAGCGTGACGTCCACGCCCCGGGCGACGAGCCCTTCGGTCAGCAGCGAAACGAACAGTTCCCACGGCCCGTAGTGACGAGGCGGAACCCTCCACGAGATCGGAGCGAGTACAGCCACCCGCAGCAAAGCTGAGGGCGCACGGGCCCGACCGTCGGCCTTCATTTGTCTCCAACCGTGCCGTCGCCCTGGCGCCGAGGCAAGCTGCCCATGGCAGCCGTCGCGTCAGTGGCCGAAGGTCTTGTCCACGGATTGGTTAGCGGCGCTTGCGTGCGCGTCCCGCTTCGCCTTCTTGTCCTGGCGCTTTTCCTTGAGACCTTTGGCAGCCGTCTTTTTGCTGCTCCTGCCGCCTTTGTCCTTGCTAGCCATGAGTGCCTCCCGGCCGACCACCGTGCTGGTGGCCCATAGGTCATTGTCTCACATGTGGCGCTCGGAGGCTGTCGGCCGGCCCATGCTCGTCCACACACCCGAAATGATCCGTGATGTGGTCGTGCGCAGTTGGGCGGACTATTCGGCGCGGTATCGAGTGAGGAAAGGTGACCGCGACCACGCCGGAGACCCGGTACGAGATGCGACGCGTGCTGAACGCCCTTGCCCGAGACCCGATCACCTGAGCCGCGCGAGTATTGCTTGAGGCCGGTGTCGACACCGACCGCGGAGGCAACGGGGGCGCTCGTCTCAGCTGGAGCGCCTCACTGCTATCTACCCAAGGTTGCGGATCGGGTCGGAGCCGGGCGCGCCGAGGAGTGAGCGCGCCACGTGCGGAGTCCAGCAGTGGCGCGGCTCGCGCTGGCGCCGCCGGGAACTGCTAGCGGGGGCTTTGTGGCTTGCGCCGGTGGGCCAGCGTCCGCAGGCCGTCGAAGAAAGCCGGGAGTGTGTACCTCCGGAACCGATGAGCGTCGAGGATCAAGATTGCCGCGATCGTAGCCACCATGAAAACGAACACGACCCTGTGGTGCGCAGCCGCCAGCCAGAGGAGGGGCCCGTAACCGAGGGCCTGGACCAGTTCACTGAACGCGAAGATTCTCGTGGTGAGATATGCCACGGTGAACAGGCCGGCAACGACCAACCACCACACGGCTCCGGGCACATGACCACCGCCCACCAGACCGGCCACGATCCCAATGCCGACTGCGGTGTCTGCATGGGGATCCCAGTCACCGAGACGGCTGCCCGTGGTCGACCTGGCCATCCGACCGTCCAGAAAGTCCGTCCACCAGGCTGTTGTGACCACGATGCCTGCCAGCAACCAGGCACCGCGCGCGGCGATGGGGATGACAACCAGCGCGAGCACGAACCGCGAGGCAGTAAGCGCGTCTGCAACATGCGCTCGCTTCAAAGCGATCGACCCTCTGTCATGTACCCAGCGTACGTGACCTTGGCGTGAGCCTCGAGGAGGCACACCTGTCGAGTGTGCCTCCTCGATGAGTTCGACGATGACCTCCGCCCCTGATGTCTCTAGATTCATGAGCTACGGTCGGATGCGTCGTAGGTGATTCTCCCAACGACGGTCCCCTCCACGAGCCCGGACGTCTCAGTGAGGTATGTGATCAGGCATTCGCTGGCTTCGTCGCTGGCACTGGCCAGGCATCCGCTGCCGCCAGAGTGTGGACGTGGTCTCTGCAGTGGGCGCTCGGCCGCCCGCTTCTACACATTCCCGTCGAACGGTCTGCAATTCAAGGCGCCGACGATGGTCATACGACGGCTCCAAGTGAACATCGGCGAAGTCCGCCAGCGTGCCTGGGCAAGATCGTCCAGGTCATGTTTGTCCGACGGCAGCTCGAGCGAGGTCGACGTCCAAATCGGTCAACCAGTCGACAAGCTCGCCGCCGCCCTCGGACCCGCCGCTCTCGGACCCGCCGCCCTCGGACCCGTCGCCCCGATCCGGTAGCCGAGCCAGAAGTGGTCTGGGTGCGAGGCTTGGTTAATCGACCGGTACCCCGCGATCGTGCCTAGGGAACCACCGCGATGAACA
>Ga0224512_10003407_pt1 | contig 14029 bp, 12 predicted proteins | sample SF_May12_sed_USG_4_FD_169103 | JGI IMG/M metagenome (GOLD analysis project Ga0224512, IMG submission 169103) | Sediment microbial communities from San Francisco Bay, California, United States - SF_May12_sed_USGS_13 | ecosystem: Environmental > Aquatic > Marine > Sediment | place: USA...
AAGCCGGTCGAGTACTCTTTCTGGGGCTCGGCGGATAACTCGGAGGATTACCCCGACGCGCTGCTGCGCCAGTTCGATGTCGATAGCCAGGCGACGCCGGAGGTAATCGAGAGTATTTTGCGGGTAGCGGAATTTTCCCTGTCCTACCGGGATATCGACAGCGACGCCGCGGCGATCGCGAGGCGCATCAATCGCCTCGCCCGACGCCGCGGCGTGAATATCAAGATCCTCGAAGTAATCGACGCCGGATTTTTCCGCAACCGCGGCGCATACCTGGTCGGGAAAATCAGATTCGACGACGAATCCTTCGCACCCCTGATCATCGCCCTGCTCAACGGTCCCGACGGCATTTATTGCGACGCGGTCATCCTCGACGAACACCTCGCGCATAACCTGTTCAGCTCGACGCTGGCGAACTTTCACGTCACCACGCGCTATTACCACGAACTGAGCGCCTACCTGCACTCGCTGATGCCGCACCGCGCGCTCGGTCTGCATTACTCGACCATCGGCTACAACCATGTCGGCAAGGTCGCGGTGATCAAGGAGCTGAAGCAGGAGCTGTGCAATTCCGGCGGCGTGCTCGATACCGCGATCGGCGAACGCGGCACGGTTGCTATCGGCTTTTCGGGTCCCAAATCGGCCTATAACCTGAAGGTGATACGCAACCACCCGACCGCCGGCTACAAATGGGGTAAATTCGAGGGTATCGACTCGGTCAAGGAGAAATACAGCCGCGTGCACGAAATCAACCGCACCGGCAGCATGCTCGATAACATCATTTACTTCAATATCGCGCTGGAAAAAGCATTGTTTGCGGAGGAGCTGCTCGATGAATTGCTGGAACAGGCAAGCGAGACCGTGTCGCTGCATGGCGAAGCCGTCGTCTTCAAATACCTGATCGTGCAGCCGCGCATGACGCCGCTGCCGATATTCCTCGAGCAGGCCGACGAGAGACAGCTGCGCTACGTGATCGAGAGCCTCGGTGATTGCATCAAGAATAATGCCGCCGCGAATATATTCAACAAGGATCTCGACGCGCGCAATTATGGCGTCAGCCATTTTCTAAAGGTCTATCTGTTCGACTACGACGCGCTCGAGGACATGATCGAGGTCAAGATTCGCAGCAACCTGGATCGCATCGACGGCGAGGAAGATATTCCCGACTGGTACTTCGAGGACGGCGTAATCTTCCTGCCCGAGGAAATCGAGGCCGGGCTTTGCATCAAGGATCGGGAACAGCGGCAAATGTTTCGCGAATACCACGGCGATTTACTGACAACGGGCTACTGGGAAACTCTGCAGAACGAGTTGAGTCAGAACCTGGTACCACCGATCAAGGTTTATCCCGATACCTGCAGACTGCGGCGGACATGAACGACATTTCCGACGGCGCTGGCGCGCCGCAGGTCTTTTACTCGAGCAAGCCGATCGTCGTCCAGATGGCGATCAATATCGCGATCGCGCCGCTGCTGCTTTACCTGCTGGGGGCCTGGTCGTGGCCGCCAGAGCTGCCTCACTACATCGTTTTCGCGATTACCTTTGCGATGGCGCTGCGATACGCGCGGCAGCGCTGGCGCGCGCCGAGGCTGCTGCTCGATGACAGCGGTTTGACCTGCGGCAAATTCTACGCCGCCGAAAACATATACCGCGCCGAACCGTCGCTGCGCTCGGTGACGTTGACGATACTCAGCGACGGCAAGGTAAAGGAAAAGGTCGTCAGCCTGGGCTGGGCCAGCAAGGATGACTGCCGTACCATCCAGCAGCTGCTCGCCGATCGCTTTCGGCGCGAAGTGCCTGACAATCCCTGAACCGCATCATCCTCCTGGACTCAGTCATCCCCGCGCAAGCCGGGGATCTGGTCGCGGCGGCGCGGCGCGAGATCCCGGCTCGGGGGCCGGGATGACGTTTTGAGGAGTCATTCCCGCTAACGCGGGAATGACGGCATATAAGAAAAATCCCCGCTCGGCGGGCTATGCCGCGCGGGGATGAAGCCCTCCTCTGGGCAAGGCGCTGTCGCGCCGGGGGTAAAGGACCGCAGCTCAGGGAAACCTTTTCTTGTTGTTGTTTATCGCTTTTTTACGGGGGTTTGCGCGAGGGTCCCCCTGGCTGCGATCACAACCTGGATGATCAGGAAAAATATCAGCAGAGACGCGAAACTGCCGGCGCCGACATAGACGCCCACCTCGCCGTGCGCGTCGAAGCGCGGCTCGTCCCAGTAAAGACCTTCGAGCGTCAGTTCCCTGCCAAGGTAGTAGTAATCGAGAACCTCGCTGGCCACCATGTAGGCATGATCCAGGCTGTAAATCTCTACCAGCACCGCGTAATGGCCCGGAAGGTAACCGTCTAGCAGCTCGGTCTCGACCTCGTAGGTATCGGCGTATTCGTCACCGTGGATCCGGAACAAATCGGTGGTGAAATACTGGCTCCAGGGCTCGCCCTCGCGGCTCAGGTACAGCTTGGCATAGACCGTGGCGCTGTCGTAGCTGATATCCACATCGAAAACGACATTGATCGCGTGGTGGTAACCGTCGCCATCGAGATCCGAAATCAACCGCACATCTGCGTCATAGATTTCGAACAGCTGGTCGTGCCGGTTGGCAATGCCGTCGAATTCCTGCGCCCTTGCGGAGCTCGCGTAATCTTCGGCTACGCTCGGTCGGCTCTTTATCAGCGGATCGAGCTGGCGGAGTTCGGCCGACAGATCTACGCTTTGATCCTGTTGCAGTTTACCGGCGGAGCGGCTCGACTGAAGGGCCTCGTCGGCAAAAGCCACCGCGCCGGTGCCGGCAAGCGTGACGCTAAGGAGTATGATCGCCAGGGATTTCATCGTCGTCTACCAGCGCTGGTAATGCTTGCGCTTGGTGCCGCGGTAGCGACCGTGGCTATCGCTGTGGCGATGGCGCGGGTAGTAATAATGCGCCCGTGGACGGTAGTGGCCGTAATGGCGGTCGTGGCCATGGTGTACCAGTGCGCCGATTGCAATGATCGCGGCTAGCGGCGCCACATAGTTGTAATCTTGGTGTGCCTGTACAGGTGCGCTGGCCAGTGCAAACGCCGCCAGACCGGAAAGCGCGATCACCCGAAGTTTGTTAACCCTTTGCTTAACCATTACTATCTCCAGAGTTGCTTGTTGATGGCGATAATTTAGCGCGGGGAGTCTTAATCCAGGCTGAACCGAATTTTGTCTTTTTGTGAACTAATTTACTGTTTGGGGCCAAGCCGTGAAAACCATCCGCCTCGCTTCCAATGAAAGCGCCCGTCAAAGATCGTCTGCATCGGGCAAAACTATCTCGGGCGCATCAGGCAGCGGGGCAGCGAAATCCCCGAGGAAACGTTAATCTTCAACAAGTACAACGCGACGCTTAAGACGTTCACGGCGCTGGAAGAAGGCGCTATCGGCATGACCGGCGCCCAGTTGCGCAGGCCGGATCAATGCCGGGGAGGGCTTCACCGGCAGGATCCCGGCGGCCGGGCGGGAATTGCTCAGCCACGAATGGCCGATCGAATGACGGGCAAAAAAAAAAGCCGGATACGACCCGGCTTTTTTAATTCGGATATCAGCTGGCTTACAGCGCTTTGATCTGCGCGTTGAGACGACTTTTGTGCCGCGCGGCCTTGTTGTGGCTGATCAAACCGTGGGTGGCCGAGCTATCGAGCACCGGTACGGCTTTCTTATAGGCTTCTTCAGCGGCCTTCCGGTCGGTGCTGGCGATAGCGGCAACGGTGGCCTTGATATGCGTACGCATCATCGAACGACGGCTGGCGTTGCGTCGACGACGTTGTTCGGCCTGGTTGGCGCGCTTGCGCGCGGATGCTGAGTTTGCCAAGGGTTACTCCTGGAATCGGGCATGAAAAATGAGGCGCGCATTATCTTCACTGCTCCCGTCGCTGTCAACCTAAAATGACTGCTATACAAAGGCTTAGATGCTAGAATTCGCCGGTTTTACGGCCACACACACCGGGGTTCAAAACTTCACCCAATGAGCGCGCTGATCAAATCAACGGTCTCGGTAGGTTCGATGACGCTGTTGTCGCGCCTGCTCGGGCTTGCACGCGATATCGTTATCGCCAGATTTTTCTCCGCGAGCGATGCCGCGGATGCGTTCTTTGTCGCCTTCAAGATCCCGAATTTTCTGCGCCGGCTATTCGCGGAAGGCGCCTTTTCGCTCGCTTTCGTGCCGGTGTTGACCGAGTATCGCAACAACTTTTCGGTGGCCCGGACCCGCGACCTGATCGACCGCGTCGCCGGCACCCTGGGATTCATCCTGCTGCTGCTGAGCCTGTTCGGCGTGGTCGCGTCGCCGCTTCTGATCGGCGTATTCGCCGCGGGTTTTCTCGATCAACCGGCCAAGTTCGATCTCACCGCCGACATGCTACGCATCACATTTCCATATATTTTGCTGATTTCGATGACCGCGATGGCTGCGGGGATTCTGAACACCTGGAAACATTTCCTGGTACCCGCCTTTACCCCGGTGCTGCTGAACCTGAGCCTGATCGGCTGCGCGCTGTACCTGAGCCCGCGCCTCGACCTGCCGGTAACGGCGCTAGCATGGGGCGTGCTGATCGCGGGCATCGCGCAACTGCTGTTCCAGCTGCCGTTCCTGTACCGGGAAGGCCTGCTGCCGCGACCGAGATGGGGTTGGCGTCACGAGGGCGTGCAGAAAATCGTCAGGCTGATGATCCCGGCCCTGTTCGGATCATCGGTGGCGCAGATCAACCTGTTGTTCGATACCTTTATCGCCTCCTTCCTCGTAACCGGCAGCGTCTCCTGGCTTTACTATTCGGACCGGCTGCTGGAGTTTCCGCTCGGCGTATTCGGTATCGCGCTCGCCACGGTGGTGCTGCCCAACCTGTCCGAGGCGCATTACAAAAAAGGCGCGACTCATTTCAACGACACCCTGCGCTGGGCGATTCAGCTGTCGCTACTGATCGCGGTGCCCGCCACCTTCGGCCTGTTCCTGCTGGCGCAACCGATCCTGTCGACGCTGTTCGAGTACGGCGCATTTCGCGCCAACGATTCGATGATGGCCGCCTACAGCCTGATGGCCTATAGCCTCGGCCTGCCGGCATTCGTCCTGATCAAGATCCTGGCAAACGGCTTTTACGCCCGCCAGGACACCAAAACCCCGGTGCGAATCGGCATCCAGGCAATGGTTCTCAACATGCTCCTGAACGTTGTTCTGGTGGTGTGGATGGTGCAGACCGATTTCCTGGCGCCGCACGTGGGGCTGGCGCTGGCAACCACCGCGTCGGCCTACTTCAACGCGTTTCGCCTGGCGCGGGAACTGCGGCGCGACAAGTTCCTCGGCACGCTCGAGACTTTCAGCCGTCCGCTGCTCAAAATTCTGTTCGCCTGCCTGGTGATGACCGCGTTGATTCACTTCATGCTTCCGGTTACCGATAACTGGGGTGAATGGCGCTGGCATCAGCGGCTGACCGAACTCGCCCGGGTGATCCTGCCAGCCATCTTGTGCTACGGCATACTGCTTTGGATAATGGGCTTTCGTCGCCAACATATCGTCGCCTGATCTCACATGAAATTGATCCGTGGACTCTACAACCTGAGAAGCCCGCTAATCGCGAGCGCGGTGACGATCGGCAATTTCGATGGCGTGCATCGTGGCCATCAACTCGTTATCAGCCAGTTGCAACGTGTTGCCGGCAAGGCATCGCTGCCGACCGTGGTCATCATTTTCGAGCCACAGCCGATAGAATACTTCGCGCCCGAGCGGGCACCCAGGCGGCTTTCTCGCTTTCGCGAAAAAATCGCGTACCTGAAGGGGCAGCGGATCGACTACCTGCTGTGCCTGCACTTCGACGATCGACTGGCCAACCAGAGCGCCGAGGACTTCGTGCAGCAGATCCTGATCGGTCAGCTGAATACGAAGCACCTCGTCATCGGCGACGATTTTCACTTCGGCAAGAATCGCCAGGGTAACTTCGAGTTCCTGCGGCAAAACAGCGCGCGCTTCGGTTTCGTCGTCGACGAAACCGAAACGCTGATGGATGACGGCGAGCGCGTCAGCAGCACGCGCATTCGCCAGTGTATCGAGAACGGCGATTTCGAAAAGGCCGCGCAGCTGCTCGGGCGATCTTATTCGCTGTCGGGCCGGGTTGCACACGGGCGGAAACTGGGACGACACCTCGGTTACCCGACGATTAATATAAAGATGGGTGATAATACCCTGATCGTTAAAGGAATATTTGCGGTTCGTGTGAAAGGCATAGATAATCGAGCGCTCGAGGGCGTGGCCAGCATCGGCACGCGCCCCACGGTGGCCGGCGTCGACACTATTCTCGAGGTATATATTCTGGATTTCGATCGGGACGTATATGGTTATAGCGTCGAGGTCGAGTTCTTGCACAAGATACGTGACGAACAGAAATTCGATTCGCTGGAAGAGCTGGCGGTCAATATCGGGCGCGATACCGAAAACGCAATAGCTTATTTTAACCGGGACGAATAGCAGTTGGCTGATTACAAATCCACATTAAACCTCCCTGATACCGATTTCCCGATGCGTGGCAACCTCGCCAACCGCGAGCCCGAGCGCTTGCAGAAGTGGCAGGATCAGGACCTTTACCAGAAGATCCGCGACGCGCGCGCGGGGCGCAAGCGCTACGTACTGCATGACGGACCGCCCTACGCCAACGGGGACATCCACATCGGTCACGCGGTCAACAAAATCCTCAAAGACATGATCGTCAAGGCGCGCACGCTCAACGGCGAGGATGCGCCCTACGTCCCGGGCTGGGACTGTCACGGCTTGCCGATCGAGCACCAGGTTGAAAAAACCCTCGGCAAGGTCGGTGTCAAGATCGAGGCCGACGAGTTCCGCCAGGCATGCCGCGATTATGCCCTGAAGCAGATCGACCAGCAGCGCGTCGATTTCATCCGACTCGGCGTGCTCGGCGACTGGTACAACCCCTATCTGACGATGAATTTCACGACCGAGGCGAACATCGTACGCGCGCTCGGCAAGATTATCGAAAACGGACACGTCACGCGCGGCGACAAACCGGTGCACTGGTGCACCGATTGTGGTTCGGCGCTAGCCGAGGCCGAGGTCGACTACAGGGACAAAACCTCGCCCGCGATCGACGTGCGCTTCCCGGTGGTCGACGAACAGGCCTTCGTTGCGGCGCTCCGGATCGAGCCCGGCGGCCCGGGCACGGGACCCGTATCGGTGCCGATCTGGACCACGACCCCCTGGACCCTGCCCGCCAACCTCGCGGTGGCGCTGAACCCGTCCGTGGAATACGTGCTGCTGCAGGTTACCGGCGAGCAAGGTGTCGAGCGGCTGCTGCTGGCCGAGGAACTGACCGCGTCGGCGCTACAGCGTTACGGCATCGGCGACTATAGCGTGGTCGCGCGCGGCAAGGGCGAAGCGCTCGATCGACAGCAGCTGAAGCATCCTTTCTATGACCGCGAGTCCCTCGTCGTAATCGGCGATCATGTCACCCTCGACGCCGGCACCGGCGCGGTGCACACCGCGCCGGGCCATGGCCAGGACGATTTCGAAATCGGCAGAAAATACGGGCTCGAGGTTTACAACCCGGTCGGCGACAATGGCTGTTTTCTGCCCGCTACCGAGTACTTCGCCGGCGAGCAGGTATTCGCCGCCAACGATCACGTTATCGAGGTGCTGAAAGCAAAAGGCGCGCTGATCCATGTCGAAAAATATCAGCACAGTTACCCGCACTGCTGGCGGCACAAGACCCCGATCATCTTCCGCGCCACGCCGCAATGGTTCATCAGCATGGAACAGGCCGGCTTGCGGAGCCTCGCGATGGCCGAAATCAGAAAGGTGCGCTGGGTCCCATCCTGGGGCCAGGCGCGTATCGAGAGCATGATCGAAAATCGTCCCGACTGGTGTATTTCGCGCCAGCGCTACTGGGGCGTGCCGATTCCCTTGTTCATGCATCGAGAAACACAGGAGTTACATCCGCGCACCGCCGAACTCATCGAGGCCGTGGCAAAGCGTATCGAAGAAACCGGCATCCAGGCCTGGTTTTCGCTGTCCGCGGACGAATTGCTCGGCGACGAGGCCGACGCCTACCTCAAGCTCAGCGATACCCTCGACGTCTGGTTCGATTCGGGCACCACCCACTATAGCGTGCTGCAGCAGGACGAGCGCTTCGATTTCCCCGCCGACATGTATCTCGAAGGCTCGGATCAGCACCGCGGCTGGTTTCACTCGTCGCTGCTGGCCTCCTGCGCGATGCACGGCCAGGCGCCTTACCGCCAGGTCCTGACGCACGGTTTCACGGTCGACGCCAGGGGCATGAAAATGTCGAAATCTGTTGGCAACGTGATCGCGCCAATCAAGGTCACCAAGACGCTGGGAGCCGATATCCTGAGGCTGTGGGTCGCGGCGACCGACTACTCCGGGGAAATGTCGATCTCGGATGAAATCCTGAAACGCACCGCCGATTCCTACCGGCGTATTCGCAACACGCTGCGCTTCCTGCTAGCCAACACCAACGGTTTCGATCCCGCCGAGCATTCGGTCGCAGCCTCGGAACTGCTCGCGCTCGACCAGTGGATCGTCGCCGAAACGCTAAGCCTGCAGAATCAGCTGCAGCGACATTACGATGACTATCATTTCCACGTCGCGGTGCAGAAGATCCATAATTTCTGCTCGGAAACCCTGGGCGGATTTTACCTCGATGTCATCAAGGACCGTCAGTACACGACCCAGGCCAATTCGCTGGCGCGGCGCTCCTGCCAGACCGCGATGTACCATGTCACCGAGGCGATGACGCGCTGGATTGCGCCCATACTGAGCTTTACCGCCGACGAGGTCTGGGAAAACATGCCGGGCGTGCGCGCGCCGCTCGGCGTGTTTACCTCCGAGTGGTACGACGGCCTGTTCGACTACTCGAACGGCGAAGTCGACGGCGGCGTCTGGGACGCGCTAGAGCAGGTACGCGCCGAGGTGACGCGCAGGCTCGAAATCCTGCGACAGGACGGAAAAATCGGCTCCAGTCTCGATGCCGAGGTTACCATTCATGCCGAGCAGGTGCTTATCGACCAGCTAAGGGTCATCAGCGACGAGCTGCGCTTCGTCATGATCACGTCGTCGGCCCGACTCGCGCCGCTGGATGCAGCGGATGCGGATGCCGCGGTAACGCTGCGCGGCGGCGGCAGGATACTGGTGCGGGCAGAACCCAGCCAGTCTCAGAAATGCGTGCGCTGCTGGCACCATCGTGAAGATGTCGGCAGCCATGCCGCTCACCCCGAACTTTGCGGTCGCTGTATCGAGAATGTCGATGGCGACGGCGAACAGCGCCGTTTTGCCTGAGTGCGCAGCCGCTCCACCATGAACGCCACCCACCCACAGCTGAAATGGTTATGGATCAGTCTGACCGTGATCGTTCTGGATCAGGCTACCAAGCAAATCGCCGAGGCGCGCCTGGTCCCGCACCAGCCGGTAAACCTGTTCCCGTACTTCGACTGGTACCTGACCTATAACACCGGCGCCGCCTTCAGCTTTCTCGCGAGCGCAGGCGGATGGCAGCGCTGGCTGTTTACCGTCATCGCGATCGTGATCAGCGCGGTTATCGTGCAGTGGTTGCGCAAGCTGCCGGCGGAGGAAACCTTAACCGCGATTTCCCTGAGCCTGATCCTGGGCGGCGCGATCGGCAACCTGATCGACCGCGTTTACCTCGGCCACGTCATCGATTACATCCAGGTCTGGCTCGGCAGTTACCCCTGGCCGGCCTTCAATATCGCCGATGCCGCAATCAGCGTCGGCGCGGTCATGCTGATCGTGAGCAGTTTCGCCGGCGTCGGTAAGACCACCGCCGATTGAATAGATGAGCCTGATCGAAAGAAACAGCCGCGTTACCCTGCACTACCGCCTCGGATCGACCGATGACCGGGTGCTCGAAGACAACTTCGACGAGGAACCCATGACGGTTGACCTGGGCCAGGGTGCAATGGCCGAAGGACTCGAACTGGCGCTGATCGGCCTGCGTCCCGGCGACGAGCAAACCATCGATATCGGACCCGATCTCGCTTTCGGCCATGTCGACGAAACCCTGTTCCGCGCGCTACCACGCGCCGAGTTCGATCCCGGTTTCGAACTGGAACCGGGGCTGATCATAGAGTTCGCCACCGAGACCGGCGATACCCTGCCCGGCACGATTATCGACTTCGACGACCAGGTGGTACACATCGACCTGAATCATCCGCTCGCCGGCCAGACGGTCCGTTACAGCGTCAGGATCATCGCGGTCGAAAACGCCGACCAGACTTTACACTGATGGATATCCTGCTCGCCAACCCCCGTGGATTCTGTGCCGGCGTCGATCGCGCGATCGAAATCGTGGAACGCGCGATACGGCTGTTCGGCGCACCGATATACGTTCGCCACGAGGTCGTACACAACCGTTACGTGGTCGACGACCTCAAGCAAAAGGGCGCCATCTTCGTCGACGAGCTGGACCAGGTTCCGGACGACAGCCACGTGATCTTCAGCGCCCATGGCGTATCCAGGGCGGTACGGCGCGAAGCAGAGCGCCGCGGACTCAGGGTTTTCGACGCCACCTGCCCGCTGGTCACGAAAGTTCATATGGAAGTCAGCCGCTACAGCCGCAGGGGTATCGAAACCATCCTCATCGGCCACCGCGGGCATCCCGAGGTCGAGGGTACGATGGGCCAGTACGACCGCTCCGCTGGCGGCGATATCTACCTGGTCGAATCCGCCGACGACGTGCGCGAGCTGACGGTGCGAAACCCGGCCGAGCTGCGTTACGTCACCCAGACCACCCTGTCGAAAGACGATACCGCAATCGTGATCGACTGCCTGCGCCAGACTTTCCCCGAAATCAGGGGTCCGAAAAAAGAAGATATTTGCTACGCGACGCAAAATCGCCAGGATGCGGTCAAGCAGCTCGCCGAGCGTTGCGACCTGATCCTCGTGGTTGGCTCCAAAAACAGCTCGAACTCGAACCGTCTGCGTGAAATCGCCGAAAACAAGCGGATCGAGGGTTACCTGATCGACAGCGAGGACGATATCAGCAGCGAATGGCTGCGGGATAAAACCTGCATCGGCGTCACCGCGGGCGCCTCGGCGCCGGAACTGCTGGTGCAGAACGTCGTTGCTTACCTGCAGCGCCAGGGCGCAGGCAGCGCGTCGTCGCTCGGTTTCACCGAGGACGTTATTTTCCCGCTACCGAAACCGCTACGCGATGCCAGCGGCTGATACGGGTTCAAAAAGACCACTCGGACAACGCCATGTTGACATTTTCATGCCCTGGGAATACTTTCAGTCCGGTTCCAGGGGATGTGATGAGACACGTCAAAAGCACGATACTTGCGCTCTCGGTTCTGTTGCTAACCAGCTGCGGCATCATCGACCTGGCTTACAACAACGCGGCCTCTTTCGTCGCCAGCGAGTTCGACGACGCCTTCGATCTGAACCCCGCGCAAAGCGATCAGCTGGATTCGCGGCTGCAGCAGTTCTTTTCCTGGCACCGCCGGCAGGAGCTGGCGCGCTACCGGCAACTGCTCGATCAGGCGGCGCTGGCAGCGGCCGACGGCATCAGCGCCGGCGAATTTCTCGCGCTCAACCAGGACATCCGGCTCGCCTGGCAGCGCTCGCTCGAAAAGGCTATCGACAGCCTCGGCGATCTCGCCGTAACCCTGAGCCCGGCGCAAATCGAACAATACCAGGTCTATCACCGCGAGACTTCGGAAGATTTCGAGGACTACCTGCAGATGTCGCAGCAGCAGCGTGAAATTTACCGGGTGAAACGCAATTTCGATCGCCTCGAAAACTGGTTCGGCGACTTCGATTACTACCTCGCGCAAAAGGTCCGCGCGCGGCTGGAAAGCCTGCCCGAGCTCTACGAACCCTGGCTCAGGTACCGCGAGGCTCGCCACCAGGCGCTCATCGCCGCACTGCAAAACGCGCCCGGCGGCATCACCCCGCAGCGGCTCAAGGAGATAATGATGGATCCCTCCACCGACTACGCGCGCGCTTTCGAACCGGCACGCGAAGCCTTCTGGCAGGCTTACGCGAAAGCCCTCGAAGACATCAGCTCCTGGGTTACCGACGCGCATCGGCAACACGTCGTCGCGCGCCTGCAGAAATACGCGCGCGTCGTCGCGCGCCTGAGCGCGGATAGCTAGCGGCCGCCAATATCTTTACCTGCCGGGCGACAGCGACATGCTCCCGCGTTTGCATGGTCTGCGGCCGCGGCGCAAAATAACCGTATTGCCCGGGTAAACGCCGCGGGGTAAAACCGGAAAACCTATGCGACGCAAGATCTCGGGTCAAAAAGTAGAACAGAGTTCATTCTTCAGGTCCGCAAGAGACAAGGCCCTCGATTACGCCAGGAATCCAAAAAAACTGTTCGCGCTGCTCGACCGTGCGGCCAGAAAAGCCGTGGCCGCGAAAGTCCCGCTGGCCGAAATCCGCGAGTCGCTGCAGGCGAGCATCCGGCTCCTGCGAGCCTATGCAAACGGTCAATACCGCGACCTACCCTGGGAAAGCCTGGTGTCGATCATCGCGTCGATCGTTTACTTCGTCATGCCGCTGGACCTGATCCCGGACTTCATCCTCGCCTTCGGGTTGATCGACGACGCGGCGCTGCTGGGATGGATACTGTCGTCGGTGAAAAAGGATATCGATCGCTTCGTCGAATGGGAAAAATCCGGCACCCTCGACGCCCCGGATCAAACGCGAGAATAACAGCGGTTAAAAGCCGCCGCCCTCGCCAGGATCAACGGTCGAGACCGACACCCCTGAAACGCGAACGCACGATGAAAAAGGCCGCGATATCGAGCAGGGGCCGCGGCGGCAGCCAGGCGCCCGGGGCGCTGGCCAGGCAATCGCTAACCGTTTGCGAATCCTCGCCGCTGGCGTAGTCCGCGATGGCGGTGCCGAAAGCGGTCCCGCGACTGACGCCGGAACCGTTATAACCGCCGGCAAAGAATATATTGTCCTGCTGCCGGCCGAAGAAATTGGTACCGTTGCGCGAGATACCCTCGACGCCCGACCAGGCAAACTCGAAAGGCACGTGGGCCAGCTGCGGGAAGCGTTTTTCGAACGCGGCGCGATGCACCGGCTGTCGACGCGCCAGTTCGTCGTCGCGCAGCAGTTTCGAGCCATGGTATTCCGCCGTATTGCGGATGCTGATGCGGTGATCCAGCGTCAGGCGCAGGGTTGCGCCGCCGCTGTGCAGAGAGATGGCGCCCCAGTCGCCGAGGCTGCCGAGGCTGGTCAGCTCCGCTTCGGTCAGAACGCGTGTGAAGCTGCCTGCCAGCGTGCTGCCGACCAGCCGCGAACGCAGAATCCCGAGCGTGGGGGCTTCGTAATTCATCGCCAGCACGAGCCTGTCGGCTTTCACTTCGGCGTCCGCGAGTCTCAAAGTCAGGGGTTTGGCACCGTCGATTCCCAGCACCGCGCTCTGCTCATGAAGACTTACGTTGCCGGGGAGACTGTCAGCCAGCCCGCACACCAGCGCGGCCGGCTGTACCAGCGCGCCGTCGCCGATGCGGACACCGGCCCGGTAAATACCGGTGCCCAGTAAACTGCGCAGTTCGTCGCCGTCCAGCGTCTGGTATTCGACTTCGAGGGTATCGAGGTAGCGCACGAAGTGATGGTACTCGGCCATCGCGGCTGCATCGGCTGCGGTATGGTAAAAACCCTCGCGGCGCCACTGACAATCGATCTCGTGATCGGCAACCTGTGCGCTCAACAGGTCGAGACCGGTACGATTGATGCGGTTGACTCGCCGATAGTTATCTATTTGCCCGGGCAACACTGCGCCCGCGAACTGGCTGGTAGCGACGACGAAGCCCGAATTACGCCCCGAAGCGGCCTGCCCGACCTGGCGCGCGTCGAGCAGCAGGATTTGCTGATCCGGATGCAGTTCGCCGAGCCGGCGCGCACAGGCCAGCCCCGTCAGGCCCGCGCCCACCACGGCCCAGGGCACGCGATGGGAGCCGCGCAAAGGCGGCGTCGGCTGACGCGCAGGCAGCAACTCGGCCCAGCCGTGGCCGTCGGTGGCA
>Ga0224512_10003408_pt1 | contig 14028 bp, 5 predicted proteins | sample SF_May12_sed_USG_4_FD_169103 | JGI IMG/M metagenome (GOLD analysis project Ga0224512, IMG submission 169103) | Sediment microbial communities from San Francisco Bay, California, United States - SF_May12_sed_USGS_13 | ecosystem: Environmental > Aquatic > Marine > Sediment | place: USA: California...
TGGACAGTACCGTCCAGCCGGCCGCGAACGACGAGGTGAAGGCGCCATCGTCCAGCACATTGTCTTCAAACCCCGCGTTGACCACCGTGAGCGGAGTCGTGAGCGGCGGGAGCGGAACGGCCGCTGCCGGGCGCACGATCAAGGCACCGTACAGACCCATCGCCACCTGATGCTGGGCGTTAGGGACCAGCCCCGCTTCGTACAGGTAGGTGCCGGGGTTGTCGGCGGTGAAGATGTAGGACCTGGTTCCGTCGGCAGGCGCGCCCGCTGTATCCGGGATCATCGACTGGCCCCCGAACAGCAGGGAGCTGGCCTCACTGAGGGTGTTGTGCAAGGTAACGACCACGACGTCGCCCTGGTCGACGGTCAGCGTGGGGCCGCCGGGTTGCGTCACGGCGGTATCGGTGGTGTTGTAGCCCCAGTAGCCGTTCACTGACGGGGCGCCCGGAAGCGACGCTGTGCCGGTGACGGCGTACAGGTCGAAGGTGGCATCAGCGCCGGCAGCCGGAAGGATCACGAACGTCTGGGCCGCGACGGCATCCAGGTAGTTAGCATCGCCGGCCTGGGAGGCAAAGATGGTGCAGGAGCCGGAGCCGGTAGTGGAACCAACACCGGCTGTTGTCACCGCACAGGGGCCCGAAGCCGTGAAGTTGACGGGGTTGCTCGTGGCGGCATCACCGATGGCGGTAGCGGTAAATCCGTCGCCAACGGTCTTGTCGGCCAGCGGGTCGAAGGTGATCGTCTGGGCGGCCTTGGCGATCGCGAATGTCTGCGGAACGTCGGGCGCAGGATCGTAGATGGCGTTACCGGCCTGGGAGGCGGTGATGGTGCAGGAACCGGCACCCGTGATGGTGACCGAGTCAACCGCGATGGTGCAGTCGCCGGTGGCGGCGAAGGTCACGAGCAGACCGGATGAGGCAGTAGCGCTGACGGTGAAAGGGACGGCCGGGTTGGTAAAGGTCTTGTCCGCCAGTGGATCGAAGGTGATCGTCTGAGGCGTCAGGCCCGGAGCGGCGCCGATGGTCAGGGTACCGGGGCCGGTCGCCAGGTCGGAGCCGTTGCCACCGTTCGTCCGCACGGCTTGCACCGTAAAGGGCGTCGCTCCGGCCGGGGTCGTTGCGTTGGTGGTGATCGTCAGCGTTGAAGTCAGCGGTGTTCCCGGGGGCGCGGTGACAAACGCGAGGCTTGTCGGATTGAACGAATAAGTAGCACCTGTAGGCAGTCCGCCAGTAACACTCAGACCAGCAGTGACGTTCTTGCCGTCGCCGTTCGTGACGGTGACGACGTACGTAACGCTGCCGGCCGTGCCGGCGGTGAGCGTTCCCACCTGGGCTGCCACGGCGACGGTCCCGACACGCGGTGCGGCCGCGGCGGGCGCGACGTTACCGATGAACGTCATCGCGAGCACAGTCGCCAGGACCACGAGGCGCTTGGTCGTTCCAACTCGCATGGAAGATGATTCTTTGGTAAACATTTCTATCTCCTACTGCGAGCAGCCGGTAGGCGGATCGATCCGCATGTACGTGATGGGTCCGGTCATGTTGACGCCCCACGAAACGATCTGATACAGGGCGTGGTTGTGCGAGATGATGTAGTACTCACCGCACTGGTTGAGGGTCGGAGTGCCCGATGGCAGCGCCTCCTGCGTGCCCAGGTAGGGGCTGCCGCTGTAGAAGACGCCGATCGACTGGTTGGCCATGCTGGGTACCGTCACCGGGACCGTGTTGGTGACCGGGTCGTAATGCTCGGCGTCGTACCACTTGAAGATCACGTCCCAGGTCTGCCCCGGGCCGATGTTGATGGCGAACTTTTCGAACGACAGGTCCTCGTTGCCGGGGCCGGGGCCTGCCAGCGGATAGCCGTCCCGGCCGATCACCAGGCCGTTGTTGCCGTGCGGGTGGAAGGGGTAGTCGTCTGTGCCGACGTTCAAATACCTGGCCATCCCCGGGAAGTCCGTCGGGTTGTCCGGGTCGTGCTCGGCCACCTGCGCCAGGGCGCCGTAGGGCTGCGTGGGCAGCCAGGAAGCACCGTTGTCGGCGATGCTGTCGGGGAAACCTCGCCCGTTGATCAGCCAGTAGCGGGCCTGGTAGTTGTTCATGTTGAAGTTGGCGCCCACTTGGGCCGCCTGGTGCTGGTAGGGGTCGATCTCGGAGAGGAGCACCATGAACTCCTCATCCGGGTTGAACTGGTCTTCGGGCCGGTTGTAGGCGAAATCGCTGCCCATGGTCGGCCGCACGATCAGGGCTCCGAACAGGCCCATCCGCACCTGCTTCTCGGGGTTGGTGCCCGACTCGTACAGGTAGGTGCCGGGATTGGAGGCGACGAAGCTGTAGGTGACGCTCCCGCCGTTGGCGGCCGCGGTGTTGGTCAGCGAGGTCAGCGTGGTACCGCTGAACTGGGGTTGGGCAGGCGTTCCGTTGGCGAGCACGTTCTCCTGGCCGGGGAACATGATCGAAACGGCCTCGGACAGCGTGTTCTGCAGAACCACGGTCACGGTGTCGCCCTCATTGACGCATAGCACCGGTCCGGGATGCTGGAAGCCGTCGCTGCCGTTGGAGTAGCCCCACATGAACATGGTGGTGGCGTCGGGCAAGGCGATGTAGCCGGTCTTGGCGGTCAACGTGAAGCTCGGGGTAGTGGTGCCCGCGTCCTCGGTGCAGACGATGCCGACCCGCGGGACAGTCTGGGCGTCCACAGCGGGGCTATTGACTGAGACAGCGGTGGCCGAGACCAGCGCCAGGGCGACGAGCAGTGCGAAACCGCTCCCGGTCCGCTTGTGGGTGTTTGCATGCATGATGTTGGTGCCTCTCGTCATGGCGCTCAGATTCCCAAGTCGTTCGGATATTGCTGCGCTGGCACCGTCGTGCCCGGGTACACGTGCACCTCGGTCGCCTGACCGCCGAAACCGCCCGGAGCCAGGTTGTTCGACCCGACGTAGTTGCGGTTGTAGAGCATGTAGGTGTCGTATCCCCGGCCGCTGCTGCCGCTGCCCCCGCTGAAGCTGGGGGCGGTGAAGACCACGTCGAAGCTCTCGCCGGGGCCGATGTTGATGGTGTCGGTCTCGTAGGAGGTGTCGGTGCCGTCCCGTCCCCGCATATGGGTGGCGTCCCGGCCGACCACTCGCATCTGGATCCCGGCCAGGGTCATCGCCTGTTCCTTGAAACCCAGGTTGGCGAACCGCAGCGCCACCCGTTCGCCGGCGTTGCAGTTGACCAGCGAGGAGTGGGGGTTGTACTGCAGGTGCTCGAGCCCGGGGTTGGTCATGAGGTCACCGTTGGCGTCCGTTTCCACGTCAAGCCAACTGGTTGAATTCGCAGCATTGATCGGCGAATTCGGAAGCAGGGTGTCGGGGTAGACCCGCCCGTTGAGCATGGCGAAGTCGGCCTTGTAGTCGCTCCACTCCGGCAACTGGACGTGGGCGTCGGCCCAATGGGAGTCCGTCCACACCTCCGACAGGAACATGGCGAACTCCCGGTCGAACCCGGTCGAGCCGGGGGTCGTTGTGTCCGCATCGTTGTACATGAACTTGGTAAACCCGCCGACGCTGGTCCCGTCTTGGAGGGGCCGGACGAAGACCAGGCCGGTCATGCCCATCTGGACGTGCTCGACGTCCTCGACGTGGCAGTGGAACATGTAGGTGCCCGGTTCGCGGGGCCGGTAGATGTAGTTGAAATTCCGCCCGGTAGGTATCCCGACCGACCCGCTCGGCTCGCCGTCGAAGAAGGGGATCACGTTGCGGAATCCGTGCCAGTGCAGGGTGTGGGCGTCGAAAAGGTCGGGTCGAAGTTCCAGGCCCAGGTTGGTTATCTGGACACGGAAGTCGACATCGTTGAACACTTCGTCGTACTGGTTTACCCAGAACAGGGGGGCGTTGTGCTGGGCCTTGAACTTCTGTCCCAGCTTCTGGGTTTCGCTCATCCCGGTGATGTTGCGGAACCCGAAGATATAGGTAGTGAACGGGTCCGGTGCAGCCGAGTCGGGGTGGAGCGGTGCTCCGCCGGCCACGCTGCTCGGGCGGATGATTTGCGGCGTCGGCGGCAGGTACATCCACCCGTCGGTCCCGGCCAGGTACAGGTGGGGGGTGAGCGCCTGCGCAGAGGCGGCCTCCGGGAGCAGTATCTTGCCTGCCCAGGTGATCGTGCCGGCGGCGGCCACCGCGCCGCCGGCATACTTCAGGAACTCACGTCTGCTGAGATTTCTCTTTTCGTTCATTCCCTTGTCTCCCTTGGGGTCTCGAGCAGGGCTGCTTAGTGGGTGGCTCATGGCAGGGTTCCGCCGCTGAAGTTGTCGACCCGCGACTGGTAGATCAGCTGCATGCCGATCCGGCCGGTACCGGTGAAGGTCGTGCCCGTCACCCGGCCGATGTAGGTGGCGTTCTGCCAGACGTCGACCGATCCGTCGGCGTTGGCCACCGCGGTCAGCGTGTTGCCGTTTCCGAACGTCGCCGTGAGCGTGCCTCGGTTGGTGAAGCTACTTCCGCTGTTGGCGGTGGTCTCGACGACCACCGTCGTGGCCGTCAGGCGCACCCGGATGTAGTTCGCCGGTGCAGTGGCGGTGCCACCGGTCGCCTTCAGGATCAGGCTGTCACCGTTGGCGCCACTAACGATCGTCCCGTTCACCATTGTGTACGCCGCGCCCTGCTTAGCGCCGTAGGTTGGGCCGCCGCCGGTGGTGCCGTTCCAGTAGGCGAAGCCGGTGGTCCCGTTGGTGTTCTCCTGGGCGTTGTTGTTGTTGAGGCGGATGTTGCTGTTGGGCTGACTCCAGTTGGTGCCCAGCCCGTTGCTGTTCCCTCGGTTGAAGTTGTCGAGCAACGTCAAGGACGGCAGCGGGAGGGTGATCGCGTCGGTGTCCGTGGCGCTGTTGTTCGCCGGATTCGGGTCGGTGATGCCGGACGGCGCCGCCACGGATGCCGTGTTGACCAACGTCCCGGATCCGGCCACCGTGCCGTTGAGGGTGTAGGTCGCGCTACCGCCCGGCAGGAGCGACACGGACGTGGTGATGTTGCCGTTGCCGCTGGCCGCGGCGCAGCTCGATCCGGCCGATGCCGTGCAGGTCCAGGTCACGCTGGTGAGCGCGGCCGGGACGTTGTCGGTCACTGGCGCTCCGATGACGGCCAACGGTCCGCTGTTCAAGACGACGATCGAGTAACTGACCGCCGCGCCGGGGGCCACGCCATCCACCCCATTGGTCTTGCTGATGGAGAGGTCGGCGAGGGGGCCGGGGTATTCGTCGGCGCCGGCATCGAAGCCGCCGAGCAGCGGACGCGGCTCGTTGTCGATGTCGAACGTGGGAGCCGGCAACGATGCAGGCGGCTGCTGGTAGCCGGGAACCGCCTTGCTCGGCGCGCCGAGGTTGTAGGCCGGCGACCCGGTACCGCTCAGGTGGTAGTCACCGAGCAGGTAGGCCGGCGCGTCGACCGCCACGAGGATCGCACCGACGAAGTTCGGGTTGTTGCGCCACACATTGAACGCCACCGAGGCGTCATAGGGGGCAACGACCAGCGGGTCGGAGCCCATCGGGCCGCCGTCGCCTTCCTGGATGATCGAGTTGGTCGGCGAGAGCGTACCCGTACCGTCGGCCACCCCGAGGTCCCAGTGGTCGATGTCGCCTGGGCCTCCGAGGCCCAAACCGGTGACCGTTCCTCCGGCCCGGGTGCCGGCCCGGTTGTCCCAGAAGATGTTGTTGAACAGCAACGGGTTGCTGAAGGACGGCGAGCCAGCCGGCAAGGAGCCCTGCAGCGCAGCGCTGTTCAGGGACGTCGACAACCCGGCCGGAGCGGGCAACCCGTTGGAGGTCACCGCCGTGGCCGTCGTCAGGTTCTTCATGACCGTGTTGTTGTAGACCCGGACGTTGGGGGCGTCGTTGAGGCCGATGCCTCCGCCCTCATGGGTCGACACGTTGTTGACGATCATGTTGTTGTAGACGTTCATCGGGAAGTTCCCGGCCTGGAGGAAGCGCAAGCCCCCGCCGTCGTCGTTGGCCAGGTTGGCCTGGATCAGGTTGTTGTAGATGTTCACCGGCCCCGACCCCGGCGACAGGGTGGCGGGATTGGCCGGCAACTGCCCGGCGATCATCACACCGCCCGCCTCGTCGTATGAGGCGTTGTAATAGATCCGGTTGTCGTGGATCTTGCCGCCCGGGCTGTACCCGTACGCGCTGAGCCCGCCGCCGTACTCCGCCGAGAAGTTGCCGCAGATATCGTTGCGGGCGACCTCATAGTTGTCGGCGCCTGCGAACAGTCCGATCCCGCCCGCCAGATTGGTGCCACCGTTGGCGATGATCCGGTTGTTGGCGATCCGGACGTTGTCGTTCTCGTTGTCCGGGGCCGGCAGGTCCGGGGTTCCGATCCGGATGGTGCCGTAGGCGCCGCCGTTGTTCTGAACCACGTTGTTGGTGATCTGCAGGTTACGGGCATACGCGTTGGCGAAGATGGCTCCGCCCTGGGTCGTCAAGTTGGCCGGCAGGCCCGTAGGCAGACCGCCGATCTGGTTGATATTGCCCGGGAAGCCCTGCTGGTTTCCACCCCGCAGGTCGAATCCGTCGATCGACGGCGCCGTGCGGACGTCAAAATTCTGCGGGAACGCTGTGCTCGTTGTGTAGATCGAGATCACCGCACCGTCGTTGACGCTCTGGTTGCCCGCCCATGTCAGGCCGACCATCTTGGTCCACCAGTCGACGAACACCGGGCTGTCGCCCCCGAAGGCGGCCCCGTCGATGATCGAACCGGGCACCGTCCCGTCCGGGCTGCCCGGGCCTACGCCCTGCAGCTTGACCGGTCGGGTGATGATCAGGTTCTCGTGGTAGGCGCCCCTCGGGTTGAGCTGCGGGTTGGCAGTGGCCGGGGGACCTGGATACACGACCACCAGGTCGGCGCCCGGGCTGGCCGCAGCTGCGTCCAGGGCGTTCTGGATGGCGTGGTTGGCCGTGCCGGGGAGCGTGTTGGCCGGGGCATAGGTGCGACCGGGGCCCACCTCGTACACATTCGGGTTGTAGGCCGCTGGGCCGCCGGAGGTTCGGGTGTAGTGGTAGGTCAGCCCGTTGACCGTTGTCTTGCCGCTGCCGTTGGTGATCGACAGCTGGTGCGGTCCGGCCGCAACCGATGAGTAGTTCTGGGGGGTGACCGTGATTTCGGTGTCGGTCCACGTTATGGCCCAGTTGCCTGGCACGGGCAAACCATCGAACTTGACCGCGCCCGATCCCCGGGTGGCCCCGAAGCCCTGGCCGGTGATCGTGAAGTTTTGGCCTGAGGGACCGTACGGCCGATCCACCGCAAAGATCTGCGGCGTGGTCGGCTCGAGGGCGCAGGCCACCTGGTTGAATTGACCGTTCGGCAGCTGGATGTTCACTCCCACCTGGGTGGGGGCTAGGTCGGCCGGCACGATCAGACCCGGGAACACCTCGAAATCGGCGGAGATAGTCCGGAACTGCGGCTTGTAGTTCGTGTTCAAGCGGCCCGGGGTGCCCGGGTCGTTGCCGACGAACCGGTACATGTTGGCGCACACGCCGGAGGGCGTGGGGCAGTTGATCCGGTTGGTCGAGGGCAGCAGCACGTCGAAGAGGCCGTTGTAGTCGGACTCGACGGTGGTGACCAGGTTGTTGGCGTAGTCGTAGATGCCCACCGGGGCGAACGGCACACCGGCCTTCTCACCCTGCAGCAGCGACTGCGGGTTCGCCGAGAAGTTGAGGTCGTCCACGATCAGGCCCCATTCGCGGCCCGGGAGGGGCACATCGGTGAACAGGAAGAACGTGGGGGCGATCGAGCTCCCGTTGTGCAGCGACACCAGCTTGGTGTCGCACAACGGCTTCGGCAGGCCTTCGTAGATCACATCGCCGATGTCGGCGAAGCTGGCGTTGACCGTTGGGGTCGAGGCGGGAATCGTCACGCCGGGAATGAAGGTCGTGTTTGGCGGATAGGGGGTGTTATCGCTATTAGCACCAAAGTCGGCCACGTCCACAGTGTGGAGCGGACCGGCGCAGGCCGGTGGCGGCACCGCAGGAATGAAGTCGTCGCCTTCGCCGACGTTGATGTCCTCTTCCCGGGTCACGTTGTACAGCGGACGCGACGGGTGGGCGGCTGCGGGTCCCCAGACGTCGGCTTCCGTTGGGATCTCCACCTCGACGAGGTAGTCGAGCCCTCCGGGCAGCGGCGTGGGATCGTTGCCGTCGGCACAGGCCTTGGTGATCGGATCGAATCCGCCGACACCGAAGCAGCCGTCGCCGAACCCGTAGTTGCCGTCCACGGTGGCGAAGTCGTTGCCGAACTGCACGCCCTGAAGGGGGCCTTCGAGGCATTCAGCGTTCGTGCCGGTCGGCAGCACGTTTTCGTCGGTCCCGTGGAGGAGCGGATTGCCGTCCACATCGCGGGCCACACATCCGGTGGGCCGCTCCCAGTTCTCGTTGACGGTCGAGTTGAGGAGAGCGCCCTTGACGTACGCGCCGCCGTCAGGTTCGAGTTGGTACGACAAACCGGGTCCGGTGCTGCACGGGGACGAGACGGGCGACGTAACTGTCAGTTGGACGGCGTCGAAGTTGGTTTGGGTGCCTGCGCTGGTGAGCCGGATCTCGAGAGGCTGGCCGAGCTGAGGATCCCCGGTGAGCGCCTCATAGGTGACATTCGCAGTGACCCATCCGTCGTTCGGCACAACCGGAAGATCGGTCTGGTCCGCCGATGCAAGCATTGTCCCGCCCGCCCACAGCTCGACCGTGTATCCGGGGAAAGCGGTGTCCAGGCGATCGCCGACCTGGACCGATAGCTCGTAGGTGCTTCCTTCGGTCAGCGTATTGGTCAAGGTCTGGCTGATGGTCCCACCATTGCTATAGGCAGTGTTTGAACCTTCGGCGGCCTGGCCGGTCAGGTGGGCGGTGCTCGGGTTGAACGCGCCGGCGCCGCCGGCCGGGGTGGACAGTACCGTCCAGCCGGCCGCGAACGACGAGGTGAAGGCGCCATCGTCCAGCACATTGTCTTCAAACCCCGCGTTGACCACCGTGAGCGGAGTCGGGGGCGCGGCGCACGCCACCGTGCTGTACAGGTTGACGGTCAGGCCCGGGATGCTCGGCTGCCAGTCCTCGGCGCCGGCGTATGCGGCGTCGAGTTCGGCGCGAGTGGTGTCGTAGCTGACCGTGCCCACGATCCCGCCGTTCTGCGGATCGATGCCGTTGGCGCCGGTCGCGTCATAGGCATGCACGCCCCAGTCGACGCGGCCGCCCAGGCCGATGATCGGCAGCACGTTGATGTCCACGCCGGCACCCAGGATGGTGGTCGGGGTCGGCTGGTTGTCGGCCTGGTAGGTGACCCCGGTGGTGTAGAAGAGGTCGTTGTAGGCCTCCATCACCAGCCACTGGGTCATCGGATAGGTGTTCTCCATGAGGTAGTAACCGTCTGCCTCGGTGGTCACCAGCTTGGCGCCGCGGTCCATCAGCGAGTTCTCCCGCTTGCGCATACCCACCGTGTAGCCGGAGATTCCCGGCTCCCCGCCGTCCCGGATGCCGTTGCGGTTGAGGTCGTTGAAGACGTAGCCCTCCAGCTTGGTCCACCATCCGGTGAGAGGCAGGATGCCCATGTCGACTACGCCGCCGGCCACCGTGACCTGGATCAGGTCGAGGATGTAGTTCTGATCCTCGTCCCACCAGGTGAGGGTGTAGTTGCCGTCGGGCACGCCGATGATATTGAAGGCGCCGTTGAGGTTGCCCTGTCCCACGTAGACGGCGGTGTCGCCCTGGGCGAGGTCGCTGAGGGCGATCCAGGGCTTGCTGATCGGCCCGGCGAGCTTCATGCCCTGAGCACCGCCCCAGATGGTGCCCGGCAGGCCGGTGCCGCCCTTGGGCGGAACGTACACCTTGGCGGCGTTCACTGCGCCCTTGACGCTGCCGGAACCGCCGTCCAGGTTGGTGGTCGGAGAAACGTAACCGAAGATGATGGCCGGGAAGGGCTCACCGGCTACCACGAACTCGGTGTCGAGGCCGGTGGAACCTTCCATCACCCAGGAATCCCATTCGTGGAGGCCCTCGAGGGTGGTGGTCTGGATCCAGTCGGAGCCGTCGGGTGGAACAACGGAGAGCCCGTAGCGGTTTGGTCCGACGTTGGGGATGATCACTTTGCCCTGGACGGTCAGCCCGTTGGGGAAGCCGGGGTGGTTATTGGTTACCGTCGGACAAGGGCCGACGGCAGGGCCGACGACGCCCAGATCCACGCCGGCTTCAACGACGTAGCACTTGCTGCGGACGATTCCGCCCGAGCCGGAAATGTAGACCCCGTTGGCGTCGTACTCGGCGCCGAGGGGGTTGCCAAAGATGTCGGTGGTGACCTCACCGCCGTAGTCGGCGATGTGAGCCTCGAAACCGGCCAGGCCGTGCTCGGCCGGCAGGTCGGGGGCACCGTTGACCGGAGAGATATCTTCAAAGACAGAGGCCTGGATGGTACCGGCCGGCAGCGGGGAGGGCTGCAGTTCGACGGTAACCAGGCCCGGGTCGGCCAGCGGGACGGTGAAGTGCTTGCCGCCCAGCTTGTAGCCGCCGGCGAGCACAGAAATGAGGTAGTCCCCGTTGGGCAGGTTTAGGGGGGCGCCGAGGGCGAAGTCGTCCTGGTTGCCCTGGGTGTAGATGGGGCTGGAACCAGAAGGCACCCCGGCGATCGAAGTCCAGTTGCAGGAGTCGGGGTAGCCGGCGGCACCCGGGTTGCACGCGTCCGCAGGCGAACGCTGCCCGGTGGTGCCGGTGTCGTCGATGTTGATGATGTACTCGTAGTCACCTACCGGGTCGCCAATCGACACCGGGACGGCCGGTTCTGTGCGCGCGCTGACCACACTGAGGGTCAGGTCATTCGTCTGCGCCTGGGCGCGCTCGACCGGCAACACCGCCAGGGTGCTGACCACCATGGCCAGGACCAGGAAGAGGTTGAGAGTCCGGCGGGCGGGGTTCCGGCGAATGGACAGAGCGGTCACGATTGTTCTCCTCGGGAGAGACGGTGGGTGGACAAAAGAGATGTAGCAACGAGCGGTGGAGAGCAGCAGGAAAGAGCGACGCGGTTTAATTCCATCGTGAGCAGCCTCCCAAGCCCTATTCAGTCTTCATGCCGTCCCGGTTCAATTCACCGCAACGGTCACCGCACATTCCCGGCCATGCCGGGATGTGCAGTTGTGAAGATGGGGCATGAAGATGAACTGACGATGAAGAGCTAAGGAAAGTTTTCGCGACCTTTTGGTCGGCTGGGGAACGGAGGTGCACACGTCGTCCGGGGAAAGCCCGTCAGACCGGGACGGAATCGACCGGCAGGCGCAGCACCATCCGGCAGCCGGGTTCGGCGTCCTCGATGACCAGTTCGCCTCCCTGACTGGTGGTGAACTGGCTGACCACGGAGAGCCCCAGACCAGTGCCGCTGGTCGGCGCCGGTCCTCGACCAAATGGCGCCAGCACCAGGTCACGAAACTCGACGGGGATTCCGCGTCCGTGGTCGCGCACGGCGAACTCGACGCGGTTGTCCAGTCTCCGCACGGTGATTTCGACCGGCGGGGCACCGTGGCGGACCGCATTGTTGAGGAGGTTGCAGAGCACGCCGACCAGCATCGAAGGGTCGGTGGTGAAGATCGAAGCGCCTGCATCGTCGGTGACGTCGATGTGGAGGGACTCGCCGTTCGGTGCTCGAGCGCGCAGATCGACCAGGATCTCGTCCACGCCGGTCGGGCGAGCCGAACGGGAGGTTCTCTGGGGGGCGAGCAGGCCGAGCAGTGAATCCGCCAACGAGGTCAGATGGTCGGCGTGGTCGTCGAAGCCGGCCAGGGCGGCGACGATCTCTTCGTGGGTGCGGATGGGTCGCCGGGCCAGGTCGATGTCGGCTCGCAGCCGGGCGATCGGAGTCCGCAACTCGTGGCTGGCCTCGGCCAGGAACGTTCTCTGGGTCGCCATCGTTTCGTCGATTCGCTCGAGGACGAGGTTGAGTGTCTCGGCCAGATGTCGCACTTCGTCGTCTGCTGGTGGGATGTCGAGCCGTTTTCCACCCGGATCGCCGGCCAGGTCCTCGGCGCTGCGACGCAGGCGCTCGATGGGATCAAGCACCAGGCCGGTCAAGAGGTACGCGCCGAGGCCGGCCACCACGGTGAACGCAGCTGCGAAAAGAGCAACGGTCAGAACCAGTCTCCGGCCCCTTTCGGCCAGCACAGCGGTGTGCAGGGCCACAACCAGGACGTCCGTCCGGCCTGCCGAGATCACCGGGATGCCGACCGCCCGGTATTCCTGGCCGGTGTCCGGGTCGTTGGCGGTGAAAAACTCGCTCATCGGTTGCCCGGCCGGGAGGGGTGGTGGGGGGGGATCGGTGGCGTCGAGGAGGTTCCCGGTTTGGTCGAACAGGCCGACGCGGTGCGTTCCGTACACCGCCCCCGGATGTCCGAAGCTGCTGAGCGTCATACCCCCCTGGACCGCCAGGTAGGACTCGTCGGCCGTTTCGCCCAGCAAGGCGTCGAAGTCGGAGTTGCGGATGCCGGACGTTTGTCGGATCGTAACCGCCCCGACGGCGGTGGCCGCCAAGGCCCCGGTGAGGGCGGCCAGGAGGGCCACGCGAATCTTGATCGGGACGCGCCTCACGAGGCCCGGGCAGATGGGCGCATGCGGTAACCGACGCCTCGCACGGTCTCGATCGAATTCGTCCCGAAGGGGTCGTCGATCTTGTCCCGCAAAGCTCGAATGTGGACGTCGATCACGTTAGAACCGGGTTCTTGACCGTCATGCTGAAACCGGCGGGCAATCTGAGACCGGCTCAAGACGTTTCCCGCATTGATCATGAGCGCTTCGAGAACCCCGGCCTGAGCGGGCGTCAGGTCTATGTCGATACTCCCTCTCCTGGCCATGAGCCGGCTTGGCTCGAGCAACAAGTCGCCGACCCGGATGGGGGCGGACGTCGGCCGGTGCCATCTGCGGTGCAGGGCCCGCAGCCGGGCGCCGAGCACCTCGAGCGGGACCGGTTTGACGACGTAGTCGTCGGCTCCGGAGTCCAGGCCGGCCACCATGGTCTCGGCGTCTCCCCGGGCGGTCAGCAGCAGGATCGGGAGGTCGAGGCCCTGGTCGCGCAAGGTGCCGGCCAGGTCGATCCCGCTTCGGTCGGGGAGGGTGACGTCGATGACGATGGAATCGATCTGGCCGGCCAGCGCCTTTCGGAAACCGTCCGCGTAGCAACCGGCGATCTGGACCCGGTACCCGTCCTCTTCGAGACCTTGTTTCAAGAGCCGGGCCAGGACCCGGTCGTCTTCGACCAGGAGTACCGAAGGGGCATTCGAAACAGACTTTTGGTAGGGATGACGCTCCACTTCGGTCAAGGGGAAACCATCCGCGGAGGGGTGGGCCGCCGGACCGACACCGGCCCGCGGCATTACTTTCGACATATAAGAGGGCCTCCCATGCCCCAGCGGCTGCCCGTGCCTCACGCTGTGGTTGTGCAGTTAACCCGAATTTAACACTCTATGCAGCGAACGCATACCGTTTTGGGGTGGTGTGATAGTTTTGATTCGCTAGACCTAGTCATCGAACATATGTTCGATAGACTGGGTTGACCCATGGGATACGCCGAACTGCACTGTCACACCAACTTCAGTTTCCTCGATGGAGCGTCTCACCCCCGGGCTCTGGTCGAACGGGCCGTACGGCTGGGCTACCCGGCACTGGCCGTCACCGACCATCACGGTTTCTACGGGTTGGTCAAGTTCTGGCAGGCGGCCCGGGACGCAGGGCTACCGGCCGTGTACGGGGTGGAGATCGGCTTGCCCCGCAAAGCGGGAGTCATCAGTTATCAGTCGTCAGTCATCAGTGATCCACTGGAGCGAGCGACCCGTCGAGATGGTGAAAAGGTCGGAACCGAAAACTGGGAACTGACGACTGATAACTCCGCCGGTCCTCGAAGAGGCCGAACCAAACGCATGCATGGTTCCAAACCGATCGACTCACCGCCGACCGATCACCTCGTGCTGCTGGCTCCTTCGCCGCAGGGATACGCGGCGCTCAGCCGGTTGGTGTCGCGGGCCCAGTTCCGCGGCGAAAAGGACG
>Ga0224512_10003409_pt1 | contig 14027 bp, 14 predicted proteins | sample SF_May12_sed_USG_4_FD_169103 | JGI IMG/M metagenome (GOLD analysis project Ga0224512, IMG submission 169103) | Sediment microbial communities from San Francisco Bay, California, United States - SF_May12_sed_USGS_13 | ecosystem: Environmental > Aquatic > Marine > Sediment | place: USA...
ACGGAAAGGGAACACCATCGGGCTTGTCGGAAGTTCGGAGCCGGGCTTGAAGCTCGCTGAGGGCCGCCGTCAAACGTTCGAGATTGCGAGGGGAAAGTGACGGTGAGATGTCGACGTCCTGGGTAAGGAGCGGCGCTCCCCGTAACCGGGCCACAACACCTCCTACCTCCTTGCCGGTGGCGCTGTACTGTGATGGCTCTGAAACCGAAGGTGGGACTAACGATCGGAGTGTGCGGTTCATGAAGCTCGGATGGATCGGACTGGGGGACATGGGGCAGGTGATCATTCCTCGCTTGCTGGCTGCCGGCCACCAGGTCACCGGATGGAACCGGACCCGGTCAAAGGCGGACCAGCTCCTCGAACAGGGTATGGCCTGGGCCGACTCGCCCCGTGAGGTCGCCGCCGCTTGCGATGTTGTCTTCTCGATGGTCACCGACGCCGGGGCCGTCTCGGCGGTCGCCCTCGGTGACGACGGCGTCATCGCCGGCCTCTCACCAGATGGGCTCTACCTCGACATGAGCACCATCGATCCCCAGGTGAGCCGAGAGCTCGCCGCCGCCTTCTTGGAAAGAGGACTCACCATGCTCGATGCGCCGCTGTCGGGCAGCCCCGTGACGATTCGGCAGGGCTCCGCCTCGATTATGGTCGGAGGGATCCGGGCGGCCTTCGAGAAAGCCAAGCTGGTTCTGCACGACATTGGATCGAAGGTCAGCTACATCGGCCCATCCGGAACCGCCGTCCAGATGAAGGTGGCGATCAACCTCACGCTGATCGTGGAGATGGTGGTGTTCTGCGAGTCGGTGGCGCTCGCCGAGAAGGGTGGCGTTGACCGGGCGGTGGCGGTCGACGCCATGCTGAAGAGCGTGGTCGCTTCTCCGGTGATGGGGTATCGCGGTCCGTTCATCGTCGACATGCCGGACAAGCCGCTGGCGGATGTCACGCTCCAGCAAAAGGACATGGTGCTCGCTCTCGAAGTGGCGCGACGCCAGGGCTCAGCCGCACCGCTCGGGGCGGTTGCCAACGAGCTGCTCAACGCCTGTCGTGGCCTCGGAATCGATCACCGCGATTTCGTCACCGTGATCGATGTCTATCACATGCTTTCGGGTGGCCGATGACCGAACGGTTCCACACCAACCTCTCCCAGGTGCCCTACGTGGGAGGCCTACGCGAAGACGAGGGATGGATCGACATGCAGGTGCAGTTCCTGATCGACAAGGCCTCGGTGGGAACCGACGGCTTCCTGCTGGGGTGGACGGTCCTCCCACCGGGCGCCCGTCACGACCGGCACCTACACCGAAACGCAGAGGAGTTCTTCATTGTGCTCCAGGGTACGGGCCGGATCTACACCGACGAGGGCACCGAGCCCGCTCACAAGGGCGACGTGATCTGGACCCCCCGCGGTCGCTGGCACGGATTCGACAACACCGGCGTCGAAGACGTGGTTCTGGTGTGGGGTTGGAGCGGCTGTGGCTCTCTGGAGGATTCCGGCTACGAGGCGGACGGGGGGACTACATGATGGGCGCTTCTTGGGAGGATCCGCGAGTCAGGGCAGGACTGCGGCGACAACTGGCGATGCGAAAACGGATCCTCGACGAGGGGGCGACCCGGGTCGGCTGGAAGGTCGGGTTCGGCGCCCCGTCGAGCCTGGAGTTGATGCAGATCACCGCCCCGCTGCTCGGATTCATTACCGATGCGACGGTGCTCGAGTCCGGGGCCACGATCGAAACGACGGGCTGGGACAGGGGGATCGTTGAATTCGAGGTGGCCGTCGAGCTCGGAAAGGATCTGCAATCGGGGGCGACAGACGACGAGGCGCGGGCGGCCATCTCAGCGGTTGGGCCGGCGATCGAGCTTGCCAACATCAACTTGCCGGTCGAGGCAGCGAAGGTCGAGGAGATCCTGGCAGGCGACATCTTTCATAGGGGTGTGATCTTCGGTGAGCTGGACAAGGACCGAGCCGGATTGGACCTCACCGGTCTGGTCGCCCGGGTCCTGATCGACGGCGAGGAGCATGCCACAACGACGAACCCCGAGGCGATCACGGGTGCCTACCCGAGGATCGTCACAACGGTGGCGGACAGCCTGGCCGCCAACGGTGAGACGTTGCGAGCGGGAGACGTCATCATCACCGGTACGGTGATTCCGCCCATCCCGATCAGCCAGGGTACCGAGTTCACCTTTATCCTCGACCCGTTCGACCCCATCTCGTTCCGGGTGGGCTGACTACCTCATCCAGAACCTCTCCCGTTACCACCGAATCCGAGGCCGCGTCGGACCCGGCCTCAGCCGCTCCGGCGACCCAGGGGGCCGGACCGGCCGTCGCTTCCCCGAATTTGGCGATGTAGTAGGCCTCACCGTGCAAAACAGCCAGATCGAGGTAGTCCTCGATAGTCTCTCGGGCAAGATCGACGAGTACGTCGACCGCCAACGATTTCGCCGTCTTTCTGAATCGATTGGTTCGCCTGGTGATGTTCTTGGAGAATCGCCGAGAGGCCGGTGCACCTTCCGGACCCACATCGAGCGGGAAAAGCGCAAGGGCTATGACCTCGGCAGCCTCTTGGCCGAGGCCCCGATCCTGCATCAGCCGGGCAACCGCACGTATCCGGTTAAGTTCCGACATCAACCGCTCCTTCTGACGGTCTCATAGCAGGTGCACAAGGGACTCATCGTCGACTAGATGTTTGAGGCGGATGACCCTGGCTTCCATGGCCTGGGTATCGGCAACCACCGTTCTCACCTTTATCTCCTCTCCGCAAGCCAAGATCACAACGCTGACGAGCTCGAGATCGCGAAAACCGACACTGTCACCTGGTATAGCCCGTCGGACGGTGACGGCGCAGCCTCGATCGGGTGAAGGGTATCCTCCAGGCCGTGCGGTACCAATGGCTGAAGTACTTCCACATCGTTTCCGCACTGGGATTCGTTGGGATCCACGGGGCGTCGATGGTCGTGCTCTACGTCGTTCGCGGTGAGCGAGATCGCAAACGCATTCAGGATCTGCTGGCGTTCTCGAGCAAGACCGTGATGCCGATGTACCTGTCGCTGGCCGGAATCGTGCTCACCGGAGTGCTGCTGGGTTTCGAGGTGGCGGCCTTCCGCCGGGTATGGCTGTGGTTGTCGATCGGGCTGCTGGCGGTCACGGGCCTGCTGATGTGGGGGGTGGCCAAGCCTTTCACGGCCCGGGTGCGGGCTGCGTGTGAGTTGCGTCCTTCCGGAGTGCCGCGGGTCTCCGACGAAGAGCTTGGTGAGCTGCTGCGTTCACCGAGAAGCCATCTCATCACTGCGATCGGCATCGTGGGCCTGGCCGGGATCCTGTATCTGATGCTGTTCCGACCGGTGTTCTAGGCCGACCGGCTCAGGCCGGGGGCAGTGGCCGGGCCGCCGGTCCGTGAACGACCTCGCCGCTCGGACCGAAACGCGATCCGTGACATGGGCAGTCGAAGGTCCGCTCGGTAGGGTTCCATGCGACGATGCAGCCGAGGTGCGTGCAGCGGGCCGACATCACGTGCAGTTGGCCTGCTTCGTCCATCGATGCGGCCAGCTGCTCGCCGTGGCGTTCGAGGATGCCGCCTTCGCCCGTCTTCAGTTCCGATTCCATCTGTCGAATGGTGCGACAAACGAGGACGTCATGGCCGGCTCCCTCGAGGACACCCTGGGGCACCGAACCGAGGAGCCTCGCCGATAGACCCGTGAGTCCCTTATTCCCGACGACGATGAGGTCGGCCCGCTCCGCGGCCGCCGTGTCGGTGATCCGAGCCGCCGGGTCTCCCTGGAGAAGATGCACGTTGGTTACTACACCCTCGCCGAAGACGGAGATGGTGTCCCGGGAGATGAGCTCACCGGTGGCCGGATGCCCGACAAACACGAGGTCGACCGTCGCCTCGTACAAGCGGGCCAGGTCGAAGCCCCGGCGGGCGGCACGATCGGCGGTGGCCGATCCGTCGGTCCCCACCGTGATCCGGCCGTAAGGCCGCTCACGTTCGTGGGGATGGTCGGCAACCACCAGCAGGTCGCACGGGGAAGTGTGGGCCAATCTCACTGGTGTGTGGGCGGGGATATGGCCGCCCCGACCAACGACGATGAGCCCGGCGTCGAGCTCTTCGGCGACGGCTGCCAAGGTATGAACCGGGTTGCCGTGCCGCGTGATCGTGCTCACGCGTTCCGGCGGTAGGTCTACCGACGCTGCCAGCGCATCCAGATCGACCGGGTGCTTCTCCGAACCGGCGTGGACCAGCGCAAGCATGGCCGATCCGTGGTGGGCCAGAGAGGCTGCGACCGAGATGGCCTGTAAAGAGGCCTCAGCCTCGGCCACGGCCACGACGATGAGTCCGAACGTCACAGTCCGATCAGCCTAGTGAGGGAGGAGACTCGCCGCCGCAGGTCAACCAACGCAACACGGCGCGAGGTCGCGACGGTGCACGAAGGCGCGGGACCACGGCAGGGATATGCGTCCGGGTATCCGGCGCCGGATCTGAGCGGATCGGACTTGACCGAGGTCGCTGATGCTCTGATCCCCGCCTCGGCCTAGAAGGGTGAGACGAGCGGTCGGGGACGGCGATGACCGGGCACCGTCTCCAGGGTCCGGATCACCTCACGCAGGTCGCGCAGATTAGCGGCTGGGAGGAAGTCATCTACATACGGCAGCGCCGCCTGCATTCCACGCGTTTCTGGGGCAAATCCCGGCCGGCCGGCAAGGGGGTTGAGCCAGATGACCCGGTGCACATTCCTGCTGAGAATCCCCATCTGGGTACGCAGCAGGTCGGGGTCCCCGCGGTCCCAGCCGTCGGAGATGATCAGCGCAATAGGCCCGCCCCGCACAACCCGGCGACTCCAGTCATGGTTGAACGCTTCCAGCGACTCACCGATCCGTGTTCCTCCGGACCAGTCGGTGACCGCGGCCGAGATCTGCGAGAGGGCAATATGCGGGTCGCGGTGCCGCACCTGGCGGGTGATTCGAGTGAGGTGGGTGGCGAACACAAAGGCTTCGAGACGCCCCAACCGACCCCGGGCGGCGTGAATGAAATACAAAAGCATCTCGACGTACCGTTCCATCGATCCTGACACGTCGGCAATGACCAGCAGCGGGCGACGCCGAGAACGAGGCGCAGAGAAGGCCAGCGGGAGGAGATCCGCCTGGCTTCCGACCAGATTCCGGAGGGTGCGACGCAGATCGGGCCGCCCTCCGGTCCGGGCCGGTTCCCTCCGTCGGCTGGCTGTGTCGGCCGGCTGCCAGATCATCCGCGCCATTATTCGCCGAATCTCTTCCTGTTCCTCAGCCGTCAGTTCGGTGAAGTCTGGGCGGGCCAGCCGTTCGGAATAGGACCCACCCATCTGCTCGGCAAGTTCGGTTGGATCAGCCGATTCAGCGTCGGTCGCTTCCGTTGAGGCCGGCGCGATCACCCGCAGGGTGGGATTCCGGCGCCAGGTTTGAAACTGGATCGTGTCGAGCTTGGGGAGGCGCGGGGCACGGCCGGAACCGAAGAACAAATCCCATGCTTCGTCGAAAACCGGCCGATGGTCCGGCCGGGTGATCGTGACGGCCCGCAGCGCGTGATAGGCATCTTCGGGTTCATCGAGGCCGACCGTCAACGCCGCCCTGAGCAGGTCGGCGGCAGTGTCGGAGGTCACCGGCAGTCCCCGCGTTCGGAGATAGCGGGCGAAGTGGACCAGGTTGTCGGCGAACGGCTCAGTGGGTGGGGGGATCGTCATCCGACGGTGAGGAGGGTCTCGATTCCGGTAGCCCGGACGCGTTGGATGTCTTCTTGGTACTTGAGGATGACGCCCAACGTCGAGTCGGCGACTTCAGGGGAAAGACGGGTCGATCCGAGCACGGCGAGTGAGGCAGCCCAGTCGAGCGTCTCGGCGACGCCGGGCGGTTTGAACAAGTCCATGGCCCGGAGTCGTTCCATGGCGCGGGCAAGTTCGGCTGCAAGTTCCGCACTGATATCGGGGATCTTGCGGTGGACGATCGCCGTCTCTCGCTCGAAAGTCGGGTAATCGATCCAGTGGTAAATACACCGACGTTTGAGGGCATCGTGAATCTCTCGCGTCCGGTTGGAGGTCACCACCACTACCGGAGACGTGACGGCCACGATGGTGCCGATCTCAGGAATGGTCACCTGAAAGTCGGAGAGAAACTCGAGCAGGTAAGCCTCGAACTCCTCGTCGGCCCGGTCGAGTTCGTCGATGAGCAAAACAGGACGCCGGCCGGTGGCGGCCGCTTCCACCGCCTGAAGCAGGGGGCGGGCCACCAGGTAGTCGCGACTCATGATGTCGGCCACATCGGCCCGGGCCCCTTCGCCTTGCGCCTCGAGAAGTCGGATGGCCAGCATCTGGCGGGCGTAGTCCCACTCGTAGAGAGCATGGTTGGCGTCGAGGCCCTCGTAGCACTGGAGGCGGATGAGGGGTTCCTCGAGCACCGCCGCAAGGACCTTGGCGACCTCGGTCTTCCCGACGCCTGCCTCACCCTCGAGAAAGAGCGGACGTCCCAGCTCCAAAGCCAGGTGAACCGTCACCGCCAAGCTGCGATCGGCTATGTAGTCACGAGAAGCGAAGGCTTCGCTGACCTGATCAACTGATGAAGGGATCACGGTTGGGAGAGTACCCGGAGTGGGACGGTGCAGACCGTCCCACTCCGGGTAAGGGCTCAGCCGGCGGCCCGCTCGGCTGCGGCCGCCAGGGCTCGTTTGGCCAGAACGCCGGCCAGGTGGACCCGGAACTCGCCCGAGGCGTACAGGTCCCCGATCGGGTTTTCCAACGCCCCTTCCACCGCCGCGGCGGCGGTTGCAAACGCTTCAACAGACGGTGCCTGCCCGACCAATCCGGAGACATCGACGGTGACCGGTTTACCGACCACTCCCCCGACAACGAGCCGCGCACTGGTGATCGAAGCGCCATCCATCATCACGAGGGCGGCTACTCCGACTACGGCGTAGCTCGAGGCCGGATGGCGGTGCTTCAGGTAGGCGCTGCCGGTTCCGGGCGGCATTGAAGGAACAGTGACCGACGTGACCAGTTCACCCGGCCGGAGAGCCGTCGTGAAGATGTCAACGAAGAAGTCACCAGCCGCGATCTGCCTGGTCCCGCCCGCCGAGGCAGTGTTGACCGTTGCCCCCAACGCCAATAGGGCTGTTGGGTAGTCGGCGGATGGGTCGGCATGGGCGATACTGCCGCCGATCGTGCCGCGGGCCCGCACCTGTGCATCGCCGATGTGGCCTGCCGTCTCGGCCAGGAGCGGGCAGTCGGCAGTCACCACGCTGGAAGCGGCGACCGCCTCATGAGTAGTGAGTGCACCGATGGTCAGCCCTCCGCCGCTCTGCTCGATGGCCTCCATTCCCGGGATACGGCTGATGTCGACCAGCGCCGTCGGGTTGCTCACCCGCAGCTTCATCGCCGGAAGGAGACTGTGACCGCCCGCCAGAGGACGAGCGCCCTCCACGCTGAGGAGGCCAAACGCCTCTTCCAGAGTGGCCGGCCGCTGATAATCGAATGATGTGTTATCCATCAGTGACCTCCCTCCGCATCGCGTATCGCTCGCCAGACTCGCTCCGGGGTCATCGGCATGTCTATCGTCTTGACGCCGAACGGGAGGAGCGCGTCCATTACGGCGTTGTAGACGGTCGGTGTCGAGGCGATCGTTCCCGTTTCTCCTACGCCTTTGACTCCGAGGGGATTGACCGGCGTCGGTGTCTCAGTCTTACCAAGCTCGAACGACGGGAAGGACTCGGCCTTGGGGATGGCGTAGTCCATCAGAGTGCCGGTGACGAGACTGCCCTTTTCGTCGTAGCCGGCTTCCTCCCACAGCGCTTGGCCGACGCCCTGCACTATCCCTCCGTGGATCTGCCCTTCCACGATCATCGGATTGATGATCGGACCGCAGTCGTCGACTGCCGCATACCGCTGTAGTTCGATCTCGCCGGTTTCCGGGTCCACTTCAACCACCGCAATATGCGTCCCGAACGGGTACACGAAGTTGGACGGATTGAAGAACGCCGAGGCCTCGAGCCCGGGCTCTACCCCTTGGGGCATGTCCCAGGCCGTGTTGGCGGCCAGCGCGATGTCCTGGATGGTCATCGACTTGTCCCTCGAACCCTTCACCGAGAACTTGCCGTCGGCGAACTCGATGTCCTCGGTCGATGCTTCGAGCAAGTGAGCGGCGATCTTCACCCCTTTGTCCTTGATCTTGGCGATCGCACCCATGATGGCGCCGCTGGCTACCGGCGTCGTCCGGCTCCCGTATGTCCCCCAGCCCATCGGGGTCAGGTCGGTGTCGCCGTAGATGATCTCAACATCGCCGACCGGTAGGCCGAGCTGATCCCCGACGATCTGTGCGAAGGTCGTGCCTTCACCCTGACCGTGCGGACTCACACCGACCATGACGTTGACTTTGCCGGATGGGTGGAATCGCACAATTGCGCTTTCCCACAACCCGCCGCCGAAGCCGACGGCCCCGGCCACTTCCGACGGCCCAAGTCCGCAGATCTCGGTATATGTGACGACTCCGATACCGATGTATCTGCCCTGCTCGCGGAGTTGCGCTTGCCGCTTCCGCAGCGCCGGGTAGTCGACCATCTCCATCGCCAGGTCGAGGGCCGGTTCGTAGTTACCTGTGTCGTAGACCAGGCCGGTGATTACCTCGTGTCCCTCGGTGAAGGGTGGAATGAGGTTCTTGCGTCGCACCTCAACCGGGTCCATTCCGATCTTTTGAGCGACGAGATCCATCATTCGTTCGACCATGAAGGTCGCCTCGGGGCGGCCCGCGCCGCGGTAAGCGTCGACCGGGGTGGTGTTGGTGAAGACGCCGTAGACGTCCTCGTGCACGGCCGGGAGGGTGTAGGCACCGGACAGCATGAGCCCGTGCAGGATGGTGGGTACGCCGGTCGAGGCGGTCGACAGATAGGCACCCAGGTTTGCCCATACTTTGGCTCGCAGGCCGAGGATCTTACCGTCGGAGGTGGCCGCCATCTCGACCTCCTGGTGGTGATCCCGTCCGTGGGTGGTGGCCAGGAAGTTCTCACTGCGGCTCTCGTTCCATTTGACCGGCCGGCCGGTCTTCTGCGAGGCGAAGATCACCATCGAGTCCTCCGGGTAATGCGCGATCTTGGAACCGAATCCACCTCCAACGTCGGGGGCGATCACCCGGATCTTGTGTTCGGGGATACCGGTGTCGAGCGACAGCAGAAACCGGGCGATATGAGGGTTCTGACTGGTGACCCACAGAGTCAGTTCCTCCATCGCAACGTCCCAACGGGCCAGGGCCGCCCGTGGTTCCATCGCCACCGGGATGAGCCGCTGGTTGATGATCGTCTCGGTGACCACTACATCCGCCGCGGCGAAGGCGGCATCGATATCGCCTCCGGAGACCGTCCAATGGAAGCACAGATTGTTCTCGACGTCGTCGTGCAACTGCGGCGCCCCGTCGGCGGTTGCGCCGCGCCCGTCGGTGACCGCATCGAGAACGTCATAGTCGACGTCGACCGCATAGGTGGCGTCGCGGGCCTGCTGCTCCGTTTCGGCCACGACGATGGCTACTGCGTCGCCGACATAGCGGACGGTGTCGACGGCGATCGGCGGGTGTTCCGGTGTCTTCGTGTCCGAGTCGGGAACCACCCAGGCACACGGAATTCCACCGAAGCCGGCGTCTCGCAATTCTTGACCGGTAAACACACCCATCACTCCGGGCATGCCCGCCGCCTCGGCAGTGTCGATGGAAAGGATCCTGGCATGAGCGTACGGCGATCTAACGACTGCCAAGTGCAGCATGCCTGGTTGGTACAGGTTGTTCGTGTAGCGGCCGTTGCCGGTAATGAGACGAGCATCTTCGACACGCTTGAGGGAAGCTCCGAATGGTCGGTCTGTCATGATTGCCTCCTTCCCGCCATTTCCTCGGCTTCGCGCAAGGTCCGGTGGTGCTCCATGGCTTCGTCACCTTCGAGTGGGGCGTGCGCCGCCATTTCCCGCACAACGTGCTGAATCGAGCGAACGATGTTCTCGTAGCCTGTGCAGCGGCAGAGGTTTCCTTCGAGTCCATGGCGAATGCCAAGCTCCGAGAGGTCACCGCCGTCTTCAACTAGCTTGACGGCGGCCATGATCATGCCGGAGGTACAGAACCCACATTGGAGGCCGTGCATCTCGCGGAACGCCTCCTGCATCGGATGCAGTTGGCCGTTGCCGGACAATCCCTCGATGGTTGTGACCGAGGCGTCGTCGGCCTGCACCGCCAGGATGGTGCAGGACTTGACCGGCCGGCCATTTACGTGGACGGTGCAGGCACCGCACTGGCTGGTGTCGCAGCCGATGTTGGTTCCCTTCAGACCGAGATCATCGCGGAGGAAGTCGACCAGCAGCCTTCTAGGTTCTATGTCGGCCTCGTGCGGGGCCCCGTTGACGGTGATACTGACTTTCAAGACATTTCCTCCTTCCTATGACGACGGCTACCGACGACGGCAACCGGAGGAGCCCGGGTGGGCCAGAGAGCAACCACAGAACGGCGCGCCGATCCCGCGTCGTGTCGGTATCGGTTGCGGGTGCCTGCCTGGGCTCCCATGCCGGACCTCGAGGGCGATAGCGCACTCTACACGCGCGCTTGTGAAGCACGTCGAGCAGGCGGCGGATTCCTTTGGGCGAGAAGACCACATCGATGTCTGTCGAACCGACCGTCAAGCGAACCATCTGGGAATCAGGTCCGGCGTCGCCCTACTTCCGGCCGAGCAACCGCTTGAAGAACTTGCCGATCCAGGCCGCCAGGCTCGCCAAGAACAGGGAGATTCCCTTTACCTCACCGGCCACTACCGCCGCCGCTTCCTCGGGTGTGGCAGCCGCCAGCTTCTTCTCCAGACACTCGACGAACTCTCCGATCAAACGGCTCGACATCTCGTTGATCAATCCGGTCCGGCCGAACTGGGCGGCGGATCCCGACAGCGTGACATCGGCATCCACCGAGACCTTGGTTCCGGAACCGATCGCATCCAATCGGTAGTCGACCTTGACCTGAGCGCGGCTTCCGCCCCGCCGGTCGGCCCCCTTCCCCGAAATAGTGGCACTCTTGGCAGCCGGGTTGGGAGTGACGGTTGCCTCTCCCTCGAAGTGGGCGCTCATCGGACCAAGCTTGACGGCCATGGAACCGGCAAATACGCCATCGCCCTTGTCGTCGGTCAGCTCCGCGCCGGGAAGGCACTGTGCCACCGAGGGCACGTCCTGGAAGAACTCCCACACGGTATCGACGGGACGGGCTACCTCGAATTCGTTGGTGATCTTCATCGTTTCCCTCCGTTGGTGGAATCTGATACGCCGCCGTGGATGCCGACCTTGCGCTCCCGAAGAAAACCGGCCTCACGACTGCGTCGCACGGCGAGCACCTCCGCCATGATGGCATAAGCGATCTCCTCAGGACCCTCTGCCCCGATATCGAGGCCGGCCGGGCCGTAAATCCTGTCCAGATCCTGCGGCTCTACCTCTATCCCTTGCTGCTGAAGATCACCGAGAATTCGCTCCAATCTCGCCCTGGGTCCCAGCATCCCGATGTAGCGAACCGGGCTGTCGAGCAGCACCCGTAGATAGTCGACATCGCGCAGATAGGTGTGACTCATCACGACTACGTCGGTGCGGCGGTCGAGATCGATCGACCCGGCCAGCTCGGCCGGACGAGCGTGCACGAAATGCGACGCCCCGGGAAATCGGGCATGGTCCAGGAAGTTCTTGCGCTCGTCGGTAACCACGACGTGCCATCCGAGTTCGGCCCCCAGGCGGACCAGCGGGATCGCGTCGTGACCGGCACCGCACACCAGCAAACGCGGTGGAGGCGTCACCACCTCAATGAATACCCTGTCGCGGCTCCCGCCAAGTTCGGTGGTCTGGTGGGCACCGGCCTCGAGGGCGTCGAGCGCCAACCCCCGAGCGGCAAGGTCGGCAGCGTCGCTACCAAGTGAGCCTTCTGAGGTTCCGTCCGCCTCAACGAAGAGCCTGGCTCCCGCCACCAGCGCGGCAGATTCCAAAACCGTGACAACTGCCAGCGGCCGCTCAGCGGTGATGGCGTCATGAAGGCGCATGGCGAGACGGCCGGCGCTGTCCGGAGGTTCCACCAAAAGCTCTGTTGCGCCGTTGCAGCCCAGCCCCCACCCCCAGATCGCCTCGTCGTCGGCGGTCAGATCAAAGGTGATCAGCCGGGGTTGTCCGGAGGTCAGCACCTGCCGAGTGACCTCCTGAACATCGGCATCGAGGCATCCCCCGCTCACGGTCCCCACCGACTCCCCGGTCTCCGCAACGAGTTGTCGGGCTCCGGGCAACCGGTAGGTGGAGCCCCGCACGTTCACGACCGTGGCGAGACCGTAGCGGTCCCCACGTTCGTGCCGAGCCAGAACCGCCGAAAGAACTTCAATCGACTCGTTCACTAGGTGCCCGTCAGGAAACCCTCGGGATCCGCCTCGAACGCACGGAGACAACCGGCTGCGCAGAAGTAATACGTCTGACCCTCGTAATCCGTCAGGTATTTGGCGGTGTGCACGTCCACGTCCATCCCGCACACCGGATCTTTAGCAATTTCGGGCATGTGCACCTCGATTCCTCGGGCGAGCCCGCCCTTCGCTTTCACCGCCACCAACTCGGCCAGGATGGCAACCGCCATCTCGTCATGGTCGACCCGGCCGAGGTCGAGGCCGGCCGGCGCCCGCACCCGGGTCAGGGTGTCCTCTTCGAGACCCTTGCCGCGCAGATACTCGATTACCCCGTCGGCTCGTTTGCGCGAAGCAACCAAACCGACGTAACCGGCCGGTGTATTCAGCGCTGCCTGCAAGGCGTCCTCGTCGTAATGGCCCTGGGTTGCGACGACCACGAATGTCCGCCCGTCGATACCCAGGTCGCTGAGATCGAGATCCGTCACGACCCGGTCCACCCCCGAATGGTCGCGGGACTCGCCACCGTCATCGACGACGGTGGCGCGCCACCCAAGTCCCTGGGCCAGACGGGCCAGGGTGTCTGCGGCCGGTGACCGACCGATCACTACCACATGTGGTTTGGGGAGCATCGGCTCCAAATACACCTCCAGGGCCCCTTCACTTTCGCAGGCCATCGGTACCAGTGTGACCCCTTCCCGATGACCGGACGCCAACTCTGCAACCGGTCCGAGGAACATCAGCCGAGGTTGTCCGTCGGCGAGGGCCTCGAGGGCTTCCCGCACCACGGTTGGTTCGGCGCATGCACCACCCAGCCAGCCTTGAACCCTGCCGTCGGGCCGGATCACGACCTGGGAACCCAGCTTCCCCGAAGACGGGCCGCGCCGCCAGACGACCGTGGCCAGGACGAACGGCTCGGCCCGACCCAGCAGCTCGGCGGTGAGCTGCAAGACGTCGGAGCGCACGGCTTACCCGGCCCGCGCTTGCCGAATCGCCGACCACACCCGGTGGGGAAGCACCGGCATGTCGATGTTGGTGATGCCGAACGGTCGCAGGGCGTCGATCACGGCGTTCACATAGGCGGCCGGCGACCCAACCGTGGCCGATTCACCAACACCCTTGGCGCCGATCGGATGATGCGGCGAAGGGGTCACCGTCTCGTCCAGCTCAAAGCGAGGTGTTTCCCAGGCGGTGGGAATCAGGTAGTCCATGAGGTTCGAGCCGATACAGTTGCCGTCATCATCGAAGGTGATCCACTGCATATTGGCCTTGGCGAAACCTTCAGTCAGACCTCCCGTGATCTGACCCTCAACGATCATCGGGTTGATTCGCACCCCGCAATCGTCGACGGCGACCATGCGCAGCACCTTCCACACGCCGGTCTCCGGATCGACCTCAACCACCACCACGTAGCTCCCGAACGGGTAGGTCATGTTGGGCGGGTCGTAGTAGTGGACCCCTTCCAGACCCGGTTCCATACCATCGGGCATGTTGGTGTACGCCGCAAAAGCCACATCCTGGATGGTCACCCCTTTTTCGGGTGCGCCCTTGATGTAGAAACGACCGGGCTCCCACTCCAAATCCTCGTCCGACGCCTCGAGCAAGTGAGCGGCCAGCTTGCGGGCTTTTTCCCGCAGC
>Ga0224512_10003410_pt1 | contig 14025 bp, 10 predicted proteins | sample SF_May12_sed_USG_4_FD_169103 | JGI IMG/M metagenome (GOLD analysis project Ga0224512, IMG submission 169103) | Sediment microbial communities from San Francisco Bay, California, United States - SF_May12_sed_USGS_13 | ecosystem: Environmental > Aquatic > Marine > Sediment | place: USA...
GGACGGCCGAGAGCCGGCGATCATCGATCCGGGGCCCACGACGACGTTGGATCGTCTCGTGGAAGAGCTGCAGCATCACGGGGTCGGGTTCGGCGACCTGCGGCACGTCCTCCTGACGCACATTCACCTCGATCATGCGGGTGCCACGGGTCACGTGGTCGAGCGCTTCCCTCACGCGGTCGTGCACGTCCACGAGGATGGCGCGTCTCATATGGTGGATCCGGAACGGCTCGTCTCCAGCACGCGTCGCACGTTCGGGGAGCTTCACGATCGACTGTGGGGGGACGTGAGGCCTGTCCCGCCGGATCGTATCCGGGCTTGGCGGCCGGGTGAGGGGGACGGGCGTGCGGGACTTCGGCCCGTCTCGACGCCCGGACACATTTCCCACCACGTGGCGTACTTTGACGAGGACGACGGGACGCTCTTCTCTGGTGATGCCATGGGAATCGCTCTCGCGGGCGGGCCCCAGCACCCGCCGACGCCGCCGCCGGCCGTGAACCTTCCCGACTGGCATCGGACGTTGGCGGAGATCGGGGATCTGTCCCCGGCTCGGTTCGGGGCTACGCACTTCGGGTTTCATAGCGACGTGGAGTCGAGGCGTGTTCAGTTGAGGGAGCGGCTCGAAGCGCTGGAAGCTCGTGTGCGGGCGGCGATCGAGTCCGGACAAGAGAGGGAAGATGCTGCCCGCTTCGAGCGCGAGGTCCGCGCGGAGCTCGCGCCGTTCATGGGCGAGGATCGCGTGAACCGCTACTTCGACATGTTTCCAGCGGAGACGGACTGGGCCGGTGTAGCCTTCTACGTGAAACGCAATCCCTGAGGGGATCTCTATGAAGATCGATGGACCGATGAACCGCTCGCTCTCCGCCAAGCGCCTCCGGGCGACTCTGGCTCTTGTTGCCGTGGCAAGCGTCGTGACGGTCCCGACCGTCGAGGCTCAATCGACCGCGCCGGCCCGGGTGCCACGCGCGATCCCGGCACCCGTCGTCCCGCCTCCGGAGTTCGACCGCTCGGTCGACCGGGGATGGCGAAGCAGAGACGGAAGTCCAGGCCATTCGTACTGGCAGAATGAGGCGGATTACGACATCGAAGCGCGTCTCGATCCGGAGACGGCGCTCCTCGAGGGGTCGGTTCGCATTCTCTACAGCCACGAGGCTCCGGCGAACCTCGGCAGCGTGTGGCTTCACCTGCACCAGAACCTCCACAAGGCAGAGTCCCCCCGCTACGAGGGTGTGGAGATCACCGGCGGGGTGACAATCAAGAGCCTGTCGGCGGACGGAGAGGCGCTGACCGAACGACCCCTGGCCGAGGGTCCCGGCTATCGAATCGACGGGACGCTCATGGAAGTGAGGCCCTCGATCCAGCTGGAGCCCGGTGACACCCTACAGCTCGACATCGAATGGGAGGTCACGCTGCCGCAAAACGGGTCCGGACGAATGGGCTACTCCGACCGTGAGGTCTACATGGTGGCGTATTGGTTCCCGAAAATGGCGGTCTTCGACAACCTCGCCGGCTGGAACCCCGACCCGTACCTCGGCAACTCCGAGTTCTACGACTCGTTCGGCGACTACGAAGTGGACCTTACGGTGCCCGCGGGATGGACGGTCATGGCGACCGGCGAGCTCGAGAACCCCGAGGAGGTCTTCTCGGCCATCACCCTGGAGCGTCTGGCCGAGGCGGCCGAGGCCGACGACAAGGTGATGATCGCCGACGCAGCCTCTCGGGCCGCGGGTACGGTCACGGCGGCCGGCGCCGACGGATGGCTGACCTATCGCTTCACTGCTCGAGACGTGCGTGACTTCGCCTGGACGACCTCGAACGTGCAGCGGTGGGACGCCACCTCGGCCCTCGTCTTCGACCCGGCACCCGAGCCGGTGGCTGAAGACCGTGACGACGAGGAGGACGAGGCGAGCGGGCGACCTCCCATGGGCACGGCGTATTTGATTCCCGGGGGCGGAGAACGACGTGTGCTGATCCACTCGTTCTGGCGCGAGGACGAGGCGCCGCTATGGAGCGAACAGTGGCTCTACGGCAAGCAGTCGATCGAGCACCACTCTCGCTACACGGGCTTCGCGTATCCGTGGCCGCACATGACCTCGGTCGAGGGAGCGGACATCATCGGTGGTGGCATGGAGTTCCCCATGCTCACGCTCATCGGACCGTACTCCGGGGGACGGGAACCCGCCGATCTCTTCAACGTGACGTCACACGAGCTCGCCCACATGTGGATCCCGATGATCGTGGGCACGAACGAGAAGAAGTACGCCTGGATGGACGAAGGCTCGACCACGTATCTGGAGAATGAAAGCCGCATGGAGCTTTGGCCGGGCGTGAGCCACCACCGGGTCGAAGCTCGTTCCTATCTGCAGCTCGCGAACGCGCGTCAGGAAGTCAGCATGATGACCCCGGGCGATTTCTATCCGCCGGGTCCGAGTTACGGAGTCGCGTCGTACCCCAAGCCGTCGACGCTGCTCGTGGCGCTCCGGTCGGTCATGGGTGAGGAGGCCTGGACCGACGCGTACCGCACGTTCATCCAGGAGTGGTCGTACAAGTACCCGACGCCGTGGGACTTCTTCAACACGTTCGAACGCTTCGCCGAGGAGGATCTCGACTGGTTCTGGACCTCGTTTTACTTCGAGACGTGGACCGTGGACCACGGTGTCGGCGATGTGAGCCCGAAGCAGGGTGGGGGTGCCACGGTGAGGATCGAAGACCGTGGCCTGGCCATCTTCCCCGCGACGGTCAGGATCCGGACGACCAACGGCGGCTCGATCGTGCACGACATCCCGGTCGATCACTGGCTCGCGGGCCGAACTTCGTTCGATATCGACGTCCCTGCCTCCGCCGGCTCGGTCACGCGCGTCGAGATCGACCCGAACGGGGTCGCGCCGGACGTGGATCGCTCGAATAATTTCTGGCCGAGAGGGTAGGGGGGTCGCGAGCCGAGTCGCGGAAGTCCTTCGCGGCCCGGCCGTTCAGTTCTCCCCCGCGTCCTCCACCTTGGCTGCGAACCCCACCACCGTCCCGCACGGCGCCCGCACGAAGATCTCGTCCATGCCGTAGAAGGTCTCGCGGCGGGGCACCACGATCTCGATGTCCTCGCCGAGCGCGTCGAGCACGTCGGTGATGCTGTCGACTTCGATGAAGAGCGTGATCGTCGAGCGCGCGAGCTCGCCGCCGAGTCCTTCCGGCGCGCCCGAGGCACCGAGGTCCGCCTCGATGCTCGCGTGCGACTGGTACATGATCTCCAGGGCCCCGTGATGCAGCATGGCGAAGCCGATGGTGTCCTCGTGCGGAACTTCGGCGGTGACCTTGAAGCCGAGTCCCGTCCAGAAGAGGAGGCATGGCTCGATCGCCTCGACGGTGATGATGGGGGTGATCTTCTTCATTATGCTCCCGGTGTTGGACCGCCGTTACCCGAAGTTCTTGGCTCCTGGAGCATTCTGGCGCAAGGCGGTCAGGTATTGAAAGGGGCTGGGCGCACCTTTGTCCGTGTCGGCCCAATACTCCAGCGGCTCGGGCAGGGAGGAGTGGAAGGCGGCGAGGTCTTCGGAGGGCAGGGTGTCAGACGGGAGGGCGTGGCGGTCTTCCCGAACGATCACCGCACCTGCTCCACGATCGAGCATGGCTGGCCGCTCGACGCCGACCTCTCCGGACGCGTACGACGCTTCGACCGAGGCGGTCGACCTACGAGTCGCGGAAGCCGGATACGAGCGTGAAAGTCCTCGCCGGCGAACCGGGGTGCCGGGCACCCTGAGCGCCTCGATATCGTACGCGATCACATTGAGTGTATCCCCGTCTTTTTGCAGTCGCCCGCGCACCGCGAGGAAGGGTTCCATGCGCACGGCCGACCGATCTCGCTGATAGATGTCGGGCTTCACGATCACGTTGATCGGACCGTGCTCATCTTCCATGAGAACAAAGACATAACCTTTCGCCGTACCGGGCCGCTGTCGGGTCGTGACGAGGCCCGCGACGCGCACCGTACTCCCTTGCCTGAGGTGAGGCAGTCGGTCCGAGCCGACGGTCCCCGAGGGGAGCGAATCCTGGAGGAGCGTGAGCGGATGGAGCTCGGCCGAAAAACGCAACATCCGGTACTCGGCGATCATCTGGTCGTGTGCTTCGAGGTCCGGGAAGCGGAGGTCGGCGTAGGGGTCGTCGAGTGCGAGCTCGGTCTGCGCGTGATCCTCCCGACCGCCGCTCCGTTCGTCGTCGGTTTCGGGGCCGAGCCAGAGACCGGTCTGCCAGAGCAGCTCGCGACGAGTGAGTCCGAATCCCCCGAATCCGCCGACCCAGATGAGGTTCTCGATGGCTGGACGCTTGAGAGCGGCCGGTGTGCGGCGCAGAAAGTCGAGTAGGGAGCGGTATGGCCCGTGGGTTTCGCGTTCCTCCACGATCGTTTCGGCGATCTGGGTGCCCCACCCGCGCACGAACCCGAGCCCGACCCGCAGATCGTCGCCTTCCGCCGTGCACATGACATCGCTCCGGTTCACGTCGGGCAGCAGCGTCTTGATGCCATTGCGGCGGGCGTCCCGTCCCAGCGCGTCGAGCGAGTAGAAGCCCATGGGCTGGTTGTTGAAGAGCGCGACGTAGAACTCGACGGGGAAGTAGTGCCGGAGCCACGCGGATTGGTAGGCCAGCAGGCCGAAGGCGGCCGCGTGCGACTTCGGGAAGCCGAACTCGGAGAACGCCGTGACCTGGGCGAAGACCTCGCGCGCAGTCGTCTCGTCCACGCCGTTGGCCATGGACCCCTCGCGAAACGCTTCCCAATGGGCGGTGAGCGCCTCTCTGGAGCGTTTTCGGCTCATTGCGCGCCGCAGAGATTCGGCCTGCCCGTCGGAGAAGTCCGCAAGCGCCTGACAGACCTTGAGCACCTGGTCCTGGAAGATGATCACCCCGAGCGTCTCACCGAGCGCCTCTTCGAGGAGCGGATGGGGGTAGGGGACCACGTACTCGGGATCCTCGCGCAGCATCTCCCGGCGTCGTACGTAGGGATTCACGGCGCCGCCCACGATCGGCCCCGGCCGCACGATGGCGACCTGTACGGACAGGTCTTCGAGATTCCGTGGCCGCGTGCGGCGTAGCATCTGGATCTGCGCGCGGCTCTCGATCTGGAAGAGCCCCACGGTATCGCCCGAGCAGATGCGGTCGTAGATCGCCTCGTCCTCGAAATCGATCCGAGACAGGTCGGGTGCTTCGCCTTCTGCGCCGGCCGTGCCGCGCGCGGCGATGAGGTCGACGCTCTCCTCCACGAGCGAAAGCATGCCGAGCGCGAGGAAATCGATCTTGATGAAGCCCGCGTCTTCGCACGAGTCCTTGTCCCACTGACAGAGCACGCGCCCCTCCCAGGCGGCCGGCTCGAGCGGGACGATCTCGACCAGCGGCCGGCTCGAGATGATCATGCCGCCCACGTGCTGCGAGATATGACGAGGCAGCCCGGCGACGTCTTCGGCGAGCTCGCCGAGTAGCTTCCAGAGATGCCCGTCGGCCCGGTCCTTGAACTCCGGGAGCGACGCGATCTCCTCGGCGAGGCCGGTGGCCGATCGGTGCTCGGCCAGCTTCGAGAGCTTCTCGAGCTCGCCCATCGGGAGGTCGAGCGCCTTGCCGATTTCGCGGACCGCCGACTTCAAACGGTACGTCGGAAAGGTGCAGACGAGTCCCGTATGTTCATGTCCATACTTCTCATAGACGCGTAAGATCAACTGCTCTCTTATGTCTCTCGGGAAGTCGAGATCGATGTCGGGTACGCTCCGGAGCGCCTCGTTGAGGAAACGCCCGAGGAAGAGGTTGTTCTCGACCGGATCGATGTGGGAGAGCCCGATGAGGTAGCAGATGATCGAGGAGACGGAGGAGCCGCGACCCCGGCCCGGGGGGAGGCCGGAGCGCGCCCTGGGGGAATCTCCACGAACCTCTCGCGCGACTTCCGCCGCGAGATCCATGATGTCGCGATAGACGAGGAAGAAGCCTGCGAGCCCATGCAGGTCGACGAGGCAGAGCTCGGTATGGAGCCGCTCCTCGGCGTCCCGCTCCTGGGGGCTACCCGGCTCGTACATCTCGGAGATGCGTGCCAAGCACATCGCCGCGAGTGATTCGATCGCCCCACCGCGCTCCGAGCCTTCGAAGTCGGGGAATACGTAGCCCAGGTCTTGCGTGAGGTCGAAATCAGCACACCGCTCAGCCACGAGAAGCGTGTTCGTGAGCGCCTCGGGGCGGCTCTCGAAGCGATGGGCCATCTCCCAGGGTTCGGGGAGATGGAAGAGCCGGTTCGCCCTTCTGGCCCCGTGTGCGCCGTCCAACGTGGTGCGGTTCCGGATGGAGACGAGCACGTCCTGGAGGCGGTGACGCTCGGGGCGGTGGTAGTGGACGTTGCCCGTCGCGACGACGCCGAGCCCCAACCGGCCCGCGAGCCGGCCGAGTGCCTTGTTCCGGGCTTTGTCACCTTTCACGGCGTTGTCTTGGAGCTCCACGAAGACGCTTCCGGGTCCGAAGGCCCGAACCAGGCGGTTGGTGAGGTCCTCGGCCTCCGCCACGGATGACTCGAGCGCGGCGGTCACCGGGCTCTTCGCGCACCCCGTGAGCAGGATCAGACCCTCGGGGAGCTCGAGCAACGACGTCAGAGGGAGGCGAGGATCGCCGCGCTCGGAGCCCATGTGCGCTTCGGTGAGCAGGCGGCAGAGGTTGGCGTAGCCGTGCGATGTCTCGGCCAGGAGGGTGACGTGATGCCCGTATTCGGGCTCGTCCGTGCCCTCGAAGCACTCTCGAAGGGTGACTTCAGCGCCGGTGATCGGCTGTAAGCGGGCCTGTCGCGCCGCCTGGGCGAATTCCATCGACCCGTACAGGCCGTTGTGGTCGGTGAGGGCGAGAGCGGGGTAGCCCAACTCGACCGCGCGGAGGATCAGCTCTTCGGGGTGTGACGCTCCGTCGAGGAAGGAAAAGCCCGAATGGCAATGCAGCTCGACGTACGGAATCGTCACCGGCCCCCCTCGTCCCAGTTCGCGTGGAACCGAAGATATACCGAAAGTAGGGGCGGCGCAAACTCCCGAACCGGGTCTACGCCACGACGTGTACCGGGGGACGGCGTCGCGTCGAACCGACCGCGAGGTTCATGAGCGTTCGACCCGACGCCACGAACACCTCGGCGGGACGCACGCTGCGCGACACGAGGTCGCGGAACAGCGCAAAAAGGTCCGGATCGAAGACGTGCCCCGCGTCGCCCTCCATGATCTCGAGCGCGGCCCGGACCGAGAACGATCGACGATAGCTGCGCGCCGTGGTGAGCGCGTCGAAGACGTCGGCCACACAGAGGATGCGCGCGGCCAGAGGGATCTCCTCACCGCTCAGGCCTTGCGGATACCCGGTTCCGTCCCACCGCTCATGGTGGTGGAGTACCATCGGCCGGATGTCCCACGGAAACTCGACGTCGGCCAACAGTTCCACACCTCGGCGAGGGTGCTCTTTCATGACTACCCATTCCCTGTCGCTCAGGGGTCCCGGCTTGTTCAGGATCTCGGGTGGGACTGCCACTTTGCCCACGTCGTGGAGAAGGGCGCCCATCCGGAACCAGGTGAGGGTGCCGGAGTCCAGGCCGGCCGCGACGGCTAGCCTGTGCGCGTGGTCCGCCACGCGTTCGCAGTGGCCTTGGGTGTAGTGGTCGGTCGACTCGATCGAATCTCCCCACTCGCGCACCAGCCCCTCGAAGCTTCGCTCCAGCCGCTCGATCTGACGGTCGACGTCCGCCAGGTCACGGCGCGCGCGGAGGCGGGCGAACGCCCTGTGGGCTTGATTCAGGCACTCGAGCATCTCTCGATGGCGCTCCTGATGTTGGTACAATCGCGCCATCTCGTTGCGGACCTCGGCCTCCAGGAGGGGCTCCTCGCGACGGGTGGCGAGCTCGAGCGCGCTCTCGAAGCACGACTCCGCCAGCGCGGGACGGCGGAGGTGGCCCATGATGATGCCACGGTGCTTGTGGACGTCGCCCAGCCATCGGTCGTCGTCGAGGTCGAGGGACAGTTCGTGGGCTTCGTCGCACGTGACGCGAGCCTCGGCGAAGTCGCCTCTCGACAAGTGGAGGCGGGTCTGATTCACCTTGACCAGGATCTTGTACGCAACATTACCTGACTTGTCGCAACTCGCTTCTGCCAAACGAAATAGCGCTTCGGCCTCTCCCCACGATTGGAGGTCGGTGTGGACACGACCGATGTTCGTGAGGAGCGGACCGACATACTCCTCGAGGCCCAAGGATCGATAGCGGTGGAGGCTCTTCAGGTATTGTTCGTGGGCCCCTTCGTGATCGCCGTGGATGTTGGCCACGTTGCCCAGATTCTGGTCCGCCATCGCCACCAACGTCTCTTCCCCACACGCCTCCGCCAGATCGCGGGCCTCTCGATAGAGACGCTCTGCCGCATCGAGCTCCCCACGACGAAAGAGCAGGATCCCGCGGCAGTTGAGCGCATGCGCGATGTCGGATCCCGAACCGCTCGCCGTGGCGATCGCGAGCGCGGCATCGAGGCAGTCGAAGGCGGCCGCGTGGTCCCCTTCTGCCTCATGGGTGCGCGCGATCCAGCGCAGGAGGGCGCTCGCCCGGGGAGCCTCCAGGGGGCCGCCGAGTGCCCGCAGAGCGGCCTCGTATCGCTGCCGCGCCACCCGATAGCGGGCGGCCCGTTCGGCTGCCTGGCCTTCGGCGATGAGCCCTTCCACGTCCCCGTGGGGGTCTCTCGGGGTGTTGACCATGGGTCAGTGCACCGTCTCGAGCCCGAACGTGCGGATTTTGCGCAAAAGCGTCGGCCGGGAGATGCCCAAGATGCGCGCCGCCGCGCTCCGGTTGCCCCCGGTGATCTCGAGTGTGTGCCGCACGGCCTCGCCCAGGATCACATCCAGGCTCTTCCCCAGCGCGGGAATTGTGATGGTTCGCTGCCCGTCGTCGGTGGCGAGCGGTTCGAGAGCGGCGCGACTCCGCGTGATGTCGAGATCGTCGACCCGAATCCAGGGGGTCATCCCCACCAACGTCGCGCGTTGGATCACGTTCTTCAATTCCCGCACGTTGCCGGGCCAATCATGCGCCTGGAGCACCTCCAACGTCCGAGGCCAGAGGTCTTTTTCAGGCATGCCCTGCTCCTCGGCCACCAGTTTGGAGAAATGTCGAGCCAGCGTCGGGATGTCCTCTGGTCGATCACGCAGGGGAGGGAGTTCGAGACGCGACGGGTTGAGCCGGTTGAAGAGGTCCTCCCTGAACTTCCCATCCGCGACGGCCCGCTCGAGGGAGCGATTCGTGGCGGCGACGACCCGGCATCGCACCTCGATTTCCCGAAAGCCTCCGAGTCGCCGTACTCGCCGCTCCTCGAGCGCGCGTAGCAACTTGGGTTGCAGGTCGGCCGGCAGATCGGAGATTTCGTCGAGAAAGAGCGTTCCACCGCCCGCGAGCTCGAACAGCCCCTGTTTGAGCGAACGGGCGTCGGTGAACGCGCCCCGCTCGTGCCCGAAGAGCTCGGACTCCAACAAGGTGGCGGGGATCGCTGGGCAGTTGACGGCAACGAAGGGCTCGCCCGGGGAGGGACTCGCGTAATGAATGCCTCGGGCGAACAACTCTTTTCCCGTCCCCGTTTCCCCCGAGAGGAGCACCGTCGTCAAGTTTCGCGTGGCCACCCGGCGCGCGAATTCGACGGCGTCGCGCAGCGCCGGGCTGCTGCCGATCACGTTCTGGAAAGCGAAGTCCGACGTGCCCCCACGCGCGGAACGGTCCGTGACCGGGGCCTCGTGCGAAGCGAGTTGATAGGTCATGGTGTGCCTCGATGCTCGAATGCGCTCGGCTCGGTCGGGCCGGGCGCGGGGAGGGCTTCCAGGTCCGCCTCGACCGCGGCGGCGTCGATACTCGCATCGATGCTGTGGAAGAGGCTGGCGGACTGCTCCCAATTCCAGCGTGCCTCCGACGTGTGCTGCTGAAGTCGGTGCAGGGTGCCGATCTCCCTCAAGATCTCTGCTTCCAGCAGCGTGTCCTCGCCCTCACGGGCGAGCTGAAGGGCGCTGCGATATCGCTCCGTGGCCTGAGCGTAACGCCCCCGCTCGCGGTCGAGCACACCGAGGAACTTGAGCGCCGCGGCACGTCTCAGAGAGTCGCCGCGCCGGATGGATATCGCGAGCGCTCGCTGGCACGGCTCGTCCGCGTCCTCGAGGCGCCCTTCGGTGATGAACGACTCGGCGAGGTTGAGGTGACACAGACCTTCCATCTTGAGGTCGCCTCGCTCCGTGGCGATCTCGAGTCCACGGCTCAGGGAGGCGCGAGCATCATCGAAGCGTCCCATGTCCGTGTGGAGCATGCCGATGTTGTTGAGGACCCAGGACATGCCTTCGCGATCTTCCGCGGCTTCGAAAGCGACGAGGGCGGCGCGATAGCGGACGTAGGCTCCGTCGAGATCTCCGCGGATATTCGACAGGACTCCCAGATTCTGCTCGATCATCCCGGACAACCGGTGTTCACCGGCTTCGCTGGCGAGTCGGGCTCCTCTTCGGTAAAGCTTCGACGCGCCATCCACGTCGCCTCGGCGCTGCGCGACAATGGCCAGACAATTCATGGCGTGGGCCTGGCCTGCCCTGTAGTCGCAGGCCTCGGAGATGGCGAGGCTCTCTTTGTAGAGCTCTTCGGCTTGGGAGGTATCGCCGTGCTCCCGCCGAACCGTACCCATCCAGCGGACCACGTCCGCGCGATCGGGTTCGTGCGCATCGCCGAGCAGCTCCAGGGCCTCGCCGTAGTGCGCGAGTGCCTCCATCGGCTCACCACGCCGTTCCTCGGCGCGCGCGAGCTCGACGAGCGTTCCGGCGGAATCCCGCCGGTCGGCTGCGCCGGTCGCCTTTTGGCTGGTGTCCTTTCGCATGGTTGCGCCTATGCAGTTTCGGGGAGGGAGACGTCACGGCGTGACGATCCTTCATCCCGAGGCGGTCGCGTAGCCGGGGAGGGGACCGGTCAGGCCGCCTACGCTCTCTTCCAGACTCGTCCCGGAGATCCGAACGAGAATCGAGGCAGGTTCGTTCAACTCGAGCCCGTGCGGGGCCACATCGAAGGCCAGCGCGTCGCCGGCGAGGGCTCGCACCGTGATTTCGGTCGGCCGATTCACGGCGTTGGCCGGGATGAGGAGCGTCACACCGGCTCTCGCGAGGTCGATTCGCCCGCCTTCAGACCCGATCGTGGTGGTGATGGAGACGTCCTCCGCGAGGGGTATGTCTCGGCGGGATACCTCGAACCCAGGGGCCGGCGCGTGCGTGAAGAAGGCGGTGCTCTGTTCGGCTGCCGTGGGGAGCGTCGTTTGCGCGCAGCCGGCGAGGGTCAGCGTCGTCGCGAGGCTCAAGAGAACGGTGCATTCGACCGTCCGTCTCATGGGGTCCTCCTCTTGAGGGCCAGTGTGCCGGGGGCGGGGGCGACACTTCATAGCACAGGGTGTGCCACGCGGGTGTCGATCGGTGATCATCCTTTAATTTCAAAGGTTCCGGATGAGTCCCATCGATTGGGGACGTTTGGCATGGGGGTACCAAACTGTTTTCCGGTTGCAACGTTTCGTTGCAAAACTCCGTTTCGGGCCGATGAGCCGTAACGTTCTTTTGCACTCCCACGCCGGAGTGCCCGGCCCTCACTTGCCCCGGGCGGAACGTTCCGGCACAATCGCGCTCGACTCCTCACAGTCTGGGGCGTAATTGAGCGACACCGTCTATTCGGCCGACATCAGGATCGAGCGGATCAAGGGTCCGTATCGCCGCGCTTGGCTTCCGGCGCACGACGGACCCGTCGAGTTCGGGGTTCACGGGGCCATCGCGGAGCACTACGGCGTGGAGCCGGAACGAGAGATCACCACGACGCTGGACTACGTCATGGCCGCCACCGGCGGCTGACTGACCGGTACCTTCGGAGGCGCGCTGGAGGCGCGCGGGATCAAGGCGAGCGAAGACCACCTGTCGGCGGACGTGCACGGTGAGGTCGAGAAGGACGACGGGGTGATGGTGATCCGGCGGATCCGCGTGACCTACCGACTCAAGGCCGATTCCGAGCAACGCGAGACGATCGAGCGGGTTCATCGCATGCACGCCGACAAATGCCCGGTCTACCGCACCCTGAGAGGTTGCATCGACATCACGACGGAGTTGGTCGTCGAGGGGTAGGACTCGCCGGTCGGGGCCGGGGCCCGTCGCTGGAGCGGAATTGTGCTCCTACCGAAGCCCGTGGAGGCTGAGGACCCGCGGGGCGCCCGTGAAGGAGATGCAACGTAGGGTCGTAGCAAGTTCGGAGACGTCGATCACCCAACCCTCACGCCACCGAGGTCCCATGCGTGCCCGATGCGCAGCTTCCGTCGCGATCGCCTTCTTGTTCGCCGCTCCCTTGGCTCTTGCGGCCCAGGAGGACGAAGCCGCGGAAGCCCGGTACGCCGCCGCCATGGAGTGGATCAATCTCGTCATGACCGAGGGCGACTACGAGGCGGCCGCCGACAAAGTGAATGGCGCGGTCGCTGCCCAGCTCGGCGCTGCTCAGCTCGAGGCCGCGGCCGGACAGCTCAGTGGCCAGCTCGGCGCTCTCCTGTCGCTCGAGCCCCAGCGCCAGGGGATGGAACAGGGCTTCTACGAGGTGGTGATGACCGGAGTCTTCGACGCGGGGACGTTCGACGTTCAGGTCTTCCTGGCGGATGATCACACCGTGGCGGGTTTCTTCGTTCGGCCGGTTGGCGACTGAAGCCCGGCGTCCATCGCGACGGGGGGCAGGACCCTCAGGGCTCGAGTGAACGATGGAATCGTCTGACGTCCCTGATCACGATCCCTTGTCGAATACCACGCGCCACACTCCGTCCGAGTCCAATCGCCAGACCGAATTGAATCGCCCCACGGCCTCTCCGTTTGCGGCCGTGACCGGTCCCGAGCTCAGCGCGAGCCGACCCGATTCCAGGACCTCGACCACGTCCGGAGCCCATGCAAAGGGCGGTAGGGGGCCATCGAAGAACGGCGCCCACGCCTCCACGACGGCCGCCCGCCCCCGAATCGCCTGATCCCCGTTGAAGAAGACCGCCTCTTCGGACACGAACGACGCGAACGCGTCGAGGTCCCGATCGGCCATCGTCTGGGCGAAGGCGATCTCTCGCTCGCGTACTATGCTGGCCAGGCCTGCGGTCGTCGCATCGGGGAGGGCCTGGGAAGCGCACGGCCCCGCGAGGGAAGCCGCGAACGCCATACAGCCGAGCAGTCCTGCCAACGCCTCTCGTATGAAACACCCCCGAGTCCAGTTGCGTCCGGTGCGCTCTCCACACCGCGCTATCATACGCTCTTCGAGTGGTCCCGATTGCCGCCCTGTTCGAGCGGGCGAGCCATGCGTGTCGAGGTATGCAGGAGGCGCGCCGTGAGCGCCGCCTCGCTCGATCGCTCCCGCTGCTGCCCGTCCTCGTGCCGGCGGGTAGATTATGCGGTAGCGTCCCGTCCCGGGTGGCGGAGAGATCTCCAGGAGCGAAGGAGCGTCGAAAAACGTGAATCGGTCGAAACCGTGAATCAGAGGATGCGCGTTGCACCGCTCGTCTTGATTCTGGCGCTCGGCGCCTGCTCCGGCTCGTCCGGCTCCATTCCCGACGCGCTCGCGCCCGACGTCGTCTACATGAACGGTCACGTCGTGACGCTCGACGCGCGCAATTCGGTCGTCACCGCGATCGCGATCAAGGGCGACCGGATCGTCGCCGTGGGCAACGACGAGGAGCTGCGCGCGCTCACGGGTCGCTCGACGGTGGTTTACGACCTCGAGGGTCGAACGATCATCCCGGGTCTGCAGGACTCCCATCTTCACTTCATCGGGCTCGGGGCCGACGATTACTACGTCGCCCGCTTCGACGACGCCACGAGCATCGCGGAGATCCAGGACTTGCTTCGTGCGCACATGACCCGGCTGGAGGCCGACAACGCTCTCGACGTCTGGACGCATCCGTCCACGGGCGAAGAGGGGCCGTGGCTCTTCGGAGCCGGATGGAACCAGGCCAAGCTCAGTGACGGGCGGATGGCGACCCGGCAGGAGCT